>Ga0326597_10009977_pt1 | contig 12676 bp, 9 predicted proteins | sample RVTome_12_FD_203789 | JGI IMG/M metagenome (GOLD analysis project Ga0326597, IMG submission 203789) | Soil microbial communities from uranium-contaminated site in the Upper Colorado River Basin, Wyoming, United States - RVT100D185 | ecosystem: Environmental > Terrestrial > Soil > Contaminated >... | reverse complement strand
ACCCCCGCCGCCACCAGCGCGCCGATGGTGAGGGCCAGGCTCACCGTCACGGACGGTCCTCCCCGATGAAGGCCAGCAGGGCGAGCCCGACGCCGGCGACCAGCAGAAAGATCCCCACGTCGAAGACCAGGGCGGTAGCCCATGCCACCTCGCCCAGCACGGGGAGCTGCCAGTGGATCACCCAGCTCTTCAGGAAGCCGTCCCCCGTCGCGAGGCCCGCCACGCCGCTGCCCAGGGCCAGGGTGAGGCCGAAGGCGACCAGGCCCAGGGAGCCCCGCGGGAGCCGCCGGGGCGTCCCGGCCAGGCCGAAGGTCACGTACTGGAGGGCCACGGCGGCGACCAGCATGACCCCCGCGATGAAGCCCCCGCCGGGCCGGTTGTGCCCCACCAGCAGGAGGTGCAGGCTGAGGAGCAGGAGGAACGGGAACACCAGGCGGGCCACAGTGGTGGCCAGGAAGGTGGTGGGGTGCTTCATGGGCGCTTCACCGCCAAGGTGATGAGGGCGTACACCCCCAACAGGCCGATGGCGAGCACGGAGATCTCTCCCAGCGTGTCGTAGCCCCTGAAGTCGATGAGGATCACGTTCACCACGTTGCGCCCTCCGGCCGCGGGCAGGCTCTCGGCCAGGAAGTAGGCGGCGATGGTCTCCCGCGCGCTCCGCCCCATGGTGGCCAGGAGGACGGCCACCACGGCCACCCCCGCCCCGGCGCTCAGGGTCAGGTCCCGCAGGATGCGGGCCCAGCCCGGCGCCTCGGGCGCATAGGGGGGAAGCCGGCGGATGACCAGCAGGAAGAGGACCAGGGAAACCGTCTCGATGAGGATCTGGGTGAGGGCCAGGTCCGGCGCCTGCAGGACGATGAAGAAGATCCCCACCAGGTATCCCACCGAGCCCAGGACGATCACCGCGGCCAGGCGGTTGCGCAGGAAGATCAGGGCCGCGGCGGCCGCGGCGATCAGGAGGAGCACGAGGCCCTCATAGGGGAGGAGGCGGCGCGTCTCCACCGCGGCCGGCCAGCCTCCGCTCGGGAGCAACGCCCCCAGGGCCGCGGCGGTCACCGCGGCGATGACGATGACCAGGTAGCGGCGCAGGTCCCCGGACTGGAGCCAGCCGGACCAGGCCGTGGCCGCGCGGTCGAGGAGGGCCAGCCCTGCATCGTAGGCGGCGTCGGGCCCGGGCGCCCAGCGCCCCCGCCGCCACGCCGCGAAGGGCGCCCGGGCCCGGTAGAGGGCGAGGCCCAGCAAGATGGTGACGGCCGAAAGGCCCAGAGGCCATCCCATGCCGTGCCAGAGGGTCAGGTGCGGGTGGAGGGGCCGCCCGGCGATGGCGGTGGCCATGGGGCCGACCGTCCAGACCTCGGCCAACCCGGGGAAGAGGCCCAGCACCAGGCCCTTGGCGGCCAGGATGCCGGGCGGCACCCACAGCCACCAGGTGGCCTCGTGGGGATGGGCGGCCACGTGAGGCGGCCGCGGCGCCGGGGCCAGCCGGAAGAAGACCTCGTGGACCAGGCGGATGGAGTAGGCGAAGGTGAACACCGATCCCGCCACCATGGCGGCCGGCAGGAGCCCCGGGGTCCCCAGCCATCCCACGGCGCCCTCGACGGTGGCGGCGAAGGCCATCTCCTTGCTGATGAAGGCGCCGAAGGGGGGCAGGCCGGCGCTGGCCAGGGAAGCCAGCAGAGCGCACGCGGCGGTGAACGGGAGCGCGCGCCGGAGGCCGCCCAGCTCGGAGAGGCGCCGGCTGTGGGTCTCGTGCTCGACGATGCCCACCACCAGGAAGAGGGCCGCCTTGAAGATGGCGTGGGTCATCAGGTGGAAGGTGCCCGCCTCCACGCCGGCCGCGGTGCCCAGCCCGAACATGGCCATCACGAGGCCGAGCTGGCTCACCGTGGAGTAGGCCAGGAGGGCCTTCAGGTCGTCCTGGCGCAGGGCCAGGACGCCGCCCACGACGAGGGTGAGCATCCCGATGCCGCCGACCAGGGTTGCCCACAGCTCGGTCCCCCCCAAGACCGGAAAGAGCCGCGCCGCCAGGTAGAGGCCCGCCTGCACCATGGTGGCCGAGTGCAGGTAGGCGCTCACCGGCGTGGGCGCCTCCATGGCGTTGGGAAGCCAGATGTGGAATGGCGTCTGGGCCGACTTGGTGGCGCAGCCCAGGTACACCAGCACCAGGATGACCGCATACCACGGGTGGGACCGCACCTCCGCCCCGCGCCCCAGCAGGGCGCTCAGGTCCCAGGTGCCGGTGGCCAGGTACAGGAGGATGAATCCCAGGAGCATGGCCAGGCCGCCCAGGGCCGTGATGAGGAGCGCCTTGGTGGCCCCGTAGCGCGAGGCCTCGCGCTCGTGCCAGAAGCCGATGAGGAAGAACGAGCTGAGGCTGGTGAGCTCCCAGAAGACGAAGAGGGCGATGAGGTTCGACGAGACCACCACCCCCAGCATGGACCCCATGAAGAGGAGCATGCTGGCGAAGAAGCGGGGGTGGTCCTCGTGCGCGCCCAGGTAGAAGCGGGCGTAGAGGAAGATCAGTGTCCCGATGCCGGTGACCAGCAGGGCGAAGAAAAGGGAGAGGCCGTCCAGATAGACGGTGAGGCTCAGACCCACGGCGGGCGCCCAGGACGCCTCCGCCCGCGCCACATCTCCCCCGGCAACGGCAGGGAGCCACGTGGCGAAGTAGGCGAAGAGCGCCGCGCTGACGGCCGCCGCCACCCAGCCGCTCCGGGTGCGGAGGAGGCGGCCCAGCGGGAGCAGGAGGCCCGCCGCGGCCATGGGAACGAGCATCATGGCCAGAAGGATCATGTGCCCCGCGCGCCTCGTGGAACCGCGCCAGGCCACCCCCCCGAAGACCGCCATCGAGCGCGGCCCGCGGCAGGAGGTCCGACAGCCCGGCACGAGACTATATCATGGTTCGCTTAGCCCGCGTCGCTGTCGCGCCACGGCTTCGCCCTGGCCTCGGCGAGGAAAGCCTCGACCTGGCCGGGCAGACCGAAGAGGCGGACCCGGTCCTCCGCGCGTAGGATCGTGTCCGCCGAGGGGTTGAGGAGGACATCCCCATCGGCACGGGTGATGGCCACGATGGTCACGCCGAACCGCTCGCGAATCCGGGCCTCGCGCAAGGACTGGTCGGCCAGGGAGCCGATCCCCAGGGTGATCTCGCGGACCTGCGGGAGGGCGTCCGCCTCCGGCGCCGCGCCTCCCTGCGCCTCCTCCATCGCGGCGTGGAAGCGGTCGAGGTAGTCCAGGACGCGGTCCTGGGGGAGGAGCAGCCGGCCCAGGGCGTGCCGGATCAGCGTCGCGGCAGCCTCCAGCTCGGGCTGGACGACCTCGGTCGCGCCCGCCTCGCGCAGCCACTCGTGGCCGCGGCGCTCGCGGGTGCGCGCCAGGATCGGGACCTGGGGGTTCATCGCCCGGAGACGGCGGACCGCCAGGAGCGCCCGTTCGTCCTCGGGAATCGTCAGCACCACCAGCGTCGCCCGGGCGGCGCTGGCCGCCTCCAGGATCTTGATGTGCGCGGCATCCCCGTACAGGCACGGGACCCCGCGGACGCGAAGGCTCTTGACGATGTCCGGGTCGGTCTCGATGGCGATGTAGCGGATCCCGAAGGTCTCCAGCGCCTCCCCCACCGCGCTGCCTACCCGGCCGAAGCCGCACAGGACCACGTGGCCCTGGAGGCCGCCCCGCTGCGCCGCCGCGAGGGCCCCCTGCTGCCGGGTGATACCCAGGCGGCCGATCCAGTGGTGGGCGAGCCGGACGAGAAGGGCGTTCAGGAGGATCGTCAGGAGGGACGCCGCCAGGGTGGCATTGTACACCTCGGCCCCCACGTGGCCTGCGCTCCGGGCGACCTGCACCAGGATGAAGGAGAACTCGCCGATCTGGGTCAGGCCCACCGCCGCCAGCAGGGCGGTCTGGACCGGATAGCCGAACAGCCGGACCACGACGCCCCACACCAGGAACTTGCCGAGGACGATGAGACCCACCATGGCGCCGAGGAGGGGCAGGTTGGCCAGGAGGGTGCTCGGGTTGATGAGCGTCCCCAGGGAGACGAAGAACATCGCCACGAAGGCGTCCCGGAGGGAGAGGAGCCGGGCCAGCGTCTCGTGGGCGTAGTCCGATTCGCTGATGATGAGGCCCGCCAGGAAGGCCCCCAGGGCCAGCGAGAGCCCCACCGCCTGCGTCAGGGCGGCCGTGCCCAGCCCGATGGCCAGGGCCACCAGGAGGAACAGCTCGTGGTTGCGCGTGCGGGCCACGCGGGTCATCAGCGGCGGGAAGACCCTCACCGCCAGAAACCAGAACGGGACGAGGATCGCCCCGGCCTTGGCCAGCGCCCACCCGATGGTGATCAGCCGCCCGGGCTCCAGGGCCCCCAGGGCCGGGATGAGCACGATCAGGACGACCACCGCGAGGTCCTCCACCAGCGTGATGCCGATCATCACGCGGCCGTGGGCCGCGTGGAGCTCGCCCCGGTCCAAGAGGAGGCGGGACAGGACCATCGTGCTGGCCACGGAAATGACGATGCCCACGATGACGCCCTGCAGGAGCCTCCACCCCAGAAGCGTGCCCACCCCGACGCCCAGCCCGACGGACAGCAGGATCCCCAGCGGGCCCCCGAGCAACGCCACCCACTTCTCCCGCAGCAGGTCCTGCAGGGAGAACTCGGTGCCGATGGAGAACATCAGGAGGACGACCCCGATCTCCGCGAACAGCTCGAAGGTGTGCACGTCGGAGATGGCGGGACCGGGCGTCAGGGGACTGATGAAGATGCCGCCCAGGACGTAGCCCAGGATCAGCGGCTGGCGCGCCACCCACGCCAGGGCGCCGCCCAGCACGGCGGCCACGAAGACGTAGGCGAGGTCGCGGAAGAAGATGACGTCGGGGGTCATGGGGAGATCGCCTCCAGGACGGTCCTCACACCCCCAGGGCCATCTTGATCTGGAGGAGGCGGGCAACCGCCGTGTGGGTGAACAAGCCGCGGAAGGTCTCGCCCTCGAAGACCAGCAAACGCCCGTGCCCCGCCTGGAGCATCTTCTGGAGAGCCTCCAGGGCATCGGCCCCGGGCTCCGTCCGCACGGCGGCCTCGGCCGGCAGGGCCACCGCCTGCACGGCGACCCGTCCCCGCTCGTCCGCGGGCACCGCCTTCACCTGGGCCAGCTCCAGCATGCCGATCATGCGGCCGTCCCGCACCACCGGATAGCCCCCGTAGCCGTGGGTCAGGAAGTAATCGCGGATGGCGTCGGCCACCGGGATGTGCCCTGGCACCGCCACCGGCTCCGCCACCATCAGGTCGCGCACCCGCAGGCCGGAGAGTGCCTCCTTGAGCCACACCTGGACCGAGCCGGCCTGGGCCGCCTGCAGGAGGAAGAGACCGATGAGCACGCGCCAGATGCCGCCGCCCGTGTGCCCGGCGAACAGGCCGAAGATCCCGGTGGCGATGAGGAAGTAGGCAAAGAACCGCCCGGCGCCGGCCGCGGCGCGGGTGGCCCGACCCAGGTCCCCCCAATACCGCCACAGGGCCGCCCGCAGGATCCGTCCGCCGTCCAGGGGGAAGGCCGGGACCAGGTTGAAGACCACCACCACGCCGTTCAGGAGCGCCAGGTAGCGGGCCACGGCGGCCGCACCCGTCCACGCGGCCAAGGCCGCCGCCGCGATCCCGAATCCCAGGACGAGCACCAGGCTCACGGCGGGGCCCGCGATGGCGATACGGAACTCGGCCGCTGGGGTGGCGGGCTCGCCCTTCAGCTCGGCCACGCCGCCGAAGGCGAAGAGGACGATGCGCTGGGTCTTCACCCCCTCGCGGCGCGCCGCCACGGCGTGCCCCAGCTCGTGGGCGAGGATGGAGGCGAACAGGAGCAGAGCCGCCAGGATGCCCTTGGACCAATAGCTCCCGGCCGGCAGATCGGGGACGACCGCGGGGAAGTAGCCGGTGGCGAGGCTCCAAGCCAGCAAGCCGAAAATGATGGCCCAACTAAAGTGGAGCTCCAGCGGGACGCCGAGCAGGGTGCCGAGCCGAAGGGTGCCGCTCCTCATGATCGCTTCCTCCCCCGCCGGACGCGGGCCGCCGGCGGGACCAGCAATGCAGGGCAGGGCGCCTTGGCGGCCACCGCGGTCGCCACACTCCCCATCACCAACCGTTTCAACCCGGTGTGCCCCCGCGTACCCATCACCAGAAGTCCGGCGCGGTAGGCCCGCGCCTCCGCCAGAAGGGTAGCTGGCACCGGACCGTGGCGTACCACGGTGCGGCAGCGCACGCCCATGGTCCGGGCCTGGCGCGCCACGGCCTCGACGGCGCCCCGCGCCTGTGCCTCCGCGGCGGCCCGCACGTCGTAGCGCAGCAGGTCCGCGGCCGCGTACCCGCGGGCTACCTGGGGGTCTACCACCGAGACGGCCAGCACCGAAGCCCCCATGGCGCGGGCGAGGCGGAGCCCGAGGCGCGCGGCGGCGGCCGAGGCGGGGCCGCCGTCCGTTGGGATCAGAAAGCGTCGTGCGAAGGGAAGCGCAGCCTGCCTCATGGATCACCTTCCTTCTCGCGGCCGCTCCCGGCGTTTTTCCGGGCCGCCCCGATGGTGGTCTCGTGATCCGCGGGGTGTCCTCCCTGGCGCTCCGGCCCGCCGAGGAGGGCCGGGAGGACGCCGACCGAGGCCACCAGGACCGCCCCCGTCCCGAGAAAGACCAGAAGCCCCACGCTGAAGACCCCCCGATGGTCTGCCACCATGAGGCTCCCGAAACCGACCATGGAGGTCAGGCAGGCGAGGACGATCCCTTTGAAGGTGCCGCGCGGGATGACTCTTCCATTCCACGCACGCCCGCCCAGGCGCGCGACGACCATGGTTCCGTGCTCGATGGCGACGCCGATGAGGAGGGGGATCGCCACCAGGTTGGCCAGGTTGAACCGGATCTGGAAGAGAGCCATGAGGCCGGCGGTCCACGCCAGGCCGAGCCCGAGCGGGATCAGCGCCGCCAGCGAGCGGCCGAGGCTGCGGAAGGTCAGGCACAGGAGGGCGAAGCCGGCGGCCAGGGCGTAGAGGGCCCCCTGCGCGGAGCTGTTCACGAGAAGTCCGGTGTCCTCGTGGAGCATGGCGAGATCCCCGACGGCGCCCGGGTCCACCCCCCGCACCGCCGCCAGGAAGGCCCCTCGCTGGGCGGGGTCCCACGGGTCTCCTCGGGGGTAGACGCGCAGGGCGTAGCGACCGTTCTTTCCCACAAATCGCTCGCGCGCCCCGTCCGGCAGATCGGCGGGCGTGATGGGGCCACGGGCGGCGGCTCCCTGGAGCCGCCCGAGCTCGTCCGCGAGATCGCGAAAGATCTTCTCCTCGTAGCGCTGGAGGGAGGGGGACGCGCGCTCCGCCCCCCGCCCGTCGAGGTGGGCCCGCGTGCGGTCCACCAACGCCTGGGTCCGGCCCATCTTTGCTGCCAGGGCGTCGCCCGCATCCGACGGCGCGGCCATCTTGAAGCGGATCCGGCCCAGGACCGCCGCGAGCCCCTCGATGTCCAGCGGCCCCTTTTCCCTCGGGCGGACGTCGATATCCTCCAGCAGGGCACCGATGTCCTGCAGGAACAGGAGCTTCTCGTCTTGGCGTTCGGGGATCCAGTCGGTGAGGCTCTCGACGCGACGCACGGGCGGCAGGGCGCGAAGGCTCTCGGCCTTCGTGCGGGCATCGTCCAGCCTGCCGGCGAGGACGACGACGTGTTGTGGCGAGCCGTTCCGGCTTTCTAGCAGTCGCGTGGCCCACGCCACGGCCTCGCTGCCCTCCGTCTGCAGGTTCAGGGGGTTCATATCATAGCGCAGGTGCGGCACGCCGGCGAGGCCGGCCAGGGCGGCCAGCGAGCCGACGGCCAGGACCCTCCAGGGCGCTCGGCGGGCGAGGCGACCGGGCGCCCGTGGCCGCGCCTCGGCACCGGCGACGGGGGGAGGCTTCCGCCAGCGCCAATCCAGCACCATCATGGCTGGGAGGACCGTGAGGGCCGCCAGCAGCGTCAGGAGGACCCCACTCCCGGCCAGCAGGCCCAATTCCATCAGTCCCTGGTATCCTGTGGCCATCAGCGCGTAGAAAGCTGCCGCGATGGTGAGGGCCGCCCGGCACACGCTCGGCCCCACGCCGCCGAGGGCCCGGGCGAGGCCGAAGCCGCTCGGCCTCCGGGCCCGCTCCTCCTCGAACCGGGCCAGGAGATGGATGTTGTGATCGATCCCAAGGCCGATCAGCATCGGCGCCAAGCTGGCGGAGATGATGTTCAACCGGCCCACGGTCAGCGTGGCGAAGCCAAAGGCCCAGCAGACACCCATGGCGAGCGAGAGGAGGGCCAGGACGGGCGTGATGGTCGACCGGAAGGCGGCCGTCAGGAGGATCCCCACCCCGACCAGCGAGAGGAGGGACGCGACGGTCATATCCCGCTGGATGGCCGTCATCTCGTCGGCCTCCAGCGCCGGCCCGCCCGTCACCCCCGCCTCCACCTCGGCGAAGGCGCCGCGGACCTCGCCCACGATCCGGCGGATGTGGGCCACGGGGTCGGCGTAGCGGTTGAGGCGGCCCGGGGTCGGCTCGACTTCCACCAGGACGAAGAGGAATTCGTTCCCCTCGCTCCACAGGAACCCACGGGCACCGTCGGCGGTCCGGCCCGGCGCCAGCCAGGCTTCCCACGGTGGCGGGCCGGGGCGCCTGCCCGCGGCGGCGGCCGCCACGCCGTCCAGGAGCGGGAGCAGGAGACCCAGATCCACTCCGTCCCTGCCGCCTCCCGGTTCTGACCCCTCTAGGAACCCCGTGAAGAGGTGGCCCACCATCCGCCGCCCGACCTCACGGTTGATCTCTGCCAGGAGCGTGGTCAACGCGGGAGCGGCGGCCACACGGCGGATCAACTCCGCATGCTGCTCGAGGCGGTCCCGCAGGCGCCGGAGGTCCTCGGGCGAAAGGTACAGGAGGCCCTTGGACCGGAGCGCCCCGGCGTCGATCCGGTGCCGGACGGCCCGGACTCCCGGAACCTCGGCCGCAAGGCGGGTGGCCACGGCCGCCGCGAAGCCCTCGGCGCGGTCGGACCGGGGCCCCCGGGCGACCACCAGCACGGGGTCGCGGTCGGGGAACTCCTGCAGGTAGGTCTCGTGAAGCCTTCGCTGGGGACTTTCCTTCCCTGCCAGGGCCCCGCGGCTACCGGTGAAGGTGAGGTGGGTGGCCGCGTAGGCGGCGGAAAGGACGGAAAGGGCCACCGCCAGCGAGACCACCGCCAGCGGGTGCCGGGAGAGGAAACGTGCCAGCTTGGGCCACATGGTCCGTGATCTGGTAAAAGGGTTGCGAGCCGGATCGCGATAGACACGCGACGGGGGCCAGCGGCGGGACACGCGAGGCCCGGCCGGTCGGCGCCCCGTGGTGCGCCGGGAATCTTCCTACTATTACCGCACGCGGTTGTCCCCCTGCGCGTCGGGCAGCGAGCCGACCCCGGGAAGGGCTCGGCTTCCTGGAGGGCCACTCGGGGAGCGGACCCGCGCACTGTATCTCTGACGGCCACTCGCGGTGTCCGCCCCTCTACGGGGGACGGCGAAGGATCTCGTGGGCCAGGATGGCGAGGCGCCGGCCTTCCCGATCCCGAAGGATTCGGCGAAGGCGACGGCGGGCGCCGGAGGGAGCCGGCCCGGCCGCCCGCGCTGGGCCGGGGGAGACCGGCGCAAACGGTGACGGCGTACGGTCGGCGCCCTGGGGGGCGCCAGATCCGAGGGACGGCCGCGCGGAGGGCGACGGCTCCGGGCCGCCCCGCGCGGCCTCCGTCCCCGCCCCCTCGGGGGGGCGGGCACGTCCCCGCCAACGGTGTTGAGTCATCCACGCGGCCACGAGCAGCACCAGGACGATCAGGAAGGGAAGCAGTCGCTCCAGCACCTCCATGGCTCCCTCCGTCCCGGCTGCCCTCACCGGTTGCGCGCCGGGCCGTCCCCGTCGGGGTCCCCTCAGCCCTTTGGTTCGTCCTTTGGTTCGTCCTTGGCCAGGCTCGTCCGCATCTCGGTGTCGGCCTGGACGTTCTTCATCCGGTAATAGTCCATGATCCCCATGTTGCCGCTCCGGAACGCCTCGGCCATGGCGCGAGGCACCTCGGCTTCTGCCTCCACGACCCGGGCCCGCATCTCCTCCACGCGCGCACTCATCTCCTGCTCCTGGGCCACGGCCATGGCGCGGCGGGCCTCGGCGCGGGCCTGCGCCATCTGCTTGTCGGCATTGGCCTGCTCGATCTGGAGCTTGGCCCCGATGTTCTCCCCCACGTCCACGTCGGCGATGTCGATGGAGAGGATCTCGTAAGCTGTCCCCGCGTCCAGGCCCTTCTTGAGCACGTTCTTGGAGATGTGATCTGGGTTCTCCAGGACGTGCTTGTGGGTCTCGGCGGAGCCGATGGTGCTCACCACCCCCTCGCCCACCCGGGCGATGATGGTTTCCTCCCCGGCGCCGCCCACCAGGCGGTCGATGTTGGTCCGGACGGTGACCCGGGAGATGGCGATGAGCTGAATCCCGTCCTTCGCCACGGCGGCCACCCGGGGTGTCTGGATCACCTTGGGGATCACCGACATCTTGACGGCCTCCAGGACGTCCCGCCCCGCCAGGTCGATCGCCGCCCCCCGCTTGAAGGACATGGGGATCCCCGCCTTATCGGCCGAGATGAGGGCGTTCACCGTCTTGATCACGTTCCCCCCGGCCAGGTAGTGCGCCTCCAGGTCGTTGAGGGAGATGTCCAAACCGGCCTTCACGGCGCTGATGCGGGAGGTGACCACGACGGCCGGCGGGACGCGCCGCAGGCGCATGGCGATCAGCGTGAGGATGCCCACCGGCGCGCCGGAGGACCAGGCGGCGATCCACAGCCGGACAGGGATGAAGTAGAAGACGAATCCCAGGACGACGACGACCACGAGGAACAGGCCGGCGACGGCCAGGATGCCGGATTCGGGGCTCATGTCCCGCTCCCTTCAGGCGCAGCGGCCTCCCGCCGCACGACGATGCGGTTCCCATCCACCCGGGTGACGCGGATGGCCTCGCCCACCTCCACGTATTCACCGTCCGTCACCACATCCACTCGGGTGCCCTCGATCCGCGCGATCCCAGCCGGGCGCAGCGCCGTGGCCGCCACACCCCGCTTCCCCAACCAGCCCGTGTCGGCCTCGGGGGGAGACGCGTACCCCTTGCGGGCGTTCATGGCCGTCTCGAGGACCAGGCGCCGGGCCAAGGGCAGGCGGGGCAGGAAGCGGAAGGCCACGAGGCCGAGGGCCAGGGCGGCCAGGGCGGAGGCGAGCACCCGCAGGGCGGCCCACGTGAGCGCCTCCCAGGTGGCTCCCCTCCCGATCAGCGTCCAGGTGAGGCCCCCCAGGATGGCGCCGATGCCCAGGGCGCCGGTCACCCCGAAGCCGGGCAGGAGGAACAACTCCACGCCCAACAGGGCCAGGCCGGTCCCCACGAGGAGCAGGACCTCCCACCCCGCCAGCCGGACCAGGTAGTGGCCCCAGAAGAACAGGCCCAGGCTGGCGATCCCCACCGTCCCGGGGACGCCGAAGCCCGGGGTCCGGATCTCGATGAGGATCCCCAGGACCCCCAGGGTCATCAGGAGGCTGCTGACCACCGGATGGGTCAGAAACCGGACTAGGCTCTCGGCCCAGGTCTCCGCGACGCGGCGCACCTCCGCGCCGGCCAGGTCCAGGGCAGCGAGCAGGGCGGTGAGGTCCGCGGCGCGGAGGTCGGCCACCTTGTGCTTCAGGGCCTCCTCGGTCGTCAGGGTCAGGAGCTTCCCCTTGGCGCTCACCTCGGGGATCTCGACGTCCGCATCCACCATGGCCTCGGCGATGAGCGGAGGGCGGCCTCGGCTCTCGGCCGTGGCCCGGAACTCCTTCCGCAGGTAGGACACGGTCTTCTCGGCCGCCGGCTGGGGCGGCGCGCCGGGTGCCCCCATCATGACGGGGGTGGCCGCTCCGATGGTGCCGCCCTCGGCCATGGCGATGGTGGTTGCCGCCAGGCTGATGAGGGCGCCCGCCGAGATGGCCCGCTTGTCCACGAAGGCCACCGTCCGCAGGGGCGAGCGGAGGAGGCTATCGCGAATCTGGACGGCGGCGTCCACCCGGCCCCCGAAGGTATCGATGCGGAGGATCAGGGCCGCCGCGCCGGCCACGGTGGCCACGTCCAGGGCCCGCTGGACGTACGGGACGAGCCCCAGGTCGATCACCCCGGTGATGGGCGCCACGTACACCACGGGGATCCGGGCCGCAGCAGGTCCACCCTCCGCGCCGGCCGCCACTGCGAAAAGGATTGCCCCCAGAAAGGCCGCGCCCGCGCGGCGCCAACCACTCTGCCCGAAACGCATGCCGAGCGCCCTCTTCCGTTCCCGAAGGCCGCCGGGGGCGGCGGCCGCCCGGACCGGCCGCTCGCTCCCGCAGTCCATTTATCTCGCCCCGCGAGTGGCCCCGCCCGTCAACAGGGGTTCCCGGGAGGCAGCGCTTGCCCGAAGCGCCATCCGCCCGTCAGGCGAAGCCTCTCCCGCCAGACACTTAGCGGCGACGCAGAGCAAACTAGGGTAGCACGCTCTCCTTGAAGAATACCAGGGAGCAAGACTAGGCGCTGTAGGTTCTTCGTCGGGCCCTTCGCCCGGTCCGGCCGCATCGCGCCTCAGCGCCAGATGATCGCTCCTGCACCCAGGATCTGGATGCCCCATCCCAGGGCCAGGAGGACCCGAT
>Ga0326597_10009976_pt1 | contig 12679 bp, 10 predicted proteins | sample RVTome_12_FD_203789 | JGI IMG/M metagenome (GOLD analysis project Ga0326597, IMG submission 203789) | Soil microbial communities from uranium-contaminated site in the Upper Colorado River Basin, Wyoming, United States - RVT100D185 | ecosystem: Environmental > Terrestrial > Soil > Contaminated >... | reverse complement strand
GTCCTCCGGGTTAGGGGCCATGAGTCCTTCCAGGTGAATGGGGGGCTTGCCGGGCGCGGGGAGGGCCATCACGGAGAGCCCGCTCGGCGAGCCGTCCAGACCGTTCAGCTCCTCCTCGCGGCCAAGCGTGAGGACGCGCCACGTGACCTGCTCAGGGAAGCGCTGGAGCGTGCGAAAGATCGCGTTGGGCTCGACCAGGCCGCGCCGCACCCGCTCCGTCGCGTAGATCACGAGGGGGTGAGACTCTCTGAGCGAAAACAGGCCGAGGCAGTGGTCAAGGTCGCCATTGGTCAAGAGGATCGCCCGGACGGGCGAGTCACGGGGACCTCGCGGATGAAGCGGGGAGAAGCTCTCGATCTGCTGCCGGATCTCGGGAGAGGCGTTGAGGAGAAACCATGCGTCCCCGTCCTCGCTCACTGCGAGCGAGTCCTGGGTACGCGGCGTGGCCTGGAGCCCCCCTTGCCTTGCGCCTCGACAGTTCGGACAACCGCAGTTCCACTGGGGGAACCCACCGCCCGCTGCCGACCCCAAGACATGAATCCACATTCCCGCCCTCAAAGACAGCGCAGCCCTTCCTCTTGGCTCCCCCAAAAAGAAGGGCTGCGACTTCTGCTCCCTCGCGGGCGTTGTGGATGAATTAAAATTACGTGGACTCGTCCCCGCCGAAGTCTTCCTGGTACGCGTTGATTTCCGCGTCCATCTTGATCTCGAGGAACGCCGGTGTTTCCCACGTCATCACCTTCACCTCCCTTCGAAGCAGTAGACGGCATGGTAAAGAAGTCCCGTGCAGGTGTCAAGAAGATAAAGGGATTCGCGGCCATGCGGGTGCGACTGTTGGGGGCCGCTGGAGCACAAGGGCGAACGTCGTCGGCCGGGAGCATATCCCGCAGGCCGGCCTTCCGAGGATCGGGCGACGCCTCACTATCGGCGACGGGCCAGACTCCGGATGTAGGCAACCAGGTCCTGGATCTGCTGATCAGTGAACTGTCCGCCCCAGGGCGGCATGAGGGGCGACTTCCCCACGGCGCCGCCGCCCTCCTTCGTGACCTTAAAGATGTCCTGGTCCTTCAGAGTGGCCATGTACTTCGCGTCGGTGTGGTCGCGGGGCCTGGGATTCAGGGCGGCCGCCGCCGGCCCGTCCCCCTTCCCGCTCGTGCCGTGGCACGCCGCGCAGAACTGGTCATACATCGCCTTCCCCTTCGCCGCATCCCCGGCGCCCCACGCGAACGCCGGGAGCTGAACGACCACGACGACCAGACAGACAGTCCACCACCGGGTTACGCGCATGTTCTTCCCCCGTGAGCCATGGACGGCCACGTCCCGATTCCCGGAGCACAGCCACCCCTGGACCCGGTCAACCCCGCAACCGACGCCTGGCCCACGAAAACCCCCACAGCTCAAATCCAAGGACGGCAATGGCCACCAGGGGCGGATAGAGCCAGCGCGCTATGGAGGGGGGCGGCTCCAGGCGCAGGTAGTACCACGAGGACATTGAGAACTTGCTCCCGACCTCTCCGTTGTCCCCATCCCACGCCTGGAAGGCAACGGGGATGAACGTCCCGACCGGGAAGGGCGGGACGGCGGCTCGCTTGGGCGCCGCCCGGGGCCGTTTCATGACCAGGCGGTAACGACCATCCTGGTACACCGCCCGGCCCTTCGCCTGGGCGTCCTCGTTCTTCAGGGGAGTGGTTGCGCCAAGGCCGCTGGCGTTCGCCTCCCCCACCCCGGCGCTCGAGGTCCAGCGCAGGAGATAGACGGGATTGGCACCGTCTCCCATGAGCACGTAGGGACGCTCGGTGCCCTCCGAGATTCTGGCCGGGAACTGAAGGGCCACCTGGTCGGCGAACCTCTTGCCTGCGGAGTCCGGTTTGGAGTCGGTGGGATCATCCCAGGTCAGGTGGAAGGCGATCTCGCTGTCCGAATAGACCGCCCGCACCGCGATCATGTCGATGGACGGGTTGAAGTTGCGAGGGTCCACGATCACCTGGCCAGCCAGCGGGAAATTGGCCGGTGTCTCTTGGCTCCAGAACGGCGCCGTGGGATCCTCCGGGATCTCTCCCTGGACGAACTTGACGGTCAGGAGCGTGGCGAAGTTGGGCCTGTCTGGTCCCAGAGACTTGACATGGTTCGCCAGGTGCCAGATGTCCTCGGGCTTTTCCACGCCGTCCAGGAAGGCCGGCATCGGGCTGCCCGTGAGGCCAGTGGCCAGGCGGGTGGCGATCTCCTTTGTGGTGGTGCCGCCGCGGAAGTTCCAGGGCTTGGTCAGGTTCGCCGGCCGCACCGGGTGTCCCCAATCGTCCTTGAGCTCGGGAGCCGACGGCCCGTCGCCCCGCCCTGCCGTGCCGTGGCATTTGTCGCACTCGATGGCCTCGAACATCTCCTTTCCCCGGGCAACGGATTCGGTGGAGGTGGGCACCTCCTTGGGGAGCGCCACCGGTTTCGGGGCTTCCCTGAAGGTGTCTGGTGCGAAGGTCTTCAGGTACGCCACCAGCCTCCACCGGTCCTTCTCGGGGAGCACCTGCCACGGGGGCATGGAGGTCCCTGGCATCCCTTCGGTGATCACCCGGAAGAGGTCCTGATCCGAGGGAGGCTGGCCGGAGGGAGTTGTGCGGATCTTGTATCTCCCTTTGGTGAAGTCCCGGGGCTTGGGGTCCAGGTTGGCCGCGCCGGGCCCGTTGCCGTCCCCCTTGGACCCGTGGCATTGGGCGCACTTTTTCTCGTAGACGGCCTTCCCGGCGTCGGCGTCGTCGGCCTGCTCTGCCTCCGCCCGCGCCGGGCTCCAGAGTCCCTGCTCCCCTCTCGGGGAGAAGAGGGTGAGGGGAGACCATGGTGCCCGGGCCGCCATACCCGCACCCTGGCCCCCTCCCTTCCGGGGAGAGGGCGTGACCGAGCCCTGTCCCTCCCATCGGCGGGGTTGGAAGCCGGTGGCATCGTAGAGGTAGATGATGACCTTCCAGATCTCCTCCTCCGTGAGCCGGTCCTCCCAGGCGGGCATGACCGAATTCCACGGGGCGGACTCCTTCGGCAACCCCGGCCCGCCCTTGGCAATGCGCCAGAATAGGAACGACTCGGCCAGCATGGCGATGGTGCCGGGGTCGGTGAAGTTGGCGGGAAGCGGGTTGAAGACATGGGCGAAGTGACCCGCCCCGTCCAGGTGGTCCCCGTGGCAGTAGATACAGTTCTTGATGTAAATCTCTTCCCCCTCGCGCACGTACATCTGGAAGTTGGCCCCGCCCTTCCTCAAGGAGTTCTCTAGCCCCTGGATCTCGATGGTCCTCCCCCGGAAGGAGATGGAGGCGGGGGGGGCCGGGTGGACCGCGCGAAGCTCTGGGGGGGCCTCCGCCTTGGCCGCGGCCTGGGTGTAGGCGTAGTAGCCGAAGAGCGGCGGCAAGAGGACCAGGAAAAGCAGCCGGACCGGGCGCTTGGCGTCGTCCACGAGCGTTGATTGGATGGGGCGGACGAAGGCCTTCCAGGAGTCGGAGTCCGAGGAGACATAGACAAGGACCGCGAGGAAGGTGATCACCATGTAGAGTGCGACCACACTCCATGGGGCCGGCGGCCGAATGCCATATCGGAAAAAGGCAAAGGCGATAACGAGGACCAGCACGGCTTGGAAGAACTTCGAGCGAAGCATTGCTATTGCTTCGCCGCGGCGGATGCGGAGCCGCCCTTCAGCGTCAGAAGGAACGAGACCAGGTCCACGTACTCTCCGGCGGTGAGGGTCTGGCCGTAGGTCGGCGGCATCACGTTGGGGGGGTACCCGGATACGGTGCCCATGGCGCCGGGCTTCAGGATCTTGGCCATGATGTACTCAGGGGTCTGGATCTGGGCGATCTGGGAGAGGTCAGGCCCCACAGGGGAGGCGCCGATGGAGCCCGCCTTGTGGCAGGCAATGCAGCCGCCCTTGCCCATGAAGACTGCCTGGCCGGCCTTGGGATCGCCGGGGAGCTTCATCTCGACCGCCACCCCCGCCCCTCCATCCGCAGGCGTCCCCGCGGTCTTGGGGATGTCGTCAAGCTTGACCGTCACGGTCCCGCCCAACGACTCCAGGTAAGCCATCAACGCCCAGAGCTCTGAGCGGTTGAGACCGATGGGCGGCTTGTCCACTTTCGGCATGATCGCGGGGTACCCCTCAACGAGGAAGGCCGCCGGGTTCAGCAGCGACTCGATCAGGTAGGTCTTGGCGGTCATCCCGGGCTTCCGTTTCGTCGCGGTGGCGCCGATCCCCGCAAGATCGGGGGCGCGGGTCCCCTGCTGACCGATTCTGTGGCAGACCTCGCAGGCCCCCTTCCCCTTGTAGATCTCCTCGCCAGCCTTGACGAGTTGCTCCGGAGTCACCTTCTGCCCCTCCAGGGAGAGCTCCTGAGGCGGCTCAGACCGGATCTGGGGGATGGAGTTGGCGTAGTAGGTGTAGGCGCCCATGACCGCCAGGGCGAACCCTCCGACTTTCAGGGTGACGGGAACGCGCATCTATGTTTTGTCGCCCGAACCACCGGCGATGGCCGGGGCGGCGTGGCCGCGGGCCTCGGCCGTCCCCTTCTCGCCGAGACTTCCCAGCCAGAAGATGAACGTCACGAGGGCAAAGAAGATGATGGTGACCACGGTGATCATGTTGGCCGCATAGCCGAGGGCCGGCGTGACCGCCTCTGGAGAGGTGTCGCGTAGGACGCCGTAGACGTGCCAGTGCTGGCGGATGCCCGACCGGGCGAACCCCATGAGCCCCATGAGCCAGGTGAATGTCACGGCCAGGAGGATCAGGACGTACTGAGAGCGGGGCGCGATGGTGCCCCAGCGGATCTGGCCTGTCGATTTGGCCCCCCGGAACATGGGGATGTCAATGGCCAAGACGACCATGATGGCCCCCAGGACCGCCAGCACCTGATAGACCGAGAAGCCGATCCTGACGATGGACTCCACAAAGTAGCCGTAGACGCCGTAGAAGGTGACGATGGCGGCGGCGATCCCAAAGACCGCCCACTGGATGGCCATGCCGGTCTTGGCCCACGGCTTCAGCGAGACTTTGTTGGCCCGCCGGTAGAGGAGAAACGAGAGGAACGTGGTGAGGATCATGAGGTTCACGGCGGTGTTCTTCGCCGACATGACGCCCAGGACGCCCAGCACCGGGTGGTGGGCGCCCCCCATGGCCCTGGCCTCCTCAAGCGTGACCACCAGACTCCGGGGGGTCGCCCAGACCATGAAGCCCGCGGCGAGGACCATGATCAGGTACGGGATGTACTTCCGGTAGCGCTGGGAGCCGGGGATGCGCTCCATGCCGAGCCAGAGGTAGTAGTTGGAGCCGATGAAGAGGACGCCGATCAGGATGGCCTGGATGATCCAGAGCCAGGACATGAAGCCCCCCATCATGGTGATCCCCATGGTCTGGTTGAAGGCATAGATCTCGCGCCCGAGCCAGTAGCCGGCGAAGGGGAGCACGATGAACGCGGAGATGGCCACGAAGTTGCCGACGTACCCCATCCAATCGTAGCGCGCCCGCTCCTCGTCGGTCTTGGCGGAGAGGAACCGGACGGCAGCGTAGGCGGCGGCGATCGTGCCGCCAAAAACGACGTTGCCGATGAGGCGGTGAACGTTGATCGGGATCCACGTGAAGTTGTTGATGGCTCCCCAGAGGCTTTGTAAATTTCCCGCCTCGTCAACGCCGCCAGGGGAGACCATGAAGGTGACCCAGGAGTTGGAAACCATCAGGATGGCGGTCCCGAAGAGGTTCAAGAGCACTCCCAGCGTCACGTGGATCCACTTCTTGGAGCCGGAGAGCCACTCCCACCCGTAGTACCAGAGGTAGACCGTGAAGGTCTCCAGAAAGAAGAGGAGGACGTAGACCCAGTAGGTCGGGAAGAAGATCCCGGTCATGTAGTTCCAGACCTTCGGATAGTAGCCGATCAGGAGGAAGAGGAGCGCGGCGCCCAAAAGCGCAGTGGTGGAGAAGGCGGCGAAGGTGAGCCTGACGAACTGGTGGGCGAGCCAATCGTATTTCTGGTCTCCCGTCCGCCACCCCACGATCTCAATGATGACGGCGAAGATGGGGACGCCCAAGATAAAGGCCGCGAAGTTCAGGTGGATCTGGGCGGCGCCCCAGACCGCCAGGCGGCTGCCGATCAGGGGAAAGCTCCGATAGGCAGGCGACGGCTCGACGGGCGGAGCCTGGCCCCAGGCTGCGCTGGCAGCCAGCAAGAGGACGCCGGCGAAGAGAAAGACCGCCCGCCCACGCCGGCTCGATGGCCCGTGCCCGTGGGGATGGGCCTTCCCGGCCGGCCGGCCGAGCCGCCAGATCCCGGCCTCTCCTATCCGGGGTGAATGGTCAGGGGCCCTTGGACCAGCGCACATTGGGAGTGACCGGAGCGAGTTCGGGCCTACAGGCCGAGCTCGCCTCGCACCTCGTCCATCACGTCCTCGGTGATGCGCAGGTACCCGCGCTCGGCCGCAAACCGCTCGATGCCCTGGCGGGCCATCGGCCGGATGAAGTCGGGGACGCGCTCGAGGCGCCGCTCCGCCGCCGGGTCCCAGGTGAGGGGAGGTCTCTCGGCCGCGAGGTTGGCCATGGCAGAGAAGGGGCACCGGGGGGCGGGGTCCGCCTCGGCTCCGGGCGCCGCGTCCTCGGCCCCCTCCGGGCCGCCCTCCGGCCGGGGACGCAGCATGGCCCTGACGAACCCCATGGGCTCAGCCGGATCGGTCCGGCCGCCGATCTTCACGTCCAGGGCCCGGACGAGCTGGGTCTCCAAGGGGTTGGTAAGCAGGGCAACCCGGTTCCCGCACGCTGCACACGCGAACGTGACGGTAAGGGAGCCCTGCTCAGGTGCCTCCACCCGCTCCAGCCTCATCGCCGCATCGCACTGGGTGCAGAGGAGTTTCATCCCACTACGCTCCCGTCGGCGGCCGGGAGAGCCGCCCGCCGCTCCACCAGGGCCCGGAGCGCCGTCGTCACGGCCCGGAGGGCGGCGGCGGCGGGCGTTTCGGGCTCGGCCATCACATACGGCACCCCGCGATCCGCAGCCTCCGCCAGACGGGGCTCGAACGGGATGCGCCCCAGGAAGGCAACCCCCAGCTCCCGCGCCATGGCCGCCGAGTCCGGCCCGCGGAACAGCGGGCCCTCCCCGCCGCAGCGCGCGCAGACGTAGGCGGCCATGTTCTCGACCACGCCCAGGGCCGAGGGCCCCCAGAGCTCCTTCGCCATGCTGATGGATCTCTTGACGGTGAGGTGCGAGACCTCCGTCGGAATGGTCACCACGACCGCCGCGCCCACCTCGGGCAGCAGGCTGGCGAGGGTCGAGACGCGGTCCGTCCCCGGGGGGAGGTCAAGCAGTAGGAAATCGAGCGGGCCCCACGCCGTGTCGCTCAGGAACTCGCGGAGGGCCGCGGCCTCGACGGTCCCCCGCCAGACGTAGCTCTCCCGCTCGGTGGGGGCATCCCACCTGACCGGCGCCTCGTCCCGGGGGAGGAGGAGGTCGATGGAGAACACCTTGATCCCCAGGGGCCCCTCGGGCGGTTCGACGCCTGCCGGCCCCATCCGGAGAGCAGCACCCCGCACCCCCAGCATCTTCGCCAGGGACGGGCCGTTCAGATCCGCGTCGAGGACCCCCACCCGTGCGCCCTCCCCCGCCAGGACCGCCGCGAGATTGCTGGTGAGAGCGCTCTTGCCGACTCCACCCTTCCCGCTGAGGATCGCCACCTTGTGCCGGACCGCGGCCATCCGGGCCTGCAGCCGGGCAGTCTGGTCCAGGAGTTGGCGCGCTACCCCCGAACCGGCATCTCCGGCGAGATCCCTGTACTTCTTCACCGTCCCCCCAATGCGGAATGCCTACTCCAGAACCTGGCGCGCTGGGCTATCGCCCGCCCCTCTCCTCGCTCCACATTCCGCCCACCGCATGGCGCGTGTCCCATCCGGCTCACAGGTCCCAGGCGGCCCGCGCCACCAGGGCCGCGGCGCCGACGGTCACCAGGAAGAACGCCGCCGCCCCATAGGCCATGGGGATCGACCCGCCCCAGGGCAGCACCACCGCCTCGATCCGGGGGGTGAGCACGATCTGCAGTACCTCCCAGGCCCGGTAGGCCATGAGGAGGGTGAGCAGGCGCGCGAACCACGTGAACCCCCGCCACAGCAACCAGGGGAAGAGAACGACGATGATGCTGCCCAGCGCGAACCAGACCCACGCCCCGGCCCTGAGAGCGCGCGGGCTGGCACCCGTGGCGGCTAGGTACAGCGCCCCCCCGAGGTACACCACGCCGTAGACCCCGTAGCCCCAGGCCGCGTGCCGGAATTTCTCCTCTCGCGCCGCCATCGGGTCGCCTCATCGGCGGGTGAAGAGCGCAGTGCGGGCGGCCATCCGCTGCCGCACCTCCTGCATCAGCTCTGCGGTGACGACGCCGATCCCGCGGTCGCGGGCATAGCGTTCCACGCCCTTGATGACCATCCCCCGGGCGAAACCGGGGACCAGCTTGAGCCGCGCCTGCGCTTCGGCGGTCCAGGGAAGCGTCGGCTCCGCCGCGATCCCAAAGGTCTGTTCCGCTGGGAGCTCGATCACTCGACCGCCGTAGGCCCCTGGTTGATAGGTGCAAGCCGGGTCCTCCGCCAGGTAGTCGCCGTAGGTGGCGTAGGCGCGGCACCGACACCCGCCACACACCCTGGAGAACTCGCAGGCACCGCACCGGCCCCCCAGGCGCCCACCGCGCAAGTCGTTGAAGAGGGCCGCGTCCCGCCAAAGGGCGCCGAACGGGACTCGCCGCAGGTTCCCCGCCACCAACGGCATGTAGGGACACGCGGTCACGTCTCCGTCCGGCATGATCCGGCAGTAGTGTCGCCCCGCCGGGCAGCTTCCCTCAGCGAAGTTCCGGAGCAGCGGCGAAGCCGGGTCCAGCCCGTACAGGATCCGTCGGAAGAATGGGGCGCATTTCGCCCGGATCAGCATGTCCCCTGCCCGGGCCAGGGCAAGAGCCCACGGATCATCGGCACCCCCCTCGGCCGGGCCGACCCCCTGTGCCCGGGCGAGGGAGGTCAGGATCCGCTCGTACTGCTCGGGCGTGATGTCGGTGAGCCCCTCCCCCCGCCCCGTTCGCACCAGGAAGAAGAGGTTCAGGACCCGCGCCCCCAAGGCGCGGGCCAGGTCGATCATCCCTGGAATCTCCTCCACGTTCCAGTCCGTCACACTCATGTGGAGGGAGAAGGGGAGCCCTTCGGCTCGCAGGACCTCGGCGGCCCGGACCGCCCCCCGCCACGCCCCCGGCAGTCGGCGGAAGGTATCGTGGCGGGCAGGGTCCGTGGAGTCGAGACTGATGCTCGCCCCCTGGATTCCGTGTCGCCGCATCGCCTTGGCTTGCTCCTCCTTGAGCAGGAACCCGTTAGTCCCGAGAACGACGGTGAATCCCTTCTCCGCCGCGTACCCCCCCAGGTCGAAGAGGTCCGTCCGCAGGAAGGGCTCGCCCCCCGTCAGGATCAGCACCACGTCCGGGTTCACCCCGGCGATCTCGTCCATCACCCGGAAGCATTCCTCCGTGGTCAGCTCCCCCGTCGCACTCGCCCCCGGGAAGGCGCTCAGGTAGCAGTGGGCGCATCGCTGGTTGCAGCGCTGGGTCAGATTCCAGGAGATGGTGTATGGGGTGAATGCGGTCATCACTGACCCTTACCGTCCGGGGTCTTCCCGGTCTTGTTGTACGCCTCGATCAGCTCGGCCATCATCTTCTTCCCGGCTTCGATTCCGGCCTCCACGATCTCCAGCGTGATCTCCCGAGTCGCCCGTTCCGCGGCGGCCTCCTCCACCCGCTTTTTGGTCATGCCCCGCATGTACCCCTCGGGGACCTTATCCAGCCGGGCTACCGCCTCCTCCGTCCAGGTGAAGAGGTCGTCGGTCCTGCCCGTGGCGCGGGTGGCGCGGAGCATGTGCTGCTCCGGCGTCAGGGCGTCCCGGTCCTGCATCACTTGCTGATCCTCAAGAATCTCCGCCACGATCGACCACGCCAGCTCCTTGCTGACCGCCTCCACCTGCTGCACCCGTGCCGCCTTCTCGATCCGGGCCTTGGCCCGGCGGCGCATGTACCCCGAGGGGGCCATCCGCAGGACCCGGTTCGCCTCCTCCGTCCAGCGGAGCTTGAGCCCGTCGAAGGTCTCCTCCTCCCGGATCGCCCCCTCTGAGGCCGCGAGGACCTCCACCGTCGCCTTGTCCAGCTTCTCGAACTTCGCCGCGTCCGCGGAGCAGACCACGCAGACCGCCGGCTGCACACCCCGCACCGTGTGCCCGCAGACCCGGCAGATGTATGCCGGGATGTCTGAAGCCCGGATGTTCTCCACGGCCAGCTCGAAGGCCAGCGCCTGCGCCTTCTCCGCGGTCCGGCTGGGCATGAAGATGTCCATCACCTGCTCGATCACGGAGTTGGTGATCACCGAGTGTCCCCGCTCCAGCGCGAACCGGAGGACCGCCGTCCTGGCAATGGCCTTCACGAAGCCCGGCACCTTCTCCATCCGTTGCTCCGCCTCCGGCGTCCAGGCGATGCTGGCCTCCGCCTTCACGTCCATGGGGGGATAGAACTTCCGGCTGGTGATCAGGACGTGGCAGGGGGCCAGCCGCAGCAGGTTCTCGGTGTTGGAGCCGATGTCCATCCCCTCGTCGCTATGGACGCCGATCCGGCCCAGGACCAGCATCCAGGCTTCCGTCTGGCGGACGTACCGGAGGATCCGCTCGAACGCCTTCCCGTCCAGCAGGGTGATCTTTAGGTCTACGCCCTGGTCACGGGCCACCTCCCGGGCGACCTCCAGGTGCGACTGATAGATCTTGGCCAGGCCAGTGTCGATAACCTCCTCGTGGAGCTGCTCCTGCTCTTTGAACCTGAAGACCTTGGCCGCCTTCTCCGTCAAGACGTCGGCGAGGCTGTGGAACACCGTGTAGTGCAGGACGGGGTCGTACACCCCCACCGCCTCCACCCGGCGGTGGAACGCCTTTCCCAGCGCAATGGCCGCCTGCAGGCCGGCGTAGGACTGCAGGCTCCCGTCGATACCGACCACGATTGCCGCATCGGGGAGCGCGTCGGGCGGCATGACGGTTTTCACCACGAGGGTGTCCGTCTGGATCCGGCGGACCGTCCGCTCGCAGACGCTCCCCAGGCTGCTTTCCTTCACCGCCCCCATCCCCAGGGCCCCGATCACCACCAGGTCGTAGTCCGACTTCTGGATGTCCCGAGCCAGCTCGGCGTAGTTCTTGCCGTCGATCATCACCTTTCTGCAAGTGAGCCCCGCGGCCCCCGCTTTCTGGGTCATCACCTCCAGGTAGGAGTCTGAGATGAGCTGCAGTCCCATGGTGATCAGGGAGTCGTGGATCCTCCGCTGCTTCTCCATCTCCTGCTCGTCCTGGTACTCCGGCGGCAGCGTGTACTCCATTTGGCGGAACCGGTAGTCGTGCATCTTGGCCGCGTACACATGACTGCCCACGAGATCGGCCCCGAATGCCTTCCCCAGTGCGACGGCGAGTTCGACCGCGGCATTGGAATGCTCGGAGTTGTCCACCGGGACGTAGATGTGCCGGTACACGAAGACCTCCTCAGCTATCTACGCTTGGGGCGACTGCGGCCGAGTCCCGCGCGGCGATGATCACCTCGAGCAATCCACCGGGTGAGGCCGACCACTCCCCTCGTGATGCCCTGTTCCACCCTGCTCTTGAGGTTTGCCAAGAAGACGTTCCACCTTGCGGAGCAGCTCCCGGACCGCTCCGTGAGGCCCTTGGTCCAGGTGGCGTTGAAGGCGAGAGGGAACGGATATGAATCATGGAGCATGTCGCCAAACTTTTCAAGGGGGTTCGCAGCCATCCACCGTAACAAAACGCGCTTCATAAGTCCGCAAACCCTGGAGACGGCAATCGCCGCCCCACACCACGCGCCGCCAGCATGATGCGCAGGGTGACTCGGCCATCCGCACGGCCTGCCTGTTCGCGCGGGACTGGTGAGACTCCAACGAATTGGAGACAGTGCCCACGCGACGGCTGGGGTGCCGGGCCAACGAAATGCCCCGAGGATTCCCGCCGAGCCGCGGGTGGCGCCGGGCGCGGCCCTCGAGCGGCCGGGCCGAGCGGGTGACGACGCCCGGCCGCGAGTGGGGCACGCCGGCGACAGGACCCGCGGCAGCACGGTCTGTCAGGATTGGGCCGGATGACTTGGCCCGGCACTAGGGGGTCCGGACGAAGATCGCCCAGGCCCGGAACCCTGCGCTCTCCGCCCCGCGGTGGGCCGGCGCGGGGGAAATTCGGCTTGACACTCCGGGAAGGCGGCTACTAAACTAAGGGCACTAAGTAACCGAACATACCGACATGATCTTCTGCAGACTCCACCGCCGCTGCTGCGCCCGGACGCTCTGCCAGAGCTCGTCCAGGACGGGGAAGTACCGATTCGTCGTGGCCGCGTACCGGAGGACCTTCCACAGCCGGTCCACGGGGTTCAGCTCCGGGTGGTAGGCCGGGAGGTAGTCGAGGTCGAAGTGGGGATGCTCAGCCAAGAAGGCGTCCACCGCCTCGCCCTTGTGCCAGCCGGCCCCATCGACATACAGGTAGACCCGCCAACCGGCGAAGCGGCGGGCGAGGCGCCGGAGGAGGGTGAGGAAGCCGGCGGTATTGCCCTGCGGGATGCGGAGCAGGCCATGCCAGCCGCGCAGGGGGGCCACCCAGCCGAAGCAGTTCAGGCGCTGCCG
>Ga0326597_10009975_pt1 | contig 12680 bp, 10 predicted proteins | sample RVTome_12_FD_203789 | JGI IMG/M metagenome (GOLD analysis project Ga0326597, IMG submission 203789) | Soil microbial communities from uranium-contaminated site in the Upper Colorado River Basin, Wyoming, United States - RVT100D185 | ecosystem: Environmental > Terrestrial > Soil > Contaminated >... | reverse complement strand
CCGGAAAGATGTCCGCGACCATGGAGCGCGACAGTCCCACGGCCTCGAAATTGTACGCGCCGCGATAGGACGAGATCACGGAGATGCCCATCTTCGAGATGATCTTGAGCAGCCCCGCGCTGACCGTGTCGATATAGCGCTTCACGCATTGGCCGAGCGTGAGCTTGCCGAACAGCCCGCGCGCGTGGCGTTCGGCGAGGCATTCCTGCGCCATATAGGCGTTGACCGTGGTGGCGCCGACACCGATCAGCACGGCGAAATAATGCGTGTCCATGCATTCGGCCGAGCGCACATTGATCGAGGTGTAGCTCCGCAGGCCCTGGCGCACGAGATGGCTGTGCACCGCGCCGGTGGCCAGCACCATCGGAATGGCCGCGAAATCGCCGCTGATGCGTTCGTCGGTCAGGATCAGATGGTTGTAGCCCTGGCGCACGGCGTCCTCGGCCTCGGCGCGGACGCGATCGATGGCGGCTTTGAGCGCGTTTTTCCGCGCCTCGCCTTCCTTGACCGGGAACACGCAGTCGATCTCGTAGAAGCGGCCTTCGAGATGGTCCTTCATGCGGATGTACATGCCGGTCGAGATCACCGGACTTTCGAGCACGAAGACCTCGGCCTGGCTTTCGTCTTGCGCCAGCACGTTGCCGAGATTGCGAAAGCGCGTCTTGAGACTCATCACGCGTTCTTCGCGCAACGGATCAATCGGCGGGTTCGTCACCTGGCTGAAGTTCTGCCGCAAGTAATGCGACAACGGCCGATAGCGGTCGGAAAGAACGGCCAGAGGCGTGTCGTCGCCCATGGAGCCCACGGGTTCCTTGCCGTCCTCGATCATCGGATGAAGGATCAGCTCGAGATCCTCGATCGTGACGCCGGCCGCGACCTGGCGGCGGCGGCGTTCGTCGGGAGCGAACAATTTGGGCTCCGGCCCCGGCCCGATGATCGTGTCGAGCTCGACGACCTTCTTCGTCCATTCTTCATAAGGATATTCGGAGGCCAAGCGATCCTTGATCGCGCGATCCTCGTAGAGTTTCCCCTCCGCGAGATCGACGGCGACCATCTGGCCCGGGCCGACGCGGCCCTTGCGCGTGACGCGGCTTTCGTCGAGCACGATGAGCCCGGTCTCGGACCCCACGATCAGCAGCCCGTCGCGCGTGACCGTGTAGCGCATGGGGCGCAGGCCGTTCCGGTCCATGCCCGCGATCACCCAGCGCCCGTCGGTGGCGGCGAGCGCCGCCGGCCCGTCCCACGGCTCCATCACCGCATTCGAATAGGCGTACATGGCGCGATGCGAATCCGGCATGGTCGAGGCCTTCTTCGACCACGCTTCGGGAATCAGCAGCGTCTTCGCCAAAGGCGCCGTGCGCCCGGCGCGAACCAGGACCTCGAACACGGCGTCCAGCGAGGCCGAGTCCGAGCTTCCCGGCTGCACGATCGGCTTGATGTCGTCGCCGTGCTCGCCGAACAGCGCCGAGGCCATCTTGAACTCGTGATTCTTCATCCAATTGACGTTGCCCTTCAGCGTGTTGATCTCGCCGTTATGGGCAAGCATGCGGAAGGGCTGCGCCAAACGCCAGGTCGGGAACGTGTTGGTCGAATAGCGCTGGTGGAAGATCGCGAAGGCGGATTCGAAACGCTCGTCCTTCAAATCCGGATAGAAATTCGAAAGCTGCTCGGCGAGGAACATGCCCTTGTAGATGAGCGAGCGCGACGAGAGCGAGCAGACGTAGAAATCCTGGATCGCCGCTTCGCGCACGCGCTTTTCGATGCGCCGCCGACAAAGATAGAGACGCCGCTCGAGCACGTCGAGATCGAGCTGCTCGCTCGCGTCGAACATGATCTGCTCGATTTCGGGGCGCGTCGCGTTCGCCTTGTCGCCGATGATGGCGATGTCGACGGGCACCTGCCGCCAGCCATAGATGTAGAAGCCGAAGCGCAGGATTTCGGATTCGACGATCGTGCGGCAGATTTCCTGGGCCGCGTAGTCGGTGCGGGGAAGAAAAATCTGCCCGACGCCGATGCGTTCGGAGCGCAGCGTATGGCCCGTGCGCTCCGCCTGGGCGCGGAAGAAATCCTGCGGCACTTGCAGATGAATGCCCGCGCCGTCGCCGGTCTTGCCGTCGGCATCGACCGCGCCGCGGTGCCACACCGACTTCAATGCCTCGATCGCGCGGGTGACGACCTCGCGCCGCGGCTTGCCGTCGATGGCGGCCACCAGCCCCACGCCGCAGGCATCATGCTCGTCTTCGGGCGAGTAGGCGTGTCCGCGCTCCAGCCTCTTGGCCTCGCGGACGTAGCGCGCGACGTCGCGCTCGGCGGCGTTGGGTTCGTTCACGGCCATCGCCCGACCTCCTCGCTGCGCGCCGGACGCGCGGCCTTGCCGAGCGGTTTGGCGAAATGAAACTCGATGGTTCCGCTCTTGTCGCCAAGCGCGCGCGTGGCGGGCGCGCGGGCGTAGCCCAGGCGCTCATAGAGGCGGTGCGCCGTCTCGAAGCGCGTGTCGGTCCATAGCACCACGCGCCCGGCGATGCGCTTGCGCGCCTCGTGCTCGACGAGCGCGATCAGCCGTGTTCCGAGGCCGCGGCCGCGATGGGCGGCATCGACATAGAGCTTCTTCAATTCGACCGCGTCGTCCTCGGCGAGCGGGAAGGCGGCGACGGAGGCCACGACGCCCTCGTCGTCCTCGACCACCCACCAGCGACCGTGGCCCGCGCGCGCCGAGGTCGCCGGCGCCTTGAGCTCCGGCATCTCGCCGTCCACGTCGAGCACGCAGCCCGGATATTCCACGAACACCTTGCCGATCAGACCGATCAGTGCGGTCCCATCGGCGTCGCGGGCGGCACGGAAGCGATGCGCGCTCATTCGGCCGCCTCCGGCATCGCCGCGATCCTTTGCTGGATGTAGGCATGGATCGCCGCCGCCGCGTCGCGCCCGTCGCGGATCGCCCAGACCACGAGCGAGGCGCCGCGCACGATATCGCCCGCGGCGAAGACGCCCTCGAGATTCGTCATCATCGATTGGATGCCGATTTTCAGCGTCCCCCAGCGGGTGATTTCGAGATCGGGCGCGCCGAACGAAGCGGGCAGCTCTTCCGGGTCGAAGCCGAGCGCGGTGATGGCGAGCGTGGCGGGCAGCGTGAAATCGCCGCCCTTGATCTCTTCGGGGCTGCGCCGGCCCGACGAGTCGGGAAGGCCCAGGCGCATGCGCATGGCGCGCACGCCCGTCACGGTGTCGGGCCCGACGAAGGCCTTGGGCGCCGAGAGCCAGACGAAGTTCACGCCTTCTTCCTCGGCGTGCGCCACTTCGCGCAAGCTTCCCGGCATGTTCTCGCGGTCGCGGCGATAGAGGCAGGAGACCGATTTCGCGCCCTGGCGCACGGCCGTGCGCACGCAATCCATCGCCGTATCGCCGCCGCCGATGACGACGACGTCCTTGCGCGCGGCGTCGAGCATTCCCGATTCGAATTCGGGCACCGCGTCGCCGAGGCCGCGCCGGTTGGACGCGATGAGATAGTCGAGCGCGGGCACGATGCCGCGAAGACCCACGCCCGGCGCTTCGATATCGCGCGCGCGATACGCGCCGCACGCGACGAGAACGGCATCGTGGCGCGCGCGCAATTCCTCCAGGCTCGCGTCCCGGCCGATTTCGAAGTTGAGGCGGATGTCGATGCCGCCTTCCACGAGGCGTTCGACGCGGCGCCGGACGACGTCCTTCTCGAGCTTGAAGTTCGGGATGCCGTAGATCAACAATCCGCCCGCGCGGTCGTGGCGGTCGTAGATGGTGACTTTGTAGCCCTTGCGCCGAAGCTCCTCGGCGGCGGCGAGCCCGGCCGGTCCCGCGCCCACGATGCCGATGGATTGCGGGCGCTCGCGGCGGGCCCTCAGCGGCTTGACCCAGCCGCGCTCCCAGGCGGTATCCGCAATGTATTTCTCGACCGCGCCGATGGTGACGGTGCCATGCCCCGCGCGCTCGATGACGCAATTGCCCTCGCAGAGCCGGTCCTGGGGACAGATGCGGCCGCAGACCTCGGGCATGTTGTTGGTGGCCTGGGACAGCTCGTAGGCTTCTTCCAGGCGTCCCTCGGCGGTCAGCTTCAGCCAGTCGGGGATGTTGTTGTGCAGCGGGCAATGGACCTGGCAGAACGGCACGCCGCATTGGGAGCAGCGCGCGGCCTGCTCCGCGGCCTTTTCGGCGATGTAGGCGGCGAAGATCTCGTCGAAGTCGCGCGCGCGCGCGTCCGCCGGACGCTTGTCAGGCATCTCTTTTCCAACGGTCACGAAGCGCAGCATGCGCTTGGTCATGGGCGCGGCCTCGGCGTCGCTCTCTCGGCTTCCTTGTTCGATTACGCGATTCCGAAGGCCTTCGCGAGCAAAAAAATAACGAAAAGACAGTATTTATGTCCTAATACTTGTGGCAGCAAGGAGCTGTTAAGATAGAAACATGTGATTAACCAAATGCTAGGTCAGTATCTATGTCATAATTTTTCAAACATGGCGGAAAGCCGCGTCATGCAGGAAGGCTCGGGCTCAAACCGATCGTCGCGGACGGCCGGCCGGGAATCTGCTATCGGGTCTGCCGCTTCCGCCATCTGGTTCCCATGATCGAATATCTGCACGCCATCCTGCTCGGGATCGTCGAGGGACTGACGGAGTTCCTACCGGTCTCCTCGACCGCGCATCTGCTGATCGCCGAGGAGGTGCTGGGATTCGCCGGCCCGCCGGGCAAGGTGTTCCCCGTCGTGATCCAACTGGGCGCGGTCCTTTCGGTCGTCGTCGTCTATTGGCGCAAATTCTGGGATGCGACGGTGGGCCTGCCGAGCGATCCCTGGGCCCGCCATTTCGCCATCGGCCTCGTCATCGCCTTTCTCCCGTCGGCGGCGATGGGGGCGGCTTTCCACGGCCTCATCAAGGAGGTGCTGTTCTCGGTGCCCGTCATCGCCGGCGCTCTGATCGCTGGCGGCATCGCGATCCTCGTCATCGAGCGCATCGTGCCGCCGGCGCGGTTCTCCGAAAGCGACCAGCTTCCGTGGCGCAAATGCCTCGAGATCGGCTGCTGTCAGGTGCTCTCGCTCATCCCCGGCATTTCGCGTTCGGGCGCGACCATCCTGGGCGGCATGCTGCTGGGCGTGGAGCGCAAGGCGGCGGCCGAGTTCACCTTCTTCCTCGCCGTGCCGACGATGCTGGGCGCGTTCGTCTACGATCTCTACAAGAATTGGGACGGCATCACGATGAACGGCGGGCTGATCATCGCCATCGGCTTCGTCGTCTCGTTTGTCGCCGCCTATGCCGTGGTGCGGACCTTCATCGCCTTCATCTCGCGCTACGGCTTCGCACCGTTCGCCTATTACCGCATCGCGCTCGGCACGCTGATTTTCGGCGTCCTGTATCTCTAAGAACGCTACGGCACGGCCGTTTCGAACTGGCCGCGGGGACGGAAGCGCCAGAGATAGAGCGGCACGATCGCTTCCACCGCGTCGGGCACGATGCCCAGATCGCGGAATCCGAGCGCGCCCGCGCCCGCCACATTGTCGGTCTTCAACATCTCGACCTGATCGGGCGTCAGCAGCGGCTTGGGCATAAGCCCCAGCACATAGCTCTTGAGCTTGGCCAGGAAGAAGGGCAGCGGCACGAGGATCGGAAACATGCGCTCGTCGCGCCTTGTTTCGCGCAGGATCAGTTCGATCAGTTCCCTGAACGTGTAGATGCGCGGGCCGCCGAGCTCATAGGTCTTGCCCGCGCAGGCCGGATCGCCGAGCGCGCGCACGGCCGCTTGCGCGATATCGCCGGCATAGACGGGTTGGAAGCGCGTGTGCCCGCCGCCCACCAGCGGCAGCACCGGCGACAGCCGCGCGAGCCAGGCGAAGCGGTTGAAGAAATCGTCCTCCGGCCCGAACACGATCGAGGGGCGGAAGATCACGGCTTCGGGGAAGCCCTCGCGCACGGCCGCCTCGCCCGCCGCCTTGGAGCGCGCGTAATGCGCGGTGGAATTCGCATCGGCGCCGATCGCGGAGACATGGAGCAGATGGCGCACGCCCGAACGCCTGGCTTCCTTGGCGATGCGCCCGGCGGCCTCGCCATGCAGTGCGTCGAAGCGCTGGCGTCCCCATTCGGAAAGCACGCCCACCAGATTGATCGCGGCGTCGGCGCCCTTCAATGCCGCACGCACGGCGTCCTCGTCGCGGACATTGCATTTGAAAAGCTGGATTTGCCCGACGCGGCCGAGCGGCTTCAGGAAATGGGCGCGGTTGGGCCGGCGCACGGCGACGCGGATGCGCCAATCCGCCTTGGCCAGCGCGCGCACGATGTGCCGGCCGAGAAAGCCCGAGCCGCCGAAGACCGTGACGAGACCCTTGGCCATGCGTATCCGATTCCCTGCGTGCCGCCAGCTTCATAGCCAATAGGAGCGGGCATGATAAGGCGTTTCGACGCCGCATTCGTTGACAGTATCGGGCCTCGCCGATAAGCATCCGCCCCCTGGCTGGCCTTCTGTGCCCAGATGGCGGAATTGGTAGACGCACTAGTTTCAGGTACTAGCGCCGCAAGGCGTGGAGGTTCGAGTCCTCTTCTGGGCACCACGCTTCGCCCTTATGGGCTACGCGTGGCGCAGCCACGTGTGGACCGTTAGGCCGAAGCAGTGTCCGGCGTAGCTGGAGCGAAGCGAAAGCGAAGACGGACTGGGGAAACCATGTGGGATGTTTACATCATTCGCAGCATGACTTCCCGCGAGGAAGCTTAAAAATCAACAACATAGCCTCCGCGCAGGTTCTGAATTCGTCCACCAAGGCGCACCAATCCCCGCCGCGCGGCCATCGGGCCGGCCTGTAGTGATCGTGTTCTATAGCACCGCGGTGGCGAGCGGCGTTTCGCGTGTTTCGGCGATCTCCCGATAATCAAACGTGAAGACATTCACGATCTTGCCGGCCGTTTCGCCGCCGGTCGCATAGGGCAGGTAGATCGAGTCGTAGCTCGGAAAGTAGATGTTCTTCAGCACCGTCGCGGGCCCTGTGAGGCGGATGGGGATGCGTTCGACGCAGGCGCGCCGGTGAAGCCAGACGAGGCTTTCCGCCACGGATGCGTCTTCCCCGGCGAAGGCTTGGCGTATCGTCTTGCCGGTGCCGTCGCCTAGGAAATAGCGGGTTACGTGCGTTCCGACGACGCGGTAGCGAAAGTCCTCGTATTCCGGCAAGGCATCGGTCACGACGACCCAGGGCAGATGCTTCTTGATCTCCCTCGGAACGAAGCGCGCATATTGGGGAAGCGCGTTGCCCTGGCGATTGTCGCGCCAATAACCGAGAAAGAAGCCCAGGATCGGATTGGCGATCTCGATGGGGTCTTCCATGATTCGAGTCGGGCGCTCGGGGTCGCCTGTCAGGTGAACACGTTCGGCCATCCGTACTCCACGCAACCGGTCGACGCTATCGACGCGGGCTTAACGGGTCGTAAAGGTCCCTCCGGCGGCCGGGTCGTGCAAGCGGCCGGGCCTTGAGCTAAAAGGTCCCGATGAAGATCAAGCTCCACCAGAACGATCTGCCCGACGGCCTGGACCTCGGTTCCGTCGTCGCCATCGACACCGAAACGCTGGGCCTCCAGCCCCATCGCGACCGGCTCTGCCTGGTGCAGCTTTCGGCCGGCGACGGCGTCGCCCATCTCGTGCGGATGGCGCAGGGCAAGATCGACGCGCCCAACCTCAAGCGGTTGATGCGCGACCGCAAGGTGCTGAAGCTCTTCCATTTCGCGCGCTTCGATCTGGCCGTGCTGCGCAAGGCGCTCGGCGTCATGCCCAAGCCCGTCTATTGCACGCGCACCGCGTCGCGTCTCGTGCGCACCTATACCGACAAGCACGGCCTCAAGGATCTGTCGAAGGAATTGCTCGACGTCGATCTCAACAAGCAGCAGCAGACGTCGGACTGGGGCGCCGAATCGCTCACCGAACAGCAACTCGCCTATGCCGCCAACGACGTGGCGCATCTGCACCGGCTCAAGGCCGCCCTCGACGCCATGCTGGCCCGCGAGGGACGCACGGCGCTGGCCCAGGCCTGCTTCGACTTCCTGCCGTTCCGCGCCGAACTCGACCTCGCCGGCTGGGCCGGAGAGGATATTTTCGCCCATTGAGGGCCGGGGTTGGCCGGCCCGCGTTAAGGGTGCGAAACCGCCCCGCTTGATCGGCTTTAACCCGATACCCATACTCTCGGGGATAAACTGGCACGAATTTCGCTAGGGCGCGGTACCCGACCGGGAACGCGGCCAAGACGCGAAACAAACCGGTGGGCTTTCGCTTCATGACCTCCGCCAAGATCGCCTCCGTTTCGCCTGCGGCCGAGCAGGCGCCCGATCCCGCGCGGCACGAAGCCGATCTCGCGGCGGCGCGCCGCGTGCTGCGCTTCGCGGGCGAGGCGCTGGCTCTCTTGGCCGAACGGCTCGACGGCGGCTTCACGCGCGCGCTCGACCTGCTGGCCGCCGTCAAGGGCCGTGTCGTGGTGAGCGGCATGGGCAAGTCGGGCCATGTCGGGCACAAGATCGCGGCGACGCTTTCCTCGACCGGCACGCCCGCGCAATTCGTTCATCCCGCCGAGGCGAGCCACGGCGATCTGGGCGCGCTGACGCGCGACGACGCGCTCCTCATGCTCTCCTATCGCGGCGAGACGGCGGAGCTTTCCGATCTCATCACCTACGCCAAGCGCTTCGCCATTCCGCTGATCGGAGTCGCGAGCGATCCGGACTCGACGCTGCTTCAGGCCGCCGACGTGGCGCTCGTGCTGCCGCGCGCGCGGGAAGCCTGTCCGATGGGCTTGGCGCCCACCACGTCCACGACGGTGATGCTGGCGCTCGGCGACGCGCTCGCCGTCGCGCTCATGGAGCGCAAGGGGTTCTCCGCCGATCGATATCGCGAGCTGCATCCGGGCGGATCGCTGGGGCGCGCGCTCATCCGGGTTGCCGACATCATGCACACGGGCGACGAGGTTCCTCTGGTGACGTCGCAGACCGCCATGCCCGACGTGCTGATAGCCATGACCAAGCGCAGCTTCGGCTGCGTCGGCGTGACCGACGAGGCCGGCGCGCTGATCGGCATCATCACGGACGGCGATTTGCGCCGTCACATGGATCGCGGATTGCTCGATAGAAGCGCGGCCGAAGTGATGACGCACGGACCGAAGAAGACCGCCACTCCGGGCCTGCTCGCCGCCGAAGCCGTCGCGCTGATGAACGCGACCAAGCCGTTCGTGACCAGCCTGTTCGTTCTCGATCCCGAAACGGGCGGCCGCAAGCCGTTGGGCATCCTGCACATGCACGATTGCCTGCGCGCGGGATTGCGCTGATGCCCGGGCAACCGAACATGGCAGGAGGGCGCGCCGCAGAAAGCCGCGCCGCGCGTTCGCGCGCCGTCGGTTGGGGTGCGGCGCCGCGCAGCACGCTCAGCTCGGCCGCGCGCTACAGCCAATTCGTGCGCTTCATGAAGCGCTTCCTGCCGCTGGTCGCGACCGCGGTGGCTGCGGCCGTCATCGCCTACGCTCTCCAGCCTCGCGATCAGCACAACGTGGCGATGACCTTCGAGCGGATGGGCACCATCGAAGACGATCTCGCCATGATCAATCCCCGGCTCACCGGCACCGACGAGAACGGTCTTCCCTTCGTGATCACGGCGGCGTCGGCCGTACAGGACAAGACCGATCCGGAACGCGCGCGGCTCAAATCGCTGCAAGCCGATCTCACGCTCAAGGACGGCGCCTGGATCAGTATTTCCGCGGGCGAGGGCGTGTTCGACGGCCGCGGGCGCACTGTCGTGCTCGCGGGCGGCATCAATGTCTTCTCGGACCTGGGCTACGAGGTGCACACGGAGCGCGCGCGCGTCGATCTTTCCGCCAGCATCGTGACCGGCGACGCCGCCGTCTCGGCCCAGGGCCCGATGGGGACGCTCACCGCCGAGGGTTTCGAGATCCGCCACGAGGTCCGCGAGGTGCGCTTCACGGGCGGCGTGAAGATGGTTCTCTATTCCGCCGAGGGAGGCGCGCTGCCATGAGGCGTCTTGTCGTTGCATCGGCAATCGTTCTCGCGGGCTTCGCCGCGCGGGCCCAGGATACGGGGCTTCCCTTCGCCGGCACCGGACACGACGCGAACAAGCCCATTGCGGTCAGCGCCGATTCCTTCATAGCCGATCTTAAGAACGAGAAGGGCGTCTATTCCGGCAACGTCGTCGTGACGCAGGGCGAGCTCAAGCTGCGCGCGAACGAAGTGCACGTGCTGGCTCCGGGCGGCAAGCCGCAGCGTCTCGAAGCGCGCGGCAATGTCGTCTTCGCGTCGCCTTCGGGCAACGCGCAGAGCGATATCGGCGTTTACGATGTTCCGAGTCGCATCGTGACTCTTTCGGGACACGTCGTGCTGACCAAGGACCAAAATGTGATGCGCGGTCAGGCGCTCGAAATCAAGCTCGCGAGCGGCGAAGCGAAGCTGATCTCGGGCAAGGAGGCCGGCGAGCGCGTTCAGGGGCTCTTTACGCCGTCCGGCAACGGCAAAACGGGCAACTAGGTTTCACGCAATCTTAAAGACGAAAATGCACAGAATGTTCCGATGAGCGATGTCATGCAGAATCCCGAACGGCGCACCGGTGCCGAACGGCCTTCGCCGAAGGTCGTCGCCGGCTCGCAGGGGCTCCTGGCCAACAAGATCGGCAAGAGCTTCCGCAAGCGCCCCGTCGTGCGCGGCGTGACGCTTTCGCTCAGGCGCGGCGAGGTCGTGGGACTGTTGGGGCCGAACGGCGCGGGCAAGACGACGTGCTTCTACATGATAACCGGGCTGATCCCGGCCGATTACGGCACCATCGAACTCGACGGCCACGACGTCACGGGCCTACCGATGTATCGCCGCGCACGGCTCGGCATCGGCTATCTGCCGCAGGAAGCGTCGATTTTCCGTGGCATGACGGCGGAAGAGAACATCCGCGCCGCGGCCGAACTGGTCGAACCGGACTCCGCGCGATGCGGCGCGATCGTCGAAGAATTGATGGCGGAGTTCTCGATCGCCCATGTGCGCGCCACGCCCGCCATCGCGCTTTCGGGGGGCGAACGCCGCCGCGTCGAGATCGCTCGCTCGCTCGCGACCCATCCGTCCTACATGCTGCTCGACGAGCCGTTCGCGGGCATCGACCCCATCGCGATCAACGACATTCGCGAATTGGTGCGCCATCTCAAGGATCGCGGCATCGGCGTGCTCATCACCGACCACAATGTGCGCGAGGCGCTCGATATCATCGACCGCGCCTACATCATTCACGAAGGTCAGGTTCTGATGGAAGGCACGCCCGGCGATATCGTCGGCGACAAGGACGTCCGCCGGGTCTATCTCGGCGAACGTTTCTCGCTCTGACGGGGCGCGGCGACCATGGCTCTCACCCAACGCCTCGAGTTACGGCAGGGTCAGTCCCTGGTCATGACGCCGCAATTGCAGCAGGCAATCAAACTGCTGCAACTTTCGAATATCGAGCTTTCCGCCTATGTCGAGGGCGAACTCGAGCGCAACCCGCTTCTGGAGCGCGACGAGCAGGGCGCCGTGGCGGGCGAGAGCGAGCGCGACGAGGCGCCGGCCGGCGACGGCGCGGAAGAGGCGCTCGATACCGCGCTCGGGCGCGAGGACTTCGCCACGGCGGCCGATCTCGATGCCGACCGCAACGACGTCTATGCGGACGAACCCGTGGCCCCGGCGGGCGCTGCGGCCGAGGCGAACGCGCAGGGCGCGACGCCGCTCACCGATTGGTCGCGCGTCTCCGGCGGGCGCAGCCATGACGGCGAGGACATGTTGGAAGGCACGCTTACGGCGCAGTTGACGCTCAAGGATCATCTCGTCGATCAGCTCGCCATCGCAGCCCTGCCGCCCGATCGGCGGATCATCGCCGCGGCCATGATCGAATCGGTCGACGAGGCGGGCTATCTGCGTATCGAGCTTCCCGAACTCGCCGAGCGGCTCGGCACGACCGTCGCGGAATGCGAGGCGACGCTCGGCGTGCTGCACGGCTTCGATCCAGCCGGCGTGTGCGCGCGCGATCTCGGCGAATGCCTGGCGCTTCAACTCAAGGAGCGCGACCGGCTCGATCCGGCGATGCAGACGTTGCTGACGCGCCTTGATCTGGTGGCGCGACGCGACATCGCGGCGCTTTCGGAGATCTGCGAACTCGACGTCGACGACATCGCGGACATGATCGCGGAAATCCGCACGCTCACGCCCAAGCCCGGTCTCGCTTTCGGCTGCGAGCCCGTGCAGCCCGTCGTGCCCGACGTGTTCATCCGCGAAGGCGCGGACGGCGCTTGGGCCGTCGAACTCAACACCGACACGCTTCCCCGCGTCCTGGTCAACGCGCGCTATTACGCGACGGTCAACAAATCGGCGCGCTCGCGCGACGACAAAGCCTATATCACCGAGTGTTTCAACAGCGCGAACTGGTTGGTGAAGAGCCTGGACCAGCGTGCGCGCACGATCCTCAAGGTCGCGAGCGAAATCGTCCGCCAGCAGGACGGGTTCCTGACGCATGGCGTGCGATTCCTGCGCCCGCTCAATCTTCGCGTCATCGCCGACGCCATAGGCATGCACGAATCGACCGTCAGCCGCGTCACATCGAACAAGTATATGGCGACGCAGCGGGGTCTCTTTGAAATGAAGTACTTCTTCACCGCCGCGATCGCATCGCTCAACGGCGGT
>Ga0326597_10009973_pt1 | contig 12681 bp, 11 predicted proteins | sample RVTome_12_FD_203789 | JGI IMG/M metagenome (GOLD analysis project Ga0326597, IMG submission 203789) | Soil microbial communities from uranium-contaminated site in the Upper Colorado River Basin, Wyoming, United States - RVT100D185 | ecosystem: Environmental > Terrestrial > Soil > Contaminated >... | reverse complement strand
GGTCATGCGCGAACGCTGGCCCGCTTACGCCGAAGCCGTCCGCGGCCTCTGTATCGCCGCGATCGAGAAAAGAAAGAGCCACCGCCTCTATATCCGTTGGCTCGAAGCGGAAATCCGCCGCCTGCCACAGCGATCGCCGGAAAACATTTCGCCCGAGCAGCTAGAACTTCCCTTCGGCCAAGGCTAACCTGCTAGTCTGGATTATTCATGGTCCCAGGTAAGGCAACCTGCTCCGTTATGGCTCAAATTCCGGCGATTACAGCCGCAAGATGTCCCGATCACTACGGGCTGCTGCGCAACCTCGGCATCACGCTCAACGACAAAGACGTCAACCGGGCGCCCGCGCTGCTCAAGTATCGGTGGTTTTAGAATAAGGACTGGCAGGAAGAAATCAAGCAGATACTATGGAGCGGCCTGACGTACGATGTCGATGGCTAACATAGGCCTGTCTCGGTTCCCTTCGTTCATCACTTTTCGCCCGTATCCTCCAACCCCTAACGCCTCACGGCTCCGGCCTTTCTCCTAATGGTTCTAGAGAAAGATTGGCTGGATTAGCCTCGTAGACAAAGCGAAGCTCGGTTGCCGTGGAATTTTTGGCGCGAAGAAGAAACGGATGTCGGATTGCAGAACACAAGGACTGTAATAATTGTTTTCTCAGACCAATACCCATCGCTTAACAAAGGAAGGCCAGCCCCTAAACAAGATAGCCGCGTCAGCCGATCCCATATTTGATAGGTTCCACCTACTTACGTTCGCCGGCCCGCCTTCGCACAGTCGGCAATAAATTCCCCAAAAGGTGCACATTCGGCAATTTCTGGACCTACGAAAAAAACATAAGTACCTGATTTTTAGACAGACTGGTTGACGGAATGTGTTTTGCTTAGCAATGTTAGCGGCGGAGACGGCCTCAGAGAATCGGCCGCTGTCTGTTGACACCCCAAAGGCCAAGTTATAAAATCTAGCTGTCCCCGCCCAATGAGGTTAGATATGTATGACAAAAAAGAAAGTTCTGAGTCGGTCCGCATCCTTCCTTTTGGAACCATTTCCATTTCCGTTATCATTCCCCGGCCAAACACGCCTGAGGAAGAGGAACCGAAGCAAATCAAACTGCTTGACGGGACAACCGCTTTGACTCAGATCATATCGAGCCCGCCGCCGGAACTTTTTGCGTAGGCCAGTCACGCATTCGACGCCATGCCCCAGACTGTACCCACCCCTCGAATCCCACGATTGGCATCTGTTTACGGACTTCGTCCTGTATCATACTGGTAAGCTGCTGCTGCAGTTGCTGAACCATCTGTTGAAATAGTTGCTGGGCACCACTCGGCAGCTGAGCGGGATTTATGTTTGGCGGGAGCTGCAAGTTTAGATTTAGATTTAATGATAGCTGAGGCGGCACTTGGCGTTTATTGCGCCCCCGGAGATCGGCTGAAAAGTGGTGTGACATTTCCGACGACTCGATGGCCCCCATTATAACCTTTTCACTATGATCGTCCTGACCAGCGGGAACGAATGTCCGTGGTTCGACTGGTTCTCGCAATTTACATAGGTTCTCATATTCTTCATATAGTTCCCACATCAATTTTTCGAGTGACTCTGAAGGCCGTGTGATTTTCAGACCAATCTCTTCGGCCTCTTTGCGGCCGATGGCGTGACCATGCTGGTAAATCTTTTCCGTTAGCGTCTCAACAATAACCTGTACCCTTTGTTCATCCGGCGACTGTTGCTTACTCCTCGCTGTCAATAGTTTTCTGGCGACAGAACGGATATGCGAATGGACCCGATTGATCTGTCCAAGAATCCAGGGGTCTAATTTATTGGTTAGTGCCGTTACGGGTCCTACGAGAGCGCTTTGGTCTGACAGTCCAGATTTTTCACGAACGAAGCGAACATACGACATGATATCCTCTACGGCGATTTGTTCTTGCACCACAGTTTCTCCGTCCCGACCGCGCTGAAAAGACAACTGTGGATCAACCGGACCGAGCTCGCCCTTCCTCCCCATAAAAATTTCGTCGGCGCCAAGAGCTATAAGCGTAGCAGCGCTAAGGGCTTTGTAGGGAATCAAGACACTAAACTCGTCTGCGCATTCTCGTATCATGGTTACAATGCGCCACGGCACTTCGGTATGACCACCCACTGAGTAAAGAAAAAGGTCGATTTTCTTGCCGTCGCCCAATGATCTCAAATGATCATACATCGGCCGAACAGCGTCTTCCGCGATTTGAGCTTGAGAGCCTCGCCGATCGCTCAAAACGTAAGTGATTACTTTGGTGCTGCGCTCCGATTCGATTGCAGAGATGATATCGCAACGCTTTTGCGCATCAGCCGGAGGTTGATTCGGGTTGTTCTGTATTGCTTCAGGCATGGGCTTCTCTTCCTCCCTATGGCAAGATCGCGACGGACCAGCAAAACGACCGTATACTGCTTTCTGGTGAACCCCGTGTAAAACACGCCAGAACGAAAGGACTGCGGGTAAATCTTTTAGTCATTCAGCTCAGGATTTAGCAGGACCCGTCTTGGATTACAATAATGTAAGATTGCGTGGGTTAACCGGTACGTTTCCCAGTTTGAGAAAACTCCCTCCGAGCAAAAGACCAAAACATCAATTCCGGGGACAGCCAAAAGCAAGTGACAGGTCGCCTGAGGCAGATGCAAACTGTGGCACCAAGGCAAGGATCGCTCGAGTGGTCGCACCGGGGTCCGCATCACGTCGTACGGCGAGACCTCACGCGCGGGATGGATCTCTTCTTGTCCGCTAGGAGGAGCCGCTGATTTTCTAGATCAGTTAGAGCAAGTAATCGGTACGAGTTTGTGGGGCGAAAGGGAGGTCGGCGGACGGGTATATACTGTCCCCGGAAATTCGCCGGAAATTCGGAATTCAATAAGAACCTTGACTTCTATCTGGCCCGTTATTAGTCTTGATCAAAACATTACTGCTCCCTTGTTGAGGGCGAATGTGACAAAAAAGCTTTACTACGAAGATCTGTACAGGACCGAGGCCACAGCAACGGTAGTCAAAATTGATGGAAACCGTTTATTTCTTGATCAGACGATTTTTTACCCCGAAGCGGGCGGTCAGGTTGGCGACACTGGATTCATAGATAACTACAGGGTCATCGATACCCAAAAGGCTATTTCGGCCGAAACTAAAACTCTTTTTCACAGTGATTTTCCGGTAATAAATATCAATACCGATGTTGCCCACATTATGGAGGATACTAACGTTCCCCTTTCCCCGAGTCATGTAGTTTGTCTTAAGCTGGACTGGGATAGACGTTACAGAATAATGCGGATGCATTCAGCATCACACCTCGCCTACCACTTTACTCTTCAGGTCTTCGGCCACATGAACGTCCAGGGCTGCTATATTTATACTGATAGTGGCAGATTCGACTTTGTAACATCAACCGGAATGAGGCTGGACCCGGAGCGACTCACCGAAGTTGAGCAGCTATGCAATTCATATGTTGATAAAGCCTTTGTTATTGAAAATGTTCCTTTACCTAACGAGCCCGAAGCCCTCTATTGGCTCTGCAATGACATAAAAATGCCGTGTGGGGGTACGCACGTGCGCAATACTTTAGAGATTGGGCGAATCACATTGAAACGAAAAAAACAGGGAAAAAGTCTCGACCGGCTTTATATCATGCTCTCTGATCAGTAGGTCTTTTCCTCCCATGTCGAACGAGATTTTTCTCTTGACCTACGAAACTTGCCCAAAATCGGAAGCTCTATTGTGGTGACACTCCAAAGAGAAAAGACTTTTTCGTACGTCAATTATGAATGGCGCGTCTCTCACTTGACCAGCACGCCATGCGTTAGAATACCTGATCCACCCGTGCCAATTACGTGGAGTTCCCAGGTTCCTAAAGCTAGTCTTTGGGACCGCAGGGTGCACACTATTTTCGTGTCATTAATTTTTTCAATATGGTCTACCGGCACAGGATTAAAGCCTCTCTGAATCAGAAGCACTTCCTTGGCCTCAAGGAGGTTATTCCCCTCTATAAGAAGATACACAACGCGTTTTTCCCCCGTAAGGCTCGCTGGCCAAACCTGCTGTGGTTGAGGGCATTCGCTGTTCTTTTGGGCCTGACTCTGCACGATCTGGAGTGGCGTAACGACTTTTATGGAACAGTTGTCGGGTATATCAGTAAATATTTGTGCATACGGGCCGATTTCGCAGTTGTTTCCGACTCTTATAGGACCAAAAATCCCGACGTGGGCACCGACCCGAACATTGTCGCCAAGAGTAGGATGACGCTTCCCGCGGGCACGTGAAATTTTTTTGACTCCCAAAACTACACCATTTAAAATGATGCATCGCTCACCTATTTCGACAGTCTCGCCAATAACTGTACCGGTCCCATGATCGATAGAGAACATTTTCCCGATCTTCGCAGCAGGATGGATCTCCACACCTGTTTCAACTTTGATTCCCTCCATCATAAACCTTGCTATATCCTTATAGTCCTCGGCCTTAGTCTGCCTAAATCCGCACTTGGTCCAGACAATATGGGCCAGCCGATAATATGCAACGGACTTGAACGACAAATAAACTCTTTTGACCTGTTCGGAACTATGCGCGGCAGGATCGTTCTCTGCAAGCCAAAGTAAATCTTCAGTTATCGCTTTCATTAGACCATTTCTTGCGTCGCTGTGGTCGGCCATACCATAGGGAAGAATGCCCTCAGCCTTTTCCGCTACCTTTTGTATGATATCCTCGAGTATTGGATGGCCATTCATTGTCAGCCTCAGAATTACTCGAAAGTTGGCTCAATCTTCACATATGACTCAAAGACCGCATTTCTTAGCTCGACCGCCTCTTTGCCTAACGCATAAATTTTGCGGCGAATCTGTCTCATCTCCGTCGTGTTCCTCGTGGTGACATCTATGGTAATTTCCAGGTCGTTCTTCGCGAGGTCTTCCGGACGAATTAGTCCCCTCTCCACAAAAAAACTGACCGCCGCTAGTTCGAGGTGTCTGATGGGCAGCTCGAAAACCATCTTTATTTTTTGAACGATACATTCTCCCGACCTTACAATGTTCCCGGAATATATCCCGTCGTTTCGAAGAAGGACGACCTTCGGACCCTTCGATGAATCCTCCAAAAAAGGCACGGCTACAGGCACATTTAACTCCATCGAGTGTAGCTCCGCCTCCCCGTCTCCGCGGTCAAAGCCAATAAATGTAGGGTTGGGAACAAACCGTCCGTCAATTAACATGCGGCATTCTTCTCCTACATACAGGGTCGGTGTATCTTGACCAAAGTGGATGCTCGCAACTCGTCCTAAGCTTACACGTGCGGTAGCATCGGTGACTATTTGATGAGACAAATATTTGACTTCCCTTTCTGCCGACACGATGCTTATGCTAACAATAGACCCTGCATCGTAGACTTCTTTAGATGAGAATCTACTCCAGAATTCTTTACCGCTCTTTGTTATCGGCGTTTGTGGTCGTGAACTCTGAGACCGGATTTGGACAGATTTGACACGACCAAGCAGCATGCTATATGGCTTGCCTTTCCCTTTAGGTTTCACGGGGCCAAATTTGATTGGCTTGTTCATTTCCAATCGTCCGGCCATGATCTTCCCCGCGACCACAAGTGAGTGCCCAGGAATTCTTGTCCAAAATTTCTCAACTGGGATATAAAGCCGATTACTCGCCGATGGAGGTACATCGGGCAACCCTTCCAATGCTTTAAGCAGCGTCTTCCCGTACCCCGACAGCCTCTCAGATGACGTAACCACGTTGTGGTCTAACTCATGGTGTACGTCAATCGCGATAGGGACGATGGATACTTTTTCGGCCCCGTGTTTAACTCTGAGGGTCAAGAACTTGCGAATCAACTCTTCGCATTTTGTGTAGCCAACTTTTGAATAGCCGATTGTGTCCATCTTCGACAACGTAACGATTAGATTTTCCATCCCAAAGTTTATGGCTACTGTTAGCGGAAGCAGAAAATCTTTGAAGGTCGTGGTCCTGTACAGGTCATAGTCATCGCTCTGAATAGCTTCCATTATTCGATCGTAGTTTTTCATCAAATCATCAGCGGCAAGAACAAAAACCCCGTGGTCACCTTGGAAAACGCCTCTTGAGGACGACTTGATCAGGTCTGCGTGACCGGGGTTGTCAATGAACATATAAACTCGGTTATTTAGCCTTACGTCCACGTGATGGACGTCACGTGAGGTTCCAATACCCCTACGTTCCTGAACCCCGCTTTTACCCTTTTTTTCCTCTAAATGCCCTCGGCGCTCCTCATCTAACCGGTCAACCAAGTAGGCATACTTCATGTCCTCTCTGTACCAGTCGGTAGTGCGGATCCGTGACAAATAGGAGTTTAAATCAAAGCTGGTTACCGCGGTGTACAAGTATCCAATCAAAGTTGACTTCCCTTGATCTACGGGGCCAAAAACCGCTATGTTTATTATGGGCATAACACACCCCCCGGCGTTGATTTACAAAATATCTAAGTACGCTGCTGCTGAATCTGCGGCTATTGTTACGACAACCTTGCCTTTCCCCAATGTCTCTGCCAACTTTATTGCAGCGTAGACATTTGCTCCTGAGGAAATTCCCACTGAGAGACCTTCCTCCTTTAAGAGCCTCCGCATTGTCTCGGTTGCCTTCTGCTCGCTTACCGAAATCATTCCGTCAATAATGTCCACGTTTAGAAGAGTAGGAAAACCAACCGCCAAACCTTGGATGCCATGTGGAACAAAAACCTTTTTGAGAATATCACAGCCTTCTGGTTGCACACCAATTATATCGCACTCAGGGAAATGTTCCTTTAAAGCTTCGCCGATTCCTGTAATGCTTCCTCCGGTGCCGATCCCGCCAACATAGCCGTCGGCCCTCTGTATATCCCTGAGAATTTCAACTGCCGTACTCTTCTTATGCACATCAACGTTTGCGCGATTCTCGAACTGGTTTAAAAAGACCCAGTCTGGATGCTCAACCAACAACTCCCAAACCTTCTCCACATGAGAATCGGGTCCCTTCGCGCTATCAGATAAAATAACTGTGGCCCCATAGCCAAGTAAAACTCGTTGCTTTTCATGACTGTAATTATCGGGAATGACAAGAACGATCCTATACCCGAAAATTGACCCTGCCATAGCTAGGCCAATTCCTGTATTTCCTCCCGTGGGCTCGATAATCGTCTGACCAGAGTTGCGGCGCAGTTCGCCATCCGCTTCGGCGGCTAATATCATACTGAGAGCAACTTTCGCCTTGTGGCTGCCTCCAGGATTAAGACTCTCCATTTTCACATATACGTCTGCATAATCGTCTGGGACCAATCTACGGAGACGAACAAGCGGTGTTCCTCCCATCACTTCCAAAATATTCTCACAAAGCATGGCACGTACTTTTCAGACCCTGGCTGGAAAGCGTTTGGGCTTTGACAACGCCAGGCGCCAAATTCCTAATCTGTAATTTAGTGCCTATCTGCCGCGACTTTCAACCTGCTGTCAAGAGGTGTCCCAACTAGAGAGGCGATTCTGTAGAAAGTGTCTGGTGTAAGATTAGATAAAAGAAGAACAGTCTCTGAGCAGGATTTTGGAGATTTGGAGTTGTGCCTGAGTACTGACTTACTCTTCTCGCCGATTCGATTGCACTTGAAACCGCGATCTGCCCAAGAAAGCATTAGGCGGGAGGCATGAGGAACAGTCAGACCCCGGGAGTCGTGTTGAATCGTTCGAAACGTTCAAGCAGTTCACGCCGTTCAATGCGTTTCGATGCTTTTTCTCTGATGATTAGACGTCGCCTCTCTACGCTTGCTCAATTCGCACGGGAGGATCGTCTCTCAGCACGCGCGGCCTGGATTTCTGCTTCGACCTCGGCCTGGGTCAGAGGCGGAAGAGCAGCCAAACGATCTGCGGCTTCAAACAGTTGGCCAACGCGCCGGCGCCGTACTTCCTCGCGCAGTAGTGCTTCTAACGGCTGCGATGTGAGCAGACCGCTCGCTTCCGCTTCTCGCACTAATGAGCCCGGCAACTTTAGCTTAAGTTCGAGTTCCACCGAATTTTCTTTTGTTGTCATGGAGATCTCCTCTGCCGCAGGGCAATCAAACCGGTCGTCGCATTATCGCAAAATCGTTCTGATCACGCTACCCCTGTTGAAGTCCTCCCGACCCTGCCGCCGTGCCCCGCATGCTTGACTGATTTTTCCCACCCATTCGATTGCACTTGAAACCGCTGCCCACCCAAGAAGGCATTAGGCGAGAGCAACAGTCAGTCGAACAGTCCAAACCGTTCTCAGAACACCGACAGATCTGAGGCGATCACCGCGCTCGCACCTTGGCGCAGGAATTCCGGAGCGTCGTCCACCTCTTCGAAGCTGCTGCCGCGGTCGAGATCGAAGATAGACGCGAGATTAGGCTCGCAGGCGAATAAAAATGCCGGCGCGCTCGGATCGTCATTGAAATGTTGATAGGCGACGCCGTCGGGACGGATCGGCAATATCAGCAAATCTTCCGCGCCCAATCGTAGCGCACTCCGTCGATCATCGTGTGTCCCTTGCCGCGCAGGAAGAAAAACACTTTGTCGCCCGGGTGCCTTTGTAAACCGCTCCGGCTGCCGGGGGAAGGCACTGAAGGTACGCGTTAAAATTGCGCAGCGCCGTGTAGAGAAAGAGCGGGTGGAGGTACCAGCGCATGATGCCGTGCGCGTTCACTTCCCACGGCATCTCATCGGCGCTGCGGATGCAACGTGCCGGTCCCCGCAGTTGGCGCTGGGCGTCGCGAATCTGGATTAGCGCATCGTAAAGAGTTTGGCGTCCCGAAGATCCTTCACAATACTGGAACTCCGGCAATTTCAGATCGAGACCTGTCTGTGAGCTTGCGATGCGTTCGCCAATGCCGGTAGCCGCCGAAGCATCGGTATGATCCTGGATGTGGGTCATCGTGTGGCACACCCAGTCCTCGAACGGTTTGTAATAGAAGGCGACCCAGCGGCAATCCTTGCCGGCGTGGTCGTTGAAGTGCTGGTGCTCAATGCCGCCGGGACAGATCGGCAGCGTGATGAGATCACCGCGCTGCCATTTGTAGAGAGTGCCGTCGATATCCGTGCTGCCGCGGCCCTCGATGACAAACAGTACGAGCCCGCCCTGGTGCCGGTGGCGAACGGAATGCTGTTTGACATCGTTCAAAAACACCGACCAATTGATCGACGCCACTTCGGGTGTGAATTCGAACGTGACATAGCGCTTGAGCAGCGCCTGGCGCGACGCTTCGAAGTCGCGGTCGGTGGATTTGATCAACAGCTTGCCGACACTTGTTTCTCCAGCCACTCGGCGCGCCAGCGCAGCATCGATTCGTACTACTATCCAAAAACTAACACCAACATGTTTGTCATAGAGTCCAAAGTTCAAGCGGCTAGTTTCAGGGTTTGGAGTGTCGCCAGCATCTCGCATTGAAGCTTTTGGTAATGGACATCGAGCGGATGAAGATTTTTGGGTGGACGACCGCGCTTGGGCCGACACACTCCGGCCAATACCGGTTTGATCACCTGCTCGCGCAGGATCAGCAGCGCCGCCAGCGTGCGGATACCCGGTCGGCGCACTCGATAGCGCCGTGTGTTGCCAATCCGCTCCACCAGCGACTTGCCCCGCAGTTTGTGCAAGTCGTAAGCCGCCTTGCGGGCCGCATAGCCGGCCATCGTTCGGCCTTGTTGCGCCCGCACTCGCTCGGCCAGGTCTGCGGCACCGAAGCCCTCGGGCTTTGCCCCCAGCGCGATCACCGCTTGGGCTACCGCTCGCATTCGCGGCTTTTGCAGGTCCACGCCCGCCGTGCGTTTCTCACCCCGCACACTCGGCGCGGCCAAAGCATCCAATTGCTGGCCGTCGACAAAGCTCAAGTGTGCCGCCTGCACCACGCCCAAAAATGTCACCACCATCGCTTGCAGCCGCTCCAACATGCCGGGCAGTTTCTCCAGCCGCTTGCCACAGCGCAATTCCTCGATGTTGTGGACGATGATCTCCACCCGCAGCACGCGATCCCCTTTGTCATACATTTTAAGGGTGAGCTTGCCGAAGTGTACCTTGAACACCGTCAAGTCATACCCCAACCGCTCGATGATTTTCTCCAACCGCCCGTCCCTCGCTTTCGTTTTGCTGGGACGCTGTTTGCGACCGAAGATGGTTTTGAGTCGGGGCACGTCCAACAGTCGGCGCGTGCGGTCAATGAGCCCTTGATAGACTTCATCGAGTTGCCGCCCGCTTTTGAACAAAAGATTGCGGCTGAATTCCAGTTGGTAGCAAGAATAGGCATAGCGAAAGCCCGAACGCTTTTGTTGCTCGAAGTTCAGTGCAAAACACAGGCAGGCCGAATACACCCAACGATCCACCACTTGCCCCAGAAGCGCCAGGCCCCGGGCGCCGTCCAACTGTTGGGCCAGCCGATTGATGCCGGCCAGGTCGGAACCGCCCACAAAACAGTTGCCCTCCTTAACCCAGGAGATGGCTTGTTTTTGGGCCTGACGCTGCACCCATTCATGCCCATTGAGGGAAATTTGCAAGCCAAAGGGCGGATGGCCGCTCATCTTGATGGTGAGATGTCCCCACTGCGGGTCGACAATGTGGAAATGGTAGTGATAGACCAGCGGCCAGTTTTTGGGCCGGCGCAGCACCACTTTGCCGTCACGATTGTTTTTGGCTTGCCAGACCAGGGCTGGCGCTCTGGCCACGAAAATGGCAAACACCCCTCGGAAGCGAGGATCGGCGGGACGAAGTTTTTCGGCTTGGGCGTGCTTAGTTTTGTCGCCGATGGCAAAGTAGCGCAGCGGAATTTTATGTTTGCGGGCATACGCCTGCACGCGCCGGGCAAAGTCCCCCGCCAGCTTGCGCAGTCGTGGCTCGCTCAGCTCCGTGTTGGGAAAGAGCTGGTTCCACCAGGTCAAAAGCCCGCCGCTGGTTTGACCCAGCGGAAAGTAGCCGCGCAACGAAATGCGATCCGCGCAGTCGTAGGTCCCGCAAAGTCTATCCGCCAAATAGGTCGACAAGTCGTCAGAAGTTATCATGTGCCGAGACTACCAAAACCGGCTGTTCGCCGACAAGGCGAACCTCTTTTTCCCAGCGCAGTCTGGGGAAAAGCGTGTACTGCTATGCCCGAAAGTTCTCGCAGCTTGCGCAAATTTCTCCGCCGCTCATCACTACTCGGTCCGCGGTCATTCGTCCTTTATCCTCGCGCCAGGACACCAAGTTCGCAAAGTGACAGGCCACGGTCCGTCATCCCGAGCGAACGCGAGGGATCTGAGAAAGATTTCTCCCGGAGCCTGCCCTGAGTACTGCCGAAGGGGTCGAAATGACAACGTTCCCCTTTGCGTCTTTGCGAGAGATATTCCGAGACCGACCGGTGCGCGAAGCGCACCCTACAAAAACCTTCGTGTCCGGAGCCTGTGGTGAGCAACGTCGAACCATGCCTTCGTGGTGAATCCGACTTTTCTCATTTTGGTTGCGGCGGGCGTACCCGCGCTTCGTTCCTATCCAAGCTTGCTTGATCGGCCAACAGTCAAGCAACAGAGTCAAGTCGCCATCGACCGGCGGGGCCATGCTCGCCATACCAGATCGCCAAGAAACAAAAATAAACCGAGACCCGAGAGCGGCCACCAGGTTTCTTTTGCCAGCGTGCCTTTGCCCGGCGTCGGGGTGTAAAGCCGTTGGATGCCATCTTCGATCCTGTCGGGGTCGAGCATCTGCCCGCCGGTTTCTTCGGCGACGCGGCTGAGCAAGGAGAGATTCGGCTTCAATTCCCGGTACTCCTTGGGGTAGGGAACGATATACGGAACCGTGGCCACGGCGAGCGGCGCCTCGCCGCCTGCGCCTTCGGCAAACAACGTTAAGAAATGAATGCCGCGTTGCGACGGGGTAAATCTGCCTTCGTAGCGGCCCGGCGCGGTTTGCTGAAACGTTTGCTCTTGCGTCGCCTTATTCGGCGCGGCGATGTTGCTCTTGAGCCGCAGGTGATTCAAGAATTTTCCATCCTGCGTGACGAAGTCCGCGATGACTTTCACCTGCTCGCCCTCGGGCTTCAATTCGGCGCGCATTCTCGATTCCAAAAACTTGCGCATCGCGTCGCGCGCCAGTTGGCTCGCCCATTGCGGGAATCGCGGCCACGCCACCCAGTCCTTTCCCCATCGCCCGCTCAAATCGGAGGTAAACGCGCTCACGCGACCAAGACCATAGCGCCAGGAGACCAAGAGCGGATCTTTGTCCGCTTTCATGAGCAGCTCGGCGCGCGGCTTCGGATAGGTGAGCACATAGCCTCGCAGCGAAGGCAGACTGCTTTGCGCGATACCTTTGAGCGGCCCCACGGATGCCACAATGCTCGGCACCAACGACTTTTCGATCAACAAGTCGCGGGATATCAGCAGGGTTTCGGTGGTAAATATTTGCGGCACCGTCTGGGGGTCCAGGGCGACATAACCCCGCCCCTTGCCGTTCTTAGCGATGTCCGCCATCAACTGCACGTCGGCATCGCTACCCACCGAAACCGTGGAGACCGTAATGCCGTCGCGCGCCATTTTCGTCACCAGCGTAGAAAAATCCGCTTTATCGGTGAGGCCGTCCGACAAAATCAACACATGCTTGATCGCCGCCTGCTTGGTCGCGATGACGCGATGGGCTTCGACCATGGCCTTATAGAGATCGGTACCGCCGTCGGATTGAAGCCCGGCC
>Ga0326597_10009972_pt1 | contig 12681 bp, 9 predicted proteins | sample RVTome_12_FD_203789 | JGI IMG/M metagenome (GOLD analysis project Ga0326597, IMG submission 203789) | Soil microbial communities from uranium-contaminated site in the Upper Colorado River Basin, Wyoming, United States - RVT100D185 | ecosystem: Environmental > Terrestrial > Soil > Contaminated >... | reverse complement strand
GGCCATGGACCGCACCACCTCGCCATCCTCGGCCAAGGCGTGGCAGCTGTTGAGCAGGAAACCGGTGACCGCCGGATCGTCGCCGTTGTAGCCACTCTCCGACTGCCACAGGGTCTGGTAGGCGGTGGTGGCGATGGGGCCGAGCAGCTCCAGCAGGTGGGTACAGCCCTGCACACCGCCCATCAACGCCTTGGCACGACGGCTGAAGCCGGGCCGCAGTTGCAGTCCATTCAAGGCCTGGAAGGCACCACTGATCCGGGCGCAGCTGCGAAACGGCGTTGCCGCCATCGCCACCCGCACCCCCTGCACGCGCAGCTCCGCATCCAGCGTCAGCGCCAGGCTGATATCGTGCAGCGGCTCACCCAGGGCGATCTGGCCGCCGCGGTCGGCATTGCGCATGGCGAAGCTCTTGAGGTCGCTCATCCGCCCCTCGATCTCCCACAACCCGTTGTCGAGGGCGAAGCCCTGGCACACCACGTGGCGGGTATGGCGTAGCTGGCGCTTAACCGTCATAGGCAGGCAGCTCCGGTTGATGCTCGCTGCGCAGGGCCCGGCGCAGCACCTTGCCCACGTTGCTCTTGGGCAGATCGTCGCAGAAATGCACGAAACGCGGCACCTTGTAGCCGGTCAGCCGTTCACGGCAATACGCGCGCACGCTCTCCTCGGTGATCTGCTCGTCACCGGCAACCACGTACAGACACACCGCCTCGCCGCACTTCTCATCCGGTACGCCGATGGCGGCACACTCGCGGATCCCGGCCAGGCTGGTGACCACGTCCTCGATCTCATTGGGATAGACGTTGAACCCCGACACGATGATCATGTCTTTCTTGCGGTCAACGATGCGCAGGCGCCCATCGGCATCCTGTACCGCCATATCGCCGGTACGGAACCAGCCCTCGGCCGACAGCACCTCGGCGGTGGCTTCCGGACGCCGCCAGTAGCCGGCCATCACCTGCGGCCCGCGTACCCACAGCTCGCCGGCCTGCCCCGTCGGCAGCGGCCGCTCGGCGTCATCGACGATGCGGATCTCGGTCAGCGGCAGCGGCAGGCCGATACTGCCGATCACCGCGGCACCGGGCTGATTGAAACTCACCCCCGGCGAGGTCTCGGTCAGGCCGTAACCCTCCAGCACCCCATTGCCGGTGACCTGCTGCCAGCGTTCGGCGGCGCCGCGGGTCAGCGCCATCCCCCCCGAGGCGGTAAAGCGCAGGCGGCTGAAATCCAGCGCCTGGAAGCCGGCGTGGTTCGCCAGCGCCACGAACAGGGTGTTGAGCCCGGCAAAACCGGTGAAGCGCCACTTTTTCAGCTCCTTGACGAAACCGTCCAGATCGCGCGGATTGGGGATCAGCACGCTATGATTGCCGCCGTTGAGCAGCAGCATGCAGTGCAGGGTAAAGGCGTAGATATGGTACAGCGGCAGCGGCCCGATAAAGAGCTCCTGCCCCGGACGCACAAAGCTGCCGAAATGACTGCGCAGCTGCAGCAGATTGGCCACCAGATTGCCGTGGGTCAGCATCGCGCCCTTGGCCACCCCGGTGGTGCCACCGGTGTACTGCAGGATCGCCACCTCGTCGGTGCGCGGCAAGTGTTCGCGGAGGGTCAGCCGCCGACCCTCGCGCAGGACCCGTGGCAGCGCCACCGCCTGGGGCAGGTTGTAGGCCGGGACCAGCTTCTTCAGGTAGCGCACCGCGGCGTTGAGCAGCACCCGCTTGAGCGGACGGTGCATATCCGCCACCTGGGTCACGATCAGCGTGCGGATATCGGTATCGGGCAGCACCTCGGCGGCGCGGTCGGCGCAGTTGGCCAGGATCACCAACGCCTTGGCGCCGGAATCCTGGAACTGGTGACGCATCTCGTGGGCGGTATACAGCGGGTTGGTATTGACCACCACCAGCCCGGCGCGCAGCGCGCCGAACACCACCACCGGGTATTGGGTGAGGTTGGGCAGCTGCACCGCAATACGGTCACCGGGCTTCAACCCGGTCTGCTGCAGATAGGCACCGAAAGCCGCCGACTGGCGGTCCAGATCGCGGTAACTGAGGGTAACCCCCAGGGCGCTGAAGGCCGGCTTGTCGCCGTGGCGCTCGACCGCATCGTGCAGCACCGCGTTGATGGTTGCCAGCCCTTGCGGGTTGATCGATTGAAGAAAGCAGGGTGCGCCGGTGGCATCCACCGACTGTTGCAGAACGGCACTCATCGAATCCCCTGGGTACGGTTGTTATGGTTATTTTTTTGGCGCAGGACAGCTAATAACAACGGGGCCACAGCCGGTGGCCCCGCTAACGGCCATCAGGCCAGGGGAAACAGATCCGCCAGTCGGGTGGCCAGCATGATATTACCGTCGGCCTTGACCCGACCCGCCATGAACGCTTGCATGCCGTCGGTTGCGCCGGACAGGATCTCACTCAGTGTCTGCTGGTCCAGTGACAAGGAGACGCTGGGCTCCGCGTGCTCGCCATCACACAGCTGACATTGCTGGTCGGCCACCTGCAGGTAGTAGTCGCCCCCCTCGGCGATATGGTACTGAAACACCGCTTCCAGATCGCCGGCGGCGGCCCCGTCGAAGCGCGCCAGCATGGCATCCAGCAACTGTTTGGTCTCGGACATGTTGATTCTCCTGCAATAGATTGGTGGCGATTTAAAGGGCGAAGGCGTCCGCGTCCAGCTGCATCAGCGAGGCGGCACCGGCGGTCATGGTGGCGGCCAGGGACCGGGTGCGCGGCAGAATGCGCTGGTAGTAGAAATCGGCGGTCGCCAACTTGGCCCGGTAGAACGCCGCTTCGTCGCTGTCGGCGGCCAGCGCCTGCTGTGCCAGCAGTGCCGAACGTGCCCAGAAGTAGCCTAGCACCACGTAGCCGGAATACATCAGGTAATCCACCGAGGCCGCACCCACCTCATCGCGGTCTTTCATCGCCGCCATGCCGATCTGCAGCGTCAACTCGCCCCACTCCTGATTGAGTTTGGCCAGCGGCCCCACGAACGGTGCCATCGCCGCGTTGTCCGCCTGCTCCTTGCAGAAGCTGTGCACAATCGTGGTGAACGCCTTGAGGGTCTCGCCCTGGCTCATCAGCACCTTACGTCCAAGCAGATCGAGGGCCTGGATACCGGTGGTGCCCTCGTACAGCATGGAGATGCGCGAATCGCGCACGTTCTGCTCCATGCCCCACTCGGCGATATAGCCGTGGCCGCCGAAACACTGCAACCCCAGGTTGGCGGATTCGAAGCCCACTTCGGTCAGGAACGCCTTGGCGATCGGGGTCAGCAGCGCCAGCAGGGTCTCGGCCCGCTCGCGCTCGGCGGCGTCGCGGGCCTGCTTGGTCTGGTCCACCAACTGCGCCGCATAGTAGATCAGCGCCCGGCCGCCCTCGGCGAACGCCTTCTGGGTCAACAGCATGCGCCGCACATCGGGGTGGACGATGATCGGATCGGCCGGCTGATCCGGTGCCGCCGGGCCGTTGAGGGCCCGCATCTGCAGTCGCTCGCGGGCGTAGGCCAGCGAACCCTGAAAACCCAGCTCGGCGTGCGCCAGCCCCTGCAGGGCGGTGCCGATGCGAGCGGTATTCATAAAGGTAAACATGCAGTTGAGGCCGCGGTGCGGCGGGCCGATCAGGTAACCGCGGGCGCCGTCAAAATTCATCACGCAGGTGGAGTTGCCGTGGATCCCCATCTTGTGTTCCAGCGAGCCACAGCTCACCGCATTGCGTTCGGCCAGCGCCCCCTCCTCGGTGACGTTGAACTTGGGCACGATAAACAGCGAGATCCCCTTGGTACCCACTGGCGCATCGGGCAGCCGTGCCAGCACGATATGGACGATGTTCTCGGCCATGTCGTGTTCGCCGGCCGAGATAAAGATCTTGGTGCCGCTGATACGATAGCTGCCGTCGTCGGCCGGCTCCGCCTTGGTACGCAGCAGCCCGAGGTCGGTGCCACAGTGCGGCTCGGTCAGACACATGGTGCCGGTCCAGCGCCCCTCGATCAGCTTGGTCAGGTAGGTCTGCTTCTGCGCCTCGGTACCGTGCTGCTCGATGGTGTTCATGGCGCCGTGGCTGAGGCCGGGGTACATGCTCCAGGACCAGTTGGCGCTGCCGACCATCTCGTTGATCACGATCCCCAAGGACTCGGGCAACCCCTGCCCGCCCAGCGCCGGGTCGTGGGCCAGGGAGGGCCAGCCACCCGCGACGAACTTGGCGTAGGCTTCTTTGAAGCCGCTGGGGGTGATCACCACCCCCTCCTCGAGCCGGCAGCCCTCCATATCGCCGATCCGATTGAGCGGCGCCAGTTCGTTTTCGGCAAACTTGGCACCCTCCTCCAGGATGGCGTCGATCAGCTCCGCGGTGACCTCTTCGGCGCCCGGCAGCGCGGCATAGTGTTGGGGGGATTGCAGCAGTTCGTTCATCACGAAACGCATATCACGCAGGGGGGCTTTGTAGGCGGGCATAACTCTCTCCGACATTATTATTCTGGGTTACCCGAGCCATGGCCGCGCCACCGATCGGATCATATTGCATGATCTTAGGATCGGCCATGAACGCTCGCCTCACAATGTCAAAAACCGCCTGATTAAATGACCAAACAAACCATCCGATCACAAAGCGAACAAGCACAATATTATTTTATTTTTTATAAACAATAGATTAAACAAACAGCACCCACAGCAGCAGACACCTGAAATAATGACGTTAACAAGCACCCCAACCTTCGACGCCCCCCGTTCGGTCATCTGCCGCTCAACCCGCCCTCTGACGGTGGATTTCAGTTTCATTTCATCGCACCGGCCTAGGATTGGCATTAGCGGGATAGCCCCGCCGTCAAGTCCACGAGGAGGACGCGCAGATGAACAAGCAACGATTCGAGATCAAGACCCTGGTACGCGATGGCATGATTCTGGCCACCGGGCTGTTTATCGCCACCCTCGGCCTGGCCAGTAACGAGATCAGCTGGGTGCTGGCCGGCGTCTAAGGGAGGTTGTCGCGCCCGGCCTGAGCATGCGAAAGGAGTGACATCCTGAGCGCCGCTTACGGCTGCAAAGCGGACGCCCACGGATCGAGCGCCGGCCGTTCCGCGGGGACGTAGGTCAGGTTGCGCAGCTACCTGACAACCGGTCGCAAGACCGGCAAAGGGTGCGGCCCATGCCATGTCCCCGTGACAACAGGCTCCGTGACAACAGGCCCCGGGCCGGCGGTCAGGGGCGCGACGCGCGCCCATGTCAGGTAGCCGCTGCGCGCCAACTTGACCTACACCTCGAACCACCTTGAAGGTGCCTTCACCCATGTCCGCTATGCGCCGAAACCAGTCTTCGATGCGCCTGAACTTCAGCAACCACCGTTGACGCAGACACCGCCATGAAAAAGGGCGCTCCGGTTAACCGGGGCGCCCTTCCAAGGAGACGAGCCACCATCGCGGCTCTGAGTTCAGACTAGACCCGTTCGATCACCGTGGCAACTCCCTGCCCCATACCGATACACATGGTGGCCAGACCGAGGGTACCCTGGCGCTGTTCCATCACGTTCAGCAGGGTGGTGATGATGCGGCTGCCGGAACATCCCAGCGGGTGGCCGAGGGCGATGGCCCCGCCGTGCAGGTTGACCTTCTGCTCCATCACGTCGAGCAGCTTGAGGTCTTTGAGCACCGGCAGCGCCTGGGCCGCAAAGGCCTCGTTGAGTTCCACGAAGTCCAGATCGGCGGTCGTCAGTCCGGCGCGCTTGAGCGCCTTCTGGGTCGCTGGCACCGGCCCATACCCCATGATCGACGGATCGCAGCCGGCCACCGCCATGGCACGGATCCGCGCCCGCGGGGTCAAGCCCAGCTCGGCCGCGCGCGCCGCCGACATCACCAACAGCGCCGAGGCACCATCGGAGAGCGCCGACGAGGTGCCGGCGGTGACGGTGCCATTTTTGGGATCGAACACCGGCCTGAGCGCCGCCAGCGATTCGAGGGTCGTTTCCGGCCGGATCACTTCGTCCACCTCGATCAGGCGTTTAAAGCCGTTGTCGTCGTGCCCCTCGATGGCGACGATCTCGTTGGCAAAACCGCCCGTCCCTTGTTGAGCAGCCAAGGTCGCCGCATGGGCGCGCTGGTGGGAACGCACCGCAAAGGCGTCCTGCTGCTCGCGGGTGATGCCGTGCAACTTGCCCAGCATCTCGGCGGTCAGCCCCATCATCATCGACGCCTTGGCGGTATGCTTGCTGAGGCTGGGGGTGATATCGACCCCGTGGGTCATGGCCACATGGCCCATATGCTCCACCCCACCGACCATAAAGATATCGCCGTTGCCGGTCATGATCGCCTGGGCGGCGCTGTGCAGCGCCGACATGGAGGAGCCGCACAGGCGGTTGACGGTCTGCGCCGAGCAGGTGTGGGGCAAGCGGCTCAGCAGGGAGGCGGCGCGGGCCACGTTGAAGCCCTGCTCCAGGGTCTGGTTGACGCAGCCCCAGATCACGTCTTCCACCAGCCCCGTGTCGACGTTGGGGTTGCGCTGCAGCAGCGCGTCGATCAACTGGGCCGACAGTTCGTCGGCGCGCAGATGACGGAAACAGCCATTTTTGGAGCGCCCCATGGGGGAGCGCACGGCATCGACGATTACCGCATCGTTAGGATTCAGGCTCATCTCGATACCCCTTACTGATAAAATTTCTGGTTAGTGGTTGCCATCGCACGCATGCCGTCGGTGGGCTGATAGAGCTTACCCAGGCCGGCGAACTGATCGGCCAGCTGACAGAATGCCGCGACGCCCTGGGCATCGATATAGCGCAGCGCGCCGCCCCGGAAGGGAGGAAAGCCGATGCCGTAGATCAGCCCCATATCCGCTTCGGCCGGCGAGGCGACAATCGCCTCCTCCAGGCAACGCACGGTCTCGATGCAGAGCGGAATCATCATCCGCGCGATGATCTGCTCGTCGCTGAGTTCGATCGGGTTGGCGCTTACCTCGGCCACCAGCGGTGCGACCTCATCGGCGGCCACCTTCTGCAGCTTGCCCTTGCGGTCCTTCTGGTAGCTATAGAACCCCTTGCCGTTTTTCTGCCCCAAGCGCCCGGCGCCGGCCATCCGATCGATAATGCTGCTGTCGCTCTTGCCCATGCGGTCGGGATAACCGTCGGCCATCACCCCCTGGGCGTGCACCGCGGTGTCCATCCCCACCACGTCGAGCAGGTAGGCCGGGCCCATGGGCCAGCCGAATTTTTCCATCACCTGGTCGATGCGCTGGAAGTCGATCCCGTCGCGCACCAGCCCGGCGAAGCCACCGAAGTAGGGAAACAGCACCCGGTTGACCAGGAATCCGGGGCAGTCGTTGACCACGATCGGGGTCTTGCCCATCGCCTGGGCGTAGGCCACCGTGGTGGCGATAGCGGCGTCGCTGGACTGCGCACCGCGGATCACCTCCACCAGCGGCATGCGGTGCACCGGGTTGAAGAAGTGCATGCCGCAGAAGTTCTCGGGACGCTGCAGCGATTGCGCCAGACGAGTGATGGAGATGGTCGAGGTGTTGGAGGTCAGCACGCAATCCGCTGCGACCTGCTGCTCCACCTCGGCCAGCACCTTGCCTTTGACCTCCGGGTTCTCCACCACCGCTTCGACCACCAGGTCGACGCCGGCGAAGTCACCGTAGTTCAGGGTCGGACGGATCCGCCCCAGCGTGGCGGCCATCTCGGCGTTGCCCATGCGGCCACGCTCCACCTGCCCGATCAACAGACGGCCCGCCTCATTGAGACCGGTCTGCAGCGCCGGCTCGGCAATATCCTTCATCAGGATCGGGGTGCCCTTGGCCGCCGACTGATAGGCGATACCACCGCCCATGATGCCGGCCCCCAACACCGCGGCCTGCGACACCTTGCCCGCCAGCTTGGCGTGGGCGCCGGCGGCCTTCTTGATCGCCTGATCGCTGAGGAACAACCCCACCAGGTTCTGGCACACTTCGGTCTTGGCCACCTTGACGAAGCCCTTGGCCTCGACCTCCAGCGCCTTTTCCAGCGGCAGTTGCGCGTGTTTCTGCATGGTCTTGATCGCCGCCACCGGAGCCGGATAGTGCGGCCCCGCCTTGCCGGCCACAAAGCCCTTGGCGGTCTCGAAGCACATCATCTGGTCGAGCTGGCTCAGCAGCAGCGGCTGCTGCTTCTCGCGGCGCCGAGAACGGTAATCAAGCTTGCCGGCACGGCAATCGGCCAGCAGCGCCAGCGCCGCCTCGCGCAGCTGCTCCGGCGCCAGCACCGCATCGACAGCCCCCTCTTTCAGCGCATCGGCGGCACGCTTTTCGTTGCCGCCGCAGATCCATTCGATGGCATTGTCGGCGCCGATCAGGCGCGGCAGGCGCACGGTGCCACCCCAGCCGGGGTAGATACCGAGCTTCACCTCCGGCAGCCCGACCTTGGCTTTTTCCGCCATCACCCGGTAATCCGCCGCCAGGCAGAACTCGAAACCACCGCCGAGGGCGAGGCCGTTGATCGCCGCCACCGTGGCGCAGGGCAGCGCCTCCAGCGCCATGAACAGGCGGTTGATCCCCATGTTCAGTGTCACCAGCTCGTCGTCGCTCTTGCCGAATGCCGCGCTGAACATGGTGATATCGGCGCCGACGATAAAGGCATCCTTGGCGCTGCTGAGCAGCACCCCGCCGAGGGCCGGTTGCGCCTCGATTGCGGCGAGTGCCTGCGGCAGCTCGGCCAGCGCCTGCTGGTCGAATTTGTTGACCGCACTGCCTTCGGTATCGAACTGCAGTTCGACCACCTGGTCGTCCAGCTGCAGGACGTTGAAGGCTTTTCCTTGATAGATCATGGTGTCACCCATCGTTGAGCCCGGATCGAAACCGGGTGCTTATGCTGACCGGTCGGCACGCCACCGCGAGGGGGTGCCGACCGCCTGATTTGATCCTGCCATTGTTCACACCAGACCCCGCGACAACAATGACACTTACCCGCTAATTCGCTGACATTTACCACCACTCCACAAGCATAGCGCGCATGAGCGGTACCAACCGGCCCATTAAACAGAGAACAAGCGGGACGCAACGGTTACATTTTTGATCACCACCGACCCCGTTCAGAGCACACTGCGGCGATAGTCTCCGGGGGTCATGCCGGTCCACTTCTTGAATGAGCGAAAAAATGCACTGGTCTCGTCGAATCCCATCAGCCCCGCAATATCATTATTGGTCAGATCCGGATAGCTGAGGTAGTTGGTCGCCGCCTCGCGCCGACACTCGTCCTTGATGGTCTGGAACGAGGTGTTCTCCTGCTGCAGGCGACGCCGCAAGGTGGTCACCGACATATGCAGGCTGGACGCCACCGCCTCGGCGCTGGGCATCTCGCGGCTGAAGTCGCGGCCGATAATCGCCTGCACCCGCGACTTGAGGCTGTTGTCGCCGTCGATCATCACCAGCAGTTGGTAGGGCGCGGTCTTGAGGAAGCCTTCGAGGGTGGCTTCGGTCTGCACCAGCGGCAGTTCCAACTGCGCCGCATCGAGGCGCAGCAGATTGCGCGACTGGCCGAAGCGCACCGGCGCCTGAAACAGCACTTCGTAATCGGCCGCGTCGTCCGGCTTGGCAAAGCTGAATTCAACCCCGCTGAGCTCTACCCGCCGCCCCGCCAACCAGCAGAGGAAGTGGTGCCAGGCCGACAAACCGGTCCGCACCACACCGGCAGGACAGGCCCCCATCAACTGGGCGAACTCATCGTCGTCGACACCGCTGACGCCGCCCATGGCGACCAGCGCCTGGCGCCCGCGCGACTCCACCACCGGTTTGACCTTGGAGCCACGGGATATTTCGTGAAATTCGGAACAGCGCTGCACCGCCTGGCCGATGGTCTGGCAGTGGATGATGCACAGACACATCATGCGGAAGGTACCGTTGGGAACCCGCCCGCCGCTGGGCATGCCGAAGTACTCGTCGCGTACCGACAGCATCGCCTTCTGGTACAGCTTGCTGTACTGCTTGGCCGCGATCTCCGCCTGGTTGAGCCGCGCCGGATCGATCTCGGCCGCCGCCATCAGTGGCAGTGGATCGACCCCCTGCCCCTCCAGCAGCTTGAGCAGCGACAGCACATAACTGGTCGGGACGCTGGCGCCGGCCCCATGGATAAGGGGCGGACTCATGGGACCTGCTCCGCTTCAGCGGCCGACGCCGCCAGCAGCGCCAGCACCTCGTCGCTGGCCTCGGGCTGCACGATCAGCACATCGCCGGGCAGTCGCTCCAGGATCGCTTCGGCGGTATTGCCGCCCAACAGCGCGGCACTGAGACCGCGCCGGGCCACGCTGCCGAGCACCACCAGCGCGGCCGCACGCTCGCCCGCCAGGCGCGGGATCAGGGTCTCCGCCGGGCCGGCATCGATATGCAGCGCGCTGGCGCTCACGCCCGCCTGGCGGCACAGGGCCTGGGCCTGCTCGCGATAGCGCCGCGCCAACTGCTCGGCCGATTGATGCAGCCGATCACTGGACTGCATCGGCGCCGGATAGGCGCTGACCAGTTCCAGCGGACTGTCGGACAGCGCCGCGATCATCGCCGCCAGCTGCAGAATCTTGGGGTTGAGGTCGCCATGGGCCGCATCACCGGGCGCCGCATCCACCGCCGCCAGCACCGGCCGCTGCAACCAGCTGCCCCCCTGCTTGACCATCAGCACCGGACAGGGGGCGTAGCGCAGCAGCTTCCAGTCACGCGGGGTCAACAGGGCATCACTCAGCCCGCGCGGCCGGTCCGGCGCCTTGATCAGCAGGCCGCACTCCAACGCCTTGGCGCTCAGCACCAGATCGGCCAGCAGGTCGCGCCGTTGCCGCGCCCGTACCTGTACCGCCAGTCCGGCGGCGCTCAGCAGCTGGCGCGCCTGTTCGGTACGCGCCACCGCCTGCGACTGCAGGCTGCGACTGGCCGGCATCAGCACCAGCTCCGCCTGCAGGCGCTCGGCGATCAGCCGCGCGCGCTGCACCACCGCCTGCAGATCGCCGCTGCCCTTGATCGCCACCAGAATACGTTTCTCAAACCGCATGACGGTTCTCCTGTAGGGGTTGGGCCGCGGATTGCGGCGGGGACGGGGACGCATCCGTCACGCCATCGGCCGCCAGGGGCGCCGCGGCGTGCGGCTCCGGTTGCAGCAGCAGGCACGCCAGCGCCGGCAGCAGAATCAGCGCACCGAGCATGTTCCAGACAAACATAAAGGTCAGCAGAATCCCCATGTCGGCCTGGAATTTGATCGGCGACAGCATCCAGGTGCCCACCCCGATCGCCAGGGTCAGACCGGTGAAGGCGACGGCGCGGCCGGTGGTCTTGAGGGTCGCCAGGTAGGCCTCGGCCAACGGCAGGCCGCGCACCCGGTAGGATTCCAGCTTGCTGTAGATATAGATGCCGTAGTCGACCCCGATCCCCACCCCGAGGGCGATCACCGGCAGCGTCGCCACCTTGACCCCGATCCCCAGCCACGCCATCAGTGCCTGACACAGCACCGAGGTCAGCGCCAGCGGGGCGAGGATGCAGACCAGGGTGCGCCAGGAGCGGAAGGTCAGCAGGCAGAGCAACGCCACCACCCCGTAGACCAGCGCCAGCATCTGGTACTGGGCCTTGCCGATCACCGCGTTGGTGGCCGCTTCGATGCCGGCGTTGCCCGCCGCCAGCAAGAATTGCAGCGCCTCGCCGTTATGCTCGGCGGCGAACGCCTCGGCCGCCGCCGCCACCCGCTGCAGGGTCTCGGCCTTGTGGTCGTTGAGGAACAGAATCACCGGAGTCAGCGAACAATCCGTATTGACCAACCCCTGGGGGACAAAATTCATGCTGTTGTTGAGCAGCAGCTGGTTGCGGGTCAGCGCCTGCCACTTGAGGCTGCCCTCGCTCATCCCGGCCAGGGTCAGCTTGGCCACATCGGCCAGCGACACCGTCGACTGCACCCCGGCCACGTTGGCCATCTGCCACTGAAAGCGATCGATCAGCTCCAGGTTGGCAAAGGTGATGCACTGCTCCGGCGCCGTCTTGGCCATCACCACGAAGATATCGCTGCTGGTGCTGTAGTTGGCGGTCATAAAGGCGTTGTCGAGGTTGTAGCGCGAGTCCGGGCGCAACTCGGGAGTACCGGGGTCGAGATCGCCGATACGCAGATCACGGGTCTGCCACAGCCCCACCCCCAGCAGCAGCAGCGCCAGCAGCACCGTGACCTTGGCCACCGTGGGCTCGGTAAAGCGCTGCAACCAACCCCACAGACGGTAGCCCGACTGCTGCCGATCCAGGTGGGCCAGCGCCCGGTCGCCCACCTGCACGTAAGACATCAGCACCGGCAGCAGCACCAGATTGGTCAGCACGATCACCGCCACCCCGATCGCCGCCGCCACCGCCAGCTCCTGGATCACCGCGATATCGATCACCATCAGGGTGACGAAACCGATGCCGTCGCTGAGCAGGGCGATCAGACCGGGAATGTAGAGCGCCCGGAACGCGCGCTGGGCCGCGGTCAGGGGGTCGGCGCCGCGCACCGCCTCCAGCGCCATGCCGTTGACCACTTGCACCCCGTGGCTGACCGCGATGGCGAACACCAGGAACGGCACCAGCATGGAGTAGGGATCGATACCGTAGCCGAGACTGCACAGCAGTCCCAGCTGCCACACCACCGCCAGCGCCGAGCAGCCGAGGGTGATCAGCGCGCTGCGCACGCAGCGGGTATAGAGATAGAGCAGCAGCGCGGTGATCCCCAGCGCCATGGCGAAGAACAG
>Ga0326597_10009971_pt1 | contig 12682 bp, 16 predicted proteins | sample RVTome_12_FD_203789 | JGI IMG/M metagenome (GOLD analysis project Ga0326597, IMG submission 203789) | Soil microbial communities from uranium-contaminated site in the Upper Colorado River Basin, Wyoming, United States - RVT100D185 | ecosystem: Environmental > Terrestrial > Soil > Contaminated >... | reverse complement strand
CGCGGCGGCAAGATTGCATAGCATCTCGAGCTGCCATTCGTCCGCAGATGCGGACGGACCGCTGCGATGGCGCGTCTGTTCCGCGACATCCGAAAAAAGAGTGTGGGCGATCTCATGGGCGATAGAGAACCGGACCCGCTCCCGCGGACGCGTGGGATTGAACTCGATCTTCACGCCCGCTCCCTCCGCCACGGTGCGAGCATCGGTAACCTCGCTATTGGCCTCCACAGGGATATGCAGCAGATCGGCAATCGCGAGAGGATTGTATGGCGGCCCAACCCATCCCGCGTCACGCGCTTTGAGTACCAATTCTCGTGCTTTAGATTCGATCAGGCCCACTGGGTCGCGACCGCCGGCGAACTTCAGCACCGATTTGTTTGTCCAGAAAATGCGATTGGAAGACACGGCCAGCCTCGCGCAGCGAATTGATTCGTAGGATACCGTTCTGTCGAACCACCCGAAACAGCACGCTTTTTGTCTTCCACTGCTATTTGTCAGCCACATCTTGCTTGGTTGCGGTGTGGTCGGGCGCGGTTGACGTCTCTCGTGGGGCACTCGACTAGCGCTACGCAATTATCCCCTTCAGGTCATTAGCTGAAATTCGAGCGACGCCTTCTCAAATCGGCTTCCCCATTTGAACCTTTCGCCCCCGCCGAACGACTATAGGGGCGGAACCGGGCGGAAGGCCCTGCCATGGCCAACGCGCCAGAGCGCGTCTTCGCGGAATATCTGGTGGTGCTGGCGCAAGCCGGCGAGCCCCGCGCCTTCGCGCGCCTCGTCGCCCATTGGCAGCCCCGGCTGCTCGCCCATGCCGCGCGCCTGTCGGGCCGGGCCGATGCCGCGCGCGACGCGGTGCAGGACGCCTGGCTCGCCATCGCGCGCGGGATCGCGCGCCTCGACGATCCGGCGCGCTTCGGCGTCTGGGCCTATCGCATCGTGACCCGCAAATGCGCCGATGCGATGCGCGGCGAAATCCGCGCGCGGCGAACGAACGCGGCCTTCGCCGCCGAACCGACGGGCGTGCCGCCGCCGGCGCCCGATGCGGAAATCCTGGCCGGCGACGCGGCGGTGGCGCTTCGCCGCGCGTTGGCCGCGCTCAGCCCCGATCACCGCGCGGTGCTCGGCCTCTTCTACGCCGACGAGATGAGCGTCGGCGACATCGCAAGCGTGCTCGGCATCCCGCCGGGCACGGTCAAGTCGCGCCTGTTCCACGCGCGAAACCATCTCAAGCACGCTCTCGAAAGGAGTTCGTCATGAGCAATATCGATGCAAGAATCCGCGAGGCGCTGGGCGCAGAGGATGCGGCGCTTCTGAAATCCCTCTCGGCAGACCCGGGAATCACCGCCCTGATCGCGGACAGCTTCCGCGGCCGCATGCGCTGGATGACGGTGCTGGGCCTCGTGTACAGCTTCCTGTTCTTCGGGCTCGCGCTCTATACGGGCTGGGAGTTTCTCCAGCAGACCGAACTCAGAGAACTCGCGCTATGGGGTTCGGCCTTCTGGCTCTGCATCCTCGCCGTGACCGCGCTGAAGCTGTGGTTCTGGATGGACATGCACAAGAACCAGATCGTGCGCGAGGTCAAGCGCGTCGAGCTTCAGATCGCGGCGCTGGCCGCGCGCCTGCCGGGATAGGCGGTATCAATCGTCGCGGTAGACGCGTTCGCGGCGCTCGTGGCGTTCCTGCGCCTCGATCGAAAGGGTGGCGATGGGCCGCGCGTCGAGCCGCTTGAGCGAGATGGGTTCGCCGGTCTCTTCGCAGAAGCCGTAGGAGCCGTCCTCGAGACGCCGCAGCGCCGAATCGATCTTGGCGATGAGCTTGCGCTGGCGGTCGCGCGTGCGCAGCTCCAATTGGCGCTCGGCTTCGGTGGCCGCGCGGTCGGCGAGATCGGCGTTGGGCGTGACCTCGGCCTGAAGGTTCTGGATCGTCTCGCGGCTCTCGCGAAGAATCTCTTCCTTCCATGTGGTGAGCTTGCTGCGGAAATATTCGCGCTGGCGCTCGTTCATGAACGGCTCTTCGTCCGTCGGCCGGTAGCCGTTCGGCAGGTTGGTCCCCATCTACGAAACTCCCTCGAACCCCAATTTCCCCGAACCCCGGGCCGCCCTTTCAGGGGCGCGTTTATAGCCGCGTGCCGGTCCGCCATCAATCCGAAAGCCGCGCACCGTCAAGATATGAAAATCCTTGGTTGTCGAAAGGTTTAACGGACCCTAGGCGGCCGGCGGGAGCCCCTGGGCGTCTTTCTGCTCGAGCTTGGCGAGCTCGACGCGGGCGCGTAGGTCGATTTCGTCGAGGATGTTCCGAAGCTTCGGGTCGGAGAATCCGTCGCGCCTGCGCTCCACCGCGGTGGCGAGCCGCGAAAGAGTCGCGCGCGGAATGCCGCCGGCCAGGATGCCGTCGCGCAGCTCGTCGAGCAGCTTCAGAAGTTGCTCGCCATGCATCACGCTCTTGGCGCGTTCGTCGAGCGATTCCTCGACGCCCTGCAAGGCGAGAATGGTCTCCACTGCGGCGATCGGGCCGGAGCCGGTGAGCGAGGCAGCCTTGCCGGCTTCGCTGGTCTCCGCGACGCTGAACACGCCCGAACCCGACGCGCTCGCGCGCGCGCCTTTCCTGAGAGGCGACGTTTCGGTGCGGCCCGGTCCGGTGATCTTCACGCGCGTGCTCGCGCTTGGCTTCCTCGCGGGGGGAGCCTCGCGCGCGCGCATTAAGAAGTCGCTAACGCTGTTTGCCGCGATGGTACGGGTGTCCGGCCAGGATCGCGAAGGCGCGGAAGATCTGCTCGGCCAACATCGTGCGCACCAGCATGTGCGGCCAGGTCTGGGCTCCGAAGGCGAGGCGCTCCTGGGCCTTGCGGCGCAAATCTTCCAACAGCCCGTCCGGTCCGCCGATCAGGAAGACGCAGTCCTTCGCGCCCGCGTCGCGTTGCGCGCCCAAGAGCGCGGCGAACTTCGCGCTCGTCGCCCCGCGTCCGGCCTCGTCGAGCGCGATCGCGAACGCGCCCTTCGGTATGCGCTGGGCGAGCCGCTTGGCCTCGTCGGCCATGCGCGCGACCGCCGTCGCCGCGCGGCCCGTCTCGATTACCACGAGTTCGGTGCGCGCGAAGCCGAGCGTGGGCCCGAGCGCGCGGCAGCGTTCAAGATAGGTTTGCGCGATGGCGTCCTCGGGGCTGTTGCGCGCGCGTCCGACCGCGAGGATCAGCAGACGCACGGCCCGGTCAGACGGCGGCGGCTTCGGATGCGCCGCCCGTCGCCCCCTCCGGCGTTCCCTCGACGGACCACAGGCCCTCAATGTCGTAATAGGCGCGCACTTCGGGGCGGAAGATGTGTGCGATCACGTCGCCCGCATCGACCAGAACCCAATCGCCTTGGGGCAATCCTTCGACGTGGCAGGTGCCGTAGCCAGCGTCCTTCAGGCGGCGCGCCAGATGTTCGGCGATCGCCGCGACATGGCGCTGCGAGCGGCCGTTCGCCACCACGATCGCATCGCACAGCGACGAGCGGCCGGCCAGATCGATCGTTGCGATCTCCTCGGCCTTGTCCTCGTCGAGAGACTTAAGGATGCGTTCGAGCAGCGGTTGCGCGCTGGGGGTTTTCACGGCTTCGGTCTTGATATGCGTGCGGTTCAGGGTTCGTCCTCCGGCAGTCTCACGCAAAAGGCCATGCCGGGAGCCCACGAACGCACTTTCTCATGCCGTGTGTCTCAGCTCCCTTGCGGCCGCGAAGGCCCGTTGCCTTCGTGTCCGCCTATCTATCACGAAAAGAGGCGCGAAAGCCATGCGTTCGCGCGCCCGCGGATCGCGGTTGCGCTGGCCGGGCAGCGCTTTTCGTCCAGGATCGTCCAGGCTGGCGGCGCCATCGCGGCCAGCGCCGCGGCGTGGGTTTCGGGGATGTGGGAACTCGCGAAAACCTTGGCGGCCTTGGAGGCTCTGGCCCGAAGCGCGGTGCCCGGCCGCGCGGCGATGGCGACGGGAACCGCGCGGAAGATCGCCCGCCAATTCCGCCAATGGGGAATCTGGATCAGATTGTCGGTTCCCATCAGCCACACGAAACGCACGCCCGGAAAGCGGCGCTTGAGTTCGGCCAGCGTGTCCGCCGTATAGCGCGTGCCGAGCGCGGCCTCGATTCCCGTCACGCATAGGCGCGGATGGCGGGCCATCGTCTTGGCTCCGGCCAGGCGCTTTTCGAACGCCGCCATGCCGCGCGCGGGCTTCAGCGGATTCCGCGGCGACACCATCCACCAGACGCGGTCAAGCTTGAGGCGCTTCAAAGCGATTTCGCTCACATGGACGTGGCCGCGGTGGGCGGGATTGAACGATCCGCCCAAGAGCCCGATCCGCATTCCGCGCGCGAGCGGATGGGGCGGCGTGATCGTCGCAAATTGGCGCATCACGGGCGCACTTGCCCGTCGCCGCGCACGACATATTTGAAGCTCGTGAGCTGTTCGACGCCCACGGGCCCGCGCGCGTGCAGCTTGCCCGTGGCGATGCCGATCTCCGCGCCCATGCCGAATTCGGCGCCATCGGCGAATTGAGTCGACGCGTTCCAGAAGACGATCGCCGAATCGAGGGAAGCCAGGAACCGCTCCGCCGCTTCCGCGTCTTCGGTGACGATGGTTTCGGTATGCTGCGAGCCGTGAGCCTCGATATGGCGGACCGCGTCGGCGACGCCGTCCACGGTCTTCACCGAAATGATCGCGTCCAGATATTCGCGGCCCCAATCCTCCTCGCTCGCGGGCTTCGCCCTGGGCCAGAGCACGCGGATTTCCCGGTCCGCGCGGATTTCGCAGCCCGTCGCGGCGAGATCGTCGAGAACGGGTTTCAGATGGGTGGCAAGCGCCGCGCGGTCGATCAGAAGCGTCTCGGCCGCGCCGCACACGCCGGTGCGCCGCATCTTGGAATTGACTGCGATCGCGCGCGCCTTCGCGAGATCGGCCGCTTCGTGGATGTAGACATGGCAGATGCCCTCGAGATGGGCGAGCACGGCCACGCGCGCTTCCTCGCGCACACGCCCGACCAGCCCCTTGCCGCCGCGCGGCACGATCAGATCGAGCGCGCCGTTCAATCCCCGGAGCATCAGTCCGACGGCGGCGCGATCGGTCGTCGGCACGATCTGGATCGCGGCCATGGGCAGACCTTCGCGGGTCAGCCCCGCGATCAAGGCGGCATGGATCGCGCGGGAGGAATGCGCGGACTCCGAACCGCCGCGCAGAATGACGGCGTTGCCCGCCTTCACGCAGAGCGCGCCCGCATCCGCGGTCACGTTCGGCCGGCTCTCATAGACGATGCCGATGACGCCGATGGGTGTCGTCACGCGCGCGATGTCGAGCCCGTTCGGCTGCCTCCAGCGCGCAAGCTCGCGCCCGACCGGATCGGGCAGGGCGGCCACGTCGTCCACGCCCTTGGCCATCGCTTCGACGCGCGCGTCGTTCAACACCAACCGGTCCCGCAAGGCGGGTGTCAAGTCCTTGGCGGCGCGCATGTCTTGCGCGTTCGCGGCCAGAATATCCTTCGCGCCGTCGCGGATCGCGCGCGCGGCCGCGCGGAGCGCGCGTGCTTTCGTCTCCGCAGGCATCTCGCGCAGCGCGCGCGCGGCGGCGCGCGCGGCTTCACCCATCGCGTTCATGGTCGCTTCGAGCGATGATTCTTGCGTCGCCACCGTCATGGTTCGCCGCTCTCCGCCGCATTCGTCCCGTCGGCGACGGTCAGCGCCAGATCGTCGCGATGGATCATCTCGTCGCGTCCACGGTAGCCGAGAAGCGCTTCGATTTCGACGGTACGCCGCCCCATGATGCGCTTCGCGTCCTCGGCGGAGTAGGCGCAAAGCCCGCGCGCGATCTCCGCGCCGTCGGGCGCGCGTAGGGTCACGGCATCGCCGCGCTCGAAACGGCCCTCGACCGCGGTGACGCCCGCGGGCAACAGGCTCTTGCCCGAAAGGAGCGCGCGCACCGCGCCCGCGTCGATGTCGAGCACGCCTTCCGCCTTGAGTCCGCCTGCAATCCAGCGCTTGCGCGCCGCGGCGGGATTGCCGCGCGCGCGGAACAGCGTCATTCGTGCGCCGCCGGCGGTGCGCGACAGAGGGTGCATTCTGTGTCCGCTCGCGAGCATCACGCGCGCACCTGCGGCGGTTGCGATCTTGGCCGCGGCGAGCTTGGACTGCATGCCGCCCTTGCCCATGCCCGATCGCGAATCGCCCGCCATCTTCTCCATCGCGGGCGTGATGGCGGCGACGTCGGCGATATGCTTGGCGCCTGCATTCTTCTGCGGATCGCAATCGTAGAGCCCGTCCACGTCGGAGAGCAGAACGAGGAGGTCGGCTTCCATCATCGCGGCCACCCGCGCGGCCAGTCGGTCATTGTCGCCGAAGCGGATTTCCGCGGTCGCCACGGTGTCATTCTCGTTGATGACGGGGATCGCGCCCAGGCCCAGCAGAGTGCGCAGGCAGGCGCGCGCGTTCAGATAGCGCCGCCTTGCTTCGGTGTCGTCGAGGGTGAGCAGCACTTGGGCTGCGGCCAGCCCGCGCACGGCGAAGGCTTCGGTATAGGCCTGGGCGAGGCGCACCTGGCCGACGGAAGCCGCCGCCTGGCTCTCCTCGAGCTTCAGGATTTTTCCGGAAAGCCCGAGTGCGCTGCGGCCGAGCGCGATCGCGCCGGAGGAAACGAGAATCACCTCCCTGGATTTTTCGCGAAGGGCCGCCACATCCTGGGCGAGCGTCTCGAGCCAGTCGCGCTTGAGGGCGCCGGTTTCGGCGTGCACCAGAAGCGACGAGCCGATCTTGACGACGATACGCTTGGCCGACGAAAGCGGATCGCTCATGGCGACCAGGCCCGTTTGGGCAACCGCTCTTCGCGTGCGCGGTCCCGCGCGCCGCCGATCGCGCGTGCGAGCGCGTGGGTTACCGCGTCTACCCCCTCGCCGGTGACGCCGGAGATCGCGAACACTTTCTTGCCCGCGGCCTTCTCGATCGCCGCCATCTTGCGTGCGAGCGCCGGGTTGGAAATGGCGTCGATCTTGTTGAGCGCCACGATCTCGGGCTTGCGCGCGAGCCCGTGACCATAGGCCTCGATTTCGGCGCGGATGGTCCGATAGGCCTTCACGATCGCGCTCTGCGTGCCGTCGATCAGATGCAGAATCACGCCGCAGCGTTCCGCGTGACCGAGAAATTTGTCACCGAGCCCCGCGCCTTCATGCGCGCCCTCGATCAGTCCCGGAAGATCGGCCAGCACGAAATCGGTTTCGCCGGCCCGCACCACGCCCAACTGCGGCACGAGCGTGGTGAACGGATAGTCGGCGATCCTGGGCCTGGCTGCCGAGACGCGCGAAAGAAAGGTCGATTTTCCGGCATTGGGAAGACCGACGAGCCCGGCATCGGCGATCAGCTTGAGACGAAGCACGACGCGCTTTTCCTCGCCGGGCTCGCCGGGATTGGCGCGGCGCGGCGCCTGGTTCGTGGAGCTCTTGAAATGGGCGTTGCCGAAACCGCCATTGCCGCCCGTGAGCAGCATCGTCCGGTCGCCGGCGCGTGCGAGATCGCAGATGAAGGTCTCGCCGTCCTCCTCGAACACCTGCGTGCCGACGGGCACTTTCAGCACCGCGTCCGGACCACCCGCGCCGGTCATCTCCTTGCCCATGCCGTTCTGGCCGTTCTTGGCGTAGTGGTGTTGCTGGAAACGGTAATCGATCAGCGTGTTGAGATTCTCGACCGCCTCGATCCACACGTCGCCACCCTTGCCGCCGTTGCCGCCATAGGGGCCGCCGAACTCGATGAACTTCTCGCGCCGGAACGCGACGCAGCCGTTCCCGCCCGCGCCCGAGCGGATCGTGACCTTGGCTTCGTCGAGGAATTTCATGCCGTATTCCTCTTGCGCCCGAAATTCTCGCGCATCAGCACCATATTATGACAGAGCACGTCGTGGCCGCGCGCAAGGCATTCGTGGGGCGAGTCGTCGACATGCACGAAGCCAAGCTTGGCAAGCACGCGCCCGGACGCTGGATTGTCGTGAAACCAGCCCGCATGTAGGCGCTCGGCCTTGAGATCCTTGAAGAGAAAGCAGACCAACCGCTTCGCCGCCTCGCTCATGACACCGCTGCCCCAATAGGGCTTGCCCAGCCAATAGCCGACATGGAAGCCGTCCGCCTTCAGATGCGCGCCGCAGCAACCCATGAAGAGCCCGCCCTCCTTATCGAGAATCGAAAAGACATGGTCCTCGCCCTTGGCGCGGCGCTCTTCCAAGCGCTCCAGGAAGGCGCGCGCATGCTCTTCCCTGTAGGGATGCGGCGCGGTGCCGAGGTTCTTCGCCACGTCGTAGTCGCCCAACAGCGTCACCATCGGGGCGATGTCGTCTTTCCCCGGCGGGCGTAAGGCAAGTCGCGGCGTTTCCAGTTTCGGGCACATGGCCCCCTCCGTTTTCGAGGGAGCAACAAAAAAGGGAGACGGCGGACCATCTCCCTCGCCTCATGGGCCGCCCATTTCATGGACGGCCCCTGTCTCAAGCCGTCCTATTTCGCCCCATCCGTAGCCGGGACCACCGATACGAAGGTGCGGCGCTTGAAGCCCGGCTTGAACGCGACCGTGCCCTCGACGGTCGCGAAAATGGTGTGGTCCTTGCCCATCGCGACATTCGTGCCGGGATGAAGCCGGGTACCGCGCTGGCGCACGATGATGTTGCCGGGAAGCACGTGCTGGCCGCCGGAACGCTTCACGCCGAGCCTCTGGCCGGCCGAGTCGCGCCCGTTGCGCGAGGAACCGCCTGCTTTCTTATGTGCCATGGCGTCGCCTCAGCCCTTGATTCCGGTGATCTTCACTTTGGTGTAGCTCTGGCGATGACCGCGCTTGCGATGCGTGTTCTTGCGCCGCTTCTTCTTGAAGGCGACGACCTTCTCGCCCCGTCCCTGTTCGACGATCTCGGCATCGACCGAGGCGCCCGCCACAAGCGGCGTTCCCGCCTTCACGCTCTTGCCGCCCAGCATCAGGACATCGCCGAAGGCGATCTTCGCGCCCGCGTCTCCCGCGAGCTTCTCGACCTTCAGCACATCGTCCTTGGCGACCTTGTATTGCTTGCCGCCGGTGCGGATGACCGCGTACATGATGCAATTCCCTTGTTTTCCGCGAGGTTTGGCCCCCCACGGAAGGCGGGCACTATATCCACCGGCCTTTGGCAGTCAAGCAAGGCGTGCTTGCTGGGGCCCACCCGGAGAGGGTTGCATTTCCTCATGAATTCCGCATCGGGCGCGCTTCTCGACCGCCTCTATAATTTTCATTGGGTCTGGCCGGACCGCCTGGCGCGCTCGGCTCAAGCCTATGTCGGGTTCTTGGCCCCGTTCCTCCGGCGCCATGCGATCGCGAGCGTGGTCAATCTTCGGGGCGGCAACCCACAATTCGGCTGGTGGCGCGACGAGAAGCGGATTTGCGAGGGACTCGGCGTCGCCCATTTCGACGTCATGGTGTCGTCGAGGCGGCTGCCCCCGTGCGCGCTGCTGGCCGAGCTTTTCGATGCCTTCGATGCGGCGCGCGCGCCCGTTCTTCTCAAATGCTCCGGCGGGCAGGACCGCACGAGCTTCGCGGCGGCGCTCTATATCCTGCACCGGAAGGGCGCGTCGGCGCTGATCGAAGCCCAGGCGCAATTTGCCCGCTGGCCCTATCTGCACCTGCCCAAACGCCATCAGCGCTGGCTCGCCCTGTTTCCGGCCTATGCCGTCGAACGCGCGGGCGGGCGCGCGATCGCGGACTGGGTCCGCGATGCCTACGATCCGTACGATCTCGCCGCGTGGCTCGAGGCCAAGGGCCTGGGCGACAGCTTCAACGGATTCCAGACCGTGATCCGCATCGAGGATGCATGACGCAGGAGCGGGACCGGCAGAAGGCGGACCCGGACTCGCATCGGGTCCCGCGACGAAGAATAGAAGTCGGCCCCGGCATCTTCTATTGGCCCGGCCGGCTCGACCGCGCGGCTCAACAGACGCTGCTCGGCGCAATCACGGCGCGCGTCGCGCGCGCGCCGTTCTTCCGTCCACGGATGAAAGGGACCGGCACGCCCTTCTCGGTGGAGATAACCAATTTCGGATCCCTCGGCTGGGTGTCGGATCAGGCGCGGGGCTATCGCTACGAACAGCGCCATCCCGAAACCGGCCAGCCATGGCCCGATATTCCGCGCGCGCTGCTCGATCTCTGGGATGAAAGCACGGGTTACCGCGCGCCTCCCGAATGCTGTCTCGTCAATCTCTATCGCAGTTCGCGCGCGCGCATGGGATTGCATCGCGACGCGGACGAGGCGGCGACGGATGCGAGCGTGCTTTCCGTCTCACTCGGCGACGACGCGCTCTTTCGCATCGGCGGGCTCGGGCGCAGGGGGGCGACGCGGAGCTTCGTGCTCGGTTCGGGCGACGTGCTCGTCTTCGGCGGACCCGCGCGGCTCTGCTATCACGGCATCGACCGGATCGTGCCGGGCAGCTCGGATCTCGTGGCAGGTGGCGGGCGTATCAACCTGACGTTGCGACGGGTGAGCGTTCCCGGGCCTGGCGGGTGGGCCGGCGGCGGCGCGCCGCCGCACTGGGTTGGAGGGCAGTAATGCGCAAAAAAAAAGCGCCCGATCAGGGGGCTGATCGGGCGCCAAATGCGCCGTTACGCGCGAGTGCCGGGAGGGGATAGCCGGCACGTTGGGGACGACGTCAGGCCCGCGAGCGGGGGGGCAGTGCGGACCAGCCGGTTGCTCGTTCACCCATATCAATCCTATGCACGAATGCCACAGGTTTCAACTTTTTTCTTTTTGACTGGGGTGCAGTTACACAAAATTAATGACAGTTGCAAATTTGTTACTAACAATTTCTTAGCCGGTTCGCTCGGAATGGCGTGCCAAAGCATCGCGCCAGGAACCCGTAAGTGCTTGGCATTCCGAAATGATTGCCCGCCGCGCGCGATCGAATCGGGGGTTCGTCATGGCGGCAAAGGTCTCGGCCACGCTCGGCCCGTCGCTCCAGGCGATTCGGGTCAGGGTGGCATTCCCGGTCGGCGCCGCGCCGGTCGCGATGACCCGGAAATACCACCCGCAACGGCCCGAAACGGTCATCAGGCCCGCGATTTCCGCCCGCCCGGCATGGATCTGCAATTTGAAGCAGGGCGTGCGCGGCTGGCTTACCTCCAGGATGGTCTCGCCCCAGGCAAAGCGGTCGCCGATCCGCACCGCCGTCTCGTGCGCCCCTTCGAGCGTCAGATTCTCGCCGAACCGTCCTGCATGGCAGGCGAAGCCGTGTTCCCTCTCCCACCACGGCCAATGCTCGGCGGGATAGGCGTAGACGGCCTTGTCCAACCCTCCGTGTACGGATAGATCGGCCTGGGCGTCGCCCGCGAGATTGGTTTGGCCGACCTCGATCGTGTGCGCGGCGACCGGCCGCTTGGCGATGCCCGAGTGCACGGGTAGCCCGCGCGCATAGCCGATCACGCGCGGGCGCGCGACATTGACGGAAATAAGCTTGAGAACGAGGCCGCTCATGCCTTCCCCAAATCGCGTGCCGTCGCGTCGATGCAAAGCTTCGCCCTGGCGATGATCTCATCGACCTCGGCCTCGGTGATCACCAGCGGTGGAGAGAGCACCATGGTATCGCGGATCGCGCGCATCACGAGACCGTTCGCGAAGCAATGGTTACGGCAGATCGTGCCGGCACTGCCGGTATCGGCGAAGAAGCGGCGCTCGCGCCTATCTGGCACCAGTTCGATGGCGCCGAGCAGCCCGCGTCCGCGCGTTTCGCCTACCAAGGGATGATCGGCGAAGGTCTCGCGGATGCGCCTCTGGAAATAGGGCCCGATCCGCTCGCGCACGCGGGCCACCACGCCGTCGCGCTGCATGATTGCGATATTCTTGAGCGCGACCGCGCACGCCACCGGATGGCCGGAATAGGTATAGCCGTGGACGAGTTCCTCGTTCGCGTTGGCGATCGTCTCGCCCATGCGCGCGCCAAGACTGATCGCCGAGATCGGCTGGTAGCCCGACGAAATGCCCTTCGCCATGGTGATGATGTCGGGCGCTATTCCATAAGCATGGCTGCCGAACCATTCGCCCAGCCGTCCGAAGCCGGTGATGACTTCGTCGGCGTGAATCAGCACGTCGTATTTGCGGCAGATGCGGTTCACCTCGGGCCAATAGGTGTTGGGCGGAAAGATCAGCCCGCCCGCGCCCTGCACGGGTTCGGCGGAAAACGAGGCGACACGATCGGGCCCCAGCTCCAGAATCTTGTCTTCCAGCTTTTTCGCGATCAGCAGACCAAACTCGTCCGGGCCGATATCGCCATGGCCCGCCGCCTTCGCGCCGAACCAATAGGGCGCGGGCACTTTCTCGAAGCCCGGCAGCGGCAAATCCCATTGCGGATGCATCGGCGTCAGCCCCGAAAGCGAGGCCGCCGCCATGGTGACGCCATGATAGGCGTAATCGCGGCTGAGATGGATTTTCTTCCCGGGCTTGCCTTTGAGATTCCAATAGTAACGAATGAGCTTGAGCGCGGAATCGGCCGCCTCCGATCCCGAATTGGCGAACAGCACGCGCTCGTGCCCCTCGGGCAGGATTTCGGCGAGCTTGGCGGCGAGTTCCACCGTCCACGGGTTCGTCGTCTTGAAGAAGTTGTTGTAGTAGGGAAGCGTGCGCAACGCCTCGGCGCCGGCTTCGGCGAGTTCGCGATTGCCATAGCCAATCTGCACGCACC
>Ga0326597_10009970_pt1 | contig 12683 bp, 7 predicted proteins | sample RVTome_12_FD_203789 | JGI IMG/M metagenome (GOLD analysis project Ga0326597, IMG submission 203789) | Soil microbial communities from uranium-contaminated site in the Upper Colorado River Basin, Wyoming, United States - RVT100D185 | ecosystem: Environmental > Terrestrial > Soil > Contaminated >... | reverse complement strand
TTTACCGCCTCTCCCATCCGCTTGGAGAGCATGTCATTGGCGAGGCCAAGGCGCTGACGACCCGGCCGGCAACGCTGGTTTTTGACATTACCAATCATCCGGGCCGCATCGCGGTTGTGGAAGAGCTAAAAGGACGAAGCGGCTTCCTCACCCTAAGCCGCCTGACGGTCGAGTCCTTCGACACCGAGGAGTATCTGCTTTTCTCCGGCGTTGACGATGACGGGCGTTCACTCGATCACGAGACCTGCGCAAAGCTGTTCAATGTCGATGCCGCGACCCTCGATTTGGACGCCATCGGCCAGCAAACCGAGAAGCGGCTGGCGGCGGAAACCGAGCAGCACATCCGCGCCACCGTCAATCGTTCCCTTGAAGCCAATAGCCAACACTTCAATGTCGCGCGCGAGCGACTGGAGCAATGGGCCGAGGACAAGGTCATCGCCGCAGAGAAGGCGCTGAAGGACACGAAGGAACAGATCAAGGCGCTGCGTCGCCAGGCCCGCCAGGCTGAAACGCTGGAGGAACAGCACGAGATTCAGGAGAAGCTCCAGCAGCTTGAACGGCGACAGCGCAAGCAGCGCCAGGAGATATTCGCGGTTGAGGATGACATTGAAAAGAAGCGCGATGATCTGATCGCCGCACTCGAAAAACGCTTATCGCGAAGTCAGCACGCGGATCGTCTGTTCACAATCCGCTGGCAGGTGGTCTGACCGGTCCGCGCGCAAAGACAATTGAAGAAAGAAAAACAGAATGAGCAAACAATTTGAGAAACTTGTAGTTCTGCTGAAGGAGCTGTTTCAGCTCGATCAGCCCGATCTGGATTTTGGCCTGTATCGCATCATGCATGCGAAGGCCGACGAGATTAGCCAGTTCCTCGACAAGGATTGGCTCCCCCAAGTGAAGGACGCCTTCGGTCAATACACCACCGCCGACAAGGCCGATCTGGAAAGAGAATTAAAGAAAGCAATCGAACAGGCGAACAGCCTGGGTGTCGATCCGGAGACCACCGCCAAGGTCAAAGAGCTGCGGCGGAGAATCGCCGACGATAGTGTCGATGTCGCCGCGCTTGAGAACGAGGTCTATGACCATCTGTTCAGCTTCTTCCGACGCTACTATTCGGAAGGCGACTTCCTGGCCAAGCGCCTCTATCGGCCGGGTGTCTACGCGATCCCCTACGAAGGCGAGGAAGTCAAACTCCACTGGGCCAATCGCGACCAGTACTACATCAAGACCAGCGAATATCTGCGCGACTATGCCTTCCGGCTGAAGCCGGACGATGCCGTCAAACCCATGCGCGTGCATTTTCGGCTGGTTGATGCCGCCGAGGGCGAGCATGGCAACGTCAAGGCTGCCAACGGCAAAGACCGCGTCTTCATCCTGGCGGGCGAGAATTTCATCGCCGTGGAAGGCGGCGAGCTTGTCCTGCGTTTTGCCTATCGCCCGGCGACCATGACCGATTGGCCGGAAAGCGAGCGGGAGGGGAAGAAGAAGCCACCGGCGCAGAAGGACCTCACCGCGTCAGCGGTCAGTCGCGTTCTGGCGGTCACCGATGGCGCCTTCACGTCCTGGATTGTCGAACTCGCCAAGCCGCATGTGAACCTGAACGGCGAAACGCCGGGCCATTCCCGCCTCGAAGGGCATTTGAAGCGCTATACCGCCCGCAACACCTTCGACTATTTCATCCATAAGGACCTTGGCGGCTTCCTGCGCCGCGAGCTGGATTTCTACGTCAAGAACGAGGTGATGCATCTCGACGACATCGAGAGCGACACCGCGCCACGCGTCGAGCAATATCTCTCGAAGATCAAGGTCATCCGGCGGATTGCCGGCAAGGTTATTGACTTCCTTGCCCAGCTCGAGGACTTCCAGAAAAAGCTGTGGCTGAAGAAGAAATTCGTCGTCGAGACGAATTACTGCATCACGCTGGATCGAATTCCGGAGGAGCTCTACCCGGACATTGCCGCCAACGATGCGCAGCGGAAGGAGTGGGTGAAGCTCTTTTCAATCACAGAGAAGGAAGGATACTCAGAACCACTGTCCGTTGAATTTCTCAATACCAACCAAACACTCGTTCTAGACACCGCTCCATTTAGTGATCAATTCTTGGAGCGCGTGCTTTCTTCGCAAGATCATCTGGACAAAGCGCTGAGTGGCATCATGGTTCACTCGGATAACTTCCACGCGCTCACGCTAGCACGCCGGCGCTTTAGCGACGTTATCAAATCGATCTATATCGACCCACCCTACAACACAGCCAGCAGCTCGATTCCCTATAAAAACAATTACAAGCATTCCTCGTTTGCGACTCTGATGAGAGACCGAATTTCCGCCTGCCATCCGCTCTTGAGACAGGATGGGGCGATCTTCGTTAGCATCGACAAGACGGAGAGAACTATTCTGGAGCACGCTCTCGACGACGTTTTCGGAGCAGAGAACCATATTGAGGAACTAATCTGGACACAGGCGACTGCAAACAGTCAGCTACCGAACTATTCCACCAACCATGAATACGTGGAGGTGTACGCGAGCAATCGCGCTGCCGTGGAAGCTGACAAGGCTATGTTCCGTGAGCCGAAACCTGGCTTCTCCGAAGTGATGGAGCTTCTCGCGGCATTGGACGCGGACTTTCCAACGCTCAACGACGTCTCGAAAGCACTGCAGGCGCTCTTCGAGACGCACAAGCAGGAGTATCGAGCCGAGGTTGAAGCGAACGGACAAGAGTGGGAGGACGCGAAACGGCAGGACCCTTGGCGCGGGCTTTATCCCTACAATCGTGCGGAGTATCGCGATGCAGCCGGGATTTATGTTCCTGAAAAGGAGGCCAGACAACGCAAGGCGAAGCTCTGGGTATGGAGTGAAATCCCTACTGGCGCGCCCGCATCCAAACAATCGCCAACTACAAAGGATCCCAAGCACCCCAACTACAGATACTACAAGCCTGTTCACCCGGTGACTGGCAAACCCTGTCCGCATCCGCAAAGTGGTTGGAAATTCCCTGCGAAGCCGGACAATACCAATGCTGATCGTCGGTCTTTTGAATCGCTGGAAGCCGATAAGCGGATTGCTTGGGGAGATGACGAAAATAAGGTTCCGAGGACAAAGGGGTTCCTCCACGAAGTGGAGACTAACATCGGCACAAGTGTCTTCTATGAGTACAACGACGGCGAAGCCGAACTGGGAAATTTGTTCGGGGAATCGGGGCTCTTCCTGTCGCCCAAGAGTTCGAAATTCGTCAAGAAGTTCGTACTTCAGTCAACCAAGGCCGACAGCTGGTTTTCGGACTTCTTTGGCGGGAGTGGAAGTTCGGCCCACGCTGTCGTTCAGGCCAACCGAGAAGACGGCGGGCAACGGAAGTTCTTAACTGTGGAAATGGGCCACTATTTCGACACGCTTACCAAGCCGCGCATTCTCAAAGCCCTTTACGCCAGCGATTGGAAGGCCGGCGTGCCGCGCTCACACGACGGAGGGAGCGCCGTCATAAAGGTTGTGCGTCTCGAGTCCTACGAAGACGCCATCAACAATCTGGTTCCGCGCCGTTCGGCGCGGCAGGACGATCTTCTGGCGTCCGCCGAAGCGCAGGGCGCCGATCGCCTCAAGGAGCAATATGTGCTCCGCTACATGCTTGATGTGGAGACGCGCGGGAGCCAGTCGCTTCTGAACGTCAAGGCGTTTGCCGACCCGACCGCCTATAAGCTGAAGGTCAAGCGCCCGGGGTCGGACGAAAGCCGGCAGGTGAATGTCGACCTTCTGGAGACGTTCAACTGGCTGATCGGCCTCACCGTGCAGGGCATCGCCGCTCCGCAGACCTTCACCGCCGAATTCGAGCGCGACACCGAGGGGCGGCTCGGCCTCAAGGGGCGCCTGCGCCAGGAGGCGGCCGGCCCGTGGTGGTTCCGCACCGTGACCGGCGCCACGCCGGATGGGCGGCGCGCGCTGATCATCTGGCGCAAGCTCACCGGCAATGTCGAGCAGGACAATCTCGTGCTCGACACGTGGTTCACCCGCGCCGGCTATTCCGCCAAGGACAGCGAGTTTGGGCTCATTTACGTCAATGGCGACAACAATCTGGAAAACTTGAAAGCGGCCGATGACACCTGGAAGGTCCGCCTGATCGAGGAGGATTTCCACCGGCTGATGTTCGATACGGAGGGCCTGTGATGGCCCGCGCCGCGACAACGACCACGCGCCGGCGCGCGAACGGGAGACCCCAGGTTCCTTTCGTTCACAAGCTGGCTCTGAACCAGTGGCTGCTCTCGCTGTTTGACGTGAAGCGGTTCGAGCAGCTGGCCGAGCATCTACGCAACGAGAAGCTGGAAGGCATGGACGAGAACAACGTCCACCATTTCCATCACGCGCTGACCGCGCAGCTTTTCAATCTGACCAGGCTGCCGACCGAGCTGCTGCTCGAATACGACCAGAATATCGTCAAGCACACCCAGCGCCTGAACGAGCGCCGCATCACCCGCGGCGAAGCGCCGATCGTCTGGAAGTATTTCCAGTACCTGACGCTACTCTTCACCGAAATCTATCTGGATCGCTATTTCAATGATCCCGCGGCATTGCTGAAAGCGATTAACGAGCAGGTCGCCGCGTGCAATGCCGACAAGCCGGAGGCGGACCACATTACGCGTTTCAAGGAAGACGGCGAGGCGTGGTCACAGATCAACAAGATCGCCTACTGGAGCGCGACCGGCAGCGGCAAGACGCTGCTGATGCATGCCAACATCCTGCAATACCAATTCTATCTCGACAAGCATGGCCGGCGCCGCGAACTGAATCGGATGATCCTGCTCACGCCGAACGAAGGCCTCAGCCAGCAGCACTTGCGGGAATTCGAAGCGGCAGGCCTGGCAGCCGAGCTGTTCCAGAAGGACGGCACCGGGCTTTTCACCGGGCAACGGATCGAGATTCTCGACATCCACAAGCTCAAGGACGAGATGGGCGACAAGACAATCGCCATCGACGCCTTCGAGGGCAACAATCTCGTGCTGGTTGACGAAGGTCATCGCGGCGCGTCGGGCGGCGAGGAAGGCGCCTGGATGCGCTTCCGCAACGCGCTCTGCGAGAAGGGGTTCTCCTTCGAATACTCCGCGACCTTCGGGCAGGCGGTGAAGGGGAATCGGGCGCTCACCGACACCTACGCTAAAAGCATCCTGTTTGATTATTCCTACCGCTATTTTTACGGTGACGGTTTCGGGAAGGACTACCAGATCCTCAATCTCGACGAGGGAACGCAGGCCAACCATCTCGACGCCTACCTGGTCGCCTGCCTTCTGGCGTTCTTTCAACAGCAGCGGCTCTTCAAGGAGCAGGGCTTCGCGTTCCGCCCCTTCAATATCGACACGCCACTCTGGATTTTTGTCGGCGGCAGCGTGACCAAGACGCTCGCCTCGCGCGATGCATCCGACATCATCGAGATCCTGAAGTTTCTATCGCGCTACGTGTCCAATCGCTCCGCGAGCATTGAACGCATCGACCGCGTCCTTAATCAGGGCCTTGTCACCGCTGGCGGGAAGAACCTTTTCGCAGGCCGCTTCACCTATCTCAACACGATCGGTCTGTCGTCCGCGCAGGTGTTCGACGAAACGCTCGCGATCCTGTTCAACGCTGCAGGTGGTGGCGCGCTCCATGTCGAGAACCTGAAAGGCGCGACCGGCGAGATCGCACTGCGCGTCGGCGACAACGATCCCTTCGGCGTGATCAACGTGGGCGACGACGCCAAGTTGGTTAAACTGTGTGAAGACAACGGGATCGCCACCCAAGACAGCGAGTTCGCGGGCTCGCTCTTCCATGGGATCAACACGCCGCAATCGACCGTCAACCTGCTGATCGGCTCAAAGAAGTTCACCGAGGGCTGGAACAGCTGGCGCGTGAGCACCATGGGCCTGATGAATGTCGGCCAGACGGAGGGCTCGCAGATCATCCAGCTCTTCGGCCGCGGCGTTCGTCTCAAGGGCTATGGTTCGAGCCTGAAGCGAAGCGGCAAAGCGCAATTGCCGGATGAGATGGAGCGTCCAAAGCATATCGGGGTGCTGGAAACGCTTTCGATCTTCGGAATTCGAGCCGACTACATGGCACAGTTCCGCGATTTCCTCGAAGAGGAAGGGCTGCCGGTCAACGATGACCGTGATGTGTTCCTGCTGCCGATCATCAAGAATCTCGGCACGCAAAAGCTAAAGACTATCCGCCTAAAGAATACGATAAATGGCGTTAGCACGGAGTTTGGTGACGCTTTCCGCCGGCTTGGTCCAATCCCGACACTCGCCAAGCCGGACCCCGCGAAGGACGAGGCGACCGCATACCTTCAAAAAAACCAAGTCGTCTTGAACTGGTATCCGAAGATCCAGGCCATGAAGTCGCGCGGCGTAACTGGCGGCGATATCGAGGCCGCTCCCAATCAGACGCATCTGACGGCCAGGCACATCGCCTTCCTCGATATGGATCGGCTCTATTTCGAGCTCGAGCGATTCAAGGCGGAGCGCGGCTGGTACAATCTCAGCCTGACACCCGACGGCCTAGCCGGGCTCCTTGCCGACCAGAGCTGGTATCAGCTGCTGATTCCGGTCGAGGAACTCGCCTGTGACTCCTTTGAGAGGGTCCGGCTGTGGGAAGATATCGCTCTGTCGCTACTCAAAAAATACACGGAGCGCTACTACACGTTCCGCAAGCGCGAATGGGAGCTGCCGCACCTGGAGTATCAGGAACTGACCGCCGACGACCCGAATTTTCCGGGGCAGAAGGGCGACGAAGGCGAAGGGCACTATCGCATCCTCCTCGATCGATCCCAGGAGGAGATCGTCGCGAAACTCACCGAACTGAAGACGCTGATTGTCGACGGCGACCTGAAGCCGTGGGAGTTCAACGGCATGAAGGCGATCTGGTTCGGGCGGCACCTGTATGAACCGCTCCTTTACCTTGACCAGAACATCGTCGAGGTCAGTCCGGTGCCGCTCAACAAGGGTGAGCGCAGCCTGGTCGAGGATGTGAAGGAATTCCACGACGGCGCGCCGGAGTTTTTCGCCGACAAGGAGCTCTATCTGCTGCGTAACCTGAGCAAGGGCCGCGGCGTTGGCTTCTTCGAAGCGGGCAATTTCCACCCCGACTTCATTCTATGGCTGACCATGGCCGCTCGGCAGTTCATCGTGTTCATCGATCCTAAGGGCATCCGCAATATCGGGTTCAACGATCCGAAGATTCAGTTTTTTCAAACCATCAAGGATATCGAACGGCGTCTTGGCGAGCCCTCCGTGACGCTCAGCAGCTTCATCATCTCAAACACGCCCTCGCATGTGATGCGGCTCCTGTGGGCCGTTGAGAAGAAGACCATGGATGCGCGCAACATCCTCTTCCAGGATGAGGACAAGGCAACCTATGTGGGCGACATGATGCGCCGGATCGCGGCCTCGGTGCCGGCTGTCTAATGTTGCGCGAACTGAGGCGGCGATCTCTCAATCGTCACTGCAAGCCATTCATTCGTTGCTTTTCGATCCGGGATAGTCACGACAAACTCGTGGTCGTTAAGAATCAAGTGACGTTGATTTATATTACGCGCGAATTCTCTTCAAATTCATTGCCTACGTTTGCCCTCATGCCTATGGCAATCTTGCTCCTATCCAGTGAGTGGGCTGGTGCTGCACGGGAGCAAGACTGTTCGGCTCACGGTCAGCGACGGCGTACCTGGGACAAACTGAATATTTACTCGTCGCTTAGCAAGGCAAACGGCAAACGAGTTAAAAATGTCAATTGAGCTCAAGCATCTGCGCTACGCGGAAGCGGCCGAGCGATGCGGAAGTTTTCGCAAAGCAGCGGACTCGCTGGCGGTCAAGCAGTCCAATCTGAGCCGCCGCGTCCGATCTCTAGAGGAACAGCTTGGGGTCAAGCTATTCGAGCGGACCAACGGCGGCGTTCGGCCGACCCCCGCTGGCCGTGCCTTCCTCCCCCGCGCTCGCCGGATGCTGGAGGAGTTGCAGGTGTTAATCGATGGCGCCCAGGCCGTCAGCCGCGGCGATGCTGGGCACATCACGATTGGATTCTATACGTCGCTCTCGGCTGGCAATTTACGCGCCAGCCTTGTCGAATTTGCCCGGCGGTTTCCTGACGTGGAGATCAGCACGGTAGAAGGATCGCGTTCGCGACTTTGCGGCGGCATTCAAAATGGCACGATCGACGTCGCCGTCGTGACGGGAAATCCGGCCCCGGACTGCGGGCTATCAATGGTGCTGTGGAGCGAACGGATCATAGTCGCGCTGCCTGAGGGGCATCCACTGGCCACCAATGAAATCATCTACTGGACGGACCTAAAGGGTGAACGGTTCCTGTTGAGCGAGCGCGATCCCGGTCCGGAAATCCAGGACATCCTTGTGGCGAAGTTGTCCTCGCCGGGGGACCTACTCGATGTGGTTCGGCATGATGTCAGCCCGGAAAATATCAAGAGTCTGGTCGGCGCTGGCCGCGGCGTCAGTCTCATGTGCGAGGCATGCATGGGCGCAAGCTACGCCGGCGTCGTCTATCGCGAAGCCCGCGACGGCAATGGCTCTACCCGGATCGGGTATTGCGCCTATTGGCGGGACGGCAACGAAAACACGGCGCTTCGAAATTTCATTCGCCTTTTGGAGGAGCGCTGCCCGCCGGTTGCGAACGCGACCGGCCCGAGTGGCGCATCTTCGCAAACCCCCGATCCGTCGCCATGAAGCGCGCGATCATCGGTGCGACCAGCTTGGCGGGCTCGACGGCTTGCCCACTTTCGCGGCCAAGGATCTCCGCATAGGCAAGGAGATCGCGGTGAAGGGCGGCGGGCAATTCCACCGCGAGCTTCACCGGCTTGTCGTCTTCGAGCGGTCCGAGTTTTAGCTTGCCCATCGGCTAGCCTCCGTAGGCTTCGAGCACCAAGTCCCGCGTAACGATCACGCGCACGGGAAAGCCCGGCCGGATCGTCAGCGTCGGCGCGACGTTGAGTTGGCGGCGCACAATCTGCTGGCCAGCATCATTGATCGTGTCTTGCCCACCGTTGCGGAGCGCCTGGATCAGTCGGTCGTCGTCGTTGGTGGCGAGCTCGGCCCCGATGCTCAGCAACGTGGACAGTCCCGCCGCCTTGGCCAGCTCCCACCAATGATAGTCGACGCCATCCTGAAGGCCGGCGTAGCCCTCAACGTCGGCGCCCGGTTGACGCTCGAGGACGATCGAGCGCCCGTTCGGAAAGATTAGCCGGTTCCAGACCAGCAGGACGCGGCTCTGGCCGAACTGAACATTGTTGTCGTACTGGCCGATGATGCGCGTGCCCTGGGGCACGAGGAGGATGCGGCCGGTCGGGCTGTCATAGATGTTCTCCGTTACCTGCGCGGTGATCTGGCCGGGGAGGTCGGAACGAATGCCTGTGATGAGTGCAGCGGAGATGACGGCGCCCGCCTGCAGAATGTTCGGCGACGCCGGCGCGGCGACGCGATCCGGTGCGACGGTGCGACGGTCAGCGGCCGCGTTGAGAAACGCAAGCTGCCGATCCTGGGCCGATGGCGTGGCGGGTGGCGGTGCGAGGCCGAGGCCGGTGAGGTCCGGCGCTGGCGGCGGCGCGATCGTGGCGGCCCCGGGACCCGCTGAAGCCATGGGCCGATTCTCGGTGCCGCTGAAAAGCCTGCTGACGCGGGCGGTTTCGATCTCCTGCAAACGCCGCTGCTCCTCCGCGCTCAGGCCGGGATTGGGCTGGTTCGGCAGCGGCTGGCCACGATTCTGCGCGCCCAGGATGGGTCGCCCGAGATCTCCCGGGAGCGGCGGCCCGAGCTGGGGAACGCCGCTGTAGTCGCGGGGCAATCCGGCCAGGCCATCGGCTGTCGACCGATTGTCGGTCGAGTAGAGTTCTTCGGTCGGCCTCCCGCCATCGCGGGTTTGGAGCGCGTAGATGAGTGCGCCGCCGATACCGAAACTCGCCACGAGTCCGAGGCCGGCGAGCACCTTGCGCGACAGCCGCGTGACGCGCGGCGCGTCCGCGCGTAGCCGCATCGGGGCGGCCGCGTCGCCGGCCGACCCGGTCAGCGGCGTCTCGTCTTCCTCTTTCCGGGATTCAGGCTCGCTCATGACGCGGGACTCCCATCGGTGCGGACGATCCGGACGCGCTTCTGGCGGTCGCCAGCGCCGAAGCGGAGCTCGGCCGCTGCGAACAGCCGGTCGACGATCATGTAGTTGGCGCGAACGCGGTAATTCACGAGCTCGGAGGTGTTGCCCTCCGGACCGACGACGAACAGCGGCGGCATCTCGCCCTGACCGATGCCACGCGGAAACTCGATGAAGACCTGGCGTCCATCATCGTAGGCGCGCAGCGGTCGCCACGGCGCACGGTCGCCTTCGATGGCATAGCGGAAATTGATGTTGGCAAGGTCGACGCCAGTAGCGACGGGACTGCTGGCCTCGGCTTGCGCGTTCTGGCGCCGCAGGGCGATGAGCTGGTCCTGCGGATACTGCCACGACACCGACGCCATATAGGTCCGCTCGGTGGAGCGCAGCTCCATGTGATAGGTGCGCAGGTTGGTGTTTATGATGAGATTCGTCATCAGGTCGGCGCGGGTCGGCTTCACCAGGATGTGGACTTGGCTGGTCGCGCCCGAGCCGCTCACCGTGTCGCCGATGATCCAGCGAACGGTGTCGCCGGCGGCGACCGGCCCGGAGCCGACCAGTTGCTCCCCCGGCTGAAGGGCGATGTCGGTGATCTGGCCGACGGCGGTGTAGACCTGATAGAGCGCGCCGCCAGTATAGGGATAAACCTGCATGGCGTTGATGAAGCCGTCGCGGACCGGCTGCACGCGCGCAGCGGCATTGGCCTGGTTGACGCGCGCCGTGGGGTCGGTCGGCTCCGGCGCTCGGCGCGCCGGTTCAACGGGCTGCAACTGCCCGGGCAGCGGGAGCGGCCTCGGAATTTCGACCACGCGCACGGGAGCAGGAGGATCGGCGCTCAGCGCCGCCGGCACGGCGTTGTCATAGGAGATCTCAGGCGGCCTGTTGGCCGTGGCGCAGCCGGCGAGCGCCGACGCGCAAAGCAGAATCGCAAATGTGGAAGTGCGAGAAGCCGGGTTTCCGGCTTTACGGAATGACGGCTTCATTGCCCAAGCTCCCGTGACCAGTTGATGGCGTTGACGTAGATTCCGAGCGGGTTGGCGCGCAGCCGATCGGCGTTGCGCGGCACCTGCACGACGATGGTGAGGATGGCAGTCCAGCGGGTCGTCTCGGCGAGCTGGCCGTTCTCGTAACGGCGTTCGACCCAGGCGACGCGGAAGCTGTCGGGCGACGCCCGGATAACGCTGGAGACGTCGACCGCGATCTGCTGCCGGCCGACCTTGGTGAAAGGGTCATTCGACCGCGCGTAGTCGTTGAGCGCCATCGCGCCACGGTCGGTCGTGAAATCGTAGGCGCGCAGCCAGTTCTGCCGAACGATGATGGCGTCGGACGGAATCGAGCGCACCTGCTCGATGAAGCGCGCGAGATGAAAGGCGATCTGCGGATCGGTCGGACGACAGTCCGCGACTGCCGGTGCGACCGCCTGGGCCTGGCCGAGCCTGTCGACCTGCACCACCCATGGCACGATCGTGCCGCGGGCCGATTGCCAGACGAGCGCTGCCGCGAAGCTGGCGGACAGGACCAAAGAACCGAAGGCCATTAGCCGCCAATTCTTCGCCTGGACGCGCGCGGCACCGATGCGCTCGTCCCAGACCTGAGCGGCGCGCTGATAAGGTGTCTCGGGTTCCGGCATTTTGCCGTAGTGAGTAGAAGGTCGTTTGAACATCAGCGATCGCCTTGAGAGAGGTTGATGGAGGAGCCGCCGCCATGGCTGTCGCCGCTGCGAACGGCGTGGGCGGCGGCCGTCACACCGTGGCTCAAGGCCTGAGAGCGCTTCATGCGCTGGGCCCAGGCCGGCGGCCCTTCAGCCGCCGCGGGTGGCGCAGCCTCGGCCGTGCTTCCGCCGATCGTGCCCATGGTCGACGTGCCGCCCGTGGCGGCGAACGCGGATTTGGCGCCACCGGAGAAGCTCGATTTCATGCTGTCTGCTGCGCGGGCGGCCGCGCGCCGCAGCGGTGACGTGGCGGTCGCGCCAGCGGCGCGAGCAACGCCGCCGACTCCCGAACCGACGGCGGACACGCCAGACTGACCAGCCGCGCCGAGGCTGTAAGCAGTCGAAGCGCCACCGGCCATTGCCGCGCCACCGCGCGCGGCCGCAGCGGTTCCGGAAAGAGCGGCGCCGCCGCCGCGCAGGGCGAGTCCACCTGCCGCGCCTGCCGCGACAAGAGCGCCGCCCGCCGCGAGTCCGGTTCCGACCGCGGCGCCGGCGCCGAGCTGCGGACCACCAGAGACGAGACCATTGGCGATGCCGGGACCGAAGATTCCAAGTCCGAGCAGCGACAGCGCGGCGAGTACGATCGCCATGGCCTGGTCGATCGTCGGCGTCTGGCCAGCGAAACCGGCGGTGAACTGGGAGAACAAGGTCGAGCCGATGCCGATGATGACGGCGAGGACCAGCACCTTGATGCCGCTGGAGATGACGTTGCCGAGGACGCGTTCGGCCATGAACGCGGATTTGCCGAACAGGCCGAACGGGATCAGGACAAAACCTGCCAGCGTCGTCAGCTTGAACTCGATTAGGGTGACGAAGAGCTGGATGGCGAGAATGAAGAAGGCGAGCAGCACCAGCGCCCAGGCGAACAGCA
>Ga0326597_10009969_pt1 | contig 12683 bp, 14 predicted proteins | sample RVTome_12_FD_203789 | JGI IMG/M metagenome (GOLD analysis project Ga0326597, IMG submission 203789) | Soil microbial communities from uranium-contaminated site in the Upper Colorado River Basin, Wyoming, United States - RVT100D185 | ecosystem: Environmental > Terrestrial > Soil > Contaminated >... | reverse complement strand
GGGTGAGCCTCCTTTCACCTTAACTGGTCGATCCGCAGTTGCAGAAATCGACGTTCCGGCTCCTGCCGCGAAAGCGCAAGGGCCTTCTCGTAGGACGCGATCGCGTCGGCCTTCCTCCCCAACCGCCGGCACAGGTCGGCGCGCGCCGCGTGGGCGAGGTGGTAGCCCTCGAGCTCGGGAAGGAGCGCATCGACGAGCGCAAGCCCCGCCACCGGCCCGTCGCGCATCGCCACCGCCACCGCTCGATTGAGCGCCACCACCGGCGACGGATCCAGCCTCGAGAGGACGTCGTACAGCCCGATGATCTCGCTCCAGTCTGTATCAGACGTGCGCGGCGCCTCGGCGTGCACCGCGGCGATCGCCGCCTGCAGGCAGTAGGGCCCGAACATGCGCGTGCGCAACGCCCGGGTGGTGAGCTCGACGCCTTCGGCGATCAGCGCGCGGTCCCAGAGCGAGCGGTCCTGGTCCTCGAGCAGCACGAGCTCTCCGTCCGGCGCCGAGCGCGCGGCGCGGCGCGACTCCTGGATGAGCATCAGCGCGAGAAGCCCCATCGCCTCGGCTTCCGGCAGCAGCGCCACGAGCAGTCTGCCCACGCGAATCGCTTCCTGGCACAGCTCCCCGCGCGTGACGGACGAGCCGGAAGAAGCCGAGTAGCCTTCGTTGAACACGAGGTAGATCACGCGCAGCACGGCATCGAGCCGCTCGGGCAGCTCCGCTTTCCCCGGCACCTCGTACGGAATCTTCGCGTCGCGGATCTTCGACTTCGCGCGCACGATGCGCTGCGCGAGGGTGGGCGCGGACGACAGGAACGCGCGCGCGATCTCTTCGGTGGTGAGCCCGCACACCTCGCGCAGCGTCAGCGCCACCTGCGCCTCCGGCGCAAGCGCCGGATGGCAGCAGGTGAAGATGAGCCGCAGCCGGTCGTCCTCGATGCCTTCGCGCTCGGGCTCGGGCTCGGCGGGGAAGGCCTCGAGCGTCGCCTCGTCGACGTACGAAAAGCGCCCCTGCCGCCGGATCGCGTCGATCGCCTTGAAGCGCCCGGCGGAAACCAGCCAGGCGCGGGGATTCGCCGGCATCCCCTCGCGCGGCCACTGCTCGAGCGCGGCGCGAAAGGCTTCCGACAAAGCCTCCTCGGCGAGGTCGAAGTCCCCGAGCAGCCGCACCAGCGTAGCGAACACGCGGCGCGACTCGGTACGGTAGAGCGCGTCGAAGTCGGGCGTCACGCCCGCAGGATAGCGCGGCGAAGTATGATCCCGGCATGAGCCGCCTCGTCGACAAGCTCAAGCAGGCCGAGAAGAGCGCGCAGAATGCCGGCGAGCTGCGCGAACGCATCGCGACCGAGCGCGGCGCCGCGGAGACGCTGCAGGCGAGAATGCAGGAGGAGAAGCGCGCCCTCGACCTCGCGCGCGAGCGCCAGCAGGCCGAAGCCGAGCTGCGGCGCATCGCGCACGCACGGGCGGAAGCCGAGACCAAGGCGGCGCGCCTGATCGCCGACCGCGAGCGCGCCGAGGCGCACGCCCTGCAGGAGGCGAAAGCGCGCGAGCAGGCCGAGCGGCGCGCGAGCGAGCTCGCCGAGGCGCGCCGGCGCCAGGAGGGGACCGCCGCGCAGCACGCGCGCGAGCGCGCCGAGGCCGAGGCGCAAGCCGCGCAGCTGCTGCGCGAGCGCCTCGCGGCGGAGGAGCAGACGCGGCGCGGCGCCGCCGCGCGCGCCGACGCGGAGCGCCGCACGCACGAGGCGGCGCGCGAGCGCGAGGCGACCGGGAAGAAGCTCAAGCGCGAGATCGAGGTGCGCAGCGCGGCGGAGGCCGAAGCCACGCGCCTCGCCGAGGAGCGCACGGCGATCGAGTCGGCCGCGGTGGCGCAGGCGCAGCGCAACGCCGAGGCCGAGCGCAAGGCTGCGGCGCTCGCCGAGGAGCGCGCGCGGCGCGACAACGAGGCGGCGCAGGCGGCGACGGCGCGCGCCGAGGCGAGCGAGGCGGCGCGTGCCGCGGCGGCGGAGCGCGCGGCGGCGGACAAGCGCGCGCTCGCCGCGACGCGCGAGCGCGAGGCGAAGGACACGCAGGCCGCGCACCGCGCGCAGGCGCGCGCGCAGGCCGAGCAGGACGCCGCGCGCCTCGCCGAGGAGCGGCGCGAAGGCGAGGAGCGTGCGCTCGCGCAGTCGCGCCAGCGCGAGCAGAGCGAGGCGCAGGCGGCGGCGCTCGCCGCGGAGCGCCAGCGCGGCGAGCGCGCGGCGGAAGCCGCGGCGCGCGAGCGCGCGCAGGCCGATGCGCAGGCGGCCGAGGCAGCGAAAGCCCGCATCGCCGCCGAGGGCGAAGCCGAGAGCGCGGCGCAGGCGCGCGCCGAGGCCGAGGCCGCGGCGGCGCAGCGCACGCTCGAGCGCGAGACCGCCGATGCCGAGCTGGCGCGGTCGGCACGCGAGCGCGAGGCGGCGCAGACGGAAGCCTTGAATGCGGTCGGCGCGCGGCACGCGGCCGAGGAAGCCGCGCGGCGCTCGGCCGCGGAGCGGCTGGCGGCGGAGCAGGCGGCGGCGGCGCAGGCCGAGGCCCACGCAAAGGCGGAAGGCGCGCTGTGCGAACAGGCCGAGGCGCGGCGGCAGACCGATACCGAGCTGGAGCGCGCGCTGCAGGCGCGCGCGGACGCGGAAGTGCAGGCCGAGCGTGCCGCCCGGGAGCGCTTGAAGGTGGAGGAGCGCGCGTCGAAGCAGGCGCGTTCGCGGGCCAAGGTGGAGGCGCATGCGCTCGAGCGTGCGCGCGTCCGGCTGGAGGCCGAGGACGCGCTCGAAGCGCGGCTGGCCGAGGCGCAAGCCGATACGGCGCAGGCCGAAGCGAACGCGAGCGAGCGGCTGCAGCTCGAGGCCGAGCTCGCGGCGCTGCGCAGCCGGCGCGGCGCGCGGCGGCCGCGCGCGTGGCTCGCGATCGGCGTCGCGCTGGCGGTGGCGTTCGCGGTGGGCACCCAGTTCGGGTCGCGGGCGCCGGCGACGATGTCCGTCAGCAAATCCCCCGGGGTCGAGCGCGAATTTTCCCTGCGCCTCGAGCGCGACGCGCAGGCGTTCGGCGCCCGGGCGCAGGCGCTGGACGCGGCCCGGCGCTAGCGCAGATCGAGCGCCTTCCCCTTCACCCGGCCCCGGTATTTCCGCCCGCCGGCCCGGAACTCGAGCTCCTCGCCGCGCACGCGTCCCTCGAGCGCATACGTCGCGCCTCCGGTGCGCAAGGTGCCCGAGAGCCTCTGGAACTCCTGCTTCAGCACCAGCTCTCCCTGCGGCAGGGAATGGCGGCCCGCTACCCGCGCGGGCACGATCCACAGCAGCGCCGTGCACCAGGACTCGCAGCCCGAGTCGGATTTCAGGGTTTCGGTGTCGTCGGGCGCCCACTCGTCCATGGTGAAGGTGTTGGACACGATGCGTGTGCCGGGCTTCAGGCCGAGGAGCCTGGGGCGCAGCTTCAGGTTGATCGACGGCAGCAGGAACATGGTGATCACGGTGGCCTGGGAGAAGTCGGTCTCGAACAGGTCCGCTTTCCTGAACCGGGCACGCCTGGAGACGCCCGCCTTCTCGGCGTTCGCCCGCGACAGCGCCACCATGTCCGCGTCGTACTCGATGCCCAGGGCCCGGGCGCCGCGCCTGGCCGCCTCGATGACGGTGCGGCCGTCGCCGGAGCCGAGATCCATGACGAAGTCCTTCGGCGTCACGCGCGCCATGTCGAGCATTTTCTTCAGCAGGGCCTGCGAGGTGGGCACCCAGACGACGTCCTTGCCTTGCTGGCCGACCGAGGGCTCGTAGGCTGGCGCTTGCGGGGCTTGCGCGAAGGCGCCGCTGCACAGGAAAAGGGCGAGCGCCGCCAGGCGCAGGAAGGGTGTTGCGTGCATGAGAGCTTTCTCCGGAATCAGGAACTACAGGATAGCGCCGAGCAGCCGGGCCTGGAGCGCGCCCACTCGGGACGGCGCGCGGCGAATTCCTCGTTTCCCGGCTGCTCGTCGTAGGGACGTTCGAGCACCTTCATCAGGTGCTCCAGCACCGAAGGGTCCCCGGCCGCCATGGCGTCGATCGCCAGCTGCGCGTGGTAGTTGCGCGGCACGTACCTGGGATTCACCGCGTTCATGCGCCGCGCGCGCTCTTCGGCGGGCCGCGCGGCCCGCGCCAGCCAGGCGCGCAGCCAGGCCTCCAGCCGCGCGCGGTGCGCGGCAACGGGCGCGGCGTAGAACGCGGGCAGCAGCGGGGCGACGAGCGCGTCCGCGCGCACGGCCGCAAGCCCGCGGAAGAACAGCGTGAAGTCCGTCTCCACGGCGTTCAGGACCTGGAACAGCTCGCTCAACAGCGCTTCGTCGCCTTCCCGGTCGAACGCGGCGAGCCCGAGCTTGTGCGCCAGCGCCCGGGAATAGCTCTCCTGGTAGGTGCTGCCGTAAATCTCCAGCCCGGCCTCCAGGTCTTCCTTGGCAATCAGGGGCAGCAGCGCCTCGGCGAGCCGCGCCAGGTTCCACAGCCCGATCTGCGGCTGGTTGCCGTAGCAGTAGCGCCGCGTCCCGGCGTCGGTCGTGTTCGGCGTCCAGGTCGGATCGTAGCCTTCGAGCCAGCCATACGGCCCGTAGTCGATGGTGAGCCCGAGCACCGACATGTTGTCGGTGTTCATCACGCCGTGCACGAAACCGAGGCGCATCCAGTCGGCCATCAGCCGCGCGGTGCGGCGGCACACCTCGTGGTACCACTCGCTGTAGGACAGGCCCGGGGTGAAGTGCCGGATGACGTAGTCGAGCAGGCGCTTGAGCAATTCCTCCTCGCCATGCGCGGCATGGATCTCGAAGTTGCCGAAGCGAAGAAAAGAAGGCGCGACGCGGCACACCACCGCGCCCGGCTCTGGCTCGGGGTTGCCGTCGTAGAACATGTCGCGGATCACCTGCTCGCCCGTGCCCGCCAGCGACAGCGCGCGCGTCGTCGGCACGCCGAGGAAATGCATCGCCTCGCTGCACAGGAACTCGCGCAGCGACGAGCGCAGCACCGCGCGCCCGTCCGCGGTGCGCGAATAGGGCGTGAGGCCCGCGCCTTTCAGCTGCAGCTCCCGGCGCGAGCCGTCCCGGGCCAGCATCTCGCCCAGCGTGATCGCCCGCCCGTCGCCGAGCTGGCGCGCCCACACGCCGAACTGGTGGCCGCCGTAGCGCGCGGCGTACGGCTCCATCCCGGGAAAGACGCGGTTGCCGGCGAGCGCCTCGATCGCGGCCGGCGAGGGCCGCGCCAGGCCCAGCGCTTCGCCCAGCGCATCGGACCACGCGAGAAGCCTGGGTGCGGCCACCGGCGTGGGCGCGACGCGCGTATAGCTCGCGTTCGGCACCTGGCGGCGGGTGTTCGCCGCCACCGGGTCGGCGGGAAGCTCGCGCACGAAGCTGTTGCCGAATGAAACGGCTGAAAGGTCTATGAGCGTCGGGGGACTGAGGACTGCGGACATGCGCGCATGGTAACGCAGCCCATTGCTACTTTCCGGCGATGGCCAGCAGCAGCGCTTGCGCCTGGGGACGGATTCCGTGCTGCAGCCGGGCCGCCGAAGCCGCGCCTCGCCTGACGGCGGTTCTTGCTTGCGCGGGCAGGCGCCGATGAACGTCGCGCATGCTTCCCGGGGTTTCTTCCTCGATCGCCGCGGTGAGCAGCGCGGCCTGCTCGAGATCCTTGCGGATCTTGTCGCGCGCGGACTTCCTCGACTGGGAGGAGAAAAGCTTGTGCAGGGCGAAGCGCTCCGGGGCGGGCACCCTGACCGGAATGACCTGGTTGGGGCTGAGGACGACCGCATCGATCGGATCCTCGACCAGAAAATCGAGCAGGGGAATGGCCTGCGCGAAGGCGTTCAGCTCCTTGACCGCGACGACCTCGCCGACCCTGCGCCCCGGGACCAGGAGGTCGACGACGAGCGCCTCCGCGCCTGGCAGCTTGAAGGAGACGGAGGGCTTGCTCGACGGCATGCCCGGGACCGGGTTGAAGGGCAGCCCGGTTTCGCGCAGTACCTGCTGGAACGAAACGTCATCGGGCAGCGCAAGCGCCAGCGTGCGCGCCCTGGCGACGTCGATGTCCTGCGTGCGATAGCCCGGCGCAAGCACGCCGAGCTCGTTGAGGAGCACGCCATAGGCGTGGGACCCCACCAGCGTCAGGCCGGCCTGCAGCAGCCCGCGGTTGAACAATACTTCCAGCACCGCCGCGGGCTTTCGGTCCACGCGCTGATAGCCGAAGAGGCGCAATCTGCCCGAGCCCGAGGCCAGGGCTTGGGCCAGCTCGACCTCGGCGCGCAGGGTCTCGAGCTGCTCCCGGCCGACGGCGGCTTCGGCGCCGAGATACTCGTCGACCTTGCGGCCGTCGGCGCGGAGGTGCTCGCGCACCCAGTACTTGCGCCCGGACTGGGTGCGGCGCTTCAGCGTTCCGGGCGTGCCGGCGAGCACGCGCGCCTGCGCGCGGGCGAGCTGCTTCACTTCCTGGTACTTCGCCTGGCCGGCGGCGTCGTGCCGGGCGTAGGGGCGGGCCGAGGCCACTTTACCTCCAATTTTCGGATTGGAGGGCAGATTGCCAGTTTTACCTCCAATATGCAAATTGGAGGTAAAGTCGCTCCTGGCGCTGCGGGAGTCACAGAAGGTATAGCATCGCGCGCATGGCCTCCGCCCCGAAGCTCGCCTGCCTCCAGAACGGGCCCTACTACCTCCTGAACAATCCCGAGCCGGCGCCCATCCCGAACCTGCGGCGCGCCTCGGGCGAGCCCTGCATCACAGCAAGCGGCGTTGCGCTCTGCCGCTGCGGCGGCTCGAAGACGAAGCCCTTCTGCGACGGCACGCACGGCACGATCGGTTTCAAGGACACGAACACCGCCGACCCGGCGAAGAACAGGCGCAAGGCCTACGCCGGCAAGCGCATCACGATCCTCGACAACCGCGCGATCTGCTCGCACGCGGCGTTCTGCACCGACGAGCTGAAATCGGTCTTCCGCCACCGCGATCAGCCCTGGATCGACCCGGACGGTGCAACAGTGGAGGAAATCATTGCGACCATCAGGAAGTGTCCTTCCGGCGCGCTCGGCTACGCGCTCGACGGCGCCGAGGCGAACCCGCCACAGCGGCCACCGCTGGTCACCGTCGCCGACGACGGGCCCTACGCGGTGACGGGCGGGATCGAACTGATGGGAGTCGAATTCGGGGACGGAGCTTCCAAGGAGCACTACACGCTTTGCCGGTGCGGAGCTTCCAAGAACAAGCCGTTCTGCGACGGCTCGCACTGGGACGTGAACTTCCGCGACCCGGGCTGAGGCCTACTTCGCGAGGACTTCGGCGTATTCCGGGGTCTTGTCGAAGGCGCCTTTATGTCCCGCGCGCTCGTGCCCGATCATGCGGCGATTATCGCCCGTTTGCCGCGGCCCGGCGGGTCGACCACAATGGCGCCAGCGTCCATGCCTCGCCATGCCATTCACGCGTTCTTCGTCGTTGCCGCAGCGGCTTGCCTCGCGCCGGGCGCGCTCGCCCAGGACGCCCCCCGCGCCGCCGGCACTTTCCAGCTCGCCGAGGGCGACATCCTGGTCGAGGCCAAGGACGGCAAGGCGCGCGCCCCCGCCGCCGGCGGCGAAGTCTTCGAAGGCGACACGATCACCACCTTCCCGCGCGCGGAAGCGCAACTGCAGATGGCCGACGGCGCCTCGCTCATCGTGCGCGAGAGTTCCAAGCTCACCATCGCCGAGTACGTCGCTGACGGCGGCGACGACGATCGCAGCCTGATCGAGCTCGCGCGCGGCGCGCTGCGCTCGATCACCGGCTGGATCGGCCAGTACAACCGCGCGAACTACAGGATCCGCACGCCGCTCGTCACCATCGGCGTGCGCGGCACGGACCACGAGCCCTCGCATCTGCTCGAGGGCGATCTGCGCGGCGAGCCGGGCAGCTACGACAAGGTGAACGAGGGCACGACCTTCATGCAGACGGCGGAGGGCAGCTTCGAGGTGCCGCGCGGACGCGCGGCGTTCCGGTCGCAGGCGCGCGGCGCGCGCGCGCGCCTGCTCGCGTCCGTGCCGGGCTTCTTCCGGCCCGGCCGCTTCGAGCAGCGCTTTGAGAGCCGCGCGCGCGCAGCGCGCAGCGCGATCCAGGAGCGGCGGCAGACGCGACGCGAGTTCGTGCGCCAGCGCGGTGCGGCGTTCGGCGCGAAGGCCGTGCGGCCGGCGCAACAGCAGAAAGCGGCGCCCAAGGGCCCGCGGCTGGAGCGCAAAGCGCAGGACAAGCCGCGCGCCGCGGCAAAGGCGATCAAGGAGGCACGCCCTCAGCGGCCCCGCGGCGCGAAGGCCGAGCGGCGGCCCGGGGCGGGCAAGCGCTGAAGCTGCGCCGCGGCGTGCCGCGCCAGATTACTGCTTCACCAGCGCCAGCAGCTGGTCCATCGTCTGGTCGGCCCAGAACTCCGGATCCTTGTCGATCTCCGCCTCGCCCTTGGCGACGATGTCCTTCGCCACCTTGCGGCGCTCGCAGTAGCCGCGCCAGAACTGCTTCACTTCCTCGGCAGACATGTTCATGCCCGGAATTCTGTCCTGCTACACTGCGGGCTGGCAACCACGAAAGGAGGTGATCCAGTGAGAGACGACCAAGGCAGCACCGGCAGGCTGGACTCCGCAACCGGATCATTTCGCGGTCAAGGGAGCATCGCCAGCTGACCAGCCGGCCATGCCTTAACGGCAGGAAAAGCGCCCCGGGCGGGACACCGCCCGGGGCGTTTCATTTCAGGGGCTTACTTCCAGGGCAGGCGCGCCGGCTTGCCCGGCGCGACGGGCTTCACGGGCTGCTTGGGCTTTTTCTTCTCGCGATTGCTGCGCTGCGTTCCTTTGGGCATTCGATGACTCCTGGGTGGTGGCGCATTATCCGCCGGACGGAGGCCGCATGGCGCTGAATCGGCAGGACCTGGATAAAATCGCCGCCGGCACGCTCGCCGATTACGCGCAGCGCGCGGCGCAGTTCCGCGAGGGCACCAGGGACCACGACGTCAGCCAGAACATCGCCGAGCTGCTGCGCCACGTCGAAGGCGCGCCGCCGTTTCGCATACTCGATCTGGGTTGCGGGCCGGGGCGCGATCTGCGGGCTCTCAAGGCGCTGGGACATGTGCCGGTCGGGCTCGAGGGGCTGCCCGCATTCGCCGCCATGGCGCGCGCGGATAGTGGCTGCGAGGTGCTGGAGCAGGATTTCCTGCGGCTCGAGCTGCCGCGGGCGGCGTTCGACGGCATCTTCGCCAACGCTTCGCTGTTTCACGTACCCACCCAGGAGCTGCCGCGCGTGCTGAAGGAACTGCGCGCCGCCCTCAAGCCGCGCGGTGTGCTGTTCTGCTCGAATCCGCGCGGACGCAACGAGGAGGGCTGGAGCCGGGGGCGCTACGGCGCGTTTCTCGACTGGGAAACCTGGAAAACGCTCGCCACCGGCGCCGGGTTCACCGCGCTCAACCACTACTACCGGCCGGCGGGGCTGCCGCGCGAAGCGCAGCCCTGGCTCGCGAGCAGCTGGCGCGCGTGAGGCTCAGGCCTGGTCCAGCCGCAGCACCTGCCAGAGCACGTCCCCGAGCAGCTTCTTGCTGTAGGGCTTGACGATGTAGCCGTCGGCGCCCAGGGCGAGCCCGCGCTCGATGTCCGCGGGGTCGCTCTTGACGGTGAGCAGCACGACCGGCAGCAGGGCGTGCGCCGGGTGATGGCGCAGGCCGGCGAGGATGTCGAAGCCGTCCCCGTCCGGCAGCATGATGTCGAGCAGCAGCACGTCGGGCGGCTCGTGCCGCGCCAGCGCAGCCTGCAGCGCGGCTGCCGAGTCCGCCGAGCGCGCGGCGAAGCCGGCCATGCGCACGCGCAGTTGCGCGAGCGCGAGCTGGTCGGGGTCGTCCTCCACGATCAGCACCACGGTTTCCGCGGGCGCTTTCTGCGAGGGCTGCCGGTGCAGCAGCCGTTCGGCCGCGAGGTACACGCCCTTGCGCGCCAGCACGCCGCCGGCGGCCCGCGACTCCTGCGTGAGCTGCGCCCGGTCCTCGGCGATCAGCTGAGGCAGCTTGAAGCTGCCGGTGAAATCAAGGTCGTGCACGGCCTTTTCCGGGCGCGACTCGACCAGGCCGAGCTCCTCGAGCTCCGCCAGCCACTCGAGGATCAGCTGGTCGGGATAGCGGCGCAGGTAGCCGCGCACCACGTCGGTGTGCGTATCGGTGTCCAGCGTGCCGAGGATGCGGCGGAAGGCGGCGGGGACGGTGGCATCCTCCTTTTCCCACGCGCGCCGCCCGGAGGTGGACAGGCGATAAATGCGGCCGGCCGTAGCCATTCAGGCCTTGAGAAAAAGCGTGACCAGAGGATCCGGCCCGCGCTGCGCGCTCGTGCAGTGCCAGTCGCTGCGAAAGCCCACCGGGCTGCGCCGTAGCTGGTAGCCGGCGCACGGGTACACCGGGGAGAGCAGCGCCTGCGGCGTGCCCTCGGCGAGGAGCACTTCGTCCTCGCGAAAGCGCGCGCGGCCGTCGCGGTCGGTGAACAGCACCACCCTGGCGAAGGTGTGCATGGCGTGACTGTAGCGGACTGACGGGCGAAAATGGGGACGGACCCCCAATAAAAAAGGCCCGCTCGCGCGGGCCTTTTCGTTTGCTGCCTGAAGCCGGCCGTTACATCGGCTTGATGTTCGTCGCCTGGTCGCCTTTCGGTCCCGTGGTGACGTCGAAGGAGACCTTCTGGCCGTCCTTCAGGCTCTTGAAGCCCGAGCCCTGGATCGCCGAGAAATGCGCGAACAGGTCCTTGCCGCCGCCGTCCGGGGTGATGAAGCCGAAGCCCTTCGCGTCGTTGAACCACTTGACTGTTCCAGTTGCCATGTCGAAATGCCTTTCAAGAAAATAATTGACGGGTCACGGGCTTGCGCCCACTGCCGGAACACCAAGTAGAAGACGCGGGAGAAGCAAGAGCCTGCGGAACTGCTTGAGGAAGCCAGCGGCGCGGATTATACATGAACGCGTTTCGCGTCAAGCGTCGGCGCGAACCTGCGCGTAGACTGGAGCAAGTGAGTCAGCCCGACACCCGGCCCGTCATTCTCGCGGTGGACGACGCGGAAGACTTGCTCGCCCTGATCGGCAAGGCGCTCGCTTCCGAGTACCGGGTGAAGCTCGCCGCCGACGGCGGCGACGCCCTGACGCTCGCTGCTGCGGCGCCGCAGCCCGACCTGATCCTCCTCGATGTGGACATGCCGGGCGCCAGCGGCTTCGAGGTCTGCCAGTTGCTGAAGGAAGACCCCGCGACCTCGCGCATTCCCGTCATCTTCCTCACCGGCCACGTCGAGCCTTCCGCGCAGCTCGAGGGGCTGGACCTGGGGGCGGTCGACTACCTCACCAAGCCGATCAATGCCAAGCTGCTGCTGGCGCGGGTGCGCATCCATCTCGCGCTCGCCGGCCGCCAGGCCGTGCTCGAGCACGAGGTCCGGGAGCGCACCGCGCAGCTCGAGGACGCGCGCGCGCAGCTCATCCGGCGGCTCGCGCGCGCCATGGAATTCCACGAAAGCGCCGCGGCCGGCAACCGCGTGGCGCGCGTCAGCCAGTACGCGAAGCTGCTCACCCAGGCCGCGGGCCTCAAGCCCGAGATGGCCGAGCTGATGCAGAAGGCCTCGCCGCTCTACGACATCGGCAAGCTGGGCGTGCCCTCCGAGGTGCTGCGCAAGCCCGGCAAGCTGACCGCGCCCGACCTCGAGCGCATGCGCCGGCACCCCGGGCTCGGCGCCGAGATCATCGGCGAGCACCAGGACCCGGTGCTGTCCCTCGCGCGCACGCTCGCCCTCACGCATCACGAGCGCTGGGATGGCGCGGGCTACCCGAAGGCGCTGCGCGGCAACGAGATCCCCTGGCCGGGACGCATCATGGCGCTGGTGGACGCGTTCGAGTCGATGACCACGACGCAGTTCTACCGCCAGCAGCCGCTCACGGTGGACGAAGCCGCGGCGCGGATCACGCAGGACTTCGGCAAGCAGTTCGACCCGTCGCTCGCCGAGGCCTTCGCCAAGGCGCTGCCGGTGATGCGCAAGGTGCGCGAGACCTACGCCGACGCGCTCGGCGACATGATCAACCTCGACTTCAGCCCGGCGCGCGACCTCCCGGCGAAGTCCGCGCCTGCCGCCCGGTCCGTGGCCGCGGAAGCTCGCGCCGCGCGCTCGCCGAACCGGCGCTAGGCCGGCGCGCCGTAACGCCCGCGCATGACCAGCGCCATCGGTTTTCTCGTCGTCGGCCTGCTGATGCTCGCCATGGGCCTCATGGCGCCGGCCATGCAGCGCCTGCCGCTCACCACTGCGATCATCTATCTCGCCGTGGGCATGATCGTCGGCCCGACTGCACTCGGCCTGTTCCACTTCAACCCGCTCAAGCAATCCGCGGTGCTCGAGGTGCTGACCGAAGTGGCGGTGCTGATCTCGCTCTTCGCCGCGGGCGTGAAGCTGCCCGCGCCGGTGACCTGGGCGCGATGGCGCTCGCCGGTGCTGCTCGCGTTCGTGTCGATGGCGGTGACCGTGTTCCTGGTCGCCGCCTACGGCTATCACGTGCTAGCGCTGCCGCTCGGGGCCGCGGTCCTGCTCGGCGCGATCCTCGCGCCCACCGACCCCGTGCTTGCGGGCGACGTGCAAGTGCGCCACGCGGGCGACGGCGACCGGCTGCGCTTCAACCTTACCTGCGAAGCCGGCATGAACGACGGCAGCGCGTTTGC
>Ga0326597_10009968_pt1 | contig 12684 bp, 8 predicted proteins | sample RVTome_12_FD_203789 | JGI IMG/M metagenome (GOLD analysis project Ga0326597, IMG submission 203789) | Soil microbial communities from uranium-contaminated site in the Upper Colorado River Basin, Wyoming, United States - RVT100D185 | ecosystem: Environmental > Terrestrial > Soil > Contaminated >... | reverse complement strand
GACCGGCCACAACGGCTGATGCCGACGTGAGATCGGCGTAGGTGAAACGGCCCTCGGGGGCCGAGACGGCAAGCCGGTCCGAGTGGCGTTCGGCGCGCTGGGCGAGGGGTAGGGTCAAGACGCTGTACGATCCTGGGTCGAGTGGCTCACGGGGCAAGTCGCTCACAACCTGACGGCGTCCGATGTAAAGGAGCAACCCGGCCGCTGGCGTGAGCAGTACGCGCTTGTGGTCGGAACCCTTCCTCGATAGCGTCGACTCCTCGTTCACTCCGCCATAAACACATGAAGCATCCTCATTTCGAGCACGTGCGGGAACATCTGGAGCGGGTCAGGGACGGCTACGCCTATATCCCGGATCCGGATCAGGTGTATCTCGGGGGTCAAGAGGCCGACCACTTCTGGGAGTTGGTCGGTCTTCGCCTCCAGGGGTGCCCGGTCGTGGTGCTCGCCGCGATGCGTTTCGAGCGCATCGACCGCAAGGGCGTGCCGGACTCCCGGGAGTCCCTCTCCGCTTACCTGTCCACGCCAGCGCCGGGGTCGGCCGAGAGCCGCCGCATCACAGCGCTCCTGCCGCACAAGGACCAATCGATTCCTCAGTTCCTCATGGGCCTCCGGGCCGGGCGCGAGTTCGCGCCCGTGAGCATCGACCGCGTGAGGGTCGAGGTGGCCTTCGACTTCCGAGCCGACAACCCTTCTGCGGTCAAGGATCTGCGGGACGCGGCGGCGCCGCTTCGCAGCCACTACTACCGCACGACGGGCGGCCACGTCCTCCGCGGGGAGTCCCACGAGCTGAAGCCGGTGGAGGGCGCCGAGCACCGCTTCGTGGCCGTGAGAGGACCCGAGCAGCTGCTGCCCGAGGGTGTGCTTCACCTTCCGACGCTGTTCGTCGCACACCGCTTCGTGAGTCTGCAGGTGGACGTCACGAGTGAGGCCGCGCGCCTCGCGGTGCGCAACTGGGTGCCCTTCCTCCCCGGTACGGCTTCGCCCGAGGGTCTCATCCCGATGGGCAAGAAGCGGAAGGCGAGCTGAGCTAGCGACCCGGGCTACCGGCCCCGGCACCGAGCTCCGGTGCATAGGAGATCCCCCAGGCCGAGAGATCAGGAAGCTCTTCCGCCACGCGGGGGTGGAAGGGCTGCCAAATGGTCGTGTCCGCATTGAGCATGATCGCGCGGACCTGCCCTTCCTCGATCGCTTGGAACACGACGCTGCGAGTGGGGGACGTCCAACTCCAGGAGAACTGGCGCGAGCGTGGCTCCGAGAACGGACCCTCCTGCGGGAAGTCCACGATGCCTTGCGCACCCGAGAGCTCAGCGCGAAACAGGGTGAGGTGTCGGTGCCATTCCCAGGTGACCTTACCTTGGAAGACGAACAGCACGACCACCAATGCGACCACTCGTGGGCCGGCCAGGACCGTGAGTGGAGGCAACCGCCAGTGGACGCGACCGTGAAGGTGACAGAAGAGTGCCAGCGCCAGGACCGCGTTGAGGATCCGGGCTCGGTAGTGGAAGAATGGCCAGATCACTCCAGGGAGCACGAACGGCAGCAGGAGCAGCATCCCGACCGATACGCGAAAGACCCACGTCGTCCAGGTCAGGGAGGGGCGATAGGCCTGGATCAAGAGCGCGCCGAACGCCAGCGTGGTCAGTACGAGAGTGGGACTTCCTGGAAGGCTCACAGCGCCTTCCAGGAAGTATGTGCGGTTCGGCCCCGCGTTCGGGGAAAGGGCCCGGACCGCGACCAAGCCGACCACCGCAGCGATCGCGGCCACCAGGGACCAATAGCGGCCGGATCCGTAGTATCGCAGGTAGGCATCTCGAGCGACGAGGAGAACCACCAGGATCGGGCCCAGAGCAAGCATGGCGACCTCGTGGCTGAACAGAATCGGCACGAAGAGGAGCAGAGCCCAATACGAGAAGTCGCGACGGAGCGTGAGCACCAGCATAGCCGCCGCGAGCCAGAGAAAGACGTTGGCCTCGTTGTCGAGGACTATGTAGGTGCATTGGAAGAGGAAGAGCACGGCCAGGAGGGCGACCGACGTAGTTTCCCGGGAGCGCCCCGACGCCCACCAAACGAAGAGCACCGCAACGATGGGATTCAGCCACAGATTCAGACCATACAGCGTCGCGATCGCCCCGAGGTCGGTCATCCCGAGCTTCATGGCCGCGACCGGAATCCACTGCGTCACCCCGAACCCGAACCATCGCGAGCCATTCGGGATGAAGAACGAACCACTCTGCCACATGCCGAGCAGGAAGGCCGACGAATCCGCGTAAACGAATCTCCTCGTCAAGACGATCGCGGCCACCGAAAGGACGGTTCCGGCCACGACGACCCCGATGAGCCTGCGGAAGTCTCGGGCCACGAGCAGGTCGTCGGCGTCGTCGAAGATCACTTCGATGCCTCGGTGCCGGCCAAGGGCCATGGGGAGCTGCGGTTGCGAAGGCAACGTAGGAACGACGATGGACCCGCACAAGCAGCTTCTCGCCGGTGAGTCCCTCGGACGCTGAGCGAGCGGGGGCCTCGTGGATGGGACGCGCCGCGATCATCTTGTCCGCCAACCCGATCCACGATACCGGTGGCGGTCAGCGAAGCGCCCAGATCGCGCTCGAGCTGCTCGACCGCGACTTCGACGTGCTCTTCGTCAGCCACGGAAAGGTCACCGAGACCGTGGATCTCGGCATGAGCTTCGACCACGCGCGGCTCACGTGCACCTCACTGGCATCACTCTCGCAATCAGCGGGAGCGGGGGTCCTGGGACGGTTCCCGAGTGAGGGACCAGCCCTCGTCATTACGCAGGTCCCCGTGCGCGCATGGGAGCCCCTGCTCGCCGGGGCCCGCGAGGCCGGGGCCGTCACGATCTATGACTGCATCGACCGCTGGGACTCCGAGCTCGGACGCGGTTGGTACCGGCCCGACGCAGAACGCCGCATCGCCGACGCGTCCGATGTCCTCGTGGCGTCGGCCACCGAGCTCGTCCACCACCTGGAGCGACTGGCCGAGCGCGAGACGAGCCTCCTGCCCAACGCCTTCAACAGCCGCGTCTTCCGGGCGGACTCGGGTGCGGAGCGCCCGGCCGACCTGCCCCACGCGAGAAGGCTGGCCCTTTATGTGGGTGCGTTGTGGGGTGGGTGGCTCGACTGGGATGTGGTCGGTGCGGCCGCTCGGGCGCTTCCCGATACGACGTTCGTCTTCGTCGGCGATCATCGCCGCGAAGGGCGCGGCCTGCCTGAGAACTGCGTCTTTCTCGGCCTCAAGCCGCAGATCGCCCTGCCGGGGTATCTGGCGCACGCGGATGTGGCGTTCCTGCCCTGGAGCGCCGACGAGATCACCCAGGCCACGAGCCCGCTCAAGGTCTACGAGTTCGTCGCCATGGGCCTGCCCGTGGTGGGGCCGTCCATCGAGACGCTGCACGGGATTCCGGGGGTGCGTCGCTTCTCCGGTCCAGCCGACTTCATCGAAGCGGTCAGCGAGACCGGACGCTCGGCACTCTCCCCCGATGTGCGAGCGGAGATGGCCGTCTTCGCGGAGCGCAACTCGTGGGTGCAGCGCGTGGATGCACTGCTGGGCCTCGCGAGCGAATCGAGGGCCATCCGCGGAGGGCGACGGAGCGCTTCCGGGCCCGCGGTCAGAGCGAAGCGCTCGATGCTCTCCGTGGTCATCCCGGCGTACAACCACGAGCGCTGGGTGCGTCAGGCCGTGGAGAGCGTGCGCGTCCAGACCCTCCCGGCCGGGGAGCTCGTGGTCATCGACGATGGCTCTTCGGACGCGACGGCAGACGTCCTGCACGACTGTGGGTTCTCACGCATGCGGCTCATCCGGCAGGAAAACCGTGGCGCGCACGCCGCCATCAACCGCGGGGTCGCGCTCAGCAGAGGCGACTACGTTGCGATCCTGAATTCGGACGATGAGTTCGCGGGCGAGCGTCTCGAGCATGCCTGGGGTGTCGCGCGCGCGACCGGGGCAGCGCTCGTCGTCGGGAGCGTACGGCTCATCGACGCCGACGGGGCGCCGCTCGCCGAGGACCACGACTCGTCCCGCTGGTACCGGGAAGCCCGGGCGGAGCACGCGCGTTCCAGGTCTCTGGCCACCGCCCTCCTCCGCCACAACTTCGCCGTGACGACCTCGAACTTCTTCTTCCACAGGGAACTGTGGCGGAAGCTGGATGGCTTCGCGGCGTACCGGTATGTACACGACTACGACTTCGTCCTGCGGGCACTCGAGCTCTGTGCCGATCGCGTGATCTATGCGGATGCGCTCGAGGACGTCCGTTACCGAGTGCACGGAGGCAACACGATCCTGGAGAACATGCCGCGAGCCCTGGAGGAGCGCGCGGAGATGCTCCGCCGGATCCGCTCGCCCCTGCGCCGTTGGCGGGCGCTCCTGGAGCGTCCCCGAGCCCGAGCCGACGTGCGGCACGCGGTGGCCGTCACCGATGATCCCACGCCCGACCCGGGCAGCGCGCGCGTCGAGTCGTCGGCGCTCAGGCTCGGGTTGGTCACGACCTCGCTCGACCACGGAGGGCTCGAGGAGGTCGTCGCCCTGCTCGCGCAGACGTTCCCGGACCGCGGCATCGAGCCGCGCGTGCTGTGCACCCACTCGGGCGGAGCCGTGGCCGATCGGCTCTCCGCCGCCGGAGTGGAGGTCACGGTCGCGCAGGGGCGCCCGGCCGAGTGGCGAGGGTGGGCGCAGGAGGTGGCCCCCCACGCGCTGTCCACACACTTCGTGGACGTCGAAGTGGCCGAGGAGCTCGCCCGGCTCGGTGTGCCCATGTACGAGACCGTGCACAACACCTATGCCTGGTTCGGCGAGGCGGATTGGGCGAGAGAGACCCGCAAGCTGGAGGTTCTGACCGGTACGGTCGCCGTCAGCGACGTGGTGGCTCGCTACTACGCACGTTTTACTTCTTCCGAGCCCACGCGACACGTGATTCCGAACGGCGTTCATCCGGCCCGAGCGGCCTCCGTCCCGCGGGTGTGGGCGCGCGAGCAGCTCGGGATTCCGCGGGCCGCCCCGGTGGTGGCACACCTCGGCCGGGTCACGCTCCAGAAGAACATCCTCGGGCTGCTCGACGCATTCGAGTCGGTGCTGGCACAAGAGCCGACCACCCGTCTGATCCTCGCGGGCTCCCTGAGCGACCGCGCATACCTGCGCAGGGTCCGCAAGACCCACCGTGCCCTCTTCCGGGGGGAGGCGGTCCGTTTGCTCCCGCCCGTCCCGCACGCCGGGATGATTCTATCGGCGGCGGACGTCTACGTGTCGAACTCCTTCTTCGAGGGCTGGAGCCTCGCCGCCTCCGAGGCGGCGTGGAACGGTCTCCCCCTCGTCCTGAGCGACTGCGGATCGGCGCGCCAACTGGTGGGCGAGCGGGGGGAGAGGGGCCGCGTCGTGCCCAACCCGCTCGGGGATCCTCTGGATGTCACGTGGGAGCGGCTCAAGGCGCTCCCGCATCAGTGCCCCGGATCCAACGGGCCCGCATTGGCCGAGGCGCTGCTCGACGTCCTGGCTTCCCGGGCCGGCTGGGCCGACCGACGAGAGGAGATCCTCGCCGCGGCCCGCGCCGACCTCTGCCCGACCCGAGTGAGCGGGGCATACGCCGATCTCTTCAGGAGCGCGCTCGCGCCGTAAGCGCCGCGACGTTTCTGTCGTTCGGGGGATCGCTCGGTGCTATACTCTGGAACCGGCCAGCCGCCCGCCATGAAGACTTCCGAAGCCAACCCCAACGCCACCCCGCGAGGCGTCCTGCGCCATTATTGGCGTGTGGCGGGCGTTCGGCCGTGGCACATGGTGCTGCCCGCGATTCTCGTCCTGATCGCCGGAGCCTTCGAGGCGGCTTCTTTCTCGCTCCTCATCCCGCTGACCGAGGCGGTCGCGTCGAACTCGTTCGACTTCCTCGAGGGCTCGCGCGCGTTCGGATGGCTGGGGCGCTTGCCGCCCGACTCGATGGCGGATTCGCCGGCGCGCGACTCGCTCCTCATCGTGATGATGGTCGGGCTGATCATTCTCGGGCGCATGGGCAAGCTGCTGTTCGAGTACCTGCGCAAGCTCTACGTGGTCGCGAGGAACGAGCGGATCCGGGTCTCCGTCGGTGAAGAGACGTTCGGGCGGGTGCTCGGATTCGGCCGACAGTACTTCGACCGCCAGTCGCTCGGCCGGATCGACGCGGAGATCGGGTGGTCGAGCTCGGTGCTCGGTCTGCTCATCGCGGCCGAGGAGGTCTTCCGATACGCCGTCGGGCTGGTGGCCAAGGCAGTCGTGATGGTCGGGATGTCGATCCCGCTTTCGATCGCCTTCGTGGTCACGCTGCCGTTCGTACACTGGTTCATGACGACGATCAATCGGCGGGTTCAGCGCATCGCGGCCGAAGGCGTGGAAGTGGATCGGCGGATGCGGTCGCGCATTCTGGACATCCTGGGATCGATCCCGCTCGTGAAGGCCTATTCGCAGGAGAAGGCCGCGTCGGACACGCACAAGGAGGTCCTGCACCAGGCGCAGGACGTGGCCGTTCGTCGCGACCGCATCGTGAGCCTTCGCTATCCCGTCGAGGAGATGGTGATCCTGCTCGTCATGCTCCTCGTACAGGGTGCCGTGATCTACCTTGCCGGGGACTTCCGGCCCGGTGACCTGGCCGCGTTCGGTGCGTTCCTGCTGATCCTCCAGCAGGCGCTGCCGGACTACAAGTACCTGAGCGAGTTCAGCTTGAAGGTTTCCGAGGAACTGCCGCGACTCGAGGCGGTCGCGGGCCTTTTCTCGGACGAGGGCAAGTTCATCGTTCCGTCGGGAGCGCGCTCGTTCGAGCGCCTCGAAGACGAGATCAGCGTTCGCGACCTCTCGTTCCAGTACCAGCCCGGCGTCGACACCCTCCTCGACATCGACGCCTCGATCAAGGCCGGGAAGATCACGGCCATCGTGGGACGTACCGGGGCGGGCAAGACCACGTTCGTGGATCTGATCGCCAGGTTCTACGACTGCGCGCCGGGGACGATCCTGCTTGACGGCGTGGACATCCGCGAGTTCTCGCTGTCCTCGCTGCACGCCCGCATGGCCATCGTGAGCCAAGAGGTGTGGCTCCTCAACCGAACACTGCGCGACAACCTCACCTTCGGGTTGGACCGTCCGGCCTCGGACGACGAACTGGAGGCCGCTCTGGAGGACGTCGACTTGGGCGAATTCGTCGGGGGACTTCGCGATGGACTCGACTCCGAGATCGGTGACCGCGGGGTGCGGCTCTCGGGTGGACAGCGACAGAGGGTAGCGCTGGCGCGAGCACTCCTGCGCGATCCCGACATTCTGATTCTCGACGAGGCCACCTCGGCCTTGGACAGCGTCGTGGAGCAGCGGGTGGCGCGGGCCATCCAGCAGCGCGCCCGAGGGCGCACGCTCATCATCATCGCGCACAGGTTGTCGACGATCCGCAACTCGGACCTGATCCTCGTCATGCACGAGGGTCGGGTCGTGGAGCAGGGGTCCTGGGAAGAGCTACTGAAGAAGGAGGGAGCCTTCTACCGGCTCCATCACGCGCAGTTCAGCAACGACGAGGCGCTCGCGCGCCCCGGGATCACCACCACCTGAGAAGCTCGAGAAAGCGCCGCCGATCGGCCATCCGCTCCAGGTGGCGGACCTCCTCTCGCCAATGCGCCTCGCCGTCTCCGCACACCCCGGCCGTCTTGCGGCGCTCGCGGGCACCGGCGATCAACGCATCAAGCGTGTGGGGCGGAGGGGGCCAGATCATGTGCAGGAGCGGCTTGGTCGGGTGCGTCAGGTCGAGGCCCGCGAATTCCGGGGGCCAGTACATGGGGGACGGATCGGGGAAGGTCTGGATCCCTCGTCGCCCCCCGACGATCCCGAACGCGATCTCGTCGCCCAGCCACCTTCCGAAGAGGAGTGATCCGCGGAGCTTCGGACGCGCCTCGTGCAGATAGCACTCCAGGCACTCGTCCATGATCCGCAGGCCCGGCTCCCGTCGGAAGCAGAAGAGGCCGCTATTGGTCTTCAGGTACCGATCGAGCGCGAAGCGACGGATGAGGCGTCGGGTCGAGAACCCGTGATGGTTCTGATCGTCGGAGGCGGTGAGCTGCCCTCCCACCATCGCCATGTCGGCGTGCTCCAGGACGCTCCATAGACCGTCCAGGCTGGCCAGAACGAAGCAGTCCGCGTCGACGAACATCGTCTCGTCGAAGGGTGTCGCGGCCGCCGACCCGTACTTCAAGGCACGCCCATCGAGGAACTGGTCGGGCACGAGCACGATCGAATCGAAGACCGAGCCGTAGCGCTCTCTGACCTCGGGTGCGAGCCCCTCATCGACGGCCATCGCGATCGGCAGGGGGGTGTGCTCCCTGAGTGAGAGCGCCATATCGACCGCCATCTCGACGTACCGGGGCTTCCGCACGGCCATCGTCAGGTAGCCCCGACTCGGGTTGGACATCAGGGTCGGCTCGACCTCAGGCCAGGCTCTGCGCCATCTGCTGCTGAACCATGAGTCCGAGACAGGCGCCCCAGAGGAGCATGGCCAAGGACCAGAGGCCCTGGCCTTGCTGGACCAGGAAGACCGCGCCGGCGAGGCAGTAGACCATGACGAGGATCTCTGCGAAGAAGGTCCAGTGGAGCGGGCTCGCATAGGCTTGCTCGGCCCCCATGGCGGCCAAGGCTCCATCGGTCTGGGCGCGCTTGCGCTTGGGCGTGCGCACGAACTCGCCGCCAGAGGTGAGGAAGCCCTGGATCTGACCCACGGTGTTGTTGACCATCAGCCCCATCCCGACGCACAGGCTGACGACGACTCTGACGAGGGTGGCCAGCGACCAAGGCTCGCCGCGTTCGTGCACGGTGATGAGGAAGCTGAGCAGGGCGGCCACGATGCCGAGCGACATGAGACCCTGGAGTACCCAAAAGAGCGTCCGATCGACGTAGAGAACCGCCCACGGCCACAGAAACAGGCTGGCGAGCAGCAGCGGATGGATGGCATAGCCGGCCAACATGAAGGCCTCGTCCCAGCGGTGCCGCACGACCTCCTTCGCCGACAGCACGCGTCCCGTCAGCTTGCGGAAGCACTGTGCGCTGCCGCGTGACCACCTCCGCTGCTGGAGCTTGAAGGCCCTCATGTGGCCGGGCAGCTCGTTCTGCACCATGACGTCCGCGAGGTAGCGGCCGCGCCAACCATCGAGGGCGCAGCGATAGCTCAGGTCGAGGTCCTCGGTGAGCGTATCCGAGGTCCAACCGCCCGCGCCCTCGATGGCCTTCCGGCGCCAGATGCCACCGGACCCGTTGAAGGTCGTCACGTTGCCGTCGAAGGCGCGCGTAGGCTTCTGAACACGGAAGTGGCGGTCGAGCAGCAGGGCCAGCGCGGACGGCAGCCATCCGTCGATCGAGGATCCCCAAGCCCACCGGGCCTGCACGAAGGCGACCGAAGGATCCTCGAAGGCCCGCGCCTCGAGGACCAGGCGCCTGAGGAATCCTGGCTCGGGTACGAAGTCCGCATCGAAGACCGCGACGAGCTCGCTCGTCGAGCGGTCGAGTCCCTCTGCTAGCGCACCCGCCTTGTATCCACGCCGGTTGTTCCGGTGGAGATGCTCGATTCGCACGCCCCCGGCACGGACCTCTTCCACGACCTTGGCCACGATCCGCGGTGTCTCGTCGGTGGAGTCGTCGAGCACCTGGACGTCGAACCGATCCCGCGGATAGTCCTGAGCTGAGGCGGCGAGGATGATCTGTTCCGCCGCGGTCCTCTCGTTGAAGAGAGGGATCTGAATCGTGACCGTGGGCGGAGATGCCTCGTCACCGGGAGTGGATCGGCGGCTGTCGTCGCTCCGGGTGCCTCGGATCGCTTCCCGATTCCTCAGGAAATGGACCAACATGCGAAGTTCCCAGAAGCCGAATGCGGCCAGGAACAGGGCCGCGGCCCCATACAGGAGGGTGATGACGAGCGACATGCGGAGGGGGAGAATCCGGTGGGGGCGCAACGGAACTGCTCGGCAACGGTATTCAAGACCGTGTAACGATGGCAACCCTGAGCCGGCGGGTCCGCACGCGCGGCCCCGGGCCCATTTTGGTATGCCTCTGCGCCATCCGTTCCCGTATCTTCCCTCGATGTCGGCCCCGACGTCCACGATCCGGCCTGGAGTACATGATCGCTAGCGACGCGTATTCCCGTGATCGGGCTTCGAGGATCATGCGTGCCGCCTCTGTGGGCGCGGCCGTCTGGGCGTTGGCCGGCACGCTTCCCGACGGCGTGCGCGCGCAGAGCGCCGCGACCCCGGCTGCTGTCTGCCCGGCGGGCGTCATCTCGTCCATCGATGTGGACAGTCGCCCGATCTACGATCCCGAGTCGACGACGATCGCGCCGCTCGCTTGGACGTACAGGACGCTGAATCTCCTCCACATCAACACGTCGGAGGCGTTCATCAGGCGAGAACTCCTCTTCAAGGAGGGGGACTGCTTCGATCCCTTCCTGATCTCGGAATCGTATCGACTGATCGACAGTCACGGCTTCATGTTCATGGAGGAGATCACCGACGAGGACGACGGCGCGGGGGGGCGGAGGGTGCACGTGGCCACGCGCGACGAGTGGTCGACCAAGGTGGACCTCGGAGTCAACTACGACGCGGGCTTCAACCTGGAGCGTTTCCAGGCCACGGAGGAGAACCTGCTGGGCCGGGGCATCTTCGGTGAGTACACCTACTACAAGCGCCGAGAGACGAAGACACAGTCCTTCGGCGTCCGCACTCCGCGCTTCTTCGGACGCTCGGACGCGGGCATGGCCGGGGGCGTTTCCCGTGCCGGCCGCTTCTTCGAACAGTACCTGCGATACCCCTTCGTCGGTGAGGCAGGTCGGATCGGGGTCCGCGAGGGCTTCAACAGGACCACCGACTACTTCGCCTACTCGACGGACGGAGCCGAGGTATTCAGCCAGGTCCTGGTGCCCGTGCGTCGAGAGCAGATCGAGCTCTCGGGTGCGTACCGCTTCGGGGCGGCGGGTAGATCCGTCATCCTGGGGGCGGGCATCACATGGGACGAGGTGTCGTTCCCCGACGGACCCGAGATCATCTTCGACGACTTCGACGTGAGGGATCCCCTTCCCGGGACGCCGCCTCCGGAGCTCGCACGTCAGCTCCGAGAGTCCGCGGCGACCCGTGTGAGCCTGCATCTCGGAACCCGTCGGTTCCGCTATGTGGAATACACGGGGCTCGACGACCTGAGGCACACCGAGTTGATTGGCCTGGGCATGTTCGCGGGTGCCTCGGTGGGCCGCACCATCGGAATCCTGCAGCAGCGGGGCGCCCCACACGAGGACGACATCTATACGAGGGGGACTCTCAGCTTCGCGGTTCCCGCCGGGCTTTCGCTGCTGTCGTTCGGGGCGACCGTCGAGGCCAGGCATGTCTCCGAGGGGTGGCGTGACATCCTCCTCGACGCCGACATGGCGGCCTACGGGCGCATCGGGGCGCTGCCGAGCCACACGCTCTTCCTGAGGGTTTCGGGCGCCTCGGGGTGGGAGACGACCCTCCCCTATCAGTTGAGTCTCGGAGGGCGCGAGGGGGTCCGCTCGCTCGCGGAGGATCGGTACCCGGGAGGACGCATGCTGCGTTTCGTCCTGGAGGACCGCGTGGCGCTACCCTGGCCCTCCAATACGGCCGACCTGGGGCTCACGTTGTTTTCGGATCTGGGCCGGGTCTGGCCGGGTGATTCTCCGTACGGGATCGATTCCGACTGGCAGTCCGCCCTCGGCTTCGGACTCCGTATCGGACTCCCGAGGAGCACGCGTCACATCTACCGGACCGATATCGCATTCCCGATCGGGAGGACCGGCGGTAGCCCCATCTTTCGGGTCACGTTCGAGTTCAACCAGTTCCGCCAGGGTTTCTTCACCCGGGACGTTCGCCGCAGTCGGCGCTTCCAGGTCGGACCTGACAGCTTCTAGCCGATGCGAGCGCCCCGGGCTTACCGTCTGAAGCGCAAGAGGAAGATCGCCACCACCAGGCCGAGGCCGATTGCGACCTTGATCATCGAATCGTCATCCCACGTCTGCTCTACCCGAGGTGAGCGCCCCCGGATCTCCTGATCCTGATGGATCGCGCAGTACTTCGACCCTGCGCGTGCCTCTCTCTTGCAGCGGTCGCCCTTCTTGGTCTTTCCGTCGCACTGGGTCACGGCAATACCTCCTCCTGAGTGCGCTATGGGTTACTACGAATGGGAGCTCGGTTGGGTTCACTCGCCCGGCACCGGGGTCTTGAGCCGGGGGCTATATTCACTCTCATATTCGCCCCGACACCCCCGCTCCGAGACGCATGGAAACCAAGCGATCCACCGTTCCGGCTGCCGAGGAGATCCTCGGCCGCTACTACCCCGTCCTCGACCATGGCTTCGTGTCGCTGATCGACTACATGGGGTCGGACGACGCGGTGGAGCAAGCGGCCCGGGTCAGCTACGGAGCCGGCACGCGGAAGGTGTCGGAGACGCGGGGGCTCGTTCGATACCTCCGCCGCCATCGCCACACGACGCCGTCCGAGATGGTCGAGTTCAAGTTTCATTGCGCCATGCCGATGTTCGTGGCGCGCCAGTGGGTGCGACATAGGACCGCCTCAATCAACGAGCTGTCCGCAAGATATTCGCTCATGCCCCTCCTGTTTTACACGCCCGAGGAACAGCACTTCGCGCTCCAGAGCCAATCGAACAAGCAGGGCAGGGAGGGCG
>Ga0326597_10009967_pt1 | contig 12684 bp, 15 predicted proteins | sample RVTome_12_FD_203789 | JGI IMG/M metagenome (GOLD analysis project Ga0326597, IMG submission 203789) | Soil microbial communities from uranium-contaminated site in the Upper Colorado River Basin, Wyoming, United States - RVT100D185 | ecosystem: Environmental > Terrestrial > Soil > Contaminated >... | reverse complement strand
TAGTGCCCAAGTTGGGCACAAACTTGGGCACAAAGTCACGTTGGAGAAAACTTCGATGCGGGCAACCTGTTGAAAAGAATGGTGGGCAGGGACGGGATTGAACCGCCGACACCAGGATTTTCAGTCCCTCCCGCGGGTCCACGCCATGCACCACTATCGTCGGACATCGTTGTGAATCACGAGGATAGCGAGCCCTGAGGCTGGCGCATTCTGGCGATTGCTACCGATGGTAGCCGATACTTTCGACAAAGTTTCGACAAAGTCACTCCCCCTGCGCACGCGGTGGCCAATTAGGACCGGGACCGGAATCAGATCTCGCGACCTACTGATTACGAACCCGGGCGGTTCGGGAACTGAGCAGCACGACGACGATCTAAGCATACGAGAACCCGACGATCAGCCATAGGCGTCGAGGTGCCTGGTTCGCCTTCGTGCCGGGTGGGGTGGTAACGCAGTGGTAGCAGCGCTCTCCACTGGCCGGCGCAGACGAAGTCTACCGGAAGCATCTCAAACCTGTCCGCCTCGAAGGCGTAGAGGCTCGCGACTTCTCAAACGCCCCGGTGGCCGCCGGCCCCTGACAAAATCGCCCAGGCTCAGACGCTGGCCGCCTGAGGAGCTTGCCACAGCGAGTGATCCAAGTCGTCGGCTGGCCCATCACGGTCTCGCCCATCATCTCGGCCACTTTCTCGGGCGTGGCACACTCTTCGCCGGTCGTCAGGGCCGCGCCCTTGAAGCGGGCATACTCCTCGATCTGCTTCTCTTCGTTCTTCTGACGTTCATCCTTCCGTGCCATGGTTCAGTTCGCTCTTTCGGTGGTGGTGTTAGGATTGACCAACAGCCGAACGGCGTCGGTCAGCGCACCCTCGACGCGCGCGATCGCATCAAGGGCCCGGTGATTGGGCTCCGCGCTCGAAAGCTCGGCGCGGGCCAGGGTCGAGGTCGCGATCGCCTTCGACATGCGAGCCGCGAGCTTCTGAGTCAGGGTGACCGGCATAGTGGCTCAGTCGCCTTCGTGGGCTGTGTTGGGTTGCTCGTCGTCAGGGCCAGGAGCGGGAGCGATGGTCGGCTTCACTCCAACCCGGGCGTTGTCAAAGAGAAGCTCGACGTGCTAGAAAGCAAGGCTAAAGTGAGAGGGAGGAGGGATGCGATGAGCGCGACCACCAGAGAGTGCATGATGTGCCACCACCGGTTCGCTGCGAGCGAAGCAAAGACGTGTCCAAAATGTACCTCGACAAATGTTCTGGTGGCATCAGACGTCGAGAGGGAGCGAGAGGCAAGGATCGTCAAGGCTTGCGGTGTTGTCGCGGGAGTCATAGCAGTTGGCACTGGACTCTTATCAACTTTCATTGGTTACACGCCGAAGCTCTTGTCCTTTCTCCAGTGGACACATCCTTTCCGTCCGCCGGGCACACCGGGGGGCGTACCAGTGGACCGACGTTCTCTTTGATTATGTCGAGCCGCTCGGTGTAGTAGTCGTCGGTGCGATCATCGGGTTCGTACTCGCCCGGATTGATCGACTACGACGGCGTGCATGAGGATGACCACGTGGTACCAGGCTCTCCACTGCGGGCATCATGCAAGGTGGTCGGGTCCGTAGTTCGCGCGGTACGTCATCACCGGTCCTCCTTCTTCCAGTCCCGGGCCTGATGCTGCAGCTGGAGTGCTCCCCGAAGTGCTGCTCACCGTGAGGAGCTGAGTGTGAGCTGCTCTGCCCGGTATTCGGCGGGGCTGCACAAGCCGAGCGCGGAGTGCGGGTAGTCGTCCAGCCAGCCCCCGAGCTGGACCAAGACCGTCTCGGCATCCCGCACCGTCCACATAGTCCCGTTTGAACGTCTTCACGAAGGCCTCGGCCAAGCCGTTGCTCTGCGGGCTATACGCCGGCGTGGTGATCGGCACCAGGCGGGCTCGTGCGCGTAGAGCACCGAGGCCGTGGCCGTTGCCACAGCCGTCACCGACCCAGGTGTCCATAAGCTTGCCTCCCGGACCCTTGACTGGTGCATAAAACTGTTCCATTCGCGTCCCGCCCTTTCGTGGTGCAGCCTAGACAGGATGACTTCGCGGAAAGAGGAGAACTGCCTGCCGCCGGTATCAAGCCGCGGCCGGAGACCGTAGGCTGGATACCGTTGTTCGGCGGTGCCAACGTGAATCTAGCTTCCCCGATGTCTTACTATCCACACCTACCCTCGTCGTCCGTCGTCGTTCCTGCATCGGACGGTCGCTACGGCAGCGTCTTCTTCCCCTTGACGATCCACCCCTGGTCTTTGTGATCGAAGCAGTGCCAGACCACGCGTTCTAGCGTGGCACTCCCCGCTTTCTTGAAGGTTATGGTGAGGTCAACCTCATATCCCAGGATTCCCGGCAGGCTGGGATGGGCGTCTGGAACGGCGCTGATGACCGTGCTACCAGGGTATTCTTTCTCGAACCCCGGCAGGATCTCTTTGTAGACCGTTCGCGCACGCTGGTTGCAGCCCAGGGACAATAAAAGAGCCGCGACTACAACGAATTTGCTCATCCTTCTGGATGCAAGAATAGAAACGGTCATGTCGCCCTCCGTTGTAAGCGCCAAGGATGAACAAAGGCAGCCCTTTCGCATTCGTAGCCTCGGCGATCTGTGTTCCCGGATCCCCCTTCCGCCGAGCGAATAAGATTCTGAGGATAGCCAGCTTTCGCTCCCTCGGGCAGCGGTCGCCCTCCTTCGTGGCCCCGTCTCCGTGACGTAACCTGCCGGACTCAGACGCTGGCCGCCTGAAAAGCCGTTGCCACAGCAGCTTCGACACCCTACCCATAAGGGGCGGTGTTATGAGTAGTTTCATTAGTGTCCATACCGTATTGTTGTTTCCAGAAGACTCGGCATGTCGTTAGGCAGCCTACTCTTGATGGCAGCGAGATCGAGGATGGTTTCCAAGATCCGCGTCTTGAATCCCCTGAGAATTTGGAAGGATTCAGGACTTTGGCGAATTCCACGTAGGGAGTGCGACCATCAGCCCACGTTGGCAGCTCCCAGGAGTTGGTGCGAACTACCTCTACACAAAGCCCCAGGGCGCTTGGCGCAAGCGGCGAGATGGTTGTTTTCGCGTAGGCATGTCGCGCCCCGTCTAGCAGACGATTGTGTATTGAATAGCCCTTACATCAGAACGCGCATCGACGGGATACTACGGCTTCGCTGGCTCTCGGAGTTCTTCCTCGACGACAAAGAATCGGCCCGCCCGCTCTGCCAAATACCTGATTTTGGAATCGGACTCAAACTCAATCTCCCCCCCCACTTTATCAAATTGACGGCCCTCGCTTCCGTTGACGACCACATTCCACTTCCCCTGGCGCTCTCCGGTGTATGCGACTCGTGTTCCTGTGAGGCTGAACAAGGGCGGAGTAACCTTGTCAAATCTCGGCCCGGGGCGCCCGTCCACCACGACCTGATAGTGGCTGTCCGCGTGATTCACGGATGCGAACCGTCGTCCCGTTGGATCAATCACCAGGTTGGAGTTGACTCCGGGAGGCAATTTGATGGCGCTCTTGCCGTCGATGACAATCTCCGATGCGTTATTTTTTATCCCTATCCAGGCTACTTGGCCGGTCACTAGATTGAATAGTGGCCCGCCCGTAGCATTATCCCAAGGACCATATTCACGGCCATCGACGACGAAATATACGTGGCCGCCCTTTAGAGTTGTGAAGGCCACGCGCCTTCCATCGGCACTGAAGGTTGGAACAGTCAAAATATCCTCAAACGATTGAGCAGCCCCGTCGATAACCACAACGGCCGACTTTTCGAATTGCCGAACATATGCGATCCTCTTGCCGTTCCCACTGAATGCAAGCGTACTATTTAGCACTCTACGCGGTGTGCTATACGCCAGCGGAAATGGTCCCCCGCTCTTACCGTCGACAACGACATATCCCTCACCGTTCACCGCCGCAACGTAAGCCAATCTCTTACCGTCCTGACTGAAAGACACTTCCACCATTCCTGAAAGTGCTCCTAGGCCCTTCTCAGAGATCTCGTACTCAGCAATTCGTTTTCCATCAGCAATCACAAACCATTTATTGACATCCCGCGAGGGGTAAGCTGCGGAGTACACAAAGCGCGCGCCATCACTGCTAAAAGCTGAGCGCAATGGATGCACTACTCCGTACGACTCTCCTTCACGTCCATCGAGAACCACGAAGTGACGATCGGCTCGCCGCGCTATGAAGGCCAGTCGGCCACCTTTGGGGCTAAATAGCATCGACGCAACATCAATAGAGTCGTACGGGCGTGACTCCTTTCCGTCCACCACCGCAAGGAACTTACCTAAGCGTGTCGCAACGTAGGCGACGTGCCGAGCGTCGTCACTGAGCATTATGGACTTCGGAGCGATGGAATGCGCTGTTGAGTCTACCAGCGGGCGAACGACGATCTTAGCCGTGCGATCGTCAATAGATTGTCGTGAAACCACATCACGAGCACACCTGAAGCCCGTCCCATTTGACCGGTCCCCAGGATAGCTAAGCGCACGGAAGTGTGATCGGGCCGTGAAACTGGGAGACATCCAAGACCCGCCACGTATACCACGCATTGCTCCCACAGCAGGCCCGATTGGATTTCGCTGTGGACCAGTCGAGTAGTCGTCCACCCAGTCCGATACCCACTCGGCCACGTTGCCGGCAAGGTCATGAACACCATATGGGCTTGCGCTGCCGGGGTAGCTCCCTACCGGAGCTGGGCCACTACGTGATCCAAAGACATTCGCCTTCTGCGGTTCCAATGGAGTGCGGCCCCATGGATACAATCTTTCATCGGACCCTCGGGCGCTACGCTCCCACTCCGCTTCGGTTGGTAGACGCTTGCCAAGCCAACGACAGTAGGCATCAGCGTCGTACCACGATACGTGCACAACAGGCTCGCGAGGTACAAAACTACTTCCCGCGCCGGTGGGCGACCGCCATGACGCTCCCGCGATCCGGGTAGTCTTGTTCTTTCCCTCGTTGGGTCCCCGTACAGTGATCTCAGAGAAACCCTCGGCCTCCGCGAGAGTCACGTAGCTCGTCGCACTCGCGAAGCGTAGAAAGTCGGCATTCGAGACCTCATAGACATCTATGAAAAAACTCGCAAGCGATACGCGATGCCGAGCCTGCATGCCGTAGAAGGTCTTGCAAAGATCGGGATGCGCGATGCGATGACACTCCGCGAACGCCTCCTGCCTGTCTTGATCTGGCAGGCCCATCCAAAAGTCACCTGCGGGTATCAATACCATTCCGGGAGGCGCGCTCGTTGCGGTGCCTGCCCCGATTTGCCTGGGCTTAGGGGGCTGCGCACTCGTGTATGGCGCCCATCCTAGGAAGGCGAGGATCTGGGCTAGGACCAGCAATTGTCTTGCGATGATCATCGAGACCTCCTCCTGCCCTGCCGTAACTCACTGCCATTGTAGGCTGGCGTCCAGAGGGAGCGTAGATGGGGTGAAGCGGCCGACCCCGCAACTCGACGTGGTGGCATACAGTGCCCATAGAAAGATCACGCGCTCACTGGCGCAGGGAGAAGGGGGCCAGCCAGCCATGGACCATATTGTCCCGTCTCCACCTTGTCGGGAGGGCAGTCAGGAATACCACGATTGAGTGTGACTATCACGCTGCGATTTCCTTCCGACTTTGTGTTCGGCCATCGGCTGTTTCTCCGGCGCTAGCCCGAGCATTTCCGTGCCCGCGCGGACAACTCTTATTGTCGGGTTCCCGTGACTCGGAATGCGACAATTCGAGGGCCTAAGGCTCGGACTGCCTTCTCACGTTCTTGGGGCGTGAAGCCTCGGAACTGGATGTGCGCCTGCTCACTTGTAATATCAAGCTCCGAGGGTGCCGGCCTGCCTTTGAAGATTACACGATAGCCCTCTAGGGTATGGTTTGCCAGTGTCCCAATAGTCCGTGTTTTTCTTGCCGGCCCAGTGTGAGCCCTTGACGTACTCCACGAACTTGAATGGCCCTGTCCCCAGGACGTTCCTCTCATACCAGCGCATGTCTCTGGCGAGGATGTCGGCCTTGTAGATCCAGTTCCAAGGAGACGCTAGCTTCCGGAGAAGCGATAGTTCCGGCCACTTAAGGCGGAAACGGACTGTCGATTCATCAGGAGTGTCGACCGCCTCAATGGCCCTATAGTCATTCTTCCGCGCCGATATGACTCCGGGATTCGGGAAAATAATCTTGTCATAGGACGCCTTTACATCGCGCGACGTAAGCACGCTCCCATCGTGAAATTTGACGCCCGTTCTGAGTTTAAAGGTGTATACGAGGCGATCTGTTGAGATTGCCACCGTCTCAGCCAGGTCCCCAACCGGCATCGTGCCCGTTGTATCAGATGGATGGATTCGCAAGAGGGTACTGTAGTGTGGGGCCACTGTATGGATTACGCCGTACGCCTCTTCACGGTGGGCGTCGTAAGATGGGGGCTCGCCCATACCCAGAATGATGAGCTGACCGCCGTACCGGGCTCTCTCTTGAGCGGAGACGCTGGTTCCTACGAGAGCTAGGGGGAAGGCGAGGACGACCACGATGGTCCGCCGAAGTCGGTACAACCTGCTTTGAATTTCTACATTGACTCCACTCATCTGACCTTCCCCCACGTGGCGCTGAATTTCAGGCCAGCATTGTACCCCAGGGAACGCTAACGAATGCCGCCCTGTCGGGTCTTTCAATCCCGCTTCCTGGGGGGTTGGCCTCCGGCATGCTGGCTCCAGGTCTTGCACAGGGTTACGCCGAAGATCGTGGAAGAGCAGGAGCGGGAGGCCCGGCTGCGTGCTGGGCTCCTTCTAGGCAGACGGGCGGCGGGTCTTCAGCACGGACTTCAAGCGAGCCACGGTTCAGCGGGTGGTGACGGGCGAGAAGACGGTGACCGAGCTCAGTCGAGAGCTCGACATTGCGCCCAGTGTCATCCGGAGTTGGAAGCGGTTCGCCGAGGCGAGGGCGACGACGACCGTGGAGGCCGGAGGCCCAGGCGCAGCACTCGGCGCTCGGGATGCGCAGCCCGTAGGAGTATCGTTCGCTCGCGTCGGGATGGAGCCGCATTTCCCCCAAGACAGGCGATCCACGGAGGGGCCGCTATTTGGCCACCCCCGAAACTCGGGATTACCCGTGCGAGAAGAATGGGGAGCACTCCATGCCCGTGAGATATCTTTGCTCAGGATTTTCTCGCCGTCGCCCGCAGGCGCCAGAGCTCCTCCCACTCCTCTGTCGTCGGCGCCCCCGGTCTCCCCAGGGCCCGCATCGACCTCCGCCTGCTGCACCCAGCGCCGCACCGCTGTCTCGGATCAAGGGTATGCAAGCTGCTTACGTGCCTTCCCCGCGAAGCCAGGATTCGAGGTGCTCGATCGCCGTCGCCCACTCAGATACCGGCATGCCATCATCGGTCTCCGTTCGACGAGCCGGCACCGACTGACACGGTCGCCTCAGATCCAGCGGGGCTGTCAGCTGATCCAGGAACAGGAGATGGTTCTGTATGTACACGACGCCTCGCTCTCGATACATCGGCCACCACGTCATGAAATTTGCTCGCTCGGGGTCATAGACAGCCGTCATCAAACACGATCTCGCGGCTCCGGCCACCGTTCTCCCTATCGCTTCTCGCCACTGATGTCGATAGTCGGCTTCCATCCAGTAGCCCATTGGGGAAGTGAAATACTCGACAAACTCCTCGATGACAATCCGTCCCCGCTCCGATTGTTCTCCGGCTACAAGTTCAGTCTGCACGGGGCCATGCTGGAGAAATCCGATCGCGAAACCCATTTCACGGAGCAATTCTGTTCAGGTCCGCGTCATATGTGCCAAGACGTGTGCCCTTTTGATCGTACATTTTCCAGACTCCCCCCTTATGGCTATCAATATCAGGTGTGATGAAACGGTTCCCTCGACGGAAGGCTGGCTGTCCGTGGGAATCGAAGGGGGCCTTCTGTGGGGGCACCCTGACCGTGAACCCCAGCCGTCTTGCGGCCGCCGCCGCGGCGTCGCCGAACTTTTGGCCAGACTTCTTGACGGCTTGCCAGAAATTCGTTGGTGGTTCGTCGCTACCAGCACCGACCGCGCCGGAACCTCCGTTCTCACCATCATCCGAACCTCCCGTTTGGGTCTTTCCGCCACCTGCGTTCTTGTTTCCGGAGTCCGTAGCGCCACCGGCCCCGCCTTTCTTCCCTTCCGGCTTAGCTGCCCGTTTGGCAAACTCCGCCGCAGCCTCTGGGGCTGGTCGCACCGTGACCGCCTGATCGGGAACGCCTAGATTGCGCGTACCTGCCATGTCGGACGCAGATGCGCTCGGCGCACTGCTGGCGACGACGAGGATGACCACGAGGACATACGCCAGCGCAGACGCCGTCACCGACCGGCGCGAGGCGGGAACAACCTGCCTCGGATCGCCGCCATGACTCCTTTGTTCAGGCGTCCGGACGACGGGCATCGCCCCGTGAACCACGGGTGGAAAGAACCCAGTCGATGTAGCCCGAGTAGTCCCCCGTCTCTTGGGCCCTGAACAGCTTCTCGTACCGGGTGAGATCGTCCGGCAACTCACGTTGCCGCACCGGCGTCAACAGCGTGTAGCCGATCTTGTTTCGTCTCAGGTAGTCGTGGATTCCGGAGGGATCGGCGCGATCGAAGGCGCGCCGATCAGCCGGCATCAACGCATTCGCCGCCTGGTCCTTAGTGCGCAGGAACTCCTCGGCATCCTGCTGGTCCAGATGCAAGCTTCCGACGAACAGGAGCGGGTTCTCGTACAGCGGGGTGAGCTCCACGAGCGTCTCGGAAATGCGCTTGTTGCGAGCGGCTACGGTCGCGCGCCATAGCTGCGCGGTCGCCTGACGGTCCGGGTGTTCGCGCAATTGTGTCCACAGGCGAGCCGACAGGCGGTACAGTTCGTCGTCCTCGACCCCGACGATCGGAATACCCCGACGATGCTTCCATTCGTAGGCGACGTAGCCCGGAATCAAGAAGGTCCCGAGCACGTCGCGGACGAGATCGTCCGGCGGATCGGCCGCGACTTCTCGAAGCGCATCGACCGTGATTCGCCGACCTGCCGGGACGCCTTCCGCGAGAAACACCGTCCGCTCGGCGAGGTCCGGATTGTCGCGGAAGAAGATCTCCAGTCCCTTGAGCAGGTTGATGTGCCCTTCGAGGTTGTAGTGCGGCTCCTCGATGATAAGCACCGAGGCGGTCTTCGGATAGGTCGATTGCTTGACGAAGCTGAGATACGTCTGCGCCTGCGTCGACAAGCGATAGCGCGACGTTCCGATCTCGAGCACCCGGCTTGTCGGGGCACTCGTCGAGGTCCAGACGACGAGCAGGGCCACCCAGGCGACAATGGAGAAGACGCCGAGGACGATCCCCCACCTGGCCAGTTGCTCTCCTCGCAAGTCCTTCGTTCGCCGGATCTCCCGAAGCGCCATCGCGCCGCAGAGCACGGCGAACCATCCGAGCAGTATGCCGATGACGGGGATTCCGACGACACCGAGGACGAGCGCGCCGATGGCCTTCCCGCTCGTTCGCGGCGCTTGCGTCGGCGCCACGGCCAGCGCGTGAGGGGCAGACGCCAGCGCCCAGGTCGGGACCGATCGGACGTCCTCCGTGGTAATCACGACGCGGGCGGTGGCATGGCCCCGCGGGTCGGTGGTCTCGGGCTCCGCCGCGGCCGGTTGTGCCTCCGCCTCTGGTGTCACGACCCGCGGATCGACGACTCCCCCCGCACGCTCGTCGCGCGGAGGCGTGACGGCCGTCGAGTCAGGTTCGTGCGATGTCACTTCCGGGTCGCCAGGGGTCATCAGCGACTGTACCGGGGCCGCAGGTTCGACCATCGGACTCTGCACATCAACTGCCCGCGTCACGCATTGTCCGCATCGTCCCGTCTCGTCCAGATGCGCTCGGCACTGGCCCCGACCACACTCGGCGCACGACGCATGGCACTGGCGGCATCGTCCGGTCGCGCAGACCTCACAGCGGATGATGTGTCCCGCGCATACCTGTCGACGACAGCCATCGCAGTGCACCGCGCAGTCGCCGCAGAGTTGCCCGTCACACTCCGCGCAGATCGGCGGGTCACAACGCCGGCATAACACGCCCCCGCACCCTGTGCACGCCAGCCGACATTCGATGCAGACACAATGGTCCCCCCTGCAACGTTCCAGCAACGATGCGAGCGACGACCGGCCGCAGATGACGCACGTTTCGAGGATCTTCACGGCCACGGACCCCACCGGGGCTTGCGCTGTCTCTTCGAGGAGCTGGCTCGCGGGCATGACCGTGAGAGGAAGCGTGGCGGAGGTCTGCATCGCCATTCGCGGGACGAGATCGACGTTCTCGAGTGGGAAGCGGTGCGCGTTTTCCCTCGCCCAGCGAGCGGCGTCACCATTTCGCGGGCTCTCGGGGTTGTACAGCTGGTATGTGATCAGCCGGCCGATAAGGACGATGGTTTCCCACAGCTGCTCCTCGACAGCCCGCACGTCCCGCGTGCAGATGGCCAGCTCGTTGATGTTGGGGTGAAAGACCGGCGTCAGCATCACGAGGTGGGCGGCCTTGTGCGGATAGTCCGGGTCCAGCTCGATGCGGACGCGGTGCTCGTCACGCTCCGCGATCTTCCCCTTCTCTTCCACCAAGCCGCGCAGGCGATACTCGATGACGTACCTATCGGGCGGATCGCCGATTGCCTCCACGATGTGGATCCGATCGTGGCCCTTGAACAAGGCCTGCACCCGGGCGTACTCCGCCGCCAGCCTTCGGAGACTCATGCCGGATGTTCCATGCAGTCGCTCTCCACCGACGACACGAGATCCTATCTCCCCGCAGCGTAGAAGACCAGAAGGCCCAGAGCGGTCATCACAAGGTACAGGACACAGATCCCCAACGCCACCAGTGTCAGGACCTTTGCCTCGCCACCCGCGCGGTCTATTGCCACCCGGTTGGAGGTGTACCAGATCACGCCCATGAGCAAGGCCAGCGGGCTCGTAACGCCCAGCACGCTGAACACTAGAAGCCAGCGAGCCCGCCGTCGGAGGTCCCGTACCTCGGGATCTGTCATCGAGGGCAGGAGATCCTCACGACTCATCGGTCTCGCGCTTGCAAACTTCTCCCCGCAGGCCGGACACACCGCCGCATCCAGAGGGATCATCTCCGCGCACCACGGGCACTTCTTTTCAGTGGCACCCCAGTGGGTCGGCGCCTCGGGCGGCTTCTCGACCTCCGCCATGTTCGCGCAGCCGTACCTGGCGCAGCCACCCACCAGGATCCAGCACGTGTCGTGATGGAGGACGTGGCATGTCGGGCATGATCGCTCAAGCTCGCCCTCGCGTATCGCCCACATGCAGCTGGGGCACACGGGGCCACCGAGGCTCAGTCCGCACTCGGCGCAAAAGTCGATGGTATCGGCATTGGTGGCACCGCAACCGGAGCAAGTCATCGCCGCCTGCACATCGAGCGCTGACGTCCTCAGCGGCTGAAGATCGAACTCAGAAGCCCGAACACGAATAGCACGATCGCGATCCACGCGATCACCACTCCCGCCCTCGCCTTTCGTCTCGGGTTCATGCCGCCGCTATAGCCCGGGTATTCGGACAGGAGCCGCAGCGCTTGGTTGCCCCGGGAGATCGCCATTGACCCGAGAATGGGCGCCAGGATAAAGATGCTGATGATCCCGAGTCGCAGCGCTCCGCGGGCGTTCCGGTCGATCTCTTCCGCCACCCCCCGGGGCAGGTCGAGACGCGCCACCTCGGAGTCGAGAACCTTTCGACAGAATCGACACTTGAGTGCGTCGCGTTTGATCCAGCGGCCACAGCGGGGACATGCTCGCTCGTCCGCCGCAGGCCCTAGGGTCGAGGCCTGCGGCTCCCTGGGCTGATCGAGGCGCGTCGCGCATCCTCGACAGACGTCGGCAGTCGACGAATTCACTGCTCCGCATCTTGGACATCCGACCGGCGGTGTCCCGCGGCGCGTGAGTTCGGCCTCGATCAAAGCGATCGCGTCCGGCTCTCGATCAGACGATTCTTGAGTTGGCTCTTCCACGGTGTAGCAAGGAATCGAGTCCAGATCGAAGGCTCGGGTCAGTTTGTTGGCCTGCGCAGCAGGGAGACCGCGAGCTACGACGGCGTCGGTCAACTTCAGCAGCTCGTCAATCTCAACGTCGGATAGGTTCACTACGTGTTTGCGAACCGCGGCGCGGGCCGCTTCCTTTCGACCAGACGGCCTGACAACCACAGTCCAGCGAGTTTGGTCCTTCACTGACTATTGCACCTCATCGCTTCATGGCCTGCCAACACGAATCACAACTACCGAGTCGGCCACGGCGAATAGCTTAGCTTCGTACATTATTGAGGCAGTTGCGCGTTCATCAGGAGACAAGGCTTGGCCCGTCTTTTCGCAAGTGCACTGACCCGCAGTGCGCTGTTCAGCGGTGGTTGTTGACACGGTCGTAGCGTACTGCGCCCGCTCCATGATTAGGGCGCGCTCGAGATCCTCCGTCGTCATGCCAGCGTAGAGGTCCCGCCACTGGGCTTCGCGGTCGTGCCGACTTGGGCCCGGCTCGCGATCGATCACTGCCGTCGCCCGGATTTGCGGGGCATCGAGGTACCCTCAGGAGGTGTGTAAACGAAGAGAAGGCGGTGTAGCCTTCGGGAGACCACAACCCGAACCGCGGGCGCGGCAAACGCCCGCCGAAGGAGACACCGCCCATGAAGGAGCAGAACATCA
>Ga0326597_10009966_pt1 | contig 12686 bp, 8 predicted proteins | sample RVTome_12_FD_203789 | JGI IMG/M metagenome (GOLD analysis project Ga0326597, IMG submission 203789) | Soil microbial communities from uranium-contaminated site in the Upper Colorado River Basin, Wyoming, United States - RVT100D185 | ecosystem: Environmental > Terrestrial > Soil > Contaminated >... | reverse complement strand
GTGACCGTCACCTTGGGGAACGGGTCGGCCCAGTGGATCTTGATGTACGGATAGCGTTTGTCGTCCTTGAGGCGGACGTTGTATTTCGGTCGGTGGTGTTTGATCAAGTTCATCTCGAGGATCAGCGCCTCGAGCTCCGACCCGACGACGATCCACTCGATGTCGGCGACGTGCGTCACCATCTCTTCGGTCCTGCGGGTGAGGTCGGCCGAAGTGTGAAAGTACGACCGCACCCGGGCGCGCAGCTGGACCGCCTTGCCGACGTAGATCACGCGGCCTTCGGCATCTTTCATCAGATAGCAGCCGGGTCTTGCCGGAATGCCTTCGAGAATCGGTGCCAACGGGGAGGCGGCGTCCATCGCGCGGGATTCTACACCAGTGGTCGGAGGTCGGTGGTCGGGAGGTTTTCGATCTGGGCTCCTGGATCTCACAGACCGCAGACCACAGTCCACGGACCACCGGGCTTATAATCCGCGACATGATCCTCAAGCGTTGGGCGCGCCTGGCCGGCGCGCTTGCGTTCTGTCTGGCGGCCTGCACGCCGACGGCGGCGACGGGCACGGCGACTTCCGCCGCCACCGCCCCGCCGATCGTTCCGTCCACGCTGACTCCGCCGACCGGCACGCCGGCGCCGACGATCATGACCTTATGGGTCCCTCCGTTTCTGGCGCCCGACACCAACACCGGCGCCGGCGCTCTGCTGGCCGAACGACTGCAGGCCTTCGAGACCGCCCATCCGGGCGTGAGGCTGGAGGTGCGCACGAAAGAGACCTCCGGCCCGTCGGGCCTGCTGGAGACCTTGCGGGCGGCCAGCGTCGTGGCGCCGGCGTCCCTTCCCGATTTGATCGCCCTCGGGCCGGGCGATCTCTCAGCGGCGGCGCTGGAAGACCGGATCGTCCCGTATCCGGGACCCTTGCCGGCGCCCATCGAAGGAGCCTGGTACGGTTTCGCCCTCGAATCGGCGACGGCGGCCGGCACCCGCTACGGGTTGCCATCGGCAGGACAGGCAGATGTCCTGGTCTACGACACCGCCACCTACGGCCGCACGCCGGCCGATTGGGCGGCCATCGTCGGCGGGCCCGCGCCGTTCCTTTTCCCCGCCGCCGATCCTCACGCGGCCTTTACCCTGGCCGAGTATCTCTCCGCCGGCGGACTTCTGACGCTGCCGGAAGGACTGCCGGCGATCGACCCGGCAGCCTTGGAGGACGTCCTCACGTTCTACGGCTCGGCCTACAGCGCCGGCGTCTTGCCTCTCACCTCGCGCCAGTACGAGTCGCCGCGCCAGACCTTGGGCCTCTTCGACGAGCGGCGCGCCGCCAGCGCCGTCGCGCCGCTCGAGGCTTGGATGGACCAACCGCGTTCCGGTTCGGCCGCCGCCTCGCTGCCGACGCGCGACGGCGCCGGCATCGCCCTGGCGCGCACGTGGTCGTGGACTCTTGTGACCAGGGATGACGACCTCCAGGCGACCGCCGTCGCATTGGTGGAATGGCTGAGCGACCCTTCCTTTCTCGGTCCGTGGACCTTCGCCCTCGGCAGCCTTCCCCCCAACGCCGTCGCGCTGGAAGAGTGGCCTGCGGGTCCTTCGAAAACGCTCGTGCAGCAGTTGGTGAACGTCGCCCGTCCCCTGCCGCCGCGCCAGATTACCGAGGTCGTCGGGCCGGCATTGCGCAAGGCGGTCGATGCGGTGTTGAGCGGCGCCATGACCCCGCAGACGGCCGCGCTGCAAGCCTCGACCGAGGTCGCCGGGCCGTGACGGTCGACACCGCACACATGTCTTCGGCCCCACCCCCTCGCCCCCTCCCCGCCGCGGGCCACCAATGCTCGTCGATTGTGCTTTGCGGGGAGGGGGATGAACGTGCGCCAATGCAGGGGGAGGGCAGGGTGGGGGTTGGGCAGACTCTCCGCAGCCTCGCGATCCTTCACGGTCGTCGAGAAACCCGCCCGCGATCTGGAATCCATCCGATGACCGAAGCCTCCTGAGGCGCTCATGGCGATTCATTTCGGCACCGACGGCTGGCGCGGGGTCATTTCCGATACCTTCACCTTCTCGAGTCTGCGCCAGGTGACTCAGGCGATCGCCGACGCCGTAGCCTCGGAGGAATGGCTCGACGGCCACGGCCAGGCCCCGTCCGATCCGCGGCGGATGGTGGTCGGTTTCGATACGCGCTTTCTGTCCGACCGCTACGCCGTCGAGGCGGCGCGGGTGCTGGCGGCCAACGGGTACCGGGTCTCGCTCGGGACGGCCGATATCCCCACGCCGGTGCTGTCGTTCGCCGTTCGGGGCCTGGGCGCCATCGCCGGCCTGATGATCACCGCTTCCCACAATGCCCCTCGCTACAACGGCGTCAAGCTCAAGGCCGGCTACGGCGGGTCGGCGTCGCCCGAGCAGTGCCGCCGGGTGGAGGTCTACCTGACGGATAACGAGAGCCGCGCCCGCGGCCCCAACGTGATGGATTACGACGCGGCGCGGTCGCAGGGCCTGATCCAACGCTACAGCCCCGTCCCCGAATACGAGGCCCATCTGCGCCGCCTGATCGACTTCGATCGCATCGCCGCCCGCCCGCAGCGGGTGGTGGTCGATTCGATGTACGGGTCGGGCCGAGGGATGGTGAAGAACCTGCTGCAGGGGACGGGCTGTGAGGTCACCGAGATCCGAGGCGAGATGAACCCCGGTTTCGGCGGAATCCATCCGGAGCCGATCGCCCGCTACCTCGGGCCGCTGGCCAGCGCGCTCGCCGCCGGACACGGGCGGTTCGGGGTGGCCACCGACGGCGACGCCGACCGGATCGGCGCCATGGACGGCCGCGGCCAGTTCGTCGACCCGCATCGCATTTTGGCCTTGACGCTGCGCTACCTGGTCGAACGGCGCGGTTGGCGGGGCAAGGTCATCAAGACCGTCTCGACCACGCAGATGTTGGATCGGCTGGCGGCGCGCTACGGGCTGGAAGTCGTCGAGACCCCGGTCGGCTTCAACCACATCGCCGAACACATGCTGCGCGGCGAAGTCCTGTTGGGAGGCGAGGAGTCGGGAGGGATCTCGATCCAGGGCCACCTGCCCGAGGGCGACGGGGTGCTGATGGCGCTGCTGCTGGTCGAGATGGTGGCGGCGCAGGAAGCTCCGTTGGAAGACCTGGTGGAGGACCTCCTCCGGGAGGCCGGGCCGTCGCACTACACGCGCGTCGACCTGCGTTTGGCGGCGCCGGTGTCGAAGACCCGCATGGTGGAGCAGCTGACGCACGCCGCGCCGGCGGCCATCGGGGGCGTGCGCGTTGCTCGGGTCGACGCGCTGGATGGGGTGAAGTACACGATGGCGGATGAGTCCTGGCTGTTGATCCGCCCGTCGGGGACCGAACCGGTGCTGCGCGTCTATGCCGAGGCGCGCGAGCCGCGGATGGTGGAAGCGCTGCTGGCGTTCGGGCGCGGCCTGGCGGATACGCGGGGGTAACAGCCCCTCGCTGCTTTGCCGGTCGTTCTTCTTGCAGGGATCGAGCGGGCGTCCTCAGTCCCTCGGTCGGGTGGGAAAACGATAGATCGTTCCGTCCCAGTAGTCCGCCAGCACTTCCAGACCATCGGTCAGACCAGCCAGCCGGCGAGAAGCGTTTTCCCCGTAGACGGCCTCTAGTTGGAAGAGCACCTTGTCGAAGAGCACGAGAACGCCGCCTTCCTCTCGAAAGGCTTGTTCCGCTCTGCGCGAACCGGAGCCGAAGGGAGCGCTGAGGTCTGGGGCCCGCTCGCCCGTCTGCAGCTCCGGGATATCGTATGCGGGCCGACCCGCGAGGAAGAGGATTGCGGCTGAATCGTTGGAGATGAGGGGCGTCGTCGAGCTGAGACGCTTCAATCCATCGATCACCCCGGAGCTCCTCCAGCGGGCGTCGGTGTAACCCCGCCCATCCTTGTGCTGCGTTTCCACCGCCTGCAACATGGGGGGGGTCTGGATCAGAATGAAACTTGCCGTCAGCACCGTCAGAAGGAATGTACGCATCCGTCGATCCAGCAGGGGTACGAATAGGCTGTTCAGCGCCACAAGGGAGCCCCCCGAGAGCGCAAGGAGGTAGGGCCCAAAGGTACGCTCATCGAGGTCCGGACTCGGACGCCCAAGGCCAAAGGCAATTGCCATGAAGACGGCGAAGGCGCCGGCGGACATTAGCAGGAGCGACAGCAGTCGAACGGACGGGTCTCTCCACCACCGCACGCGGTCATCCCGCCTGGCCCACGAGATCGCGACGGCCACCAGACCTACCGCACCCCCTGTCCCCAAGATCCACAGCCTTGGACGATAGGCAACTTCCGGGAGGAGACCTTCCAGCTGAAACCACCTCCACGTCTGGTCGACGAGAGCAATCCGGAAGGGCGTCAGTGCGGACCATAGCCCTTCGAGATTAAGACTGAGGCTACGTGGGAAAGCGCCGCCTTGGCCGAAACGCAAGTAGGCGATCCACAAGGCAACGGGCCATAGGGCGATGACCAGAAACGTGAGCGAATCACCAATCCTCCATCGGAAGGCTCCCGTGCGGAAGGACCCGACGAAGAGGGCCAGGGCCCCGGCCAGAGCCACACCGGGGAAGCGAGTCAGGACGCTCAGCCCAACGAGGAATGCGGCCGCGTATGGTCGCCACCGGGGGCCCGATCCCGACGGAATCGCCAGGAGGGCCATCGCGGCAATGCCAAGGGCCAGGAACAGAGGCTCCGATAGCGCACTGGCGGAGACGTTGATCAGCGGTGTCGAGCTGGCAAAGAGAAGGCCGATCATCATCGAAGGGGTCCTCAGCCCGGTCGCCTGAAAGAAGACGTATCCCACAAGGAGGGCCGAGATCGCAAACAACCCTATGTTCAACCCGCGCGCGGCCGCGACGGCGTCAACGCCAATCCACTCTGCAGCAGCAAGGACCAACGGCAAGAGGGGAGGATGGAGGCGAAGAGGCATGAAACCGCCGCTGGCGGTCGGCAAGCCGAGTCCTCCGCCGTTGGCAAAGGTCTTCGCCGCCACGATGAACTCGACGGAATCGCTGTTGACTGCCGGCCCCAGACGAGTGGCGTACGCGACGAGGCCTGCCGCCACAACGGCCGGCAGCCACAAATACACCCACATCCAAAGCTTGGTCGGCGGCGAAACCCGGGCACTCATCTTCGTCCCTGACCCATCCGCCATCTGCATCAACCTTAGGGCATTCCCGGAAGGGAGAGGTCGCTCCAGCTCTTGCCAGACGGCAAAGCTGTCGAGCGCCGGTCGCCGGCGCGAGGCAACCGTCCGCCAAGCGAGGTCGAGCTAAGGGAGAACGTAGACATGCTGGCCGGCCAGCACGACGGCACGCGTTGCGCCGTGACGAGTCAGAGCGAGATGAACGTCGTCCATCTCGTCTCGGGCGTCGTACCATTCGTCATCGACGACTACGTATCGGACTCCCAGGTCGCGAAGGCACCGAATACTTTCCGGGTTGGGAAACTCTTCGAGGATGAATCTGACAGAGTTGTATTGCGACGTTGCGAAAGACCCGTAGTTGGATCCGATGTAGGGTTTCATGTGGACCAGGGTGTAGAAGATCTGCGCCTGACTGTCGGCGGCCTCGACGAAGGGGAATTGGGCCACAGCCCCCGTCGCCGGCTGCTGCCGAAGCCAGGCGTCAACCGGGCGTCCTTCAACCCGTGTCAGGCTCATCGTAGGTGGAAGGAAATCGAGGAGACACAGCCCCAAGAACACGGCCCCGAGAACGGAGCCGAGCCGCGGTCCGCTTCGACGAATGAGCCACGCTGCCCCTGAACCAGCCAACACAGCGACGAACAGGATGACGAAGAATCCGTATCTCATCCACACGCGCATGCTGGCGTAGAACGGGAGGTAACGGTCGAGCAGGCTCCCGGGCAGCAAGAGTCCCTGGCCATCCGGCGCTGAAAGCCAATGGAGCCACGCCGGGAGATGAACGGTAACCGGATCGGAAAGCCAATGCAGACTGGACCCTAGAGAGAGCACGAACGCGGCGACCACCATCAACAGCAAGTGAAAGGTCGTACCACGGTCAGACCGACTCCGCAGTCCGGTCACGGAACCGAGAACCGCGAGCAACGAGGCCACGACGCCCAGGTAAAGGCTGGCCTCGATCCAATAGGATCGATCGAAGTGGGCACCAATCCAGTCTCCCCACAAGGGGTGGCCGGTGAAAGGAAGAAGATAGTCCGTGGGACTGGCCGAATACGGAGTGATGATCTCACCCCGTCGCAACGGCAAGACTCCACTGGCCGCCGCGTCGAGCGAGGGAAATGCGGCGATTAAGACCAGGGGGAGGGCTAAGCCAAACGTTCGAGCCAGCCTCGCCCAAAGCCACCAGTGGCGCAACCCACCAGGACAAACCAGTACCGCGTACCCCACAACGAAGACCAGTGTCAACACCAGCGACATGTACAGGTAGTACATTGATGTGAATCCGACAAGCCCAAGGGAGATCCCTGACAAGAAGCACCACGCGCTAGACCGATTTCTCGGATCCAAGGCCGCGTAGAGCGACATGAAATAGAGGACGACCCATTGGGTTCCGATGAGGTTCAGATGGCCGACAAGGAAATGACTGATCCGTAGGGGAGAGACGGCAACGACAGTCCCTGCGATCACGCCCGCCCAGATCGATCCGGTTCTGCGCGCAACCCAGACGCAGGCGAAGACTCCCGTGAGCACGAAGGAGAGGAGGGCGACGACGTTGTAGCCGAAAGTCGGTCCTAGGGGAAAGAAGAGAAGCGCGGGGAGTGTTTGTGCCGGCGATATCTCGGTCGAGGCCAGCGCCCACCCCTGAGGATAGTTGAGCATGTATGTAAACAGTGGGGACACGTGCAAGTCCAGCAAGGCGTGCTTCACCCAGCCGATGATCCAGATGAAATATAGGTTATCCCCGTATTGACCGACAACCGAATCCCCCAAGTGGAGGACAAGCGGCCAGGTGACGACAACTGCAAGGGCAAGGAAATATCCAACGGCACAGACAAACCTGCCCGCGGACCGAGCGCCTACGGTGGGGATGGACTCGCCGCCCGAAGGGCCGCCGAGCGCCGCCTGGGGATGAGGACTTACGATGGAAGCAATGCGCTGTTCAGGCAACCATCCCGGACGCCCTGCTCCGGTCAAGGTCTTCCCTCTTGTCCCCCCGACCCGGAGACCAGCTTGTAGCCTCGCCCGCGTTGTGTGAGAAGGTAGCGCGGGTCGGCCGGATCGGCCTCGAGCTTGGCCCGCAGGCGGCTGACCAGTTTCTCGATGCGGGCGTCGTCGACCTCGCCCAGGTACTTCTCCCCCCAGACGGTCGTGACGATGGCGTACTTGTCGGTGAGCTTGTCGCGCCGCTCGTCGAGCAGACGCAGCAGGCGAAACTCCAGGTCGGTCAACAGCGGCACGCGGACGCCGTCCACCCAGACGTCGCCCGAGTCGACGTCGAGCTGAACGCCGGGACGGTCCGTCGCCGAACTGCGCGAACGGCGGCCGGCGAACTCGGTCAACAGCGGCGAGAAGACGCTTCCGTCGCGCGCCGCGCCGATGGCTTCGAGCTTGGCCAGCGCACCGGGCGCCGGGCCACCGGCGCCGTCGGCCGCCAGCGACGTCAGCGCCTCCTGCTCTTCGCCGGACAGCTGGCCCCAGATCTTCAAGCACTCGACGCGCACCTGGGGGAAGAGGGCGGCCCGCTTCCGCAAATCTTCAGCCTCCATCGCGTCGGCCGATTGGGCCGTCGCTACCAGCAGCCCCGGATGACCGCCGGCCAGATTCAGGCAGGTCTGGCGCAGCGGGGCCGAGGCGTCCTCGGGCAGGAGACGGCCGAGCGCCGCCAGGGCTTCGGCCTCGGTCAGCGGCGGCATGGGATAAGTCGACTGCACGAACAGCTCGGCGAATTCGTCCTCGACATCGCGTCCGCGCAGCTCGCGCAGGGCCCGCGTCGTCGCCGTCACGAACTTCAAGCGCTCGCTGAAGCGGTCATACAGGGCCCGCAAATTGAGCAGCGCCCGATCATCGAGCGCGGTATAGACCTCGTCGAACTCGTCCAACAGCAGCGCCACGTCCTGCCCGAGTTGCTCGCACAGCTCGTTGAGCGCCAGATTGAAGGACAGCGACGCGGCGAACGAAGAGTCGGCGTCGGTGATGCCCTCATGGTGCATCCGCAGCGAGGCCGGCAGCGGCTCCGTCGATTCGGGCGGGAACGTCTCCAGGACCGATCGCACGACGATCTCGTAGAAGGCCTGCGCCGAGAGCGCCACCGCCCGATTGCAGTCGACCAGCACCAGGGTGATCGGCCGCCGGCGGCCGTCGCGGTAGCGGCGGGCGGCCGCCGGCGACGCCAGGCCGCGCATCAGCGTCGATTTTCCGGTATTGCTCAGCCCGACCAGGGCGGCACAGCGGCCCTCGGCCAGGTCGTCCAGCAGCGGTTCGGCGACGGAGGCAAACGGAAGATGGTCCATTCGATTCCGCAGGATGATACAACAAGGCCAGCCGGGCGGCTGGCCCTGAAAGAGAAGCTTCCCGGAAGCTGGGAGCTTCCGGGAAGCTAACAAGGCTGAATCCGCGTTCAGGCGACCGGGCGCATGCGCATCCGTCGGGCGACGATCACGACGGCCACCAGCGCGCCGGCCAAGACCAGAAGAGCCGGGAATCCGCCTTCATCGGCGAACCCGGTCGTCGGCAGCGCCGTCACCGTCGGCGAAGGAGTCATCGCCTGACGCGTCGCCAGGGCGGCCGCCGTCTGCTGGGCCGGATCGAGGGTGACCGGGGCGGTCGTCGGCGTGGCCGAGGCGACCACCACCACTCGCGTCGGCGTGACGGTATTCGTCGGCGCCGGCGTGACGGTATTCGTCGCCGGGCTCGTAGGAGAAGGGAAGCGCGCCCCGGCCGTCTGCGTGATCTCGAGCGACGTCTGTGTGTTCTGCGCCGCGATCTGCGTCAGCTGGGTCTGGCGGCCCTCCGCCTGACGCGGCGCCAGGAACAGCGCATACCCGGCCAGACAGCCGATGCTGATCAGGATCAGCAACCCGATGCCGCCGGCCGCGTAGAGGAACGTCCGATTGGACGATTCCTCCGGGGGCGGACCACCAACTTCAAAATCCTCGGCCATGACTTCGCCTCCTCCCGGCGCGCCTGACGGCGGCCAAGACTACTGCAGGATCTCCAGATTGGCCAATGGGATCATGGCCGGCCCGGAACCTTCCAATTCGACCCGGGCGCTGCGCGCCAACACCCCACTGGGGTAGGCCACGGCCCGCGCCGGGATCTCGCGGACAACGCCAACGGCTCCCATGTGCGGCGCCTGCACCACCCGCACCCGAACCCCCGGGTTGATCAGGACGACCTCGTCCGGCAGCGCCACCTGGCGCGCCGCCGGCAGCGGGATGATCGCTTCCGGCCGCTGCAGGCTGTACGGCCCGCCGGTGCGGCCATCGACCGTCACTTCGCGGCCGACGTTCGTGGTCAGGAGCGAGAAAGCGGCGGAGTTCATCGGGATCTCGCCGAAACCCTCTGTGACCAGGACCGGAAACGACAGACGGCGCGCCACAGGCACCAGGTCCGCCGCCAGGCTCCCCAGGATCAGCCCCCGCACGGAGAGTTCGGCCGCCTGCTGGAGCGCCGAGGGGTCCGAACACATTCCGGCCAGCAGGACAGCCCCGCGCAGGCTGAGGTCGAACTGCTCCGGCTCGAGTTTGTCCCCGCCGGTGGAGGCGATCTGGCGCATCACACCGGTGTCTTGTTTGCCGTTGCCCCAGACGGCCTGGACCAGCGCGCCGGTCGCTTCCAGCGTGACCGATTGGACGCCGTCCGTCCCGACGACGACGCCGGCGAAGGCCGCCCGCAGCGCGACCACCGAGCCTCGCCCTTCGAAGATCAGGCGGCCGTCCTGCAGTCCGACGACTTCTCCGGCGGACGGGGCCCGCAGCGTGCGTCGGGTCACCCCGGCCGGGCCGGCCAGGACATCACCGGCGTCGACGCGCTCGCCGCGCTCGCGGCGGACATGCTGGACGGCCTCTTTGGCCGACACGCCCAATGCCCGGGCCAGGTCCAGGTTGTAGTAGCGAGCGGCGGGTTCGGCCTCAGCCAGGACGTCGCCTGCCTGAACCCTCTCGTTCATGCGGACGAGCACTGCCCCCGGGACAGGCAGCTGCTGCTCCCGGCGGATCGTCGTCATGTGGATCACGTGCGTCAACGGCAACATCTCGTCGTCCGCTCCCCTCAAGTGCGGCTACCGTCCCGTTCCGGAGATCGGCCGACGCAATGAGCTATTGCGTTTGCCCATCCGCCGAGGGCTCGCCACTCGGGTTCCTTGATGCGACTCTCCCGCATCTCGCACCACACTGCCGAAAGATCGGGGCCCGTGGAAGGCCACTATACGGAGCGGGGACAAGGATGCAAGTCCGGTGCCGCAGCCCTTTGTCCCGTTCCGGCGCATGCGTCGCCTTCGGGAACTCCGGAACGGAACACTACTCCAGCGCCCCGATGTCCCATAGCCACTTCTGGACCAAGTCGCGCCACCGACCGCCATCCCTGGTGAGTTCGAGGGGTCGGCCGCGGCCGTCCAGGATCACGCCGACAGCGCCGCCACTGACTCGCACTGCCCCGGCCCTTCCCGGCCCTCCGAAGCCGACGTCGAAGCCCCGTTCAGGCCGCAGGGTGAGCTTGGCGAACTCCCCCTGCCGCAAGGGCAGGACGCTCAACTGCCCATAGCGGAGCTGGCCCTCGGCGGCTTCGCCTCCCTCGCGATCCAGCCGCAAGCGCAGCATCGGCCTCCCCGGCCGTCCGCTTCCGATCGGAGCCACGACGGTCCCCAGGCTGACGTAGCTGCCCGAGTCGAGGGCCTGCACCGTCGCCAGAGGGACGACCCCGGCGGCCACACCCAGGGCCGGCGTCAGATTGTGCGGATCGAGGATCAGAGTCGCCACGCCGGTCGGCTGCAGGCCGTCGAGGATCGCCAGCGCGGCGTAGCCCGGCCGCGGCGCCCGCGACAACACGCCGCCGCAGGCCAGGATCGGCTCCATAGGCGGCAGCCGCTGGCCGGCGCGCCTGACCCGCCCGGCGGGCCAGTCCTGCCGCGCCGAGGCCAGAGCCAGGCGCATGATCTCGCGCGCCAGCGCATACTCCATGTGGAGCTCTTCCATCTGGACCGGAATGCTGCCGGGATGGATGGCCTTGTTGAAGACGTAGTCGCGAATGCGCGGCTCGGGCACCTGCACTGGCAGCCACCGGCCGACGTCGGCGGCGCTGGCATGGCGCAGCACCCCGGTCACCGCCGACCCCAGCCCGAGGTCCGTCCGAACATGAAGGCGCAGATCGCCGCCGAAGCCGGCGGCGATCGTCGTCTGACTTGCGCCCAGGTCGATCCCCAGCACGCCTTTGCCCGAGTCGTAGACATGGCTGAGGTAACGCACGACCCGGCCGAATCCGTCGGCGGTGTTCATCAACTGCCCGCCGGACCAGGCGCGCAATTCCTCGAACCCGGAGATCCGGCTGGAGCGCACCGCCTGGACCACGTCCGACAGACGCTGGCGGACCGCCCCGATTTCCTCGGCTTCCAGGCTGGGCCGCAGATTGGGCGCCAGACTCACGTCGGCAACGGTGCCCAGCCGTTCGGTGACCATCGCCGCCAGCCGTTGATTGCCGGCATACACCACCCGCGGTTTCTCTCCCCCCGGCAGCAGCGAAAGCGCCAGGCTGAGGATCGAGGTCAAGTGCTCGACCGACTTCGTCGCCCCGCCGTCCGTCCCGCCGACCAGCAGCACCAGATCGGGATGAGCGCGCACGATCAGATCGAGCCGTTCATCGTCGCGCCGTCGATCGAGCAGCCCGAGCTCGCCCACCAGATCCAGGTAGGCCGATCCGGCCAGCCGGCGTGCGCTGGCCAGCGAAACTCCCGGCATCAATCCCACCAACAGGGTCCTGGCGCGCGGGCCGGCCGAAGCCGTGGCGACGAAGACGTCGACGCCGCCCCCGGCGGCGGAGGCCGGCATGATCAGCGACTCGCCCTCGTCGACCAGACGGCGACCGGTGACGGTCTGGACCTGCTCCAGCGCCGCGCGCACGCCTTCGCTGACGTCGAGCAGCGGCGCCCCGGCGGTCGAGCCGGCGCGCCCGGTGGCCACCAGCCGGTAGCGCCCGTCGACGATGTCGAACAGGCTGGCGCGCGTGTTGACGCTTCCGACATCGACCGCCAGCAGCGTTTCGGATTCGAGGTAGGAGCTCATGCGATCGGGAAGAGACCGGAGAGCAGGGTCTGAAGGGCGGAGGCCAAGAACTGGACCCGCTCGGTGAGGTACAGCAGCGTGGCGCTCAGCGCGCCGGCGAACATGACGCCAAAGGCGACGAAGATGAAGACCTCACCCAGGAACGGGAACACCGGCCAGGGGATGCTGACGGCGCCGAGCGGCGTCCGCACCCGCCGCCAGCTGTAGCGCGGGGCGTACTCCTCGCCTTGGCGGACGCCGAAACGGAAGTAGGCCAGCGTCCCCACCGTCCCCACCAGGACCAGCAAGACGTTCACCATTCGCTCGAACCCCGTCTCGCCGGTCTGCGGCGCGACGGCGAAGGGGCTGAACGACTCCATGGCGGCCCGCGTCTGGGGGACGAGCGTCCCGGCGATGGCTCCGCCAACGACCGCCGCCGCGCCGACGCCGATCAAGAGAGCCACCGGCAGGCCCCCCAACCGTCCGGCACCCGGCACCAGCCGCAAGGCGAGCAG
>Ga0326597_10009965_pt1 | contig 12687 bp, 12 predicted proteins | sample RVTome_12_FD_203789 | JGI IMG/M metagenome (GOLD analysis project Ga0326597, IMG submission 203789) | Soil microbial communities from uranium-contaminated site in the Upper Colorado River Basin, Wyoming, United States - RVT100D185 | ecosystem: Environmental > Terrestrial > Soil > Contaminated >... | reverse complement strand
AGCTGGGCATTTCTTCTGGAAGGGGATGCGCACTGTGGTGCAGTTGCTGGATACGCCATACGAGAAAGGCGTAAAAGTTTGTGGCAACGAAAAATTAAAACTTGAACAACGGCTGCAACGCTCCCATGTTTTACACTGGTGGGATATAACAATCTATCCTAAATTGGTATCGTTGTAATTGCACGCTCCCCTAAATGTCCTTTTGTCCATCGTTTCTTGGTTAGTGAATTATATCCTAACACGCGCCGAATTGGTTTCCTCGCCAGATAATTTCCTAAAATTCGTTGGTGGAGCAGGCCTTGTTTGGATCGTCTGCCACGTTGCATTGGTGGGAATTTGGTTCTTCTGGCGAGATATGCCTAGGATTTCGCCAGAAATGGTAGGAGTACTTTTCGCGGCGCATGGAGAACCCGAATGTGACGATGTCCTTTCCACATTGTATGATCAATTTAGACTCGATCTTGAAGCAAGGAGCCTCAATGGGCTAATCGCGCATTCTTTATTGCCCCAGAGATACCTAATAAAAAACCATGCTGAGGCGACTAAGATTTTGGAAACCACGGGAGCGAGGCTAGTGGTTTATGGCAATGTCCAACAAGGAAGGATCAAAGGACTACAAACAAAGGGGTTCAAGCAAATTTCCTTTACCGTAAGACATCGGCAGTTAAATCAGGAGGAAATTCTTCCACTGGCAAAAACGATCGCTGGCGCTTTAGCTCTACGTGCTTTTTCATTTAACGACACAAACAGCTTCATTGAAAAAGGTGTTGTAGCGGAAAATATAAGTGAGGTTTCTCGTTTTTTTATTGGCGCAGCACTTGCTTTGGATGGCAAAGTTCAAGAGTCTATATCACTGCTTGAAGAGTTGCGGATCGAGGTGGAACTTAAGAAAGCAAAGACCAAACCGAAGGAGGCGACCCGTCAACCCCAACTCGACTTATTTTACGCGTCTATTAAGGACGTGTTGAAATACGCTTACACGAGGCGACTAAGTATGTTTTATGACACTGAAATAGTGGATTTCATTACGAGAAGGACAATTGACCAGCACGTTAAGCGATATGAAGAACTCGTGGATCAGCTTGAAAAGGTCACCCAAGATCGACGTGAATGGGATCTCTCCAGAGCCATTGTTGCATTTCATTTTGGCAACTATCCCGAAGCTAATAGGTTGATCAAGAATGCGAAGGAATTTTTTCCCAAAACGAACCCTGCACCATATCTGTCAAAGGCATTTCTTGCGCTCTGGCAAGGTTCTTACCCTACCGCCTTGAAGGATTATTACAAAGCAAGTCGGTGTAAGGAGGTTGACACATCGATGATAATTGGAATCATTCGTTTCTTTCATGGCATCATTGAAGAACACCCTGAGAAGCGACAACTGCGGTTTGGTCTCGCTTTCATCAACGATTGGTTTTTTGATCAAGAGAGCGCGGAACGAGAATACGACTTGTTTCTACGCGATACTACCGGAGTGCAGGAAAGGGGCCTCCAAGTTTTGCGACAGCACGCCGACATACGATTGCGTGAGCTGAGACGTACCTAGCGAGCCACAACGGGGCGAGAGGTACGGGGTCAGACTGAGCAGTGACTAGAAGCTTTCAGCATCGCTTCGCCTCCGCGCTCGTCGATAGCCGCGACTGGAACCGTTAACTGGGTCGCACACTGACTTAATTTCCCTCACAAGCGTTGAATATTTTCATTTCCGGTCCAATTGTTTCAACGCCTCCTTTAGATAACTCTGATCCACGTACTTTGCCGACGTGAGCGGCGGCCCCTTGCCAACCAAAAATCGCGCGCTTCGCTATGCGCTACTCTTTCGGCATGTGGAACTTGGCGTAGGGTTTTTCTCCCGGCTCGATGTCGGGGAGGTCTCCCCCGGAAAGAAATGTTCCCACCAGATTTCCCTGAGTGATCGGCAGCAATACATGGGAAGGATGCGCTTCCTCGTGGTAAACCGTCATGCGCCAGGGGCTCTGCCGCCATAGACAGCCGCGGGCGATCTGCTGCAAGCGGCTATCGGCCGGTTCGTTGTCGGCGCCCTTGATTCGCACACCGATGCGCTCGCCGGCGAGCACCAAGCGCGCCGTGGGAACCATCCCGAAGCGCAGCTCGTAGATTTTCCCTGGCTCCAGCGGCTCCCGTTTATCGTGAGCCAGGATCGGCTCCCAGGGCTCCGAGTCCGCACGAAGTGCCCGCTGCGATCCTCTGAGCCAGCCCCGCGTCAGCTCCTGGACCTGTCCATTGCGGCCCTGGAGGAGCAGCGTCGCGAACACGAACATTTCCGCATCGCTGCTCGATGCGAATAGGTTCAGCACTACCGGGCCGATCAGCTCCGTGTTTTCCACCAGTGCCGGCGTCCAGTAGGTCAGCTCGTGGTGGGCAAAGGTCGAATCTTCGAAGCGATCGCAGCCTTCGTCAGGCCATAGCTCGTGCTCACTGAGCAGGCCGCCGGCATGCAGGTAGAAAGGCGTCCAGCGAGTTTCCGGCAAAGGCCAATCCTCGGCGCTCTTCCATTGCGCCGAAGGCGACATGAACAGGCGCACGGGCGGGTCGTCCATCACCCCGGTGTCGATCCCTTTTAACCAATAATCGAACCAGCGCAACGATTCATACTGATATTGGTAGACCGGCCGGTCCAAGTACAGCGGCGGACTGATGACCATTTTCTTTGGCCCCTTCCAGCGCTTCCAGGTGCGGAACGCGCCGGGAAGATGAAGGCCGTACATGCCCCAGCATGCTCCCAGGAAAGCCGGCGTGCGGGCGTCGTCATAGTTCACGTTTCGCTCTTGATAGTACTCGCCATCCAGGGCGTTCAAAATCACGTCCACCACGGCAGGGCTTCTTCCCTTGTCGGGGTTTTCCAACGCCTGGCGCAAATCGGCCACGGCGACGATGTCCTCGTCGCGCAACGCCGCTTCAATCGCCCGGCGATATTGCTCATCGCCCATCTTCTCCCGGCACCAACTCATCGGCCGCGGGTTGTCCCAGTTGAGACTCCAGTGACGCAAAAATCCATGCGCCAGGATGCCGCCGTGGTAAAACACGTCGCGATAAAAATCGGTGGCGCCCCAGGGCGCGAAGATCGCTTTTAAATGCGGCGGATTGAGCGCGCCCACCTGGAGCTGGAGCCAGGCGAAATAGGAGACGCCGAACATGCCGACATTGCCGTCGCTCCAGGGCTGGTTCGCCAGCCACTGGATCGCATCGCAGACGTCCTGCACTTCCAGCGGCCCCATCATCTGAAATTTGCCTTGCGACTTGCCGGTGCCGCGCACGTTGATGACGGCTTGGACGTAACCGCGCCGGACCAAGAAGGCCGGATCTCCCGCTTCGATGTAGCCCCGCAGGTTGCCGTAGCCGATCGGCCGCAGCGGCGCGGTTTGCACTTCGCAGTTGTACGGGTGGCAGCCGAGGATCACGGGAAACTGTCCCGGCCCGGCAGGACGAAAGATATCTCCGGCCAGCAACGTTCCGTCCCGGACGGGAATCCGCACGTCCCGCTCGACGGTCACTTCATACTTGCGCTCGGATGTTTTCCATTGTTGCGTAAACATAGATACTAACCGGATAATTGTTTCACAAAACGAGTTTAAGAAATTTATCGCGCCAAGCAACCAGGGGAAACAACTCCGAAATCCGAATATCGAAATTCGAAACAAACCGAGGCCAAAATAAATCCCAAATTCGGAAAATCCAAAACACCGAATCCGAATGAAGCTCGTTTTGAATTTTCTCTTTTTTTGGTCATTTGAAATTGTTTCGAATTTCGTGCTTCGTGCTTCGAATGTTTTCTTCTTGGCGCCTTTGCGCCTTTGCGGGAGACATGGTTTTTCCGATCTCGTCTTGGCTTCCGAATTTCAAATACTTTTGGTTAGTTTTTCTCCGCCGTAAGATTCGCACCTTCCGGCGTCACTCTCTTCCAGAGGATTACCCGACCCCGACTCTAATCCAACTCTACTTCAACAGTTCCCGGAGCCGATTGACCGTGGCTGGATCAGCTTTGAAAAAGCCGTTGACGATTTTTTCCAGCTCCTCGCCCGCCACCGGATCGAGTTCGAAGTTGCCTTTCTTGGCTTCGGCGACGAATTCCGCATCTTTCAACGTCGCCTGGAAAGCCTTGCGGAAAATTTGCACACGGTCCTTCGGCGTTCCCGGAGGGAACGAATAAAGATAGGTGATAGCGCCGACATCGTGCAGCGCCAATTGGATTAGCTTGCGGCCAGCATCGTTCTTGGCGAGGCTGATGGCCAGGGGAACGTCGCCCAGCTCGGGATGGGCGGCGGCGGTGTTCTGCAAAACCACTTTCACCTCTCCCGATTCCAACTGCTTGCGCCACGTGACTTTGATCGACGCCCACGCTAGCCCGCAGAGGCCCGCCACTTCGCCGCCATCGAGAGCCAAACGTATCTCCGCCGTCCCCTTGTAGCCGGACACAATCTGCATCGGCAGACCGAGCGCATCCTTCAAGACTGTCGCGTTGTCGTAGGGCGTCGAACCGGGAGGCGTCGCCCCCATCTTGACCGGCGTGGGCGAGCTCAGCCATTTCTGGACGCTGTCGATGCCGCTGGCCCGCGCCATCACACAGGTGTCATGGTTCTTGACCGGCGCGCCGACGTATTCGAACTTGCGCGCATCGAACTCGATGCCCGTCCTTCCCATGACCTGATGCAAGACCAGCGTGCCGATCCAATTACCCAGCGTGAGACCATCCGGTTTCGCTTGCCGGTAAAGATAATTGGTGCCGATGAGGAACGCCGCTCCCGGCATGTTTTCCACGACAAATGTCGGATGGCCGGGGATATATTTGCCCATGTGACGAGTGAGCATCCGGGAATAGGCATCGAATCCCCCGCCCGGCGTGGTGGCAACGATCAGACGGATCGTTTTGCCCTGATAAAAGTCCTGGGCTTCAACCTTCGCTACCCCAAACGATGTCGCGAGCAAGAGACCGAGAATAAAAACAATAAGCCTGCTTCGTAGAATCATCGTTGCTCCTTTCATGTGCGTGAGTCCTTATGCCTGGAACTTTTAACTTAACTGCCTGCCCGAACCAACTCAGGCGGGAACTTGTTCAAGCAACGCGGGCCTTTTTCTTCGATAGCGAAGAAGTCGCCAAGAAACAACCCCCGAGTGTGTTGCTTGTCGACGATGTGCATCTGTAGCGTAAAGACGTGGCCGGCCTGGTAGACCAATTTGCCGTCCGGCCCGAAGAGATACCGGTCCTCCGCGCTCTGCACTCGGTCGAAGCCGATCTGCGGCTCATGGCGCGGATTGGCGCCGAGCATGCCCTGAAGAAAGCCGCCGTAGAATTCGTAATCGGTATCGAGGATGAATTTCATCGCGGTCATCGAGTCCGCGCTGCTCTTGCCGGCGTAAAGCGTCGGCACGAGACGCTTATAACCTTCCATCGCGACTGCGAACATCTCCTGGTATTCCGCCGTCGGCTCGCCGGTCACCACCGGTTTGCCCGTCTGCGCTTCGTAGCCGTTGTAAAAAATGCCCAGCTCGTTGTTGATGATGTCGCGCGCGCCGATCACTCGTTCTACCGGGCGCGGGCGCTGGTCGTTGATGTCCGGGTCGAGCATGGAGCAAGAAGCCAGCTGAATCATGCCCATCTCGCCGCCGGCTTTGAGCACGGCTTCGTGGACGATGCCGAAGGCTTCGCCTTCGGTCATGCCGGGCCGCACGCGATCGCGCATGGCGCGAATGCCGACGTCGCCCAGCTCGGCAGACTTCTCCAACGCGTCGATTTCCTCCGCGCTCTTTAGCAGCCGCGCGGCGATGAACTCCTGGGTGACGAAAACAAATTCGGCCTCCGGCAGATTGGCAACAAAAAAGTCCCAGTGGTTTTTCGGGATCGAGGTGTAGGGGTCGTACTCGACGATGCCGACTCGCCCCCACTCGTAGCCGCGTTCCTTTATTTCATTGACGATCGCCGCGAGCACGCTCGGTTTGCCGACGATCACGTTGCGCACGGCGGTGCGCGCCAGCATGGCGCCGGCCAGCGAATGGCCGGGCCGGGTGATCACCGCGGGATCGCCCTCCTTCGGAAAAAAACAGTAGCTGGCCATCTCCGCCTTGCCCATCATGTTGGTGACGTAGCGGAAATTGAACCAGAGCCGGCCATAGGCCGCCGACCCGCCGATGATGAGCAGGCAATCGAGATTCCTTTCGCTCATCATCCTGCGGATGTTCTGGTAGCGCCGCTCATACTCCGCGTGGGAAAAACGGGGATAGGGAAACCGTTTTTGCATCCCCTCAAGTTCTTCTTCACTCAGCAGCATGGTTTCAACTTTAAGCTCTTCCGGAATTCGTGTGAAAGAGTATTCACCACAGAGACACTCGCCCTGTGGAATTGCAGCCCGGTATTCCACAGGGCAAGAGTACGCAGAGTCCGGAGTATTTTTTAATCCAAAAACCTTTTCTCCGTGCCCTCCGCGCCTCGGCGGTGCAATCTCCGAGCCCTGCTTCACACGGAAGCTGAAGACCCTACTTCTTGATCCCCAACTCCTTCTGCGCTTCTCGAATTATGCTGAAGTCGGCGACTTCAGCATTCGCCACCGGCCGGTCGATTTTCATCGCTTCCTTGCCCTGATCGATTACAAGCTTGAGCCCGCTTTCCGAAATGGCGCCGTCTTCGCTGAAGATTTTCCACGTCGAATCGTAGGTCGCCACGGCGCTCTCGCGGTCGACCTTGATCCAGTCCATCATCGTTTGGATCGTCCCTTCACGATTCGTGCGCACGAATCGATTGGCGCGGAGCAAGGCTCGCACCATGCGCTTCACCTCATCGGGCTTCTCCTTGAGCTTTTTGAGGTTTGTGCCGAGTCCGGTGAACGGCAGCTTAAAATGCTCGTGGAAGCGAGACAAAATTCGGTATCCTTGCCTCTGAGCATCGGTATCCGTGGGCGGGGAAAGCACGGCGACATCAACGATACCTTCTCGCAAAGCGGCATAGCGTGCCCGCTCAACGCCCAACGGAATGATTCTAATTTCCTTTTCCGGATCGACCCCGCCTTGCTTGATCATCATCCGCGCCGCCACGTCCGAAGTCGCCCCGAAGGTGCTGACAGCTAGCGTCTTGCCCTTCAAGTCGCGAATGGATTTGTACTCGGGCCGGGCAATCAACAAATGCGTCGAGCTGTCCATAAAGCTCGCCACCACCTTCATCGGCATGCCGCGCAGCGCGCCGCGCACCACGGAAGCAAAGACCATCGTATAATCGATGTCGCCGGTGCTCAGCGCGGTGATCGAAACGTTGGCATTCATGCGGATAAGCTCTAAATCCAAACCTTCGTCGCGGAACATGCCGCGCTTGAGCGCCAGACCGCCGGTTAGAAACGACACGTCGACGGAGGACATCGACATGCGGACTTTGTCAGCGGCCTCGCCCACAGCCCCACCCACCACGAGCACGAAAGCGATCGCGAGAAGCCCCAGCCATTTTGGATTTTCGATTTTGGATTTTGGATTAGCAGACAAAAAGCCCAAAGCGGTGGTCGATTGTTTCTTTCGCATATCTTTCTCCTCAATCTAAAATCGGCAATTTAAAATCCAAAATGTCATCTTATGACTTTGTCCGCCCGCACCAGCACGTTCGGCGGAATCGTCAGGCCGATCTGCTTGACGTCGCTCAGGTTGATAACAACCTCAAATTTCCTCGGCCGCTCAACACTAAGCTCACAGAATTCTTTCATGATGCCTGGCCTACGAGCATTTGATTACCTACGCTTGACCGAAACTCTGCGCTCCGCCATAATGACAGCATTCTGGAGGGACAGATGGCCATCTTGAATATCAAGAAAATGCCGGATCGGCTTTACCGAAAGATTCGGGCGCGGGCAAACAGAGAACATCGATCTGTTGACCAAGAGGTTATTCATATCCTGAGCCTGGCGACAGACGATGCCGGGTCCTTCTCTATCCTGGAACTCCAGGGCCTCGGAAAAAACATCTGGCGCAAGGTTGACGCCAGCAAATATGTGAGCAAGGAACGACGCGGGTGGGATTGATCGAGGATATTAGACCCGGACCGGTCGCCCTTGATACTCAGGTTTTCATCTACTTCATCGAGGAAGATAAACAATTCCTCCCGCTTGTGAAACCTCTGTTTGAAGCTATCGATCAAGACAAACTCCTTGGCGCGACATCCGGCCTTACGTTGATGGAGGTTCTCGTCGTGCCCTATCGAACCGGTAATTTTTCACTTGCCGATCGCTATGAGGCATTATTGACAAGAAGCCGGGGCGTTCGTTTTATCGATGTTGACCGCCCGCTTCTCAAAACTGCGGCGCGGGTTCGAGCAACCTTTAGACTAAAGCCACCCGACGCCATTCAGGTAGCCGCCGCCATGGTTGCGAAGTGCCAGGCCTTTCTGACGAACGACAGAAGAATTCCCTCCATGCCGGGATTGAAAGTGGTCCAACTCAAAAACTATTTGCCGCCCACTAGAATCACACGGAGCTAAGGCTTTCGACTCTAAATCTGCCATCACTCCATTTTGGATTTTAGATTATCGGATCGAAGCCAGCGAGTTGCAGTCCGAAATATCTTTGCCATGTCCTAGTGCTTCAATCCAAAATCCAAAAGCGGCCCCGCAGACGAAAATCCAAAATTGTTTCACCGAATCACCTTCTGCGCCCGCACCAGCACGTTCGGCGGAATCATTAGGCCGATCTGCTCGGCCGCTTTGAGATTCATGACAAATTCGAACTTCATCGGTTACTCGACGGGAATCTCGGCAGGCTTGATTCCCTTAAGAATCTTATCGACCATCACGGCGACGCGCCTGAAAGGTTCGGTCCGGTCAGCTCCGTAAGACATCAAGCCGCGGCTCTGCACAAAATTTGCCCTTTGGTGAATCTTATTTTGAACCCCCTTTGTGTTCAAGAGCCTTCGCAATCGGCGCACCCGCATGGGCGCAGTTGGCATAAAGCGGCTTGCCTTTGTCGTTGTCATCGACTAACGGCTTGGTTTCTTGCGAATCGTGAACCCTGGCATCGGTTACTGCGTACTGTGTGATAATCTTGATTTTCTCATCGACCTTGACGTGATCCTCGTAGCCAAGCGGACTCGGGCGGGATTATATTCGTTTCCAAATAGTCCTTAAGCGTTATCTGGCAAAGTGGCCGGAGGAGGAGAAAAGCGATTAGTTTAGGTACCTTGACTCATAGGGGCTAATCCGCTAGATTTTCTTCAATCGAAATTTATTTTCCAAAAACAGCCTAAGGGATCGATAGAAAGCGACAGTGCCCTTGGGCTTTTTTTGCACGCGAGGAGACTATGGCAGAATACAAACTTGTGAAGGTTCCGAAGGACGGCGCGAAGATTACTATGGGAACGAATCAGCAGCTCCAGGTTCCCGACAATCCGATCATCCCGTTCATTGAAGGCGACGGCACGGGCCGTGATATCTGGCGCGCATCGGAGCGGGTGTTCGACGCGGCGGTGGAGAAGGCCTACAAGGGCAAAAAGAAAATCCACTGGATGGAAATCTACGCCGGCGAGAAGTCATTCAAGATGTTCAAGAACTGGCTGCCGGACGAAACCGTCCAGGCGTTTACCGAGTTCATCGTCGGCATCAAGGGACCGCTGACGACCCCGATCGGCGGCGGCTTCCGCTCATTGAACGTATCACTCCGTATCATGCTAGACCTCTACGTCTGTCTGCGTCCGGTGCGTTATTTCAACGGCGTGCCTTCCCCGGTCAAGCATCCGGAATACGTGGACATGGTGATTTTTCGAGAGAATACCGAAGATATTTATACGGGCATCGAGTTCATCAACGGGACCGAAGAGAACAAGAAGGTCAAGTCCTTTCTCAAAGAAAATTTCCCCAAAGAGTATGCCAAGATCCGCTTCCCCGATACGTCGGCGATCGCGCTCAAGCCGGTTTCCGTCGAGGGCACCGAGCGATTGGTCCGCGCGGCGATCAAGTGGTCGCTCACGAACAAGCGCAAGAACATCAACCTCGTGCACAAAGGCAACATCATGAAGTACACCGAGGGCGCGTTCAAGGATTGGGGTTACGCCCTGGCGAAGCGCGAGTTTCGCAACGAGACCGTCAGCGAGCGCGAGTCATGGATCCTGGGCAACAAGGAGCAGACGCCTAACCTGAGCGTTCCGGACAATGCCAAGGGGATCGACCCCGGCTTCGACATGATGTCGCCGGACCAGCAAAATGTCATCAAGAAGGAAGTGGAGGAGGCGCTAAAACTTTGGCCGACACACGGCGACGGCAAGTGGAAGAAAAAACTACTGATAAAAGATTCGATCGCTGACGTTACTTTTCAGTTCTCACTCATTCGGCCGAGGGACTACGACGTCATCGCAACGTTGAACTTGAACGGCGATTACCTGTCCGACGCGCTGGCGGCGCAGGTCGGCGGCATCGGCATCGCGCCGGGCGCGAACATCAATTACGACAGCGGCCACGCCATTTTCGAAGCGACCCACGGCACCGCGCCGAAATACGCGGACCTCGACAAGGTCAACCCGGGCTCGGTTGTTCTTTCCGGCGAGATGATGCTCCGCTACATGGGCTGGGGAGAAGCCGCGGACCTCATCATCAAAGGGATCGAAGGCGCCGTGAACAACAAGACCGTCACTTACGATTTCGAGCGGCTCATGCCTGGGGCCAAGCTGGTCAGTTGCTCGGGATTTGGCGACGCGATCATTGCGAATATGTGAAAACGGTTTCGCGTCTCGGGTCTAGGGTTCCGGGTTAAGAGAAACGCGAGACGCGGGACACGAGACCCAGGACGGAAATAATTGAGGAGATTATGGCTAGAAAGAAAATTGCGCTGATCGGGGCGGGCAATATCGGCGGCAGCATGGCTCACCTTTGTTTGCTCAAGGGGCTGGGCGACGTGGTGCTGTTCGATGTCATCGAAGGCTTGCCGCAAGGGAAAGCGCTCGACCTCACGCATGCCGGGCCGGTGGAAGGATTCGACGGCATTGTCATCGGCACGAACAAATACGAGGATATCGCGGGTGCCGACGTTTGCATCGTGACCGCTGGTATCGCGCGCAAGCCGGGCATGAGCCGCGACGACTTGGTCGGAACCAATGCGAAGATCATCAGCTCGGTTGCCGAGAACATCAAAAAACACGCGCCGCAAAGTTTCGTCATCGTCGTGACCAATCCTCTGGACGCGATGGTGACATTGACGCACCGGGTCACCGGCTTTCCCAAGAACCGGGTGGTTGGCCAGTCCGGTATTTTGGACTCGTCTCGTTATCGGTCGTTCGTTGCCAAGGAGCTTAACGTCTCGGTCAATAGTGTTGCCGCAATGGTCCTGGGCGGCCACGGCGATGACATGGTCCCGGTGCGGAGCACCTGTTTGGTCGGTGGAGTGCCGGTTGAGAAGCTGATTTCGCCGCAACGGCTCGCCGAGATCGAGAAGCGGGTGCGCAATGCGGGGGGCGAAGTGGTCGCTTTGTTGAAAACCGGATCGGCCTATTTTTCGCCGGCGTCGGCGGCGATTCGCATGACCGAAGCCCATCTCTTGGACAAGAAGGAGATTTTCCCTTGCGCGGCTTTGCTGGAGGGGGAGTACGGGGTCAACGGTTACTATTTCTGCGTGCCGGTTGTCATTGGGGCGGGGGGAGTCGAGAAAGTTATCGACATCAATCTTAACGCCGCCGACAAAAAAGCCTTCGATGAATCTCTCAATCACGTCAAAGATATCGTCCAGGCGATGAACCGTATTCTGGGCGTCTCCTGATTCACGGGCGCGGAAAATCTATTGAGACCCTGAGGCTTATAGTTTAGTCTTGGGGTCTCGGTTTATCAGGACCGTGAAAATATGAACGTTCACGAGTACCAGGCCAAGGAGATCCTCAAACGATTCGGGGTGGCGGTACCCCACGGTATCGTAGCGTCGACTCCCGAACAGGCGCAAGCGGCGGCTGAAAAGCTCGGCGGCCAGGTCTGCGTTGTGAAAGCGCAGATCCATGCCGGCGGGCGCGGCAAGGGCGGCGGCGTCAAACTTGCCCGCGGACCGCAGGATGCGGCGCAAAAGGCGCGCGAGATTCTCGGCAAGAACCTGGTCACGCATCAGACCGGCCCGCAAGGACGCCAGGTACGGCGCGTGCTCGTCGAGCAGGGCTTGAACATTGAGCGTGAATTATATCTCGCCATGGTTCTGGACCGCGCCCAGTCTCGTGTCGCGGTGATTTGTTCTGCCGAAGGCGGGGTCGAAATCGAAGAAGTCGCGCGGACAAATCCGCAGAAAATATTAAAGGAAGCGATTGACCCGGTGATCGGGCTCGCGGGATTCCAGTGCCGCAGGCTGGCTTACGCCCTCGGCGTTCCCGCGGCGCTGACCGGCAAGATGGTGCGTGCGATGCAGGGACTCTACCGAGCCTTCGACGAATGCGACGCCTCGCTGGCGGAGATCAATCCGCTGATCATCACCCGGGAAGGCGAGGTCATGGCCCTCGACGCGAAGATGAATTTCGACAGCAACGCATTTTTCCGGCAAGAGGAAATCGTTGCGCTGCGCGACCTCGACGAAGAAGATTCGCGCGAAGTTGAGGCCGGCAAGTACGATCTCTCTTATATCTCGCTCGACGGCAACATCGCCTGCATGGTCAACGGCGCCGGCTTGGCGATGGCGACCATGGACATCATCAAATTCTATGGCGGCGATCCGGCCAATTTTCTCGACGTCGGCGGCGGCG
>Ga0326597_10009964_pt1 | contig 12689 bp, 14 predicted proteins | sample RVTome_12_FD_203789 | JGI IMG/M metagenome (GOLD analysis project Ga0326597, IMG submission 203789) | Soil microbial communities from uranium-contaminated site in the Upper Colorado River Basin, Wyoming, United States - RVT100D185 | ecosystem: Environmental > Terrestrial > Soil > Contaminated >... | reverse complement strand
GCAGGCTGAGGCCACCCGCCGCCCGGGCCGGTTTCCTCACCTTCCGGTAGCCCGGGGCGAAGACGCCGTGGTAGTCACTCCGGTCGATGAACGAGTGGCGGACCTCGCCGTACGTCCGGACGGCGCTTCGTCGGAGGATCCCGTCCTCCCCACCGTCGAGCTCAACCGGCTCGATCGCCGGCCGTGCACCTCGCGACGTCGTCTCGCGGAAGGCGGAATCGACGTCGTCGACCGCGAACGCGATGTCCTTCACGCCGTCGCCGTGGAGCCTGACGTGCTCGGCGATCTCGCCGTCCGGCGTGAGCGGGGCGGTCACAACGATCGTGATGTCGTGCTGGCGCATGACGTAGCTCGCCCGGTCGCGGATGCCCGTCTCGAGGCCAGCGTAGGCGACCGGGGTGAAGCCCCACAGGGCGCGGTAGTAGGCGGCGGCCTGGCGGGCGTTGCCGACCCAGAACTCGACGTGGTCGATCCCGTTGAGGGGGAGGAAGTCCTGGGCCTCCGCGTACGCGTCGCGGTTGACGCGGGCACCGGCCTGGTTCGCGGCGCCGCGCGACAGCGTCTCGGTCATGGTGGTATCTCCCTGCAGGGTGCGCAGAGCTGGTCGAAGGCCCCAATCGTAGCCCCGTCAGACCGATCGGCCACCCCGGGACGTGCGACACTCTGCGCATGTCCGCGCCGTCCGAGCTGTCCGACCTGTCCGACCGCCTCGAGCGCGCCCTGGCCGCCCTCGCCGCGCTCCGCCCGCTCGTCGCGGCCGGCCGGCCGTGGCCGCTGAGCGGCTCGATCGGCACGGAGCCGGAGGCACACTGGGGCCCGCCGGAGGTCCTCGCCCACGTGGCCGAGATGCTCCCCTTCTGGCTCGGCGAGATCGAGCGGATCCTGGACGGCGCGCCGGAGCCGGTGCCGTTCGGCCGGCTCGCCGGCGACGAGCTCCGGCTCGGGGTCATCGAGCGCGACCGATCGCTGCCGACGCGGGAGCTCGACGCTCGCATCGATGCCGGCGTCGAGCGGTTCGTCCGCCGGCTCGGGACGCTGGGCGCCGCCGACGCCGCGCGACGCGGGCTCCACGCGAGGCTCGGCGAGATGACGGTCACCGGCATCGCGGAGCGGTTCGTCGTCGGCCACCTCGAGGAGCACGTCCGCCAGCTTGCCGAGGTGCTCGAGGCGGCGCCCCGGCCATCGTCGGGGGCCGAACCCGCCTGAGCGGTGTTCATCCTCTACGCGATCCCGATCGGCGTCCTCGCCGGCCTGCTCGTCGGCGGCCGCCTCGGCGGGCTGTCGAACCTCCGCTTCCGCTGGGCGCCGCTGGCGATCGCCGGCCTGCTCGTCCAGGTCGTCCTGTTCGCGCTGCCGTCCGGCGAGGCGCTCGGGTCGATCGGGCCTGCCGTCTACGTCGGCTCGACGGTCGCGGTCCTCGTCGCGCTGCTCGCGAACGTGCGCCTGCCCGGGATGGCGATCGTTGCCGCGGGGGCTGCCAGCAATCTCGCCGCGATCGTGGCGAACGGCGGCGCGATGCCCGTGCGGCCCGCGACCCTCGCCGCCGCCGGCCTCGATCCGCGCGAGGGGTTCTCCAACAGCGTCGTGACCTCGGCGCCCGCGCTCGAGCCGCTCACCGACGTGTTCGCCATCCCGGCCGGCGTCCCGCTGGCCAACGTGTTCAGCGTCGGCGATGTGCTGATCGCGGTCGGGATCGCCGTCGCGATCGCCGTCGCCATGAGGCGGGGACGCGACCCGGTGGCAGGCGGCCCGTCGGGCACCTAGCGGCGAGGATCAACGGTCACGCGGGACGATCGCCCCGAGACTCGGCGACCGCCGTCTCGAGCTGTTCGCCCAGCTCCACCGTCCGGCGGTAGGCGGCCCAGACGGCCTCCGACAGGACGGTCCGCAGCCGCCCGGACTCGAGCTCGTGCAGCGCGGCGGCGCTCGTGCCGCCGGGCGACGTGACCATGTTCCGGAGCTCGGCCGGATGCATCCCGGACTGCTTGGCGAACACGGTGCTGCCCTCGAGCGTTTCGATCACCAGGTCGTGGGCGATGTGGCGCGGGAAGCCGAGGTGGACGGCCGCGTCGATGAGCGCCTCCATGACGAGGAAGACATACGTCGGCCCCGTGCCGCTCACGGCGGTCGCCATGGCGACCATCTTCTCGTCGTCGACCTCGAGCTGGGCGCCGAGCGCCCCGAGCAGGGCCGCGGCCTGGGCACGCTGCTCCGGCGTCGTCTCCGGCGTCGCGTACCACACGGTCATGCCGCGCCCGAGGCGGGCGGGCGTGTTGGGCATGGCCCGCACCACCTGGTCGTGCCCCAGCGTCCCGCTCAACGCCGCGGTCGTCGCCCCGGCGAGGATCGACAGGACCAGCTGCCCGCGGCGCAGGTGCGGACCGATCTCGCGGCCGACCCGGCGGAGCATCTGGGGCTTGATCGCGAGGAGCAGGACGTCCGCCCCCTCGACCGCCTCCACGTTGCTCGCGACGACGCGAATCCCGTACTCGGCGGCCAGGTGGTCGCGCCGCTCGTGGCGCTGGTGGCTGGCCACGATCCGGTCCGGCTCGACCAGGCCGCCGCGCAGGATGCCGGCGATCATCGCCTCGGCCATGACGCCGGAGCCGACGGTCGCGATCGTGCGTGCAGTCAGGGGGGACATCGGGCCGGAGTATAGCCGCCGGCCCGCGCGCATCGACCTCGTTTCAGGCCGCGGCCCGGCCGAGGACGAAGAACCGGCCCGTGGTCGTCACATCCGCGGAGCTGAAGCCCGCCGCGACGAGCGCCGCACGCAGGCGACCCGGCGAGTGGAAGACCTTGACGATTCGGAACTCGCGTCCGTCGGCGAGCCTGCGGATCGCGATGTCGCCCGACGGCCGCGGGTGGTCGACCGCGCCGGAATACGGATCGGGGAGCGAATCGACGAAGCCGAATGTCCCGCCCCGCCCAAGCCAGCGCCGGGCAATCGCCATGAACGCGTCGAGCCGGTCGTCGCGAACGTGACTCAGCCAGAACCCCGCGAACAGCCCGTCGACCTCGCGGTCCGGCGCCGCCCACGCGTCGCGCACGTGGAGGTGGGCGCGCAATCCGTGGGCGACCAGCCGCTCGCGGGCCCGTGCGAGTGGGGCCTGGGCGGCGTCATACACGCTGAGTGACCCCTTCCCGGCGAGGAGCGGGGACCACCAGCCCGTGCCGGCTGCGAGCTCGACGATCTCGCCGGCCATTGGCAGCGCGTCGACGAAGCGAGTGGCCGCATCGAGCTCCGCGTCCCACGCCGCATCGTGCACGGGGCCGTGGCTGTAGCGGCCCCTTCGCAGGTACCAGTCGTCGTATTCGGCGGCGCGGGCCTCGTAGTAGGCGACGAGCTCGCCGTCCGGATCGCTCGCCGGTGACGGGCCGTCCGCGACGAGCTCGGCCGGGCTGCCGTCGCCGGTCGGCGCGGCGCGGCCGGTCGACCGACCGCCGGCCGCGCGCCCGGCGGCCGCGCGCTCGGCGAGCGCCTGGTGGAGGCGGAAGCGCAAGAAGCCGTTGTCGCCGGCACGACCGAGGCAATCGGGGCACAGCCGGGCCCAGCCCTCGAGATCGTCAGGCGAACGCGTCTCGTGCGAGCGCCCGCACCACAGGCAGTCGAACGAGGCCCGGAACGGCACTCCGGCTCAGCCGCCGGGCCGGGCTGCCCGGTCGGTCAGCGAGGCTTGAAGGCGTCGACCGCCGCCCGCGCCGCCTCCTTGTCCGTGAACCACGTGGCGTCCATCTGGGTGAACTCGGCCCACTCCACCGGAAGCGACTCCTCCGGGAAGATCGCGTTGACCGGGCACTCCGGTTCGCATGCGCCGCAGTCGATGCACTCGTCGGGATCGATGAACAGCTTGCGGTCCGTGCCCTCGTCGTAGTGAATGCAGTCGACGGGACAGACCGCTACGCATGAGAGGTCGAGCACGTCGATGCACGGCTCGGCGATCACATAGGTCATTCGAGTCGACTCCTCAGCGACGCTCAACGATCCGGGAGAGGCGCACCCGAAGCGTACCACCGGGCAGGCGATCGCCGCGCCGCTCGAGACCAGACAGGCGGGCGCGTTGACGCGGGGCTCACGAGGAGGCGAGCGGAAGCCCGTCCCGGCCGACGAAGCGGACCGGGACGACCATCCCGAGCTGCCAGTGACCGGGGACGTGGCAGCCGACAAACCACGGGTCGCCGTCGGCGGCGGAGGCCGGGACGGTCCACCTGGTGTCGACTCGCTGCCCGGACTCGGCAACGACCCGCAGGCCGGCGACGTCCGGAGGTACCGACACGAGCGGCGTCGGCCCCGGGGGCGGGTTCGCCGCGGCCCCCTCGGCCGCCTCCCACGCGTCCTGGACGCGCATGTCGCCGACCACCGCCTCGTGGACCACCAGCCCGGCGTTGACGACGTGGAGCATGACGGTCTCGCCCGGGACGAGGTCGACGATGCCGGGCTCGAAGCTGAAGTCGCGGGCGATGACGTTCACCTCGCGCGGCGCGGCGTCGGTTCCCGGCGTGATCGGCGGCGTGGCAGCCGGCGCGGCCCGGCAGCCGGCGGCAGCGGCCACGGTCGCGGCGAGGAGGACGGCGGGCGGGAGGGTTCGCAGGAGCGCGGCCAGCGTCCGGAGGCTCACGCGCATGAGTCTAGGTGCTCGTGCCGGGACAGCCGGGCTCATCGCTTGACATCGGCCGACGCTCCACCGCACAGTGCGCGCGATCTCGCACGCTGCGCGCCCGTCCCGGCCGAGGCGTGCGGACATGTCGCTGCCGTCACCCCGAGCGACCCACACCCGAGGAGCCGTTGGCGCTTTCGAACCCTTCCGCACCGTCGCTCGCCGGTTGGGCGCGCCCGTCGCCGACCGCCGGCGCCGGCACGTCCGCCATCCGCCTCGAGGGAGTGGCGAAGTACTTCGGCGAGGTTCAAGCGGTCGCCGGGATCGACCTCGATGTACGCGACGGTGAGTTCTTCTCGATGCTCGGACCGTCCGGCAGCGGCAAGACGACGACGCTCCGGATGATCGCCGGCTTCGAGCTGCCGAGCGCCGGCCGGATCCTCCTCCACGGCGAGGACGTCACCAGGCGCCCGCCGTTCGAGCGCGACGTCAACACGGTCTTCCAGGACTACGCGCTGTTCCCGCACATGTCGGTCGGCGACAACGTCGGCTACGGCCTGATGATCCGGAGGGTGCCCCGCGCCGAGCGGGCCGAGCGCGTCGGTGCGGCCCTCCGGATGGTCCGTCTCGAGGGATACGAGGCCCGCCGCCCGTCGCAGCTGTCCGGCGGCCAGCGCCAGCGGGTCGCGCTCGCCCGCGCGCTCATCAATCGGCCGCGCGTCCTCCTCCTCGACGAGCCGCTCGGCGCCCTCGACCTCAAGCTCCGCCAGGAGATGCAGATCGAGCTCAAGGCGATCCAGCACCAGGTCGGGATCACGTTCATCTACGTGACCCACGACCAGGAGGAGGCGCTCACGATGAGCGATCGGATCGCCGTCTTCAGCGAGGGGCGGGTCGAGCAGGTCGGGACGCCGGCGGACGTCTACGAGCGGCCGACGACGGTCTTCGTGGCCGGTTTCGTCGGCACCTCCAATCTCCTTTCCGGCGAGGCGGCGCGGAAGATCGTCGGAGGTGACGGTCCGTTCACCGTCCGACCGGAGAAGATCCGCCTCGCGGACGCCGCCGAGGTGGTAGGCCCCGACGAGACGTCGGCGACCGGCCACATCCGCGAGGTCGTCTACCTGGGACCGGATACCCGCTACATCGTCGCGCTCGACGCCGGCGGTGAGCTCGTCGTCACCCAGCAGAACCTGGCCACCTCGTCGATGGAGGCGCTGGCTGCGCAGGGCACGGCTGTCCGCCTGGTCTGGAAGCGACAGCACAACCTCCCCGTCCAGGTGGGCGGGGGGTGATGCGCAGGCGCCGGGATGGTACCGGCGCGAAATGGAGGAGGGACATGCGAAAGCACAGGGCGGCCGTCGCAATCGCGTCACTGGCGCTGTTCGTCACGGCCTGCACCGGCGGGGCGAGCTCGTCGCCCGCGCCGAGCGTGCCGGCCTCGCTCGGCGAGACCGAGGACGCGCTCAATCTCGTGGCGTGGGCCGGCTACGTCGAGGCCGACTGGGTCGGTCCGTTCGAGGCGGAGACGGGCTGCACGGTCAACGCGACGCTCGGCAACACGTCCGACGAAATGGTCACGCTCATGAAGACCGGCAATTACGACGGCGTGTCCGCGTCGGGCGACGCCTCGAACCGGCTCATCGCGGGCGGCGACGTCTCGGCCGTCAACCTCGACCTCATCGCGAACTACGCGAACGTGTTCGAGGGCCTCAAGAACAAGCCGCACAACACGGTCAACGGCGTCTCGTACGGCGTTCCGCACGGGCGCGGCGCGAACCTGCTCATGTGGCGGACCGACATCGTCGATCCGGCGCCCGACAGCTGGGGCGTCGTGTTCGACCCGGATTCGCCGTACAAGGGCAAGGTCACCGCGTACGACGCGCCGATCTACATCGCCGACGCGGCCGTCTACCTGATGGCGACCCAACCGGACCTCGAGATCACCAACCCGTACGAGCTCGACCAGGCGCAGTTCGACGCCGCCGTCGCCCTGCTCAAGGAGCAGCGGTCGATCATCGGCAAGTACTGGTCGCTGTACACCGACGAGCAGGCAGCGTTCGCCGCCGGGGACTCCGTCCTCGGCACGACCTGGCAGGTCATCAAGAACCTGCTCGACGCGGACGAAGTGCCGGTCGAGCTGACCCTCCCGAAGGAGGGCGCCACGGGCTGGTCCGACACGTGGATGATCTCGTCGACGGCCAGGAACCCGAACTGCATGTACGCCTGGATGAACTACATCATCTCGCCGGCGGCGAACGCCGCGGCGACGGTGTATTTCGGCGAGGCGCCGGTCAGCCAGGCCGGCTGCGACGAGGCCGAGACGATCAGCCCAGGCCACTGCGACACGTTCCACGCCACCGACGAGGACTACTTCTCGAAGGTCTACTTCTGGGCTACGCCGCAGAAGGAATGCGGCGACTCGCGGGGAGCGGTCTGCAAGGACTTCTCTGAGTGGAACGCCGCCTGGACCGAGATCAAGGGCTGATCCCGGCCACATCGTGACCACGGCTCCCCGGAGGCCCTCGGCCCCGGGGAGCAGCCATTCTCCCAAGGCACCGGATGACGACCCCAGCCGCGCCACCGATCGAACGCCTCTCGCCGATCCGCCGGATCGCGACCGCCCTGTACCGCCGGCCGCGCCTCCAGCTCGGCCTGCTGCTCGCGGCACCAGTGGGCTGGCTCGTCGTCGCCTACCTGGGATCGCTCGCGATCCTGTTCGTCAACTCGTTCTGGCGGGTCGATTCGTTCACCGGAGCGATCGTCTACGAGCCGGGACTGCACAACTTCGAACGGCTCGTGTCAACGGAGATCTACCGCACGGTCACTGGCCGGACCCTCGGCATCGCCGCCGCGGTGACGATCACGGACGCGCTGATCGCCTTTCCGATCGCGTACTACATGGCCCGCGTCGCGTCGCCGCGCCTGCGCGGGTGGCTCGTCGTCGCGATCCTCATGCCGCTCTGGTCGAGCTACCTCGTGAAGGTCTTCGCCTGGCGAATCATCCTCCAGGACAACGGCCCGCTGAACGGGATCCTGCGGCCGTTCGGGCTCGAGGGACCGGACTTCGCCGCGGGCGAGATCCGCCTCTGGCTCGTCTGCTCATACCTCTGGCTGCCGTACATGATCCTGCCGATCTTCGCGGGCCTCGAGCGGATCCCGAGCTCCCTCCTCGAGGCGTCCGGCGACCTCGGAGCGCGGTCGTGGCAGACGTTCCGGCGCGTCGTCCTGCCGCTCGCGTTCCCGGCCGTGGTGGCCGGCTCGATCTTCACGTTCTCGCTGACGATGGGCGACTACATCGCCCCGAACCAGCTGTCGAGCGTCCAGTTCATCGGCAACGTCGTCCAGTCGAACGTCGGCGTCGCCGGCGACCTCCCGTTCGCCGCGGCGTTCGCGACCGTGCCGGTCTTCGTGATGATCGTGTACCTCATCGTGGCGCGCCGACTCGGCGCATTCGAGTCGCTCTGATGATCGGTTCGCGGGCGACCCGGCTGGGGCTTCGGGCGGCGACGATCCTCGCGCTCGGGTTCATCTACGTGCCGCTCGTGATCATCGTCGTCTACGCGTTCAGCGAGGCGCGTGCGCTCGCCTGGCCGATCCGCGGGCTCAGCCTTCGCTGGTGGGAGGAGGCGCTCGGCGATCCCGCCGCGCAGGCGGCCCTCGTGACGTCGATCCAGGCCGCCCTGGGCGCGACGGCGATCGCGCTCGTGCTGGGCAGCCTTGCGTCGTTCGCCGTCCAGCGCTATCGGTTCTTTGGGCGCGACACGATCTCGTTCGTCGTAATCCTGCCGATCGCCCTGCCGGGTATCGTGACCGGGATGGCCCTGAACTCCACGTTCCGGACGCTGGGGGTGGATCTGTCGCTGCTCACGATCATCGTGGGCCACGCGACGTTCTGCGTGGTGATCGTCTACAACAACGTGATCGCCCGGCTCCGGCGCGCGGCGCGCTCGATCGAGGAGGCGTCGATGGACCTGGGGGCCGACACCTGGCAGACGTTCCGCTACGTGACGTTCCCGGTGATCCGGACGGCGCTCCTCGCCGGCGGCCTGCTCGCCTTCGCCCTGTCGTTCGACGAGGTCATCGTCACGACGTTCACGACCGGGGGCAATCAGACCTTGCCGATCTACATTCTCAAGCTGCTGTCGCGCGATCCGTCGCCGGCGGTCAACGTGATCGCCGTCGTGGTGATCCTGCTTTCCGCGCTACCCGTCTACGTGGCCCAGCGGATCAGCTCCGATGCCGGGGCGGCGGCGGGACGCGCGTAGCCCTCAACACCACCGACGTCCGGCGGTCTCGGCGAGCGCGGCGGCGATGAGCGCAGCGGCCGGAACGAGCAGGCGGAAGCGAACGACGATGCGGGACACGAGCGAGGGCATTCTCTCGACCTCCATCCGACCGTCCCGGCGACCGGACCACGATCGCGGTCCGGCCCCGACGAGGCGTGCCCGGCCGATTCCGACCGCGAGACCGGGATCCTAGCGGCAGCCGCTTAGCTGCCACTTACCTCGATCGGTGAGATCCAGCTCTTGACCGAGCCCGCGCGGACCTCGATCGTCATGGCGGTGGACAATACCCAGCTGAACCGGTTCCGCGCCGGCACACTCGCACGCGGCCCGCACCAGGATCGAGTCGATCGGCTGCTGCGCCGCCTCGTCCGGGTCGGCCTGCGCCTGCTCGACTGGCGTGTCGACGCCACCGGACTCGACCGACTCCCGCACGACCGTGGCTTCCTGCTGGTCGGCGCCCCGCACCGGGCGTGGGTGGACCCGTTCCTCGTGATCGCCGCCTGGCCGTCGAGCGCACCCCGGCTGACGTGGTTCGGCGACGGGCAGACGATGATCCGGTCGTGGTGGCGTCGCCTCCTCCTCCCCCGGCTCGGCATGATCCCGATCGACCGGCGGGCCGGCGGACCGCGCGCCTACGCCGATGTCGTGACCAGCCTGATCGTCCGCGGCGGAGTCGTCGCTCTGTTCGCCGAAAAGGGCCCGCCGTCGAGCCCGACCGAGACCCGGGCGATCTCGCCGGGCTTCGCCTACCTCGCGATGGCCGCGGGCGCGCCGGTCGTCCCCGTCGCGATCGCGGGCACGCACCACATCGTCCGGGGTTCGTCGTTCTGCGTCGACGTGCTCCCGCCGTTGGACCCGGGGCCGCGTGTGGGGGATCCGTTCGGACCGGACGGCCGCGACCGGGCCCGCGCGACGGCCGCGACGTTCCGCGCGGCGGTCACGGACGTACTGGCGACCCGGACGCCGTGGGTCGACGCGCGTCGCCCGGCCAGGGACCGCTGGCCCTGGCTGGCGAGGCTGTTCCGGTAGCTCGGGCGCCGGCTCGCATCCCGCCGGGCGGCGTCGTTACATCGACTTCTCGTGCGACGGGTCGAGGTACTTCTCCGGGTCGTCCTGGAACTCGAGCATGCAGCCCCTGCCGCAGAACCAGTATGTCTCGCCGTTGTATTCGACCTTCAACTGGGCGGTCGTCGTGTCGACCTGCATGCCGCAGACGGGATCGGTGGCCATGGCCATGGTTCGGCCCTCCTTCGATGGCGGCGCTGCCGGCGCGCGTCGGGTGGTACTCCTAGGGAGTATAGCGCCCCGAACGGGGCGAGGGCCCACCGGGACCAGGTCGATCGCGGCCCGAAGCGTGCACTCACGCGAATGCGCCCGACACGGGCCGTGTACGATCGACGCGTGGACCCGATCGCCGTGGACAGCACTCGCTCCGCCCTCCTCGCCGAGCGCGCCCGCCTCCTCTTGGAGATCGAGGAGACGATCGTCTCGCCGAGCCCGATGACGTACGGGTCGCAGGCTGCCGCCGCGAGCCAGGTCTTCGAGCAGCAGCGCGACCTCGCCCTGCGCGATCGTGCCCGGCAGCACCTCGAGCTCGTCGATGCCGCGCTCGCCCGGCTCGGCGAGGGCACGTTCGGCGCCTGCCGCCGCTGCGCCCGGCCGATCGCCCCGGAACGCCTCGAGGCGCTGCCCTGGGCGGCCCACTGCATCGACTGCCAGCGCGAGATCGCTCGCGGCCGCCCGTGACGGCGGCGCCGGAGGACGATTCGGCCCCGCTCGTCACCCTCGACCGCATTCGCGCCGCCGCGGCGACCCTCGAGGGGATCGCCCTCCACACCCCGCTCGTCGCGCTCGGGCCGCCGGAGCGACGCCAGCTGCTGAAGGCAGAGAGCCTCCAGCCGACCGGGGCGTTCAAGCTGCGCGGCGCGTACGTCGCGATCGCAGCGCTGGCCCCGGAGGTCCGCGCCCGCGGCGTCGTCACCTACTCGTCCGGCAACCACGCCCAGGGCGTCGCCCGGGCCGCCCGGCTGCTCGGGGCCCGCGCGGTCATCGTCATGCCGTCCGACGCGCCGGCCGTCAAGACGGCCCGGGTCGCCGCCGACGGAGCGGAGATCGTCGTCGTCGGGCCGTCGAGCGAGGAGCGTCGGCGCGTCGCGGAGGAGCTCGCCGCGGAGCGCGGCCTGGCGATCATCCCGCCGTTCGACGACGATCGGATCATCGCCGGCCAGGGCACCGTGGGCCTCGAGATCGCCGAGTCGCTCCCGGACCTCGCGGCCGTCCTCGTCCCGATCGGCGGCGGCGGGCTGGCGAGCGGCGTCGCCGTGGCAATCCGGGCGCTCCGGCCCGGCGCGCGGCTGGTCGGTGTCGAGCCCGAGCTGGCGGCCGACGCCCGCGACTCCCTGGCGGCCGGGCGGATCGTGAGCTGGCCGGCCGAGCAGGTGGGCCGGACGATCGCCGACGGCACGCGAACGACGGCCCTGGGCCGGCGCACGTTCGCCCACCTCTCGGCGCTGCTCGATTCGATCGTGACGGTCAGCGAGGCGGAGATCGCGGCGGCGGTCCGCCTCGCGGCGGAGGAGGCGAGGCTCGTCGTCGAGCCGTCCGGCGCGCTGTCGGTCGCCGCCCTCCGCTACCGCCCAGTCGAGGCGGGCGTGGCCGGCGTCGACGGGGCGGTCGTCGCGATCGTCAGCGGCGGCAACGTCGATCCCGAGCGCTACCGCGCGTACCTCACGGCACCCGATCCTCCCTGAGCCGGTCGGCCAGCCGGGCCTCGCGCTCGCGGATCGCCGCCCGGGCCAGGTCCGCCTGGCGGTCCGCGCGCCCGGCGTCGCGCTCGTCCTGGCGCATCCACGCCCATACGAGCCCGATTACCGCGCCGAGGAAGATGAGATCGCCCACCAGCCACATGATCCCGGCCGCGACCTGCTGGTCGAGCAGCGGATCCGGGCCCCACGGCCGCGCCAGCGTCACGTAGTGCGGGTAGAGCGCGGCCGGCGCGTTGAGCAGCACGACCGCGAGGAACGTGTTCTGCGGCATCTGGAGGAACACGTACATGGCGCGAACCGGCGGCGACATCCGCCACGGGGTGGGATCCACGCCGACGGCCGGCCACCAGAACAGGACCGCGGAGCCGAGGTAGAGGACGTGCTCGAGGTCGTGGGCGAGCGCGTCCTCGAGAGCGAGGTCGAACAGCGGCGAGAAGTGGGTCGCCCACATCACCGCGGCGAAGGCCACCCACGCGACGACCGGGAACGACAGGGCGCGGACGACGCGCGAGTTGAGGACCGGCAGGATCCAGCGCCGGCGCGCCCCCGGCGTCGCGACCCGCAGGAGGAGCGTGATCGGCGCCGACAGGACGAGAAGCGGCGCGGCAACGAGCGTCAGCAGGATGTGCTGGACCATGTGGACCGAGAAGAGCGTCGTGTCGTACTGCTCGATGCCGGACAGCAGCGCGACCGCGATCGCGGCCAGCCCGCCGACGAACGCCGCGGAGCGCCGTCGCGGCACCCGGGTGCCCGGGTGGGCCGCGTCGACCCGGCGGACGGCGGCGAGCCACAGCCAGGCCGCGGCGAGGATCGGGAGGACCACGAGCGGCTCGACCGTCCAGCCGAGCAGGAGGTTTGCGAAGGTCGGCGGCTCGGCCGGAACGTCGCCGTGCGCCGCGACCGGCAGCGCGCCGAGCAGCGCACACAGGGCGAGGCTGCCGAACAGGGCCGTCCCGCGCAGCGCAACCGGCGCTCCCGGACGGGCGGCGGCGCGAGCGGCACGGAACCGATCCGCGATCACCGTGTCATTCTCGCCCAGG
>Ga0326597_10009963_pt1 | contig 12689 bp, 5 predicted proteins | sample RVTome_12_FD_203789 | JGI IMG/M metagenome (GOLD analysis project Ga0326597, IMG submission 203789) | Soil microbial communities from uranium-contaminated site in the Upper Colorado River Basin, Wyoming, United States - RVT100D185 | ecosystem: Environmental > Terrestrial > Soil > Contaminated >... | reverse complement strand
ACGGATTCGGATGCGGAGGGGGTCCTCTGCACGGCGCAGGCGCTTCAAACTCCCCCCCCACGCTCCCTCGCTGGGAGGGTTCATGTGGAGTGGTGTGGGAAGCGCCTCGCGCTGGCAGTGGGGGAAGGAATGGAGGAAGGGACGGAGGGACGGAGGGACGAAGGGACGGAGAAGAGGGATCAAGGGAGGAAGATCGGAGCCGCGCCCGTAAGGAAGCGGATGGAGGAAGGGACGGAGGGACGAAGGGACGAAGGGACGGAGGGAGGGATCAAGGGAGCGAGGTAGGGACGGGGGGAGACGGCGAAACGCCGAAACGCCGAAACGCCGAAACGCTGAAACCTCAAGACGCGGCCATTCGTCATTCTGCATTCGTCATTCGTAATTCGCCCGACGCGAGGCGTCGGGCGTCCGTCCTGGTCCTCGTCATGACCATGCTCTCCGTTTTGTTCGTCCTCGGCGTGGCCTTTCTCGCCACGATGAACTTCGAGGCGGAGATGATCTCCGCCGAACGATCCCGCGACCGCGTCCGCAACGGCGTCGAGGCCGCCATCAGCGAGACCACCGCCGCGCTCCAGCAGCGGCTGCTCGGCGCGACCGTCGCCGCATCCGCCGGCGCCTCACCCGCCGCCGGGGCCATGGTCGATCTGCCCATCGACCGAAGCCTCTTCGCACCGATCGAACCCTATTGCGAGACGTTCGACCCGGCCGACATGAACTGCAACCCGGTCGACCCGGCCGACGACGACGCCGTCGCCTGGCGATGGTTCACGGACGCCCAATCACTCTTCTCGACCTCGACTTGCGCCGCCGGGCCGTGGAAACGCCAGTTGGCCATCGACACCACCGCCCAGAACGGCCGGGTCATCGCCGGGTGGTGCAACGGCGGCCCGAACCCCTGCACGATCTGCGATCCGTTCGATGACAACGCCTGCCCCGGCGCTTCCGGCGTCCCGCAAGGCACTTGCGTGCCCGTCTCCGCGGCCGACGCCGATGGTGACGGCGTCACGGACTCGGTCTACTTCGACGCCGCGAACGACCTGGGCCTCTCGCGGTATCAGGTCGACGCGCTCTCCAACGCCGTCAACGGCGATGCCTACAACGCGGGCAACATCTCCGTCGCGGTCCGCGTTGTCCCGCACGGCGGCATGGTCAACCTCAACGAGTCGCACCCCCGCCTGATCCAGAACGTACTCGGGCTGCCGAAATGGCCGGCCCAGGGCGACGGGCCCGATCCCAATCTCGGCGACTTCGTGCACGCCCCCACCCAGAACGAGCGCTTCTACCCGCCCGGGCTCGAGGAGCCGTCGTTGCGCCGGCGCGTGTTCCTTCCGCCAGCCACGCTGCCGCCGACGCAGCTCCACGGCAACCCGCTGTCCGCCAACCCACAGGGCACCCGCGGCGACCTGGACCGCTTCCTCTTCGCCCCGATCGGAAGCAGCGGATTCGAGACGCTTACGTCCCACCGGTTCTGGACCGTCGGAACCGGCGAGCACCTGTACAACGACCCAAACCTGCCGCTCGTACAGCAGGCCCGCCTCGAGCCCCTCGCCGTGCTCAGCACCAGCGGCCTGTCGTTCTCCGAGTACGACCGCCGCCATCTGCTCACCACGGTCGGACACGACGACCTGCTCGCCCGCGGCGGGACGGTGCGGACGCCGGCCGGGCCGATGGACCTGCGTGACGCCATGATCGCCGCGAACCGCAGCGCGTTTGACTCGGGCGGCGATCCCGACTGCGAGCGCCTGCTGCCCTTCGAGATCGCCAACTACCCGCACGACCTGCCCAACGACACCGTGCCGAACGACGTGGACGAGGCCTGCGACTGCCCCACGAGTCCCTATTGCCGCTTCGACCTGCGCAAGGGCCGCCTCAAGCTCAGCCTCCCCTGGCTCGACAAGATGAAGGCCCTCATCGACACCTCGAGCACCAGCGACGACATCATCAACCTCGCCCAATGGGAGCGCATCATCCACGACGCCTTCTACATGCTCGTCCGCAACGCGGCCCGGACCGTCCCCGCCCCGGCGTTCACCGGTACCACCGACATCGTTCCCTGCACGGACACGAGCCACTGCGTTGCCAGTGTTGACTCCAATTCCGTCTGCACCACGACGGGCCCGATGGCCAATACCTGCACCATCCCCTGCCCGAGCAGTCTGGCCGCCCCCGCGACGGCGGTCTGCACCGGGGACACCACCAGGCCAGGCATCTACGAACTCGGCGCCCCTTACTGGCAGGACCAGCGGTGCGTCGTCTTGGCTCCAGACTGCCGCCCGGGGGAGACCTGCATCCCTGATACGATCAACCCGCCCGCGGCGATGGGCTTCTGCGGCGATCCGGCGACCCGGCAGCGGCGCAGCCTGGCGCTGGTGTCGCGCACCGCCGCGTCGCTCACCGCGAACATGATCGACTTCGTCGATCAGGACTTTGTGCCCACGCGCGTCCGGCTGCGCTCGTTCGATTTCAACAACGACGACTACGGCGACTGCTACGGCGGCGGGGCCATGGGTGAGCCGTGCAGGACCAACACCGACTGCCCCGCGGGGACCTGCCGCCCGCCGGCCAAGACCGTCGGCCGGGACTTCGACGAGCAGGACAAGTTCGGCAACTACATCGGCATGCGCCGCGCGCCGCAGTACGTCTACGGAATCGAACGGCAGCCGTTCATCACAGGCGTGACGACGGTGGCGGGTGGAGCACCACCGAATGACCAGATCGAATGGGCTGTCGAGCTGTTTAATCCCTTCGATATCAATCTCACCGCTATTGGCGAGTTCTGGCTCTACATCGTAACTCCAGGCACCGCAAATGCATTCTTGACGGCACCCAGGTTTCGCATCACCGACACACTGCGTCCTTATGGAGGTGCAGGAAGTGGCGGTCCCTTTACTGTCTTTCACTGGCCGGACCCGATCCTCGCGAACCTCGGCGCCGTCCTCGTGCCCAACCCGCCGGACGCGAGCGTGTATGGTGTGCCTATCGATGCCAACATAAACAACGGGGACATCATCTACGTCATTCAGCGTGTCTCATATGACTCCGGCGCTACGACCACGAACATCGTGGTTGACCAGTTCTCGGTCACGGGCGCGTGTATAGGACAATGGGGTCCCACACTCGCACCTATCGGCGCGCCCCCGGGAGACGGCACGTGCTTGCCGGGTCCAGGTGCCGACTATGTTTACACGCGTCGACGTGGCGTCCCAGGACCGCCCGGACCGCTGGCCTCGTTCTGGGCCGGTGTCGTGCCGTTTATTACGCCGGATCCACGGGGCGCCGGAGTTGCACCCGTACTGGGCGTATGGAACCCGGGGATCGCCGGCGTTCTGCCCGTCGAGGTTGCGTTTGCCGACACCGGCAGCTTTACGCGGCTCCGGCCCGATGAGCCCGACCCGAACGACCCGACGATGTTCGGCACAGCATTCCCCACCACCGGCTCCATGCTGGTGACCCTGCGCCACGCGAACCGCTCGACTGCCGACTTCATCGGACCGAACCTCGTGACCGACCTGGCCTTCACAACCTGGCTCAACGCGGGCGAAACGCCGAACACCAACGTCTATACGCTCAGCGGACCGAGCGGAACCGTTGCAGAAGTCACCGAAAGCGGGCAGGTCGACAACGGACGCATGCCCGTCTTCGACGTCGGGGCCGCCGGAATCGGCGCCTGGGCCCCGTACCAGTTCTCGCTCCACCACATGCAGCCCTGGGCCACCGACCTCAACCACCAGGGGACCGAGTTGAACCTGCCATGGGGGCAACTGATCTTCGACTACTTCACCGCACTGCCCCTTGCCGGCGGCGGGCCCTATCGCCCGGAGCCCGTCTGTCACGGCGGCCCCAACCACGGCCGTGGATGCAGGACAGCCGCCGACTGTTCCGGCGGCACCTGCCCGGCGTTCACCCCGGGCCGGGCCCAGTCCCAGCCGCGCGTCGACCGCAACGGTCTCCGCGTCCACGGCCGGATCGACATCAACGCCGCACCCTGGACCGTCCTTTCGGGCCTGCCGCTTATGACCGACAACCGGTTCGCCCCGAGCGTCCGCGGCAAGCTCGCCTTGTTCGCCAGCTTCCACCGTGTGTGCGAGGGCGGCCCGGACCACGGCAGGGTGTGCACGACGGACGGCGATTGCAGCGGCGGGACCTGCCCGCCGGCCGCGGCCATCGGGCCCGAGTTGGCCCAGGCCATCGTCGCGTACCGCGAGCAGCGCTCGGTTCAGGCCTCGGGCGACTACGGCGAACCGCCGAACGTCAGTACCGGCTTCACCGTGTTCAGCCGCGATTGGTCCGCCACTGATGCGCGGATCCGCCGCGGAACAGGCTTCCTCACGGTCGGTGAGCTGGCCAACGTCCGCCACCCGGCGCCGACGAACCCGTTCTACGATATCGAGTTGCAGAACCTGTCTGCGGCGGCCCCTGCGACGCCCGACTTCCTCGCCGCCGTCAGCGGGCTCGCCGCCCTCGGCGACTGGGTCACGACCCGTTCCGACGTGGCTACCGTTTACGGCGTGGTTCGCGGGGCGCCGGATCAGGATTTCGCGGAGGAACTTGCCGGGCTGTCCCCGGCCGACCGAGATACGCTGCTCCAGCAGGACATCGATTCCCGGGCCATCCGGTTCCAGGAGACGCTCGATCGCCTGCCAGCGATGACTGGAGAGGGCATGACCTCCCGAATCGGCGGGCGGGTCGTCAGCCCCTACACCGACGTGGTTAACGATTGACCATCAGAGCCCGAAGCACAAGCGCGGGGTCCGCTCGCGGGGCCGTCCTAGGTTCGGCGCCTCCGCGCCTACGGTCGGACCGTGCGTGGGGTGCCGTGTGGGCGGGCCCGCGACATGGTTCTTTGGCGCCGCGGGCGGGCCCGTCGCTTGCGCTCAGGGCTCTGAAGAGAACGGCCTCGCAGGCCGGATGCCGCCGCCGCGGGCGGGCCCGTCGCTTGCGCTCGGGGCTCTGAAGGGAACGGCCTCACAGGCTGTATGCCGCCGCCGCGGGCGGGCCCGTCGCTTGCGCTCAGGGCTCTGAAGGGCGCCCGCCGCGTCCGGTAAGCCGGCGAGCCTGGGCTGCGTGTGGCCGATTTCGCCCGGCGTGCAAAACGCATCGGGCGTTGGTGTGGGCAGGATTCGGGGGGTATAATGGGCAAGGCCTTACGAGGGGGATGGACCATCCATGCGCGCCGGGGCCTGTCGTGGAACGGCGTGTTCGTGGCCCGATCCGGCGATCAACCCTCACAGAAGCAACTGGAGGATGCATCAACATGGCCCTGCGTCGGCTCAGCTATGGGGTGTTCACGGTCGCGCTGATTCTGGGGGCGGCGGCGACGGTCCTGGCGGTGAAGCGGTCGTCGTCGACCGAGCGGCTGCCTTACCCTGCGGCCGCAGAGCGGGATTCGCTCCGCGAGATTGACCCGGTCGATCCGAACGCGGGCGGCGAGGTCCCCGCGGCGTTGCTGGGCGGTGTGGCCGGCGCCGACCCTACGGCGGGCTGCAACGCGGTGGGCGCGTTCGACGAACAATTCGCCTTCGGCTCGGTCTACCGCGGCAACGCCGTACGCTTCGACCGCCCGGTGGCTTTACGCGAGTTCACGATGGAGCTGAAGTTCGCCGGCACGACGAACCTGTACTTCTCATTGCACCGCCGTGACGACGGCGGCAGCCTGTTCCATCGCTTCCTGCCCAGCGATATCGTCCGCACCGGCGCGACCGCATTCGGCAACGGCCCGGCCGACCCGACCAAGATCTTTTCCACGGGCCCGTTCAGTCCGCTGCTGGAGCTTCCGCCCGGTGAGTACGCCTTCGCCGTCGCGTGGGGCAATGCCACCAGCGTTGGATTCGGGCGGGCCGCGGAGTTCGATCCTGAGTTCATCCCCGGCGTCGGCACGATGCTCGGCACGGTCAACCGCAACCTCGCCCCGCCGATCGACCCGCTGGATCAGGGTGTGTCGCTGAGTTACAACACGAGCTTCGGCCTCTTCGCGATGGAGATCTGCCTCGTCGCCGAGCCGGGGGCGTGCTGCTCGGCCGACACGCAGAGCTGCACGGAGGTGCTCGAAACAGCTTGCGACGATCCCGGCGATTTCTTCGCCGGCCAGCGCACCACCTGCGATGACGTGATCTGCCGCTTCGGCGCGTGCTGCTCCATCTGTCAGGATTGCCAGCCCTCGACCGCCCAGCAGCGTTGTGTGCAGGATGGCGGCACGTTTCATCTGAATACCGACTGCCCGGCCGACGAGGCGGGCCGAAAGGCGCTTTGCCCCGGCATCACCGGCGCGTGCTGCACCGGGCAAACGTGCGCCGAGGTGTGCGCAGCGAACTGCGTCGGGACCTTCCTCGGTGTGGGGGTCGAATGCCAGCCGGACCAGCACACCTGCGCGGGGGCTTGCTGGATCTGCGATACCGACTCGGACTATGGATACTGCCGCCAACGCTCAGAGGCCAGCTGCGAGGGTGCGCTCCAAGGAGAGTATGCCGGGCGCGACACCGACTGCGTGCGGCCCCCGGCCGTGGAGCAGTGCGGCGGAACCTGTTGCGTGTACCTGGACGGGATCGGCCCGAGGCGTTGCACGAATGTCAGCTCACGCGAGGCCTGCATTGCGCCGCCCTCGACCGACGTTTTCATCTACCTGCGTGACGGACACACTCCCGACGAGTTCGGGAACATCGGGGCGACATGTCCGTCGATGACGTGTCCCAGCTCACCGGATTCCCGGTTCCGGTGCTGCCTCCCCGACGGGAGCTGCATCGACGTAGCCGCAAGCAACGGCCTTGCCGTATGTGACGAAATGCACGGCGAGCCGAACACGAGTTCGACATGCAGCGCGACCAATTGTCGTACCGAGAACAACTACGGCGCCTGCTGCTTCTCGGATGGTAGCTGTGAGCTGCTCATGAAGACGGGATGCCAGGACTCGGGCGGTGTCTTTGTCACCGACGGCAGCGGTGTCGGGGTGAAGACCTGCGACCCCTATCCATGCGGCGCGGTCGCGTCCGTCACCGGCGCCTGCTGCGACCTGGCTGTCGGGGCCTGTGAAGTCACTACCGAGCTGGTCTGCAACGAGAGCGGGCGGTTCTTCCAGGGCGTCGGCACCGACTGCGCCGACGCGGTTGGGACGTGCCCGGGAATCGGGGCCTGCTGCCGGATCAACGGCGAGTGCTTCGACGACACTCGTGCCGACGACTGCGAGATGATCTACGACGGGGCGTACCGCGGCGACGGTTCGCTATGCGACGCCCTCGACCCCGGGTGCAGCGAACTACGGGCCTGCTGCACCGTGAACGGCGATTGCGTCCTCGCGACGGAGGCCGAGTGCATGTCCGTCAACGGCACGTTCAACGCCGGTGCGACGACCTGCGCACCGGATACCTGCCCGGCCGGGGCGTGCTGCATCGCCGACGAGGGATCCTGCCTGCGCAGGCGCGAGGACCACTGCCTCGAACCGGACGTCTATCTCGGTGACGGCGCCGTCTGCGAAAGCGGCGTGTGCGTCCGCGGGGCCTGCTGCCACGACGACGGGACCTGCGAGCCGGCACAGATCCACCAGGACTGCGCCGATTTTGGAGACATCTTCACCCCCAACGTCGTTTGCGAAGCCCTCGACCCGCCGTGCAGCGCCGTCGGGGCCTGCTGCTTCATCACCGGCATCTGCGCCCAGCTACGTCCCGAAGAGTGCGCCGACGACGGCGGCACGTACCAGGTCCCGGGCCTGGGCTGCTCGCCGGGGCTGTGCAATCGGGGGTCGTGCTGTACGCCCGCCAACGAATGTCAAGACGATCAGTTTGCCACCTCCTGCATCAGCCAGGGCGGGGGTTACTCGTTCCACGCCGCCACCATCTGCGCCATCGACCGCCCGTGCGACCCGCTCGGCGCCTGCTGCCTCTTCGAGCTGTGCAGCATCGAGACCCAGTTCGAGTGCGAGGAGGTCGACGGCGGCTCGTACCAGGGCGACGGCAGCACGTGCGGGGCGGAGTCGTGCCCCATCGGCGCCTGCTGCCGCCCCAGCGGCCCGGGCACGTTCAGTTGCGACGACGACGAATTCGAGTCCGAGTGCCTGGGCGAAGGCGACGTGTTCCACCCCGGCGGCGACTGCCTTGACCGCCCCTGTGATCCCAGGGGCGCATGCTGCACAAACGGTGTCTGTGAGATCATGCCGCGGTTCTTCTGCGAGCCGCAAGGCGTCTACGTCGGCGACGAGACGGTGTGTGCGGCCGGCGTGCCCGAGAGCTGTACGATCGATCCGCGGTACCCACACCTTCCGACGGATCCCAATGCTTCTCTCGGCCTGACGAGTCTCGAGGTAACGCTCTACTGCGGCCCGTCACCGCTGACGGTCGACGATCTCTCCGTGCGGCTGGACCCGACGGGACCACCTGTGCCGGGCATTGTCGGCCTGACCGAGATCGACCCCGCGACCGTTGCGGTCACGTTGGATGCGCCCATTCCGCCGGCGCATTGGCTCTGCATCGGCTTGACGGGTTCGACAAACGAGGTTTGCGTCGCGGCCCTGCCCGGCGACGTGAATGGCGATCTTGTGACTGGTTTCGAGGACCTGACGGCGCTCTTGAACGATATGACCGGGCCGCGCGTTTTGCCGCTGCACAGTTGTGACATTGACCGCGACGAGCAGTGTTTGTTCACCGACCTGCTCGGCCTCATCGACCTGCTCACGGGCGCAAACGAGTTCAACGCGTGGGACGGCGCCACGCTGCCCGAATGCCCGTCCACAACGGCCCCACAGTAAGCCGCGGCTTCGCGTCCGGGCACGCGCGTGAACGGCCGTTTGTGCGACGGGCGGGTGGCGCGTTGACCACCGTGCCGCGCATGCAAAAACCGGCGAACTCTCGTTGCGCCGGCTTAGCGGGATGTGATCCTCAGCTTGCTGTCCGGCCGTTGGTGCCTTCTTTTTCGATCTTGCGGACCTGCTTGCGGAGTTGGCGGCGGCGGCGCTCCGAAGGCTTCTCATAGTAACTGTGACGCTTGATGTCGCGGGTGAGACCCTCGCGCTGACAAAGCCGCTTGAAGCGCTTGAGCATTTGCTGAATCGATTCGTTCCCTCGTGGCCTGACCTTGATCAACGAAACCTCCGCAAATAAAAGACCGTCCGGCATTTTCACACCCACTTTTGACGACACTCGGGCCTGATCCCACGGCGGGTGCAATGTCGCGGGACGGCGATTCTAGCCCATCCCATCGACAGCCGCCACCACCGGCTTGCAAAAACCCGGGCCCCAAAGTGACGTACCCGCGACGGGGCATCGCATAAAGGTCCGATAATACATAATGGATCGCACACGAATAGCCTTCGGCGATGCCTCGGATCGGTCACAGGATGAAACGGCTCAGGTCGACGTCCTGGCTGATCTCCGCGACGCGCTTGCGCACGTAGGCCTCGTCGACGGTCAGGGTCTGCCCGCGGCGGTCCGGGGCCTCGAAGCTGATCTCCTCCATCACCCGCTCCATCACCGTCATCAGCCGCCGGGCCCCGATGTTTTCCGTGGATTGGTTGAGGTGGTGTGCGACGTCGGCGATCGCGGCGATGGCCCCTTGCGTGAACTCGATCAGCACCCCCTCGGTCGCCAGGAGGGCGACGTGCTGCTTGGTCAGCGCGTTCTCCGGCTCGGTCAGAATCCGCACGAGGTCGTCACGGCCCAGGTCGTCCAGTGCCACGCGAAGCGGCAGGCGCCCCTGGAGCTCCGGCATCAGATCGCTCGGCTTGCAGTCGTGAAACGCCCCGGCCGCGATGAACAACACGTGATCCGTCCGGACCGGCCCGTAGCGCGTGGTCACCGTGCTTCCCTCAATGACCGGCAGCAGATCGCGTTGCACACCCTGCCGAGAGATATCCGGGCCGCGGCTCTCCGACGGCGACGCCAGCTTGTCCAGCTCGTCGAGAAAGACGATCCCGCTCGATTCCGTGCGCCGAACGGCCATCTCCGCCATGGCCTCGCGGTCGATCAGCTTGTCGCACTGCTGGTCGAAGAGGATCTGGCGGGCCTCCTTGATCGGCACGCTGCGCCGCTTGGTCTGCGACGGAATCAGCCGTTCCATGAAGTTCTGCACGTCGGGATCGAGCTGGTCCATCCCCAGGTTGGTCATGATCCCCACCGGCGCGGACTTCGTCACCACGTGCACCTCGACGTGCCGCTCCTCCAGCCCGCCCGACTGAAGCTGCGCCCGCAGCTTCTGGCGGTTGCGCCGGCGGCGCTCCGCGGCCTCGCCGTCTGCACTTGAATCCGGCTGATTGGGCGTGGGAATCAGCAGATCGAGCAACTGCTCCTCGGTGCGCCGTTCCGCCTCGGCCCGGACGACCTGGGTCTGCTCCGTCCGCACCATGTGCACCGCCAGCTCCACCAGATCCCGGATCATGCTCTCCACGTCCCGGCCGTGGTAGCCGACCTCGGTGTACTTGGTCGCCTCGACCTTGATGAACGGGGCGTCGACCAGCCCCGCCATCCGCCGGGCGATCTCGGTTTTGCCGACACCGGTCGGGCCGATCAGGATCATGTTCGCCGGCCCGACTTCCTCGCGCAGCTCCTCGGGAAGCTGCTGCCGCCGCCAGCGGTTGCGAATCGCGACGGCCGCAGCGCGCTTGGCCGCGGTCTGCCCGACGATGTGCCGGTCGAGCGCCTTGACGATCTCTTTGGGGGTCAGGTGTTCCATGGAATCAGGCACGGAGGCACGAAGGCACGGAGGAAACAGCGCAAACGTCGAAACGTCGAAACGTCGAGACGACTAAACGTCAGAAACTCGGGCCGTCGCAACCGCGCAAGGCTGCGTTCTGAATTTTGGATTCTCCATTCTGAATTCGCTCTACGTTCGCCTCACAAGCGCACGCGCGCGAAGTGGCGAACAGAACGCCGGACCGCCGCGTCCCTCGGTGATCGGACCCGGACACTGCGTTGCCGCCGCGTCCGACAAACGCATCCTGTTATCCGAGCGTTTCGACATAGATTTCCTTATTGGAATAGACGCAGATGTCGCCGGTGATGCGCAGCGCCTCTTCGACGATTTTCTCGGGCGGGAGTTCGGTGTGCATCACGAGCGCGCGCGCCGCCGCGACCGAATACATTCCGCCGGATCCAATTCCGATGACGCCGTCGGTCGGCTCAAGCACGTCACCCGACCCGCCGATCAAGAGCGTGGCGTCCTTGGACACGGCGACCAGCATCGATTCCAATCGCCGCAATGCACGGTCGGTCCGCCACTGTTTCGCCAGCTCGATCGCCGCGCGGCGGACGTTGTCCTTGTACTGCTCGAGCTTGGCGTCGAACCGCTCGAGCAGAGCGAACGCGTCGGCCACCGAGCCGGCGAACCCGCAGAGCACCCGGCCGCCGGCCAGCTCGCGGATCTTGCGGGCGTCGTGCTTGACGGCCGTCTGACCGAAGCTGACCTGTCCGTCGCCGCCGATCGCGACTTTGTCGCCGCGGCGGACCGTGAGTATCGTAGTGGAATGGATCGTTTCTTTGGCCATCAGGATCGGAGCACCATGAACCTTCGCTTTTCCAACTCGACCATAGGGGACGGGAGACTTTTTGGCAACGCCGCGCGGATCGTCGCGCCGGTAACGCTGGTCGCAGCGCTGTGCGGAGGCTGCAAACAGCCGGAAAAGAACGACAACGGCCAGCCCTCCGGGAGCTTCCACACGACCCGGCACGAGTCCTACTCGCACAAGAGCTACGAGCTGACCGCCGATTCCTTCCCGCCCTCGATGCCGCTGAATCTCCGGCACCAGGCCCACTGGCTCGCGGTCGAAGAGATCGGCCCCGATTCCGACGGCGGCTGGGCGACGGGCTCCTTCGACTCCGATCGTAACAAGATCGACGTGACCACCGATGACGTCGACCGCTTCTCCATCGATATGACCCAGGTGCCGGTCGACTGGAACCGGATCGTCATCATCGGAATCGACGGCGTCAACACGGAGCTCAAGAAGCGCAACTACAACGTCTACCACTTCGCCCGCAACGCATCGGGCCAGTGGATCGTCACCAACCCGTAAGAGCTGATCCGGATCGTGTGGCCGCGGTTTCCGACCGGGGCAGCACGGATCGGAATGCCGTGCCGCCCGCTCACAGCGGCCCGCTAGCCGCGGCTCAGGATGCGCTCGACGTGCCGGATCTTCTCTTCGATCCCGGCACGTTCGCGCGCCCCCAGCCGGTGCAGCGTCTCCCATTCAAGCCGCAGGTCATCGAGCTCGATAGCCTGGCGATAGCGGCGTTTCGCCTCTTCGAGCTCCGCCGTTGAGCGGGACGCCTGCCCGGCTGCGGCCAAGCAGTCGCCGAGCAGAATCAGCCCCTCCGGGTTTTGCGGATAGATATGCAGCGCATCCCGCGCTGCCCCCACCGCCGCCTCGTGGTCCTCGCGTGCCCCCGTTGACTCGGCCAATAGCCCCGACGCCGTGACCCGCATGCGCCGCAACCCAAGCTGAAAGGGATCGCGCTCGATGGCCCGCTCCAGCGATTCGATCGCCAGGCGCAGCGCCTCTTGACGCCGCCCGGGCCGGGGCGTCGCTCGCTGCATCGCCCACTGCGCCAACTCCACCAGCGGCGTCGCGTCCAGCGGGTCGCTTTCTGCGGCTTCTTGGTAGAACAGTGCGGAATCCTGATCGCCGAGCGGCCCTTCGCCGATCACGCCGAGCTTGGTCCGCGCCACCCCTTCCCAATAGGCGCGCAGCACCGCAGGGCCCAGCGCTGTAC
>Ga0326597_10009962_pt1 | contig 12689 bp, 10 predicted proteins | sample RVTome_12_FD_203789 | JGI IMG/M metagenome (GOLD analysis project Ga0326597, IMG submission 203789) | Soil microbial communities from uranium-contaminated site in the Upper Colorado River Basin, Wyoming, United States - RVT100D185 | ecosystem: Environmental > Terrestrial > Soil > Contaminated >... | reverse complement strand
GTCGCCTGCTCCGAGGCCCGGCTCGCCGGAATCCTCGGCCACGCCTTCACTTTCTCGATGTCCCGCGGAGGCGGTGAGGTGTGGCAGCTTGCCAACATCGAATGGTGCTTCTTCTTTCGCGAGCTCGACCTTCTTCCGCTTCGCTTTCTGAGCTTCGATGCCGTCTTGCGCGGAGGGCGGCCAGCGCCGACCCCGGAAGAGTTGAGGGACATGAAGGAGCGAACCTGGAAGAGAGTCGTCGAGGGCATCGACCGCGGTATTCCATCCATCGCCTGGGGGGCGATGACCCTCGAGCAGCGCGACTCCGGGATCCTGGGATTCGAATGGAGCCTTCTCGTCGGATACGACGCGCGGAATCGAACCTACAAAGCCCGCCACCTCCCTCATGAGCCTTCCTGGGAGGTCCCCTTCGACGGCTTCGGGTACTGCGATCCCGTCCAGTGGTATCACGTGATGACGCCCGCCGAAGAGCAGGCGGTCGACGGCGCCGGGGTCAGAACGCGCGCTTTGAGTCAGGCGATCGAATACGCAGAAGGAAAACGATTCGATCCTCCATCGGGCTGCAATCCCGTCGACGCGATAGGATTCTCCGCCTACGAGCTTTGGAAGGAAGCGATCCTTCGGACGGACGCGGACCCGCGAAAAGCGCTCGCCCACGCCTCGTACCTCGGATGGGCGAGAGCGCAAGCCGCAAGCTTTCTGCGGGACCTGAGCCTGGGCGAGGCGGCGGAGCACTACGATACCGAGGTCGAGGCCGTTCGACGCCTCGAGGAGATCTGCCGAGGCGCGTCCGAGCGAGGGGGCTTTCTCCCCTCGGAGATCTGGGAAGCGGCGCGCTTTCTCGACGACGCCCTCCTCTCCGAGCGAAAGGCGATTCCACGGCTGATTTCCGCGCTCAGGTAGAATCGCTCCGCCATGGAGCGGCTCCAATTCCCTCGCCCCTACGTGGCGGTGGCACTCCTCATCGCCTGGACTGCGCTTCTGACGCTCCTGAGCTCCGCCTGGACCCGCCGGCAGTTCGAGCTGCCGCCCGCTTGGGACCACGCTCTCTACCTCTCGATGGGCCTCCGCTTTCACCGCTCTCTCGAGGAAGGGGGCGCCGCAACGCTGGTGCGACAGATCCTCCACCAGCCTTCGCCGGTAGCGCCGCTATTTCCTCTAACGACCGTTCCCCTCTACCGAGCTCTGGGCGAGTCTCGCGAGGTCGCCCAGCTCACGCTCGCGCCCTACCTGTTCCTGCTGCTCTTGAGCACGGCGCTCTTGAGCGCGGGCACCGGGGCGAACCCTTCCGGCATCGCTCTGTCGGTCTTCTGCGTCTCGACGTTCACCGGGGTCGTAAACTTCTCGCGCGAGTACATGATGGACTTGCCCGCGGCGGCGATGGCGACCCTCGGGCTCTGGATGCTCTTTCGCAGGGGCCTGGGCCTTCCGGCGGGATTCCTCGCCGGCATCTCACTCTTGACTAAAGTCCTCGCAGGGGTGTTCTTCGTAGGTCCACTCGTCTATTGTGTGTTCGCCGGTGAGCGGCGGAAGGTCCCGATCTTTGTCGCCGCCTGTCTCGCGACCGCCGGCCTCTGGCTCGCGCCTCACTTCACCGAGGTCCTCCACTACGTCCGCTATTACGGCTTCCGCGAAGGGTCTCTTCCGTTCCGATCGAGCAGCCACCCCGGTTACTACTTCATGATCCTCCTGACCCAGGGCATGGGATGGCTCCTTTCCGCCGCGGTCATACCGCCTCTGGTCATTGCCTGGCGTCGGTCTCGGCCTGACGGGTTTCTCATCGTCTGGATCGCGAGCGGTTACGCGATTCTCGCGCTCCTCCCGAACAAGGGCGGCGAACGGTACGTCCTCGCGCTCCTGCCGCCGATCGCGGTTCTCGGCGCTCACGCGATATCGAAAATCGACGGGCGCAAGGCTCGCTCTGTCTTCGTGGGTCTCGCCGTCCTCGCGGGGATGCTCAACTATGCGGGCATCACCTGGCCTTCCAGAGTGAGCCCATGGACTCACGACCATTTTCGCCCGTTCCCGCACTCGATGTCCCTCGAGACCCACGAGCTCGGCGGATGGCCGACGTCCGCAGTGCTGCAGTCGATCAGCGACCTTCGCGAGGGAGCGCCCTCGCCATCCGAGGTCGAGAGCTTCGTCCAACGCACGAACGGTCTCGCGGATGAGGCCTTCGTGGACGCGGCCTATCGCAAGTGGCTGAAGCGCGAGCCCGATCCGGCGGGCCTCGACGCTTATCTCGAGCGACTGACCGAGGCCAGCCGCCCGAACGTGGTCGAGAGCATGACCCGGTCCGAGGAGTTTCGCCTGCGGCCTCTCGCGGTCCTGGTCGTCCCCGATCACCGCGTCTTCAACGCGGCGACGCTTCAGTATCTGGCGGAATCGGAGCGGCGCTCTCTCGGCTTTCGACGGCCTACCCCCCACGGCGGCCTCGGGGATGCCGATGCCGCGATCCTGAAGGATGGAGGGCCTCAGGGGCCCTGGCCCGACAGCACCGTGCCCTCGGGGATCTTGGAAGCGATCGCGCGCAGGGCCGGCGACGCCGCGGCGTTCCCCTGTCCCGATGGCTCCCGGATCCTCGTGGTACCCCTCAGAACCGGAACTTGACGGCGGCGGTGAGACCCGGCAGCGCCCCCCTGCCGGTTGACGATTTCGCGATTCGGTCGTACACAGGAGTAGACCCCTTGCAGCGGGTCAGGAGAGTTTAATGAGTCGAAAAGCGGTGAAGGACTACTCCATCGGATGGTACCCCGGATCGAACCGGGCGGTCGCGACGCTCTTGCTGGACGACGGACGTCGGCAGGAGATACCTGTCGATTCCCCCGAAGAGCTCGCGGCCATCGCGGCCGTGCTCCGGGAGCCGAAGGTATTTCTCCACGATGACGGAATGCTCGCGGCCCGCTGGGATGAGATTCACAAGAGCTGAGCTCCGCGGCCGCGGATGTCGCGGAGAAGACGAATGTTCGCCTAGCGAGCTGGAGACGGGAGCGAGCCCGAGTACACCGACTTTCCGAGGCGCGTGATCCAGAGGCCCGAGTTCAGGTCGATGAAGTAGGCAAGGCCTTTGTACGGCTGGGCGCCCCAGGTGAAAGGAATGTTGGGCCGAAAGCCGTCGGGAGCTCCGGTCCAGAGGCGCGCGATCTCGCGTCCCTGCCGCAAGAGGTCACCCCGGAGCTCGCCCGAGACGTCGAGCACCCGGCCGCCGCCGGTGTAGTACCCCATATAAAGGATGTCGTCCTCGACCCAGATGTTGTGGGCGCCGCCCTCGGCCACGGCGTACTCGGCGACCTTGCGCGGGTTCTGGACGTCGCTCACCTCCACCACCCAGACCGCGCCCCGGACGGGAATGCGGTCCTTGCTCTGGATATTGAAGCGCGCGGGGAACACCTCGTCGCCGACGAAGACGTAGTTCTTGTACCGGAAGACCGCGTGAGCTCCCGCGAGCCAGCCGTCGCCGTAGAGCTCGTGGTAGTTGAACGAGAGCTGGCTCACGAGCTCGGGCTTTTCCGGGCTTCCTCCACGAAGCCCGGCGCCGACGTCGAGGATGACGAGACCGTCCCTCCAGTAAGCGAGGTAGGCGAGGCCGTCCTTCACATAGACGTCGTGGAGGTAGCGTCCGGCGGAGAACGGCGAACCCTCCTCGCCCTTGGGCTCGATGGTGCGGGCTTTCGGGTTCGGCACTTCCCATCGGGCGACCTGGCGCGGTCCGCGGGGATGGCGAAAGTCGACGATCCTCATCGATCCCGTGGCGTCGTCGGTCAGGTAGACGTAATGGTCGTCGATGAAGGCGCTGTGCACGCCGCCCGTCACCGTCTCCGTGAACTCGGAAAGGATTCGAGGCTTCGACGGATCCTCGGTGTCGAGAAATACGATCCCGTTCTTGCGATTGGAAGCTCCTTCGCGGGTCATGACCCCGACCTGTCCCGACGGGCCTACGCTCACGTCGTTGATGATGCGGGCATCGACCTCGAGGGTATGAACCTGCTTTGGATTCGCCGGATCGGAAATGTCGTAGACCCGAAGCTCGTCGTCGATGGACGAGAGGTAGGCGTAGTCTCCGAAGATCCACTGCTCCGCCGCCTGGAGATCGGTGAAGGGCGCCCGGCCCACGACCTCGATCTCCCGCTCGACGTTGCGCGGCTCGATCCGGATCGACGACGCCGCCATCCGATCGCCGCTCGAGACCACGACGGTATAGGCGCCCGGCCGCTCGGCGACGAAGCCGCCGTCGGAATCGATGCTCGCGGCGGGACCCGCGACCGAGAAACGGAGGCTCGGATTCTTCACCACCTCATCGGCGGCGTTCGCGGCCACCGCGCGGAATCGAACCACGTCCCCGGTGCGAGCGGTCGCGCCCTGGGGCTCGAGCGACAAGCGTAACGTCGGGTTCGGAACGACGTCCACTTCGAGCCTCCCGCTCGAGCCTTCGGCGGAAGCGCGGAAGACGGCGCGGCCCGGCGAGAGACCGACGGCGAAGCCGGAGGCATCCACCGAAGCGATCGCGGGAGTCGAAGACGTCCACTCCCAGGCAACGCGCTCGCGGCGCGCGCCGCGGGCCGTGAGAGCCATGGCCTCGAGACGCGCGTCTCCGCCCACGACGAGAGGTGAATCGGGCTTTCGCACTTCGACGCGAGCCACTCGCGCCGGCTTCACCGTGACGTCGGCGAATCCGGTCTTGCCGCCGATGACGGCTCCGACGCGAACCTTGCCGGCGTCGTGAAAGATGACGGAGCCGTCGTGATCGGCCGACGCGACGTCGAAGGGTGCAGCGAACCAGGAGGCCACGGGCTCCTCGAGAGTCTTCCCGGCGGCGTCTTTCGCCACCGCGTGGAACCGCAGGGTCGCACCCACCTCGGCTTCGGCGGCCGCGGGGCTTACCTCGACCGTGGCCGCGGCGCTCGTGGGCTCCTCCGTCTTGGGCCCGGTTTCCTGTGGTCGGGATACGGCGAGAGTGACGAGTGCGGCAAGTACGCGCGTCATGGTGGCGAGCCTCCGGAGCCGGATTCTTTCATCGGCGCCTGGACTTGTCGAGCCCACTCGCTTCTGGCGCATCCGATCCCGTTGCCGCTAGAATCCGCTCGATGACCATTCACCGTTCGCTCACCCCCCCTGGCTGGACGAGAGGCAAGGGCTACTCCCACGGAATCGAGGCGGAGGGAAGGTTGATCTTCGTGGCCGGCCAGGTGGGCTGGACCGCGGACGAGAAGTTCGAGACCACGGACGTCGTGCAGCAATTCCGGCAGGCTCTCCTCAACACCCGCGCGATTCTCGCGGCGGGTGGGGCAGGCCCGGAGCACGTCGTGCGCATGACCTGGTATCTCGTCGACAAGAACGAGTATCTGGCGCGACTTCCGGAGGTGGGCGCGGCCTACCGGGAGGTCATGGGGACGAACTATCCTTCCATGGCGGTGGTCGAGGCGAAGGGGCTCATCGAGGAAGGGGCGCGGCTCGAGATCGAGACGGCGGCGGTGGTCCCGAATCCTTGACATGATTCCTCGTTGACCCTCGAGTCGCGAGGGGCGACTTCCTGCGCCCTTCACCCCAGGACTGCGACAAATCACGCTACGCCGCGCGAAACCCGTGCCGACGAAACCCGACTAAGTCGAATACCCGTCGACAGGTGGGGCCAACCCGACTTTCCTGGTCCGGGTCTTGCACAGTCCTGGGTTCGGCGAGGAGTGCGTAGCCCATGCGCGTGGTCTCGTGGATGGTTCACGTTCCAGGTGAGCCCATGGTCGAAACGGAGCGGGAAGAGACGGTAGGGGCGCGCGAGGCGCTCGTCCAGGTCGCCGGATGTGGTGTCTGCCACACCGACCTCGGGTTTTTCTACGACGGCGTTCCCACCCGGCATCGATTTCCTCTGTGCCTGGGCCATGAGGTGAGCGGCCGAGTCGTGCAGGCGGGAGCCGGAGCCGAATCCTGGTTGGGCCAGGACGTCGTCGTCCCGGCGGTGATTCCCTGCGGGAGCTGCGAGGCATGCCTTGCCGGGCGGGGCTCCGTTTGCCCTTCCCAGATCTTTCCCGGAAACGACGTGCACGGCGGGTTCGGCTCTCACGTGAAGGTGCCCGTCCAGGGCCTCTGCCCGGTTCCCGACCTGAAGGACGCGCGGGCGAATCCAGCCGGGGTGGACCTCGAGTCTCTTTCCGTCATCGCGGACGCAGTGTCGACACCCTACCAGGCGATCGCGCGCAGCGGACTCGAAGCCGGCGACCTCGCGGTCTTCGTGGGGGTCGGAGGAGTCGGAGGATTCGGAGTCCAGATCGCCGCCGCGCTCGGAGCCCACGTCGTGGCCATCGACGTCGATCCCGTCCGGCTCGGCGCTCTCACGCGCTACGGCGCCGAGCTCACTCTGCGCGCCGACGAGCTCGACGGGAAGGCCCTCAAAGCAGCGGTTCGAGATCTGGCGAGCCGGCACGCGATTCCTACCTGGCGGCAGAAGGTCTTCGAGACCTCGGGGACGGCGGCCGGTCAGTCGACGGCGTTCTCGCTTCTCGGCCATGGGGGATACCTCGGGGTCGTTGGCTTCACCCCGGAAAAAGTGGAGCTCAGGCTTTCGAATCTGATGGCGTTCGACGCCGTCGCCCAGGGCAACTGGGGTTGTCTTCCCGAGCTCTACCCGAAAGTGCTGGACCTGGTTCTCTCGGGGAAGGTCCGCATCGCCCCATTCATCGAGAAGCGCGCCCTCGGCGCCATCAACGAGACGTTCGCAGAACTGCACGCGCGGAAGCTCACCTCCCGCCCGGTGCTCGTTCCGGAGGGATGAATGGAGTTCAAGAACCACGATCTGGCTCCCGACGCCGCGCACCCCGGCGTCGACTATGCGGAAGTTCCGCTGAAAGATGGCGACGGCCATCGCGTCGAGGGGCTCCACTCCGTGCGCATCACCCTCGACAACGCGGCACAGCTCAACTCCTACACCACGGAGATGGTGAAGGCGGTCATCCTTGGCATGGGGCGCGCCTCGAACGATCGCCGGGCCGTGGCCGTCGTCTTCACCGGCGCCGGCGATCGCGCGTTCTGCACCGGCGGCAACACCAAAGAGTACGCGGAGTACTACGCGGGCCGTCCCGAGGAGTACCGGCAGTACATGCGCCTGTTCAACGACATGGTGAGCGCGATCCTCGCGTGCGACAAGCCGGTGGTCTGCCGCGTCAACGGAATGCGCATCGCGGGCGGCCAGGAGATCGGCATGGCCTGCGACTTCTCCCTCGCCCAGGATCTGGCCATCTTCGGCCAGGCGGGACCGCGGCACGGCTCCGCTCCCGACGGCGGCAGCACCGATTTTCTGCCGCTCTTCGTGGGCGCGGAGAAGGCGATGGAGAGCTGTACCCTTTGCGAGCACTGGAGCGCGCACAAAGCCTACCGGCTCGGGCTTCTCACGAAAATCGTGCCCGGGTTGCGCCTGGACGAGGCTTTCGTGTCCAACCCCATGGTGGTCACCGAGCGCTGGATCGACGAGCACGGCCAGATCGTCTTCGGAGAGCCCAAGACGGGACAGGCCCGCGCCGAGGCGAAGGAGCTCATGGCCCGCGGGACGATCGACCTCTCGCGTCTCGACGCGGCCGTCGACGATCTCCTCTACCGGCTCGCCATGACCATGCCCGGCTGTCTTACGAAGACCCTCGAGAGCGTTCGCAAGCACAAGCTCGAACATTGGGAACGCAATAAAGAGACGAATCGCGCCTGGCTGGCGCTCAACATGATGACCGAGGGGCGGGCGGGATTCCGCGCCTTCAACGAGGGCACGAAAGAGTGCCGCGAGGCCGACTTCCTGCTGCTTCGCCGCAGGCTCGCCGAGGGGGCGGTCTGGTCCGACGAGCTTCTCGAGGAGATCCTGGCGAAGGCGCACGGAGTGGAGGGAGCGGTCCGAAGATGACACAGGTCGAAACTGGCGCCCTTCACCTCGAACGGCTCGAAGGCGGAGCCTACTGGGACGTGGAGCTTTCCAGCTCGAGGGGGAACGTACTCGACTCGGAGCTCACCTCCGCTCTGGTCTCGACCTTCGAGGAGGCGGCGAGAGCACCGGAGGTGAAAGCGATCTGCCTGCGCGGGCGGGGCAAGCACTTCTCGTTCGGGGCCAGCGTTGGCGAGCATCTTCCCGAGAAGGTGGGGGCGATGCTTCCGCGGTTCCATCGCCTGTTTCGCGCCATCGACGAGAGCGCGGTGGTGTGCCTCGCCGCGGTGCGGGGGCAGTGCCTCGGCGGCGGGCTCGAGCTCGCGAGCTTCTGTCATCGAATTTTCGCCTCACCCGACGCCAAGTTCGCTCAGCCCGAGATCGTCCTCGGAGTGTTCGCCCCCGTGGCGGCAATCGTGCTGCCGGAGCGCATCGGCCGCGCCGGAGCGGAGGACCTTTGCCTCACGGGAAGAACCATCGACGCCGCCGAAGCGGCGGAGATGGGGCTCGTCGACGCCCTTACCGACGAGCCAGAAAAGGCCGCTCTCGAGTACGCGAGGGAACACCTTCTCCCGCGGTCGGCCGCGAGCCTTCGCTACGCGGTTCGCGCGGCGAGGCTTCCCCTGTCGAGACGCCTCGAAGAGGAGCTCCCGCGGCTCGAGAAGCTCTACCTCGAAGGGCTCATGACCACCGAGGACGCGGCGGAAGGCATACGGGCGTTTCTCGAAAAGCGCCCCCCGATCTGGAGGAACCGTTGAGCTGGGACGAATTCACCAGCCCCTCGGCGCTCGCCCTTCGCGCGGAAGCGATCTACCGGGACTATCGTCTCCCGGCGGTGCGCGAGTGGAAGAAGACGAGCTCGGGCCCGGCAATCGGCTACATGCCCATCTACGTCCCCCGGGAGCTCCTTCACTCCCAGGGAGCTCTTCCCGTAGGGATCCTCGGGGGCGGCGACGACCTCGAGATCATACGAGGGGATGCCTTCTACCAGTCCTACATCTGCCACATCCCGAGGAGCACCATCGAGCTCGCGCTGAACGGGAGCCTCGACGTTCTCGACGGCATGCTGTTTCCCGCCATCTGCGACGTCATTCGAAATCTCTCCGGCATCTGGAGGATGCAGTTTCCCGACAAGCTCGTCCGCTATCTCGACGTGCCCCAGGATTTCGACCGCAGCATGGGAGGCGCCTTCTACCGGCGGGAGCTCGAAGCGCTATCTCTGGAGCTCGTCGAGCATGGAGCGAAGCCCTATGACCAGGAGTCGCTCCGCTCGTCGATCTCGACCTTCAACGAGAATCGAGCTCGGGTGCGCGAGCTCTACGCGATCCGGCAGCAGGAGCCCTGGAAGGTCCCGACGAGCGAGCTCTATTGCCTGCTGCGCGCGAGCCTCGCGGTTCCCGTCGAAGAGTCGACGGGGATGCTTCGCCGTTATCGGGACCTCGCCGAGAGCGACTCCTCTCGAGCCCCGATGGATCAGGCCCGGGTCGTTTTCACCGGCGCCTTCTGCGAACAGCCGCCCCTGGGGCTCATCAAGACCCTGGAACGCGCGGGATGCTACATCGTCGAGGACGACTTCCTCTCGATCCACCGTTTCCTGCGGCACGATGTCCCCGCCGACGGCGACCCTCTCGAGAACCTGGTCACGTCCTTCCTCGAGGACGCGATCGCGAGCCCGACGCGCTATATCGACCGCGACGTGAAAGGAAGGGACCTCCTCGAGCGAGTGGAATCTTCGCGCGCCGAAGGAGTGCTCTTCGGCGCGCCCAGCTTCTGCGATCCGGCTTTGCTGGACCAGCCCATGATTACCAAGGCCCTGGACAAAAGGGGCGTGCCCTGGACCGCTTTCAAGTACAGCGAGAACGGCGGCCAGTTTCAGGTGATCCGCGAGCAGGCGGGCACTTTCGCCGACTCGATCAAGCTCTGGAGCGAGGCATGACCGAAGCCGCAGTGCGTGAAGCGCAGAAGGACTCGAGCCAACTCCGCCAGAAGCAAATGCTCGCGGAGCATTATCAGAGGCTCGCCCGGGCCGACGACACCGGGGAGAAGTCCGTCTATACCTTCGTTCCCGGAAACCTCACGGAGCTCATCCTGAGCTTCGGCCTGGTGCCGGTTCTTCCCGAGATCAACGCCTTGCAGTCGGGAATGCGCGGAAAGTCGCGAGAGTACATCGCGGCCGCGGAGAAGCTCGGGCATTCGGAGGACGTCTGCACCTACGTGAAATCCGACATCGGAATGATGAAGTCCGGAAACGTCGGGCCCACCGGCGAGCGCCTCCCGGCCCCGAGCGTCCTCCTGCTCTCCTACACCGGCTGCTTCACCTTCTTGAAATGGTTCGAGCTGCTCCGGGAGGAGTACCACTGTCCCATCGTCATGCTGCACGTGCCCTATCAGGGCGACGGGAAGATCACCGAGTCGATGCGGACCTACGTCGTCGAGCAGCTTCGACGGAAAGTCATTCCGCTTCTCGAAGAGGTGAGCGGCCGCGCTTACGACGAGGACCGGCTGAAGGAGGCGCTGGCGCTCTCGGCCAAGGCCGAGGACGACCTGGTCTTCGTGCTCGAATCGGCGAAGAACGTCCCCTCGCCCATCGATGCCTACTTCGGTGGGGTCTACTACATCGGCCCGATCTTCAGCGCCTTCCGCGGAACTCAGGGGGCGGTGGACTATTACCGGGCGCTGCGGAGCGAAACCGAGCAGCGGGTTCTCGAGAAACGCGGACCCCTCACGCCCGATGGTGAGCTTCCCGAGGAGCGCTACCGGGTCGTCGTCGAAGGACCTCCGAACTGGACGAGCTTCCGCGAGTTCTGGAAGATGTTCTCCGACGAGGGCGCGGTCGTCGTGGCCTCTACCTATACCAAGGTGGGCGGTGTCTACGACACCGGCTTCCGGCACGATCCCTCGAGGCCTCTCGAAAGTCTCGCGGACTACTGCATGGGCTGCTACACGAACTTGAGCCTCCCCCAGCGAGTCGAGATGCTCGCCCGCTACGTCCGCGATTATCGCGCCGACGGCTTTCTCATCAACTCGGTCAAGAGCTGCAACTCCTTCTCCGCGGGGCAGCTTCACATTCTTCGCGAAGTCGAGAATCGGGTGGGCCGGCCGGGGGGGTTCATCGAGAGCGACCTCGTCGATCCGCGCTACTTCTCGGCCTCCAACATCAAGAATCGGCTCGAGTCTTACTTTCAGATGATCCAGCAGAAGCGCTCGAGTGGAGAGACGCGGTGAGATACGTGGTGGGCGTCGATCTCGGATCGACGACGACGAAAGCGCTCGTCCTCGACGAGAAGAGGAACGTCCTCGGCCGCGGCATCACCAACAGTCGAAGCAACTACGACACCGCCTGCCAGATCGCGCTCGCCGAGGCGCTCATCAGCACCCGCTTCTCCGCCCTTTCGTCCGAGCTCGAGAAAGACGGCGTGGGCGAGACGGAGAGGACGCGCTGGATGAAGACCCTCGAGCGCTTCTTCCGCCTCCAGCAGTTCCGGGACCAGCTCGAATCGCTCCGGGAAGAGCTGGCGCGAGTGCTCGCGAAGTTCGCCCTTCCCGGAGGATACGCCGGCGCCGTGTCCCGGATTCTCGCGAAGATGGAGACCGAAGCCCCTTCTCTCTTCGACGAACGCGCGAGCCGCAAGAGCGACTTCTTCCGCGACCTCGCCGGAAGCTCCTACGTTCGACAGGCCGAGGAGGAATCGCGCGCCGAAGGAATCTCCTTCGGCCCCCTCGTGGGTCTCTACGACAAGGCGATCGTCGAGGTCGAGAACCGGCCGTCGGCGGCCGGCGATTTTGGCAAGTATGCCGCTACCGCCCTCGAGGAGATGGACGGTCCGGCGCCGGAGCTGGTTACGGCCGTCGAGCGGGTGGCGCGGATCGAGCTTACGCAAGTGGGAAGCGTGGGAACGGGCTATGGTCGCGCCCGACTTCCCTTCCCCGAAGGCCAGATCCGCTCCGAGATCCTGTGCCACGGCCTGGGGGCGCACGCCATGTTTCCGAGGACCCGAACGGTGCTCGATATCGGCGGCCAGGACACCAAAGCGATCCAGGTCGATGCGGACGGCATCGTGACGTCGTTCCAGATGAACGACCGCTGTGCGGCGGGCTGCGGCCGCTATCTCGGCTATATCGCCGACGAGATGAACCTGGGCCTCCACGAGCTGGGACCGCTCGCCGCAAGCTCGGCAAGGCCGGTGCGCATCAACTCCACCTGCACCGTTTTCGCCGGCGCCGAGCTCCGGGAGCGGCTATCGCTCGGCGAGGCCCGGGAAGACATCCTCGCGGGACTCCACCGGGCCATCATCCTGCGGGCCATGTCGCTCCTCGCTCGCTCGGGCGGTGTCAGCGACGAGTTCACTTTCACCGGGGGCGTCGCCAAGAACCCGGCGGCGGTGGGCGCGCTCCAGAAGCTCGTCTTCGAGAACTACGGGAAGGTCGAGCTCAACATCAGCCCGGATTCCATCTATACCGGGGCGCTCGGAGCGGCGCTTTTCGCCCTTAGAGGAGTGAAGCGATTCGATGCCTGATCCGGGAGGATTCAAGAGCGCGGGAATCGACGTGGGCTCCTCCGCCGTCAAGGTCGCCCTCCTCGAGGAACGGGGAACCGGTGAATTCGACGTCATCGCGTACGACTCCGAGCGGATCCGCAAGCGCAACCCCATCAAGGTCACCGAAGAGCTCTTCGAGAAGACGATGGCTCGGGCGGGCCTCGGGCGGAGCGACCTCGACTACATCGCCACTACCGGCGAAGGAGAGCTGGTTTCGAGCCGCACCGGTCATTTCTACGGGATGACGACTCACG
>Ga0326597_10009961_pt1 | contig 12689 bp, 24 predicted proteins | sample RVTome_12_FD_203789 | JGI IMG/M metagenome (GOLD analysis project Ga0326597, IMG submission 203789) | Soil microbial communities from uranium-contaminated site in the Upper Colorado River Basin, Wyoming, United States - RVT100D185 | ecosystem: Environmental > Terrestrial > Soil > Contaminated >... | reverse complement strand
CCCGCCCGATCATCTACCGCCGTCCCCGAGCCGCCCCTTGAATGGGACGTGCTGTCCAAGACGAAGCCGGAGCCGTTCGGAGCAGTAGCGGTCCTGGAGCGGGACGTGGACGGGGCCATGATCTACGGCGAACTGATCGACCGCTGCAATGCCGTCAACCCTCCGATACCGATTGATGCGCTGGCCCAGGCATCCAAGAAGCTGTTCGGTCCGAAGGCTTGGAGCATCAAGGCCCTGACCGACGTACAGCGATACGCCGTGGCGATCGAGGTCGGGCTGGCATGAGGCGCCATCCCTACGCCTTCCCGAAGGGTCTCCGCTGGGCCGTGTTCGTCCGCGACGGGGGTTGCGTCCTGGCGAAGCTCGAACCGGGCCACGTCTGCCGGGACGTGTGGAGTCAGCCGCACGCGTCCAACGACTTCGACCGGCTCACCTTGGAACACGTCAAATCTGAGCTGGCAATGGGCAAGCGCGCGCCGTCCGATATGGAGCACCTCGTGGCGCTCTGTGGCCTCGCCAACTTCGAGGTGCCGTCGAAGGTGCAGCGCGCTCTGTTCCGGGCCTATCTCGCGCGGTTCTACGGGGTGGCGGCATGAGCGAAGACGACGTCGATGACTGGACGACACCCGACGCTCACCGCGTCCTAATGGTTGGCCTGTTCCGGTTCTTGAACCGTCCGAATGTCGGTCAACAAGCGGTCGGATCGCTCCCTTGGAACGGCACCGAAGGCGAGATGCGTGAAGAGGACGCGATCGTCATGCTTGAGGATTGTCCTGGCCTCCGATACGTGATCGAAGCCGGCGTGCGTGCCCTCAAGGACGACCCGCCCTTCGATGCATGGCTCACGTCGATATGGACCGGCGGACGCGAGGAATGCAAGGCCGCGGAGCGACGACTCGTTGACGCGCTCGCTCCCGACGAAGAGGCGTGGGCGGCACTCCGATGACCCAGACAACGCGCCTGATCGCCTACCTGCGCTCCCATCCCGGAGCATCGGGTTTGGAGATCATCGCGGCCCTGGCCCTGCCGAAGTACACCTCCCGGATCTCGGACGCCCGCGCCGCCGGCTTCGATGTTGTCTGTGAGAAGAGATTCGACGGGCTAAACGGTTATCGCGTCGTGGAGAGGTCCGCACCGATCACCGGGGAGCAGGTGTCAGCGTGGTGACGCCGATGAAGCGAGCGCGGTTGTCCTGTCCGTGGTGTCCGTGGGTTGAGACGGCAGAGGCCGGGACGATGGCGGCAGTGATTGAGGCCGGTCAGGCACGAGTCGCAGAGCACGCCGCCGAAGCAGGACACGCCGTCATCAAGGGCCGCAAGCCGCGCACCGGCTACTTCAGGGGGAGGCCTATCTCGTGAGCGCGGACCATATGTCCGGTTCAGTCCGCACGGATGCATCCGTGGTCGAGGGCGATGCCGGCACGGCAGTTCTGAATGGCGAAAGCCTGACTGCCAGCCCAGCCGGGGAGTCGCGCTCCCGGCTGGGCATCAACCTAGGCACGAGACTGCGGACGGCTCGGTTCGTGGCGACGTACTGGCGCGATGCGTACATGGCGATGGACGGTCCAGCGCGGGTTGGCTCACATGGTTTAGCGATGGTGCTCGCTGCCCTCGATGGGGAGACTGATCCGGTGCAGCTCGGGATCGCTCCCGATAGCGCGGCCGAATACGGAGAAGCCGGGGTACAACGCCCCGGCCCCACCGTCTCGACCTTTGAACCACCCCGCGTTGCCGGGGCGTCGAGCCGTGTCGAGAGCATAGCACCGGGGCTCCCCGCATGAGACGCATCCTCGGCTACGAAAACGGCCGCCCCATCTGGTCAGAGAACGAACCCCACGGCTTCGCGCGCCGCCAAGGCTACGGCGGCGCCGCTCTCGGTAGCTTCGTCGCGCCGTCGACTCAGACAGGGAGACTGATCGCCTACCTGCGCTCCCATCCCGGAGCATCGGGTTTGGAGATCATCGCGGCCCTGGCCCTGCCGAAGTACACCTCCCGGATCTCGGACGCCCGCGCCGCCGGCTTCGACGTCGTGTGCGAAAAGAGATTCGACGGGCTGAATGGTTACCGCGTGGTGGAGAGGTCCGCACCGATCACCGGCACCCAAGAGATGTTGGCGCTGTGATCCACCACGGCGACTGCCTCGAAGTCATGGCGGGCATGGAGCCGGAGTCCGTCGACGCGGTTGTGACAGACCCACCGTACGGGCTGGAGTTCATGGGCAAGGCGTGGGACGCGCCGTGGCGAAAGGGCTCAGGTGTTGGCGAACACAACGCGGGCTTCGCGGACATGGATGGGCTGTCGGACCAGCGAGCCGGCCATGAAGGCGGAACGTGGTTTGGTAGTCGCGCCGGCACGGCACCGAACTATCTCGGCAGTACCAATCCGACCTGTCGAAACTGCGGCGGCACTCAGAACGGCAACGATCGTAAGAGTCGCCGTCGGTGCCGATGTGATAGCCCGAGTTTCCCAAACACGATCCAACCGCGACAGGTGGCGTATCAGGAATGGTGCCAAGCATGGGCCGAGGCCGCCTACCGTGTCGCCAAACCCTCGGCCTACCTCCTCGCCTTCGGCGGGACCCGCACCGTCCACCGCATGACGTGCGCCATCGAGGATGCCGGCTGGATCATCCGGGACATGCTCGTGTGGGCCTACGCGAGCGGCTTCCCGAAGTCGAAGGCGTCGCTGAAACCCGCGTGGGAGCCGATCGTCATGGCCCGCAAGCCGGGGCCGTTGCGGATGCTGGCGATCGACGAATGCCGGATCGAAGCACCCGAAGGCAGCGTCGTCAAGATGGCCCACTCCGAAACTGGGGCGGCTCGCGGCATGGGCGGCGGGCTGAAAGGCGGGAACCGCGTTGAGCCGCAGACCCTCGGTCGCTGGCCCGCCAACGTCATTCTCACCGATCCGATCTTCGATGGCGGCTGGGATGGCGTGGTGGGAGGTTCCCAAAGCGGTATACTTACCGCATGCCCAACGTGCGGTGCGCCACCTGCGGGATTGAGTTCTACAGCCGGTGGGCCTATCGACGGAAGTACTGCTCTTTGGTCTGCGCTGCCGCCCCAAAGCGAACGGACCACGTTTGCGAGGTCTGCGGTAAGCGAACCGACGAAGGCCGCAAGCAGTACTGCTCAAAGCGATGCGCCAACCTGGGCCGATGGGCTCGGGGAGTCTATGGAGAACGTCGCTACCCGGACCGAGCTGCCCGTGTCGCTGCCCGAGTCGAGCGTAAGCGGGAGCGCGACCGCATCCGGGCTATGGCCCGACAGCATGTCGCCATCGGTCCAGCCTGCGAGGAGTGCGGATCGACAAAGGCGCTCGGTCGCCACCACGACGACTACGAACGGCCCTTGGACGTGCGAACACTCTGCACGCGATGCCACAACCGCATCCACCCCGGCGTCGACTGGCGGCTACAGCAGGTTCTTCCTTCTCAGTAAGGCAGACAGGGCGGATCGGGAGCCGGTGCTAGGCGGGCCGACGAAGGTCCGGGCCATCCTCGGACAAGGCATCGGCGGCGCAGACAACCTCGGAGTGGCCCGCGCCAACTCGCATCCCACGGTCAAACCCGTCGACCTCATGCGTCACCTCGTGCGTCTCGTCACCCCGACCGGCGGCACCGTCCTCGACCCATTCCTGGGCTCAGGTTCCACGGGACTCGCCGCCGAGATGGAAGGCTTCGAGTGGGTCGGCATCGAGCGCGAGGCCGAATACGTCGCCATCGCCGAGGCGCGGCTCAACGGCACGCAACGGGGAATGGCGCTGTGAGACGCATCCTCGGCTATGACCAGGGCCGCCCCATCTGGTCAGAGAACGACCCGGACTGTCGAGCCCGTCCGGTTGGCTACGGGGGACAGGCTCTCGGTAGCTTCGTCGCGCCCACCCTGGTCGTAGTGAAGCCCCGCGTACGCCTTCCTCGTGCGCCATTGAGTGAGACGAGGCGCAAGCCATGAGCGAGGAAGCCCTGTTCTACGGCTACCGGAACACCGAGGGCTACGCGACTGAGTGCGCGTGCGGCGACCAGATCACCTCGCAGTTCGGCACCGAAGCCGCCGTCGCGGAGGCGATCCGTATCCACCAGGGAACCACCGTCCATCAACAGTGGCGCGAATGGCAGAAGGCCGTCCACGCCTTGCAGCGCCCGACGCGGCACAAGTGCCCGTGTCACAACCACCAGGACGGCGCGGCGTGACTACGGAAGTCGTCATGGTCGGCCCTGCTGATCTAGGCGACCAACGGTGGCTAGACGAACGGATCGACACGGCCCGTAACGGTATCGAGGCCGTCATCGACATCGCCCTGAACTGGACCGGCGGACGCAACGTCAGTCGGCTCCATCCGGGGGTCGCCCCGGCCGACTACGTTCGGGAGCACGTCGGGCTGTTGGGCCGTGACGCGATCGTGCCGCTGTTGACAGAGACCAACTGGTCGAACCGTCAGATCGCAGCCGTCGCCGGGGTGAGTCGAAACGACGTAAACGAACTGGCACTTTCGGTGCCAGTTGACCGTCCCGCCACCACGCTCGGCGCCGACGGCAAGCTCCGTCCAGTCGCCCCGTTCCGCCCTCGGCTCGATCCCACGCCCTACTTCAACACCCCCGAAACCACTGAGCCGGTGCAGCCGGAGAAAGGAAAGGTGAGACAGAAAATCAACCTGACGGAGGCCCGTGGATACGTCCGGGTCATTGAGAACAACCTCGCCATGCTGCAACCCGATGAGGTCGTGCCGTCCGCCTATCCCGCCCTGCGGGAACTGGTCCCGGCGCTCATGGCATGGGTACAGCTATGGGCACTCGAAGACGACGCCGAGAGCGTCAAGTAGAGAGGAACCAATGCCTAGTTCATTCACCATCCGCACCATTCCCCTGTCTGCTATCTCGGTAGACAAGTACCAGCGCGACCGGCTGGACGCGACGGTTGAGAAGATCGTCGCCAACTTCGATCTCGCCCAGTGGGATCTGCCCAAGGTGACGGAAACCTCCGACGACGAATTCCGGGTGATCGCTGGCCAGCATCGCGTCGAAGCGGCCCGTCTGCTCGAAGTTCGGAAGCTGTGGCCGTTCAGCACGCCCGTTGGACACATCGAAGCGCAGGTGGTCTCGGGCATCGAAGGGACTAAGGGCGAGGCGATCCTGTTCATGCGGGACGCCAAGAACAAGAAACCTCTCGCGCCATTCGACACGCACCGCGCGAGCCTTATTGCCGAAGACCCCAAGGCCATCGAAGTCCAGAACGCATTGGATCGTCTCGGCATCAAGCTCGTAAAAAAGCAGGGCGTCAAGAACGGCGAGACCCTTTCGGCCATCACGGCTGTCTACAAGCTATGGGAACGCGGGCACGGCCACGGTGGCACGCTCGTGTATGACACGCTACGGATCGCCTCATCGTGGAGTGCCGACGATCCATATCGCTTCGACGGGCTCGTGCTCGGCGGGTTGGGAATGGTCATCCGCGACATCACCGTCACGGGCGGCAAGCTCTCCAAGTTGGAGCGCGTGATCGGTGCGGGCAAGCGCCAACTCGCTGCCAGGACCCTTGAGGGACTGGCACATCGGTGGTCCGTGCAGAACGGAGGCGTGTTCTCCAATACGCCATTCCCCTATGCGACCGTCATCCGTCAGAAGCTGGAAGCGTCGCGCATCTCAGGCGACCTGGCGCCTGAGCCGGCGCCGGCTCGACCCTTCATCAGTCGTCTACCCAATGCCCCGGCCTATGCCACTGGCCAAACGGCATCGTGAGGATCAGGCAGGTACGGCAGGACTTTTGGACCGACGAAAAGCTCGGTCGAATGAGCGATGCCGTCCGCCTGTTCTACATCGGACTGTGGTGTGTCGCCGACGACCGAGGGTGGTTCCGCTGGGACCCCGCGCGCGTCGGCGCGCTCCTCTACCCGTTCCGTCCGGGAGGTCGTCGAGTGCGCGACGTGACCAGTTGGTCGGACGTTCTGGCCGAGTCCGGGAGGCTGGTTCTGCATCCCTGTGGATGCGCCGAAATCCCGACACTGAGCCGCCACCAAGTCATCGGCGGGAAGAAGTCCGAGGGTGAGTTTCAGCGCCATCTGAACACATGTCCCGGAAGTCCGGGAAATCCCGGAAGTCCTGAAAGTCCGGTAGGTAGGGTAGGTAACGGTAGGGAACGTAACGTAACGGTCGCGGACGCGCGCGCGAGTGGCGGCGCGTCCGACCGCTGGGATGAGCGAGTGGCGGCGACCATCGCAAGAGACCGAACGGCGGCTGCGTCGTGACCCTCCCCGACCTCACCTGCAAGTTCTGCGGCTACAAAGGCTCCGACGTGACGAGCCGTGTCGTCGAGATCAACCCGACCCGCAACGTGACCGTGTACGCCACCGACGCCCCGGTCCCCGAACGGTGGCGAGTCGCGCCGATCTGTCTCGACCGAGAGGCTTGTGAGGACCGTGTATTCACCAGGAGGGAACCCGGATGAACGCGAATGTGACCAGCGCGCTCGCTGCGGCCGGCGTCATCTACGGCGAGCTTCCTGACAATCCGGCGTGTGCATGTGGCTGCAACGAGTCCAACGGCGGTCCCTGCCCGATCCCGTCGAGGGGCATCCCGTCGCGTTGGTGTTACCGAGAGCCGCGGTGCAAATGCATCGCCCTCGTCTCGCAGGCCGCGTGTGAAGGCTGTTACTTGGAGACGAAATGACCGACCCCCTCCCCTCCCTGACAGCCCAAGAGCTAGACCCCGATCCCCTCCACGTCGACGACGACCGCATCCCCCGCCATGAGCGGCGCGAACGTCGGCGTACCGGCTGCTCGATCTTCGTCATCGCCGCCGTCATCGCCCTGTCGAGCCTCGTCGGAGTTGCGACGCCGCGAGAGGGCCAGCCAGTAGCGGCTTCGGTAGAGCCGTTGCAGCAAGTCGTCCCGGCGACTGTTGGTCCTCTCGGGGCGCCTCAGCGTGTGCCTCCCCTTTGGCAAGGGACCGTAATCGCCAGCCCAGCGAACCTGGGCGCCCCTTCGCCGGTAGCTGCTCAGCAGCTCGTGGCCGGAACGTCCGGCACGTCCACACCGGCACCCCTTGAAAGCGGCGTGTCGTCGACGATGACCGGCCTCGCCACCTGGTATGCCGCATCGGGTGACATCGCCGCCGCGCCGTGGTGGAGATGGGGCGACGACCCGGAATGGGCGACCGTCTCGTATTTCCACGAAGGGCAGACGCTCAGCGTCACGGTCCTCGTCCGGGATCACTGTCAGTGCTTCGTGGGCACCCCCGACGAGCGGGCCATCGACCTCTCAGATGACGCCTTCCGACAGCTCGCGCCGCTGGGCGTCGGGAAGATCCGCGTGACCATCGAGATTCCGGGACAGGGGCCACGAGCAACCCTGCCGCCGACCGATACAGGAGGCGAGCCATGACCAGGAGCGAGCCGGATGAGAAGCGAGGTGCAGCGTGGTACTTTCGTTGGGGATTCACAACGCTAGAGAGGTAGCGTAGAATCAGATCGGGACTGGTGGACCTCACGGGACTTGAACCCGTCATCGCCTGTTCGTAAGGCAAGCCGATGGCGAACCTGCGAGGCCCCTAGTGCACTGAACGGGATGGCCCTACTGCCTGCTAGCGATTGGGCCATCCCTTCATCTATCTCGACCCGCTTGCCGCGGCACGTGAGGCCGAACCTGACGAGATTCGTGAGTATGAGCAAGGTAATTAGAAACCCGAAGCACGACGCGCCTGCAGACGGCTACGACTTCAAGAACGCGAAGCGTGGCGTCTTCTATCAGCGCGCCAAGATCGGGATCAAGACCTTTGAGGTCACAGACGCCGATGACCGCGACCACAACATCGAGAAGGAGAACCGACGCGAAGGCACCGGTGGCAAGCCGTTGTGCTCGGAGTGCGCCGGTCTGTCCTAGTCATCGGTTGTGGTGGGGGCGAATGTCAGCTCCCACCATGGCCCCGTCGCCTCGCCATCTACGACGGGCCACACGCGGCGCAACTCCGCCACCCGTAGCCCATGCTTGCCGAGGACCGACGCCAGCGCCCGGTAGCCCTCGGATCGGTCCCCGTGAAATCTCACCGTTGGCTGATTGTACGCATGCCCCGGTCCACCGCCGCAGGACTCAAACGTTTCGACGTTCGCATCCCTGAGTGCGGACACCGCTGCCGCGATGCCTTCGTCCAGAGGCGGGTCAAACTGAGGCGGTATCATTCAGTCAATAATGCGTGCAGGTCTGCACAGAGTCAAACTGATGCACTACCGAGCGCCGAGTGACCCGCCTCGCCGCCTTCCTGCGGGCGATGCGCCGAGAGGAAGCTGAATAATGGGTGAGACGGTTACGACGAACACAACGCCGCTCAATATTGATACCCCCGAGTCCTACGTGGTTGTGACGCTAGACGACGTGATCCCGATGTGGGGCGAAGGTGATACCCGCGATGAGGCCATTGACGATCTCGTGTCGTCGCTGAGTGGACTGTTCACGGATCTTCAGGCACACCGCGACAACATGGCGCCGCACCTCGTTGAACAGTTGCGATTCATGGAACGTCTGGTCGCCCTCGCCCACCAGGAGGCCGGAGAGGAGCCGACGTGATGGACGGGTTCGCCATTCTCGCGCTCGACCCGGAGTACATCGGGGCGTGTCCGTGCGCCTCGATCGAGGTTGACGGTGCGCGCCTCGAACTCCATTGCTGGCGCGTCGACATGGGTCACGACGGCTGCGGCATCCACTACGAAGGCCCGGAAGGCCGAGCCGCTGCCCGCAAGGTCAAGCCCGCGCTGGACGCGATGGACTGGTACGGCCGGTGGGAGATCGTCGAGGGTTTTCGCCCGTGACCCCCACCGACCAGCCCACCCCCGCCGAACTCCGGGCGCTCCGGGCGTACCTCGCATGTGGCTCTGTCCGGGATGCGGCGCGGTCGATCGGTCTCGCCGAGTCCACGATCAAGGGTGAGCTTCGGTCCATCCGTTCCAAAGTCGGAGCCCGGACCACCGCTCAGGCCGTGTTCCTACTGCACGACAAACTCGCCGCCTAGTACCAAAGGCGGTAGCTAGTTTCGGAGGAGGCGCGCACCCTAATCCCTGTGCGCCTTTAGGTCGCCATTCCGGCATGTCCAGAGTCTCGCGCCCATGACGCCGAGCCCTGGATGGCGGCTGTGAGTGTTCCCGTGGACGGCGTATGCCGAGGCGTAAGAACCTCGACCGCTGTGAGGCGGCGCACGACGTTTTCGAGTCCGAGCTGGCCCTCCGTGACGAACGCATTGCCAGCCAGAAAGCCATCGCGGCCGAGCATTGGCTGGCCCATGACAATGTCCACATCGAGCTGGCGCGCTCCCTGTCTGACTACAAGCGCGAGTCAAACGAGTGGCGCGCTTCGCTGGCCGACCTCCGCAACACGTTCCTGGCGAAGTCGGAGTTCAGCGCTCAGCACAACGCCCTCCGCTCCGAACTCCTGGGCGAGATCAAGCCGCTCGAAGAGAAGCTCGGCACTGCCCGCGAATGGCAGACGGCCCGCGATGCAAGGGAGCGTGGCGTGACTCAGACGTTGACCACCCAGCGGGCGATCCTGCTCATCGTGGGGTCGATCGTCGGCACGATGTTCGCCATCGCGTCGCTGACAACGCTGATTACGTCGGTGACGCAGTGACCACCGAGACGCGCCACGACCCGCGCGAGGAAGACGGGCGGACGCGTTGATGGCGACCCTCGCAAAGCGCGTCTCGGACCTCGAGGCGTGGAAGAGCGCGCATATCTCGGGGCACGTCCTGTCCGGTCACACCCACCCCGGAGATGCGACTGATGCCGACGTGGCCGCGTTGGACAGGCGGATCGACGAACTCGAAGCAGCGCCGGTCATCGAGCCGACCCCTGCTCCCGCGCCCGCTCCGTCCACCGGCACGTCGGTCGCCGTCTCGGCCATCTCCGGCACGAGCGGACTGCTCGCCGCGCTGACAGAGAACGCCAACACCGAGATCGTCGTCGCCGACAAACGGTACGCGGTGGCCGGAGCGACGCAGAGAGACGCCAACTCGCTGTGGATCGGCGCCTCGACTGTCGCCCGGACCAACCCCGTTCTCGTCCGCGCCCAGACGACCGGCGGGGTTACGTTCGACGGCGGCGGTGCCAGATGGTGGGTGGGACTCGGCTTCATGGAAGGCGCCCACCATCAGACCTGGCAGGGTTTCCATTTCGCCAACGCTGAGCCGACCTCGACGGGGGTCGTCACCTTCGGGGGCTACGCGGACAAGGCGGGTGCGCACCACATCACGCTTCGCGACATCACCGTCGAGGGGTCGATCGTCTCGCAGTCGGGACCCGGCGTGTATCTCGATCACGCCCTGTATTTCTCAGAGTCTTCCGATGGCGTCCATGACGTTCTGATCGACGGCTGGACGGTCGACGGATCTGGCCTCCTAGACTCAGGCATCCAGTTCTATTCCGAGGCGGGCAAGATCAATGCCCGCAACGTCACGATCCGCCACGCCCGCATCACCGGGACCGAGATGGCGATCATCTTCTGGGCCTCGGGGTTGCGGGACATCGTGATCGAGGACTCGACGGTCACGAGGGCGACCCGGTTCGCGGTGCGTTACGAGGGCTCCGGCACCAACGTCGTTCTGCGCCGTGTCACCTCGTCCGCCTCCGGCCAGCGAGGCTTCTACTCGGGCGCCGGCAACGTGCTCACCCTCGACGGCTGCGCCTACAACGGGGAGTTCGCGCTGACATGAACGGCCGCTCGTCTCGCTCGATCCCGACCGGCCCCGGCTCGCGCGGCGGCTCGTCACATCTGCCCGCCTACTGGCGGCACTGGCGGGCGACCCACGCGGAATACCGCGAGCGCAATCGGACGCGCTGTATCAGGCGGCGACTGCTGGCCCGGATCCGCGTCATCTGCGGAACGCAGGAGGTACTCGCATGAGCGCACCAATCGGCCGTGTTCGTCTGGATCTCGACGACTCGGACATCGGGGCATGGATTCAGCGCGAACGGACATCTGGCCGGGTCCTGACGAAGCCGCATCTCGTGGAATCCGTCGTGTCTGGCGATCCGGTGACGAACTGTGGCCGGCGGCTGTCTCGGGGGACGGGCTACCCGTTCCGGGTGGTCGCCCTGCCGTCAGTGTTGAATCAGTGCTGGCAGTGTGGGCCGGTTTTCGCACTTCCTGAAGACGACGGATCAACGGCGCCGGTTGACGAATGACCGATGACTGCCGACCGCAGATCTGGCCCGGCCAGCTCACCAGTGGCGACCGTTACGGGTCGTACAACTGCGCGGCCTACGCGCTGGCCCGCGGTCTCGAGTTCGACACCTGCGGGGCGGTCTTCGTCACGGGTGCGCGCGTCCGCCAGCTCACCAACGAGCCGATCCCCGATCCTCGCTCTCCGGGCCTGCACCACGGACAGCTCCGCGACGTGGCTGCCAAGTTCGGCATCCGGCTGGAGCTCCTCAACGGTGCCCCGTGGTCCGAGGTCGCCGATGCGCAGAGGAGCCATGCAGTTCTCTTGGCCATCAACTACCGGCCGATCCAGTACACATCGTTCAGCGGGCAGCGTTCATTCAGCGGCAACCACGAGCTGCTCACGATGCCCGGTTGGTTCACCTACGACCCGCTCTGCGACGGCCGGATCTCGAGTGGCGCCCGGATCTTCCGCGGCCCCGCGACGTACCCCGAGGTCCTGCTCATGCAGGCCGCCGGCGGTTTCCCCGGCGTCGGTTTCGGGCGCGTCACTGCTGCCGTCCTGCCGCACCGCCATCCGCTCGTCGCTCCGGCGCCAGTCCCTGGGCCGATCGTCGTACCTCACCAGCCCTATGACGGGAAGGAACAGAACGTGGCAATCCTGACCGCCTACGTCGGTCATCGCTTCCGCATGGCGAAGGGCCAGCCCATCTACCGCAGTCCGTCCGGTCCGAGGGTCACGGTGCTCTCGAAGGCCGGCAGCGTCGAATACGTCGGCAAGGCGGGCGCCGGCTGGGTGGCGATCAAGGTCGGGACCGGCGCCCTGTATGCCGACGGAGTGACTCGGCCGACCGTGCTGTACGTGCCTTCCGGGGCAGGAGTGCTGGAGTGACCGAAGGAGAAGCGACCGTGCCGAACGAGACAAAGACCCCGACCGTGGGCCGCATCGTCCATGTCCACCACGCCGATCGTTGCCAGCCGGCGATGGTCGTTCGCGTGTGGGGCGAGACGACGCTGAACCTCGTCGTCTTCCGTGATGGATCGAACGATGCCGGCGATGGAGGGACGGGCTTGGAGCTGACCAGATGGCTGACGAGTGCGACGCTCGCCGACGAGCCCGGCAACCACTGGCACTGGCCCGAGCGGTCATGACCGGCGACCTCGAGCCAATCGAAAGGCCGGACGAAGAGATCGTCCCCGACACGACCGACCCGTTGCCCGATGACGAGCCGGTCAAGACCGATCCGGTGGTCGACGAATGATCGACACCGACCCCGTACCAGAGGAGAAAGACATGGGATCCATCTTCGGCCGCGAGCCGGCCGCCATCGCAGCGTTCATCGCCATCGCCATCAACCTCGGCATCACCTTCGGCCTGAACCTGACGGTGGAGCAGGTGGCCCTCGTCAACACGCTGGTCGTCGCGGGGCTCGGGCTGATCGTGCGCCAGAACGTGACGCCGGTCTGACGATCGTCATGGGACCGTACAAGTGTCCTGATTGCGGCGTCTGGTGGGCCGGGCTGGAGCATCGCTGCCATCAGGTAGCACCC
>Ga0326597_10009960_pt1 | contig 12690 bp, 9 predicted proteins | sample RVTome_12_FD_203789 | JGI IMG/M metagenome (GOLD analysis project Ga0326597, IMG submission 203789) | Soil microbial communities from uranium-contaminated site in the Upper Colorado River Basin, Wyoming, United States - RVT100D185 | ecosystem: Environmental > Terrestrial > Soil > Contaminated >... | reverse complement strand
GGAGCCGAGGTCATAGGGGTCTGCAGCACCGCCAAGATCGATCTGGTCCGCTCGCTGGGCGCCGATCATGTCATCGACTACACCCGCGAGGATTTCGTGGAGAGCCCCCGCCGATATGACGTCATCATCGATAACGCCGGCAACCGCTCCCTGTCTCAACTGCGACGTGCCCTGACACCGAAAGGGGGCCTGGTCATCGTCGGAGGAGAGGGTGGAGGCAATTGGCTCGGGCCCGCCGACCGCATCTTGCCCGCCCTCCTGTTGTCACCGTTCGTCGGCCAGAAGCTGGGGGCTTTGATGTCGGTCGAGCGTCAAGAAGACCTTCTTACCTTGGGTGAGATGCTGGAAGCCGGACAGGTGACACCGGTCATCGACCGGGGCTACCCACTGATCGAAGCCCCCGATGCCGTCCGCTACGTGGGCGAGGGACACGCTGCGGGCAAGGTGGTAGTCACAATATGAGGGACGTGGATGAGAAAACGATGATGAAGGCGGTCGTCCGGGACCGTTACGGCTCACCCGATGTCCTCGAACTCGAGGAGATCGAGAAGCCGGTGCCCGGTGACGACCAGGTGCTGGTGAAGGTCCATGCGGCATCGGTCAACACCGCCGACCTCGATGGGCTGAGGGGTCTCCCTCGCGCGGCTCGCATCGGCACCGGGTTGTCCAAGCCCAGGTCCCGGGTTTTGGGGTTGGATGTCGCCGGGACCGTCGAGTCGATCGGCAAGGACGTGACCCGGCTTCGCCCCGGTGACGAGGTCTGGGCCGACCTCTTTGCGTATCGGGCGGGCGCCTTTGCCGAATATGTCTGTGCTCCTCAGCATGCGTTCAACCCCAAGCCGGTGGGTGTGAGCTTCGAGGAGGCGGCGACCGTGCCCCACTCGGCCGTCCTGGCGCTCCAGGGTTTGAAGGCCAGGGGGTCGATCAAGCCGGGGCAGAAGGTGCTGGTCAACGGTGGCGGTGGGTGTGTGGGCCCGTTTGCGATCCAGATCGCCAAGTCATTTGGCGCCGAAGTGACCGGCGTGGACCACACCGGCAAACTGGACCTGATGCGCTCGGTCGGGGCGGATCACGTCATCGATTACACCGAAGGGGACTTCACGAAGAACGGGCAGCGTTACGACCTGATTCTCAATGTCGCCGTCGACCGTTCCGTCCTCGCCTTCAGACGTGCTCTGAACCCAGGAGGCGGGTACGTCTTCATCGCTGCCAACCTCGGCGGGTTCTTTTCGACGGTGCTCCTCGGCACCATCGTCTCATTGGGCGGGTCAAAGAGGATGGGCGTCTTCAGGTGGCGGCCAAACCACCTCGAAGACGTGGAGTTCCTAAAGAAGCTCCTCGAGACCGGCAAGATCAAGCCACTCGTCGACAGAATCTTTGGGTTGGCCGAGGTCCCCGAAGCGCTTCGCTACCAGGAGCAAGGTCGGGCCCGAGGCAAGCTCCTCATCAGTTTCTGAGACAGATCAGGACGGAGCCGTCCCAGCACCTGGCGCTGTCACCGCCGCCGGCCTTCTCGGCGGCTTCTGGCCGGCTGCTCGGTGCGAACGTAGGCATCGAGACGATCCTGGATCTCCTCGAGTGGAGGTCGCGCCCCGGTCTGAAAGGCGTCGACTGCCTCACGAATGGCAGCGATGTGATCCGGGGTCGAGCCACAACACGCTCCGACGATCCTCGCCCCTGAACGAAGGGCGAGCTCCACATAGTCGGCCATCCCCTCGGGGCGGATCGGGTAGGTGAGCCCGCCTTCGGTCTGATAGAGGGGGATGCCGCAGTTCGCCTTGGCGATGGTCACCGCTTGGGGCGCGACAAGCCCGATGGCATGAGCTGTGGCCACCGCGTCACCGGGGCCGATGCCGCAGTTGGCACCGATCGCCGTAGTAGCCGGATGCTCGAGCCACCATTCGCCCAAGGCACGGGGGTGTATCCCCATCATGGTGTGACCTGCGGTGTCAAAGCTCAGTGTGGCGGCATAGGGGAGACCGGTGCTGGCGGCGGCCTCGACGGCTGCGTTCAGCTCCTCGAAGGAGGAGATGGTCTCGATCCAGATCACGTCGGCCCCGGCCTCGGCCAAAGCCTCGCATTGCTCGGTGAAAACCTCGACTCCACGCTCATACGAGAGAGTGCCCAGCGGTTCGAACAACTCACCGGTGGGCCCGACGCTGCCGGCGATGGCCACCGGATGGTCGGCCAGCGCCACTGCCCGTTGCGCAACTTCCACCGCCGCCCGGTTCAGCTCGGCCACGCGGTCGCCGAGTCGATGGAGGTTGAGTCGGAGCCGGTTTCCCCCGAAGGTGTTGGTGAGGATGATGTCCGAACCGGCCTCGATGAAACTGCGGTGCACCTTCTCCACCAGGTCGGCCTGCTCGATGTTGAGCATCTCCGGACAGCCTCCGCCCTCGAGCCCGAGGGAGAAAAGGGTGGTCCCCATTGCCCCGTCCGCCACCAGAAATCGGCGTTCGGTCAGCAAATCGGTGAATGTGTTCGAGGCACGCTCGTTTGGTCCGGCCATCTTCGTCTCCTGTTGTGGAGGCGGCCCTCAAACGAGAGAACCGCCGCAGCGAGTGCCGGGCGGTTCATCCATCCCGACGCTTTAGCCGCATTTCTTGAGCGCCCGCAAGCTGTGGATCAAATCGGCGCTTCAGTGCAGGATACGCGTTTCGAGCCCCGGTGACAAGGAAAGGGCGGCCGGAGCCGCCCATTCCTTTCATTTCATTCTCGCGCCAGAATCGATGATCAGGTCAGGGCAGCCAGGTCGACCACACGGCTTCGTTGTCGGCGATCCACTGGGCGGCGATATCGGCCGCGTCCTCACCGTCAATCTCCACTGCGGGGAGCATGCTCAGTTGGTCCTCGTTGGTTTGTTGGAAGGCACCGAGGAAGGCCCACACGTCGGGAGCCTTCTCTTCCAGCTGCGCCGAAGCCAGCTTGATCAGGACATCCGGCGGGTAGGCGCAGTCAACTGCGGCGGGGTCGGCGTAGCACTCGTCGGAGTACTCGGGGAGCTCCACTTGAACCAGGTTGTACTTGGCGTAGGCGGCGGTCGGGGTCCACCAATACATGACGATCGGCTCATTGGCGGCCACCCGGGCATCGAGCTCGGCCACAGTGGCGGCTTCCGAACCGGAATAGATCACCTTCAGGGGCAGCTCAAGATTGGCCACGATCGGTTCGTCGTACTGTGAATATGACGGGTCGGTGGCCAGGAAGCGGCCCAGGTCACCGGTCTCGGCGGTGGCGAACAGAGCCGCCAGTTCCGGGTCCAGGAATCCTTCCCAGGTGGCCAACTCCGGGTGCTCGTCGATGACGTACTGGGGCACAAACCAGCCGATCTGTCCGACCGCTCCCAGCTCACCGATGTTGACCACACTGCCGTCGTCCAGGAAGGCCTGCTCGTCGGCGGAAATGCCCGACGGCCAGAGCTCCAGCACAGCATCCAATGAGCCGTCGGAAAGGCCGGTGAACATGGTGTTCTCGTCGATGGCGACGATCTCGACCGGATAGCCGAACTCGGTCTCGATCAGCTGCTTGGCGACCTCGGCGTTGAGCGCCGAGGCAGTCCAGGCGTTGGCCACGATGGTGATCGTGGGCTGAGGCTCACCCGAAGGGGCAGTGGTTGCAGTCGTGTCGCCGGTGTCGCCGTCGACGGTGGTGGTTGACGCGGTGCCGTCACCGCAGGCAGCCAGCAGCGCCAGGGCGAGAAAAAGTAGACCAAATCGTTTCTTCATTTTTCTCCTAGGGTTCGTGGCCAAGGCTCGCGCCTGTAAGGCCGCTGGTACATTACCGACGTGGCTTTCTCGAACGGGCCGTGAGGGACGATGTATGTCTTTCGGTCGAGCACGTCTGGAAAGTCTTCGGTGCTCGTTCCGAAAAGGCAATCGAGCTAGCCGAAACCGGCGCCTCCCGGGCTGAAGTCCGAGAAGCCACGGACTGCACCATCGGGGTCCGTGACGTTTCCTTTGCCGTGGGCAGGGGCGAGACCTTCGTCGTCATGGGTCTGTCCGGGTCGGGCAAGTCCACCCTGATTCGCTGCGTTTCCCGTCTCAACGAGGTGACGAGGGGGCGGGTCTCCCTCGACGGTGAGGATCTCACCGCGATGAGCCAAGACCAGCTGCGCGAGGTTCGCAGACACAAGATGTCGATGGTCTTCCAGCATTTCGGCCTCTTCCCTCACCGACGAGTGATCGACAACGCCGCTTATGGGCTGGAGGTGCAGGGCATCGACAAGGCCGAGCGCTACGAGCGGGCGATGAAGGTGCTGGAAGTTGTGGGGCTCAAGGGATGTGAGTCCTTCTTCCCCCAGCAATTGTCGGGCGGGATGCAGCAACGGGTCGGGCTGGCACGCGCCCTCGCCGTAGATCCGGAGATCCTCTTCTTCGACGAGCCGTTCTCGGCCCTCGACCCCCTCATCCGCCGCGACATGCAGGACGAGTTGTGCCGGCTCCAGGAGACGCTGCAGCGCACCATCGTGTTCATCACCCATGACTTTGCGGAGGCGATCAAGCTGGGGGACCGAATCGCGATCATGAAAGATGGAGCCTTCGATCAGGTGGGGACCGCGTTCGAGCTGATCACCAATCCCGCCACCGACTACGTGCGGGAGTTCACCAAGGAGATTCCCAAGGCCAAGGTGCTCACTGCGGCCGCGGTGCTCAAGGACGGAGATCACCCGAACAATGGGCGCATAGTCCATCTCGACGACACCATCGAAACGGTGCTCCCTGCCCTACTCCACGACTCGGCCGAGATCTCGGTGGAAGACCTCGAGGGCAGGCACCTTGGGGTGGTCGACCGGGAGGCGGTCGCCGACGCTCTCGAACCGGAGCAATGACCGGAGTCCTCCAGCCCTGGAAGTCCTCGGAGATGATCCTCGCCGACGGGCGGTCAGGGTGGTTCCGGCTCCGGTCGGTTTGGATCGGCCTCATCGTCGGCGTCATCGTGCTCCAACTGCTGTTCCGGTCGGATGCGGTGCCAGCGCTGTGGGACACCGTGATCTCGGGTCCGGTTGACGCCTTCTCCGACTGGGCCCGTGCCAACCGTCAGACCCATCCCCTGTTCACCGGGTTCTTCATCCCCCTCTCCACCTCCATCGAATGGGGGCTCACCACCATCGAGTCGTTCCTCAAGTGGCTTCCGTGGTATGTGCTGCCGGGAGTCGTGTTCCTGGTAATTGCCCGAACCGGCAATTGGAAGCCTGCCCTCGTTGCCACCGCGGCGATGCTCTACCCCGGGCTCATCGGTCTTTGGGACACCACCATGGAGACACTGTCGCTGATGACGATCGCGGTCATCATCAGCTTGTCGATCGGGATCCCGTTGGGGGTGTGGGCGGCCATGCGTCCCGGGGTGGAACGGGCGATCAGACCGGTGCTCGATGCGATGCAGACCATTCCGGCACCGGTCTATTTCATCCCGATCGTCCTCTTCTTCGGTATCCGCCGGGTTCCGGCCACCATTGCGACGGTCATCTATGCCCTGCCCCCTGCGGTGAGGCTGACCACTCTCGGCATTGTGGGGGTGCCTCGCCAGTCGGTCGAGGCCGCCGAGATGTTCGGTTCGACCCGACGCCAAACCCTGTTCAAAGTGCAATTGCCGATGGCGATGCCGTCGATCATGACCGGGGTCAACCAGACGATCATGATGGCTCTGGGGATCGTGGTCCTCGCCACCCTGCTCGGGGCAGGTGGGCTGGGCCAGGAGGTATTGGATGCTCTCACCAAACGGTCGACCGGTCGAGGGCTGGCAGCGGGGCTAGCGATTGTGGCGGTGGCGATGGTGTTGGATCGGGTCGGACGATCGGTGGCCTTTGCCGATCCGACCAAGCCGACGTCGCGGCGATATCTTGGGATATCGCTGGCCGCCGTCGCGGTGGCGGTGATCGTCGGCAGGGTCATGGGCTGGGTCGAGTTCCCCACGGTTTGGGATGTCAGCGCCTTCGCCCCGGTGGACACCTTTGTGGTCTGGGCCCGGGACAACCTCTCGTTCATCACCCGGCCGGTGAACGACTTCATCGTCGCCGGGTTGCTGATCCCGGTCCGCGATTTCCTGATCCTGACCGTGGCCTGGCCGGTTCTGATCTTCGTCACCGCCTACCTGTGTTGGAGGATGAAAGGGGTGGGGTTGGCGGTGTTCTCCACCATTGCCCTCCTCGTGGTCGGGATGATCGGAATGTGGGAGCTGTCGCTGCAGACGCTCACCCAGGTGGTGGCGGGGGTCATCATCTCGGTCGCCATCGCCATCCCGGTGGGGATCTGGGCAGGTCGCAACCGACGGGTGGAGGCCGTGCTCAGCCCGATCCTCGACGCCCTGCAGACCATCCCGTCCTTCGTGTTCATCATCCCGGTGGTCCTGCTCTTCACCGTCGGACAGGTCCCGGGCATCATCGCTTCGGTCCTCTACGCCATTGTCCCCGGAATCCGGATCACCGCCCTCGGCATCCGGGAGGTTCCCGAGGAGAGCATCGAGGCATCACAGACCTTTGGCGCCACCCCCCGTCAGACCATGGTCGGGGTGCGGATCCCCCTGGCGGCGCCCACCATCATGGCCGCGGTGAACCAGGTGATCATGATGGTGCTGGCGATGGTCATCATCGCCGGGCTGGTGGGTGGGGGAGCGCTCGGCTTTGAGACGGTGCGAGCGGTGACCCGCGGCGAGACCGGTCTCGGTTTCGAGGTCGGGTTGGCGATCGTGGTGATGGCGATCATCCTCGATCGTCTCACCCAGGCTTGGGCAGCACGGCTGCAGCCCCCCGCCACCGTGCAGTGATCCGGCGGCCGCTACCTTTTCCTCATGACACTGTCTGAACAGAGGCTCTACATCGGCGGCCGATTTGTCGAGGCCGGCTCGGGGGAGACCTTCGACACCTTCAACCCCGCCACCGGGGAGGTGATCACCTCGGTCCAACACGCCGGCCCGGCCGATGTCGACCGGGCGGTTGCCTCGGCCCGGGAAGGTTTCCTCATCTGGCGGGAGATGAGCGGCGCCGAGCGCGGTCGGATCCTGAACAAGGCCGCCGCCCTCCTCCGCGAGAACAACGACGAAATAGCCCGACTCGAGGTGCTCGACACCGGCAAGCCACTCCAAGAGGCGATAGCGGTTGACGTGCTCTCCGGGGCCGACGCTGTCGAGTACTACGCCGGTCTCGCCGCCTCGATCCACGGCGAGACCTTCCAGCTGGCCAACTCCTGGGTCTACACCCGTCGCGAGCCGCTCGGGGTCTGCGTGGGAATCGGGGCCTGGAACTACCCGGTCCAGATCGCGTGCTGGAAGTCAGCCCCGGCGCTGGCTTGCGGGAACTCGATGGTGTTCAAGCCGGCCGAGCTCACACCACTGACCGCACTGAGACTCGCCGAGATCTACACCGAAGCCGGCCTTCCCGACGGGGTGTTCAACGTGGTCCAAGGTGACCACCGGACGGGGGAGTCACTGGTTTCTCATCCCGACGTGGCCAAGGTGTCGCTCACCGGCGAGGTGGGGACGGGCAAGATCGTCATGGCCAATGCTGCAGCCACCCTCAAGCAGGTGACCCTCGAACTGGGGGGTAAGAGCCCGTTGATCATCTTCGACGACGCCGACCTCGACAACGCCGTCTCCGCCGCATTGATGGCCAACTTCTACACCCAGGGAGAGATCTGCTCCAACGGCACCCGGGTCTACGTCCACGAGGAGATCCACAACGAATTCCTCGACCGTCTCGTCACCCGTACCTCGAAGATGAGGATCGGTGACCCGATGGACCCCGACACCCACGTTGGGGCACTGATCTCCCAGGAGCACATGGACAAGGTCCTGTCCTACATCGAGGCAGGCAAGTCGGCGGGAGCTCGGCTGGTCATCGGGGGCGGCCGCCCGTCGGACCCGTCCCTCGCCGGCGGCTACTTCGTGGAGCCGACCGTGTTCGACGCCTGCAGCGACGACATGTCGATAGTCCAAGAGGAGATCTTCGGCCCGGTGATGGCAGTGCTCACATTCCGCGACGAGGACGACGTCATCGCCCGGGCCAACGACACTCCATACGGTCTGGCGGCTGGGGTCTTCACCCGGGATATCCAGCGTGCCCACCGGGTGGTGGCCCGCCTCGAGGCGGGGACCACCTGGATCAACAACTACAACATCACCCCGGTCGAGATGCCCTTCGGCGGCTACAAGCAGTCGGGGATCGGACGGGAGAACAGCCTGGTCACCATCAACCACTACACCCAGGTGAAGAGCGTGTACGTGGAGATGGGTGACGTGGAGGCGCCGTACTAGACAAGCATTCCTAATGCAGGGTGTCACGCATTCGTGACGCCTTGCATAAAGAAAAGGCAGGTGAACGCAAATGGGTGAAGGCTTCTTGGCGGGCAAAACCGCCATGGTGACGGGTGGGGCTTCCGGGATGGGATTGGCGATGGCGGTGGCGCTCGCCTCCGAGGGGGCCACTGTCAGCATCGGCTCCCTGCTCGCCGGTGGTTCCAAAACGGCAGGGGAAGTGGTCCACATGCCGGGTCAGGAGCAGATGGATCACGCCATCTCCCTGATCGAAGCCGAGGGCGTGCCGGCCCTGGGGGTCAACCTGGACGTGACTTCCGACGAATCGATTGAGGCCTTTTATCAGGCCACGGTTGCCAGGTTCGGCCAGGTCGACATCCTGGCCAATGCCGCGGGGATCACCGCCGAACAAACCATCGTCGGGCACTCCGACGCCCTCTGGGCCAAGGTCATCGACGTCAACCTCACCGGCACCTACCGAGCCATCAAGCGTGCCCTTCCCGGGATGATCGAGCGCCGGTGGGGCCGGATCATCAACATCGCGTCGACCGCCGCCTCGGTGGGTGCGGTCACTTCCGGCGCCTACTGCGCCTCCAAGGCCGGCGTGGTCGGCCTTACCAAATGCGTGGCTCTGGAAGGAGCCCCCCACGGGGTCACCTGCAACGCCATCAGCCCGACCTGGGTCGACACCTCCTTCGGACGGGAGTGGATGTCTGACATCGCCGAGAAGCAGGAGCATCGCTCCGGAGCCGAGTACATCTCCGATGTGGAGAAGGCCAACCCCCAGGGGCGTCTGATCTCCCCGACCGAGATCGGGGCACTGGCACTCTTCCTCTGCAGTGAGGGCGCCAACGGCATCACCATGGAGGACCTCAGGGTTTCGGCGGGGTCACTGTGGTGAGCGGGCCTCTCACTGACTCGTGAACTGAATGCACTGCGTCACATATGTGTGACGCCCTGCATTAGGAAGGGGTCTTGCGCCGCTTCACCTCGGCGACGATCGCCCCGAGTACGGAGTGGAGGTCGCCGATCACCGCGTAATCGGCCTTGGTCACCATCGGCGCCTCGGGGTCGTTGTTGATCGCCAACACGTTCTTGGAGGCCATCATCCCCACCCAATGCTGGATCGCCCCCGAGATGCCACAGGCGACGTAGAGATTCGGCGCCACCCGGGTCCCAGTCTGGCCCACCTGGTCGGAATGGGGCCGCCATCCGTTGTTGGTGACCACCCGGGAGCATCCGACCGCCCCTCCCAAGAGGCCAGCCAGCTCCTCGAGGATCTCAAACCCTTCGGGAGACCCCACCCCCCGGCCTCCACTGACGACCACCGGCGCGGTGGTGAGGGTGATCCCCTGGGAGATGGTGACCCGCTCCACCACTCTGGTTCGTCCCAGGGTGTCAGGAAGTTCGGGAATGAACGGCTCGGCATCGACTGCCTCGGCTGCTGGAGCGGCGGCGAAGGAGTGGGGAGCCACGGTGGCCAGCTTCACCGGGGCCGTCAACACCGCCTCCTCGAAAAGGCTTCCCCCCCAGCGGATTCGGGTCAGCTCCCAGCTCTCACCCGACGGGCGCACCTCGGTCACGTTGGTCGCCACGGGGAAGGCAAGCAGCGCGCCGACATGTGACATGACCTCGTTGCCTCGCTCCGTCCCGGCCGCCAGCAAGGCCGTCGGCGACTCGGATCGGATCAGCTGAGTCAGGGCCTCCCCGATCGCTTCGGGGGCGTAGTCGGACAGGAGCGGGTGATCGATCGAAAGGCGACGGGCCACTCCTCCCACCTGGCAACCGCCCACGGTCACGACACAGACCTCACCGAGCATGGCTGCCAAGGTGAGAGCCTGTTGTGAAGTCTCCAAGGGCACGCCCGACTCGTGCTCGACGAACACCAGCACCTCGCTCACAGGAGCCCCAGTTTCTCGAACAGATCGACCACTGCCGGTGCCGCCCCCGCGCCCTGGCCCAGGATCGTGGTGGAGCTGGCGACCTCGGGCGGGGTGGTCAAACGCAGCATCTGCAGCCCACCCATTGCCTGCTCGGGCCGTGTGGTTGCCACCTCCACCTTCTTGGCCCTAAGCCGGGAGGGCAGGGTCGGGTAGCGGGGGAGGTTGATCCCCTCCTTGACGGCGACCACCGCCGGGAGCGGCAGGTGGTAGACCTCGAAGCCGGCCCCGGTCTCACGTCGAGCCACCACAGTGCCGCCTTCGATGTCGAGACCTTTGATCCCGCTGATCACAGGCCGGCTCAGGGCGTGGGCCACCCTGATCCCAACCTGGTATCCGGCGGAGTCGGCGGACTCATTGCCAAAAAGGATGAGGTCGAAGCCGCCGCCGCTCTCCTCGAGTTCGGTTGTTCGCTGCGCGATCGCCGCGGCCGTTGCCTGCGGGTCCCAGTCGGAGCCGTCCGTTGACAAAAGGACGGCCTCGTCCGCTCCGACCGACACCGCGTACCGCAACTGTTCCTCGGCTTCGCCGGGGCCCAGTGTGAGGACGACGACGCTGCCCTCGTTCCTCTCCTTGAGGCGGACCGCCTCCTCCACCGCACATTCCTCGTGGGGGCTCACGGTGAATGGCAGATGCCGGGCATCGACTGCCCGTTGGTCATCGGTGAGAACGATGCGGGCGCCCGGGGCCGGGACCCGCTTGACGCAAACCAGGATCCTCAACTCTTCATCCGTTGGTCCTCGGGATCGAAGAGAGGTGTCGAGCCGGCTACTGCCACCTTGACCGGGAAGAGCTCGTTCATGTACATCACTGCCAGATCGTTGCCCACCACTGCATGCTCCGGCGGAAGGTAGGTCATCAAGAGGTACTTGCCGATCGAAGGCCCGGCGCCGGCCGTGGTCACGTAGGAGGGGCGGTCTTTGCGGTCGGTGATCCGACCGCCGTCGGCGGTGGTAATCGGTTCCCGCCCGGTGGGGTAGCGCTTGATCCCATCCCGTGCTGAAGTGTGATCCTCCATGGTGAGGGTGCACAGGATCGCCACCGGCTCCTCCTCCCGAGCTTTCAGGTAAGCCTCCTTGCCGATGAAGTCGTGGGTCTTGACCCGGGGCCGTGCCAGCCCGGCCTCGACTGGGTTGTACTCACTTTCGAGCTCCGCCCCCATCAGGCGGTAACCCTTCTCCAGGCGCCCGGTCGTCCCATAGACCCCGGCGCCGACCGCGACCACGCCGAGGTCTTGTCCCGCCTCCCAGAGTCGGTCCCACATCGGTCTGCCCTGCTCCGACGGCACGTAGACCTCCCATCCCAGCTCCCCGACATAGGAGATACGGAACAGACGGGCGTTGATCGAACCGAAGTCAACTGCTTGGGTCGTCCCATAGGGGAACGCCTCGTTGGAGAGATCGTGCTCGGTCATCGACTGGACCAGATTCCGTGCCTCCGGGCCCCAGACCCCGATCGTGGTGTAGGCCGAGGTGAGGTCGGCCATGTGCACCGTCCCCTCCTCCGGCAGGTGGCGGCGAAACCAATGTCCGTCCCGGGGACCGTCGAACGCTCCGGTGATGACCCGAAATTGCTCTTCTCCAAGACGCATGACGGTCAAGTCCGCCTTGAACCCACCTGATTGAGTCAGAAGTGGGGTGTAAACCGAGCGCCCCACTTCGACATCGGCGTTGTTCACCGTCATCTGTTGGATGTAGTCGACGACACCGGGGCCGGTGAAGTCGAAGATGACGAAGGGAGCGAGATCGACCAGCCCGACCCTCTCCCGCATCGCCAGGTGCTCGGCACTTTGGATCGGCGACCACCAGCGGCGATCCCACTCGTGGGGCCGGTCCTCGATCCCGTAGTGGTCGACCAGCGCGGCATTTGACTCATACCAGTGCGGGCGCTCCCAGCCACCGGCCTCGAAGTAGACCGCGCCCAGATCGGCGGTCCGGGAGTGGACCGGGGAAAGACGCTTGTCACGTTCCGAAGCCCACTGCTCACGGGGGTGGACGATGCCGTAGGTCTTGTTGAAGTGCTCGGCACAGCGGGCCCGCACATGATGCTCGGTGCGAGCGTAGGGGTAGAAACGGGCGATGTCGGAGGCGTGAGGATCGAGCTCGGGGTACCCATTGGTCATCCACTCCGCGACCGCCCGCCCGGTTCCGGGCCCTTCCTTGATCCAGATGGCGGCTGCCGACCACAGATTGCGCACTTCGACGGTCTCGCCGATTAGGGGCATTGCGTCCGGGGTGAGCGAAAGCAGCCCGTTGACGGCGTACTTGATCTCCGCCCCGGAGAGGATCTCGGGCATCAGCTCGAGGGCGTCCTCCAATTGAGTGTCGAAGTCGTCGGCGGTGAAGGGCAGCTCGGTCGGTGAGAGACGTGCCTCCGAGATCGAAGGGATCTCGTCGGGGGAATGGAAAATCGGGCGATGGGCATAGGAGCCCACCTCCATCGACCCCGATGTCTGTCGCTCGTACATGAAGGTGTCCATGTCGCGCACGATGGGAAAGGCGAG
>Ga0326597_10009959_pt1 | contig 12691 bp, 9 predicted proteins | sample RVTome_12_FD_203789 | JGI IMG/M metagenome (GOLD analysis project Ga0326597, IMG submission 203789) | Soil microbial communities from uranium-contaminated site in the Upper Colorado River Basin, Wyoming, United States - RVT100D185 | ecosystem: Environmental > Terrestrial > Soil > Contaminated >... | reverse complement strand
GAGACCGGCCGGTCGCCCCTACATACGGATGCGCTCCCCACACCTTCTTCAAATTCTCCCGCTCCCGCTCGTCGATGTCATGCGTCGCCTCGGCGCTGCCGAAGAGGCCGCCCCTTCGGCTCCGTTTCCCTCCCCTCACCCGTACACCGCCAGGAAATACAGGATCAGGACGAAGAGGCCGAACATCGCGGCCGCGTCGAAGTTCGAGAGGGTGTGGCCGTCCTGCATGAGCTCGAAGAGGACGAAGAAGACCGGGAAGAGCATCATCATGATGAGGGTGACGGTGTTGTCGATGGGGATGCCGACGAAGCCCTGGGGGACGTCCCCGAGCCACTGCATCAGCCCGATGATGAGGAGGGTGAAGGGGAAGACCAGGAACTTCACCTGGGTGATGCCGCCGAAGGCGTTCGAGAGGGCGATCTCGTAGTCCCCCTTCCGGTGGCTGTCCACCAGGATGAATATCTCGGCGATGCCGGCGAAGAAGGCGAGGACCAGGGCGGCGCGCACGGGGGAGAGGTGGATCTGGTGGAGCATCTTCTCGGCGAAGGTCGAGACCATGTGCCCGCCGAAGAAGGCGGCCCCCGTCCCGAGGGCGAAGAGGAGGAGCATCCGGGAGGGCGGCTCGTGGCCCCGCTCCTCCGGGCGCAGGGCCTCGTGGACCTCGTTCACGCTGTAGTGGGCGATGAGCGAGTGGAGGTAGAGGGCGAAGATGAAGAGCATCGTCACGCCGATGACGATGATCTCGTAGCCGGCGAGGCTCTGCTTCGGCGGCACGTTCAGCCGGCTCGCGACCAGGAAGAAGCCGAAGATGAGCGCCACGGCGCTCCCCACGATCAGGATCTCCCGCCCGATCTTGAAGATGGGCGAGGGCAGGGCGTAGAGGCCGTCGCCCGCGGCCTTGGGCAGGAAGAAGGAGTAGATCGAGAAGATCACGGCGTTGTTGTAGATCGTCACGACGGCGATGAGGAACGCGGCCACGGGGTCGATCGGCACCACGAAGATGATGACGACGATCTCGGGCAGGGTGGAGATGATCTCCCCCACCGTCCCCCCGACGAAATGGTTCCAGTTCCGCCGCGAGGAGAGGATCTCCGAGGCGTGGACGAGCGATTCGCTGGCGGCGTTGATGAGCGCCACCCCGCCGAGCAGATAGAGGAGGCCGAAGGTCCAGGGCGAGGCCATGACCGTGTGGCCGGGGAGGAGGGCGAGGACCGCCGCCAGGAGGATGCCCAGGAACAGGGACCAGACCCACAAGGGAGCCTTTTTCATGCGCGCGCTCCCGGGCGGAGAAAGGGGGCATTATAGCACCGGAGCGGGCCTCATTTCCTCAGATTCTCCCGCTCCCACGCCTCGATGTCGTAGGTGGCCTCGGGGTTGCCGAAGAGGCCGCCGCGCTTTCGGACCTCCTCCTTGGCGCGCTCCCAGGAGCCGGCGTCCATCCCGATCTCGAAGAGGTAGCCGGCCGGATCGTGGAAGTAGAGGGAGAGGGAGCTGGTGCCCCCGTGGCCGTAGGGGCCGAAGTGGCGCACCCCCTCGCGCCGGAAGGCTTCGGTCCAGGCGTCCAGGTCCTCGATGCGGCCCTTGAGCGCGTAGTGGACGAAGTGGCCCCGGGGCGGCTCGGGCGGCGCGCCGTTCAGGGCGAAGGTGACGCCCCCCAGCCGCACCCACACCTGGGGGGTGCGGGCGAGGGTTTGGTCGCCCGTCTCCGCCCCGATGCGGCGCACCACCTCGCCCCCCAGCACGCGGGTGTAGAAGTCCTCGGCCCGCCGGATGTCGCCCTGGGCCAGGGCCAGGTGGTGGATGCCGTCGAGCCGCATGGGGAGCTCCTTCGGAAGAGCGCGAAAGGGCGAGGCCTGGCGCCGCTGTCATTCCGAGAGCCGAAGGCGCGAGGAATCTGCTTTTGCTTGAGAAGCAGATTCCTCGGTCGCCCCTTTTCATGGGCTCCCTCGGAATGACAGCCGGGCGTATTGCAATACGCCCCTGTTTTTTCGCCGCCGGGTTTTCCGTCCGTAGGGGCGAGGCAGCCGCCTCCGGCGGAGCCGAGTACCTCGCCCCTACGGCCTATCGCGCGGGTGACGGTTCCGTAGGGGCGGTTCGCGAACCGCCCCTACACCGTGACGTGCGCTGGATGGGAACCCCGGGGGCGCATGCCCTGCGCCCCTGCCCCTCGATCGGGTTTGGTGTATCATAGCCGAACTTGTCTCCGCGGAAGCCCCGGGCCATCCCCCGGGGCGCACCTTTGTCTTTTTTCCGAACGGGAGGATTCGCACGTGGCCGACATCCATCCGGTCCTGAAGAACCGCCAGAGCCGGCGCAGCTTCAGCAGCCAGCCGGTCGAGCCCGAGAAGCTCGAGACCCTGCTCGAGGCCTTCCGCTGGGCGCCCTCCTCGAACAACCGCCAGCCCTGGCGCATCGTCGTGGTGCGCTCGCCCGATGCCCACAAGCGCTTCGACGAGTGCCTGAGCGAGTCGAACCGCCAGTGGGCCACGGCCGCCCCGGTCAAGATGATCATCCTGGGCCATCCCGAGGAGCAGCCCGAGCGCAACGGCCAGCAGCGCTACCTCCTGGACGTGGGGCTCGCCATCGAGAACCTCCTCATCCAGGGCTGCGCCCTGGGGCTCACCTCCCACGCCATGGCCGGCTGGGAGGAGGAGAAGGTGATCGAGCTCTTCCACGTCCCCAAGCCCTTCCGGGTGGCGGCCCTCTTCGCCGTGGGCTACCCGGGCAAGCTCGATGAGCTGCACCCAGACGTCCAGAAGAAGGAGCAGGCGCCGCCCTCCCGCAAGCCCCCCGAGGAGATCTTCTTCTGGGACGACTTCGGGAAGAAGGGGAAGGCGTAGCCGTTCCCTCGCCATGAAAGAAGCCCCCGGGTTTCCCCGGGGGCTTCTTTTCTCTCCGCTTTTTTCTTCTTCTTTGCCCTTCCCCCCTACACCTTCTTGTTCTGGGCGCCGACGGCCTCCATCATCCCCCAGCGGACGACGGTGCGGCTCTCGAGGGGCATGAAGATGGCCCGCTCGAGGGAGTAGCCGATCAGCCCCAGGGTGGCGATCGAGACCATCATGAAGGCGATGTCGAGGGACTCCTGGGAGTCGAAGATGCCGGCCGAGAGCCCCCAGCGGATGCCGGCCAGGGCCTCGGCGCCGACCATGGCGATCCAGGCGCGGGCCAGCCCGATGCGCAGGCCGCCCAGGACGAGGGGGAGCGAGCCGGGGAGGACGACGGTGGCGAAGATTTTCAGCCTGCCCGCGTTCATGGACTGCGCCGCCCGGAGCCAGACCGGGTTGACGGTCTTCACCCCCATCCAGACGGCTTGCGAGATGGGGAGGAAGGCGGCGAAGGAGGAGACGACGATGACGGTGTGGTCGCCCAGGCCGAACCAGATGACGGCGATGGGGGTCCAGGCCAGGGCGGGGATGGGGGTCAGCGTGGCGAGCAGGGGGACGAAGAACGACTCCCAGAAGGAGAAGCGCCCCATCATGATGCCGATGATTATGCCGACGGTGGCGGCGATGGTGTAGGAGAAGGGGAGCCTCCATGCCGTGGCCATGGTGTGCAGCCAGAGCGGGCCCAGGGCGACCGCGTGCAGGAAATCCCACAGCCCCGCGATCTTGCCCGCCATCCAGCCGTCGACCGCGCGCGCGAAGGTGAGCTCCCAGGCCCGGACCAGGACTTCGAGGGGGGTCGGGAAGAGCTGCTTCAGGTTGCCCGTGATCTGCATGGCGGCGAACTGCCAGAGCGCGATGACGGCCGCGAAGGGATAGAGGGGCCGCAGCTTGACCAGGAGCGGGGTCTTCTGGGGCTCCCGGGGGCGCAGGGCCGCCGGGATGGTCTGCGCCTGTTCCTGGGTCATCGAACTCCCTCGCATGGGCGCCTGTCAGGCGCCGCGCGCGCGCGCGGGAATGCGGCGGTGGCCCTCGGCTGCGCGGGGCAGGCGGCGCCGGGTGCGCGGTGGCTGGGAGCCCGAGGGCTCCCAGAAGCCCAAGGCCGCGATATTAGCAGAAAAGGCGTGGAAGGAGAAAATCCTCATTTGCGGCTCCCGGGGGGCGTCCCCGGCGGGGGCCGGGCCGGAAAAGGCGCCCCTTCCGGCCCGCTTGCCCCCCACCCCCCGGGCCAGTAAGCTAGCGGGGTTTTCGGGGGGAGGGAGGCTCGTCCTCCCTTTTTCCGTCCTCCGCCTCGCGAAAGGAAACGGTGTTCGATCCCGGCTACCTCCAGCAGCTCGTCATCGCGCTTCCGGCGATCCTCCTGGCGCTGACCCTCCACGAGGTCGCCCACGGCTGGACGGCCGACAAGCTGGGGGACCCGACGGCGCGCCACATGGGGCGGCTGACGCTGAACCCCCTCGTGCACTTGGACCCATTGGGCACCCTCGCCTTCGCCGTCTCGCTGGCGGCGGGAGTGGGCTTCGGGTGGGCCAAGCCCGTGCCGGTGGACCCCCGGCACTTCCGGCACCCGCGGCGCGGCATGATGTGGGTGGCGCTGGCGGGGCCGGCGACGAACTTCGCGCTGGCCATCGCGAGCGTCATCCTCTTCTTCCAGATGCGGCGCCTGGGGCTGGGGGCCGGGTTCGTCGGGGAGCCCGTGGCGCTCATGCTCCAGGCCAGTTTCGGCATCAACACCGCGCTGGCGGCCTTCAACCTGATCCCCATCCTCCCCTTCGACGGGGGGCGGATCGTGGCGGGCCTGCTGCCCGCGCGGCTGGCGTACACCTACTCCCGGAGCGAGCCCTACGGTTTCTTCATCGTCCTGGGGCTCATCCTCCTGGGCTGGTTGCACGTCGTCTTCTGGCCGATCTACACCACCCTGCGGGCCGCCGAGCTGGCGCTCGTGCGGAACCTGCTTGGGATCCTGGGCTTCGACTGAGCCCGGGGAGAGCGAGGAAGGCGCGATGACGGACCAGGCGAAGCGGCCGCGGTTCCTCTCCGGGGTGCAGCCCTCGGGGAGGCTCCACCTGGGCAACTACTTCGGCGCGCTGAGGCAGCACATCGCCCTCCAGGACGAGGGCGAGGCCTTCTACTTCATCGCCAACTACCACGCCATGACCACGGTTCAAGACCCCGGGGCGCTCTCCCGGGCCACCCTGGACGTGGCGCTGGACTACCTGGCCCTGGGCCTCGACCCCCGGAAGGCCGTCTTCTTCCGCCAGTCCGACGTGCCCGAGGTGGCGGAGCTGGCCTGGGTGCTCTCCTGCGTGACGGGGAAGGGCCTCCTCGACCGGGCCACCTCCTACAAGGACAAGGTCGCGCGCGGCATCACCCCCTCCATGGGCCTCTACGCCTACCCGGTGCTCATGGCGGCGGACATCCTCATCTACCGCTCGAACGTCGTCCCGGTGGGGGAAGATCAGGTGCAGCACATCGAGATGACGCGCGACATGGCCACCGCCTTCAACACCGCCTACGGGGAGGTGTTCCCCCTGCCCGCCCACCGGCTGGACGCGGGGGCCAAGGTGCCGGGCCTGGACGGCCAGAAGATGAGCAAGAGTTACGGCAACGCCATCGAGATCTTCGAGGAAGGGGGCGCCCTCAAGAAGAAGGTCATGTCCATCGTCACCGACTCGACCCCCCTCGAGGCCCCCAAGAATCCCGAGACGTGCAACGTCTTCGCCCTCTACCGCCTCGTCGCCCCGCCGGCCGGGGCCGAGGAGATGGCCCGGCGCTACCGCGCCGGGGGCTTCGGCTACGGGGACGCCAAGAAGGCCCTCCTCGCCGCCATCAACGACTGCTTCGGCCCCTTCCGCGAGGAGCGAAAGCGCCTAGCCAGGGAGCCGGCCTACGCCGAGGGCGTCCTGGCCGAGGGCGGCGCCCGGGCCCGGGCCGAGGCCCAGGCCACCATGCGGCGGGTGCGCGAGGCGGTGGGCCTTCCGCCTATGCCGGTCGAGGCGGCCGAGGCCTCCTCGCCGCGAAAGGGCTGATCCGGAACCCATGGCCACCGACTACAAGAAGCTCCTGAACCTCCCGAAGACCGCCTTCCCGATGAAGGCCGACCTCCCCCAGCGCGAGCCCCGGATGCTCGCCGAGTGGGAGAGCGAGGGCCTCTACGCCCGGCTGCGCGCCGCCTCGAAGGGGAGGAAGAAGTACATCCTCCACGACGGCCCCCCCTACGCGAACGGCCACATCCACATGGGGACGGCGCTGAACAAGGTCCTGAAGGACATCGTGGTGAAGTCGAAGCAGATGGCCGGCTTCGACGCCGCCTACGTCCCCGGCTGGGACTGCCACGGCCTGCCCATCGAGCACCAGGTGGACCGCGAGCTGGGCGCGCGCCGGTTCGAGGTGAGCCCGGTCGAGAAGCGCCGCCTCTGCCGCGCCTACGCCGACAAGTTCATCGGCATCCAGCGCGGGGAGTTCAAGCGCCTGGGCGTCCTGGGGGACTGGGAGCGGCCCTACCTCACCATGAGCTACGAGTACGAGGCGGCCACCGTGCGCGAGCTGGCCCGCTTCATGGAGAAGGGGGGCGTCTACCGGGGGCTCAAGCCCGTCCACTGGGCGCCCGGCCTGCGCACCGCCCTGGCCGAGGCCGAGGTGGAGTACCAGGAGGTCACGACGCCCACCGTCTACGTGCGCTTCCCGCTGACGGAGGCCCAGGCCGCCGAGTGGGAGGCGCGCGTGCCCTCCCTCCGGGGCGTCCTCAAGGGGAAAAGAGCGGGCGTCCTCATCTGGACGACCACCCCCTGGACGCTGCCCGCCAACCTCGCCCTCGCCTTCCACGGGGAGCTCGGCTACGCCGCCTTCCGGCACGGGGAGGAGGTCCTCATCTTCCACGAGCACTTCATGCCCCGCATGGCCGAGCTGGCCCGGAAGGAGGGAGACGCCGCCCCCTTCGAGAAGGTCGCCTCCTTCCCGGGCGGTGCCGTCGAGAAGCTCGCGGCGCGGCATCCCTGGATCGAGCGGGACTCCCTGGTGGTGCTGGCCGGCTACGTCACCCTGGAGCAAGGGACGGGCGTGGTGCACACCGCCCCCGGCCATGGGCGGGAGGACTACGAGACCGGCATCCAGTACGGCCTCGAGGTCTACAGCCCGGTGGACGACGACGGGAAGTTTACCCCCGAGGTCGAGCACTTCGCCGGCCAGTTCGTCTTCGACGCCGACCCCAAGATCATCCGGCTGCTGCGGGAGCGGGGGAGGCTCCTCGCCGTCGAGGACTACACCCACCCCTATCCCCATGACTGGCGCAGCCACCGGCCCACCATCTTCCGGGCCACGCCCCAGTGGTTCATCTCGATGGAGCACGGGGACCTCCGCCGCCGCGCCCTGGCCGAGATCCGCAAGGTGAAGTGGGTGCCCCCCTGGGGCGAGGAGCGCATCTACGGGATGATCGAGAACCGCCCCGACTGGTGCATCTCGCGCCAGCGCGCCTGGGGGGTGCCCATCGTGGCCTTCCACTGCGAGGGCTGCGGCCGGGTCGCCGCGGATCCCCAGGTGGCGCACCGCGTCGCCGACCGCATGGAGACCGAGAGCGGGGCCGACCTCTGGTTCGAGAAGGAGGCGGCCGACCTCCTTCCCCCCGACTACAAGTGCCCCGGTTGCGGCGGCTCCTCCTTCCGGAAGGAGGGCGACATCCTCGACGTGTGGTTCGACTCGGGGGTGAGCCAGGCGGCCGTCCTGGAGAAGAACCCGGCGCTCGAATGGCCCTGCGACATGTACCTCGAGGGGAGCGACCAGCACCGCGGCTGGTTCCACAGCTCCCTCCTCGCCGCCGTCGGGGTGAAGGGCGCCGCCCCCTACCGCGAGGTGCTGACCCACGGCTACGTCGTGGACGGCCAGGGCCGCAAGATGAGCAAGAGCCTGGGCAACGCGATGGAGCCGGAGGAGGTCATCAAGAAGTACGGCGCCGAGGTGCTGCGCCTGTGGGTGGCGGGGGAGAACTACCGCGAGGACATCCGCATCTCGCCCCAGATCCTGGAGCGCCTGGCCGAGGCCTACCGGCGCATCCGCAACACCTGCCGCTTCCTCCTGGGGAACCTGCAGGACTACGAGGCCTTCGACCCGAAGACGGATACGGTGCCCCTGGCCGGGCGCCCCGAGATCGACCGCTTCATCCTGAGCCGGCTCGACCGCCTGGTCGAGCGGATGCGGAGGGCCTACGACGAGTACGAGTTCCACATGGTCTTCCACGCCCTCAACAACTTCTGCTCGGTGGACCTCTCGGCCTTCTACCTGGACGTAGTGAAGGACCGCGTCTACATCGCCCTCCCCCGTGACAAGGGCCGCCTCGCCGGCCTCGGCACCATGCACGAGCTCCTGGACGCCCTCCTGCGCCTCATGGCCCCCGTCCTCTCCTTCACGGCGGAGGAGGCCTACCGCCTCACCCCCAGGCTCCACGGGGAGAGCGTCCACCTGGCCCCCATGCCGGAGCCGGACCCCGCCCGGCGGGACGCGGCGCTCGAGGAGAAGTGGGAGCCCCTGCTGCGGGTGCGGGGCGAGGTGCTCAAGGCGCTCGAGATGGCGCGCCAGAACCAGGGGAAGGGGAAGGGCAGCTCCCTCAACTTCGAAGTGCGCCTGTGGGCGCCGGAGGCCCTGCGGGCCAGGCTCCTGCCGCTCGCGGCGGAGATGGAGGACGTCTTCATCGTCTCCCGGGCCCGGCTCGGGGAGGGCGAGGCGCCGACCGAGGCCTACCGCAGCGCCGAGATCGAGGGCCTGGCCGTCCTCGTCTCCGAGGCCCGGGGCAGGAAGTGCGCCATGTCCTGGAAGGTCACCGAGGACGTGGGCTCGGACCCGCGCTTCCCGGACCTCTCGGCCCGCTGCGCCCGCATCGCGGCGGCCGCCTCGTGAGCCCCCCGGCGCGCCTGGGGCCCCTCTTCCTCTTCGCCGCGTGCTTCGCCCTGGCGGATCAGCTCCTGAAGTGGGCGGTCGCCGCCACCTTCCGGCTGGGGGAGAGCGTCGCCGTCGTCCCGGGCCTCCTCAACCTCACCTACCTGCGGAACCGGGGCGGGGCCTTCAGCCTCCTCGCGAGCCTGCCGGGGGCGTGGGGGAGGGTATTCTTCCTCGTTGCCACGCTGATCGCCCTGGGCTTCGTCCTCTACCTCCACCGCTGCTCGCCCCCCGCCACCCGGTGGGGGCGCTTCGGCCTGTGGACCATCTTCGGCGGCGGGATCGGGAACCTGATCGACCGCCTCCTCCACGGCGAGGTCATCGACTTCATCGACTTCCACTTCCGGGGCTGGCACTGGCCCGCCTTCAACCTCGCGGACTCGGGCATCACGGTGGGGGTGATCCTCCTCGCCGCCGACCTCTTCTTCAGCCGCGCCCCCGCGCCCCGCGACGGCGCGGAGGCCTGAGCGGCCGGACGCCGTGGCGGGAGAGCTTCTTCACCTCATCTGCGCCGAGGGCGCCGCGCGCCTCGACGTCTTCCTGGCCTCCCGGCTCCCCGACCTCTCGCGCTCGCGCCTCCAGGCCCTCATCAAGGAGGGCCGGGTGCGGGTGAACGGCCGGCCCCCCGCCAAGGCGGGCCAGCCCGTGCCCGCCGGGGCGAGCATAGAGGTGGAGGTGCCGCCCCCCGAGCCCTCCTATCTCCTCCCCGAGGACATCACCCTCGACGTGCGCTACGAGGACGCTCACCTCCTCGTCGTGAACAAGCCGCCCGGCCTCGTCGTCCACCCCGGGGCGGGGCAGAAGACGGGCACCCTCGCCGCTGCCCTCCTCCACCACTGCCGGGGCCAGCTCTCGGGCATCGGGGGGGTGGAGCGGCCCGGCATCGTCCACCGCCTGGACAAGGACACCTCGGGGCTCCTCCTCGCCGCCAAGACCGACCGCGCCCATAGAAGGCTCTCCGCGGACATGAAGGCCCGGCGCGTCCGCCGCGAGTACCTGGCGATCGTGCGGGGCGTCCCTGCGCGGGCGCAGGACGTGGTGGACGCCCCCATCGGCCGCCACTCCACCCGCCGCACCGAGATGGCCGTCATCGAGCGGGGTCGCCCCGCCGTCACGAGGTGGAAGGTGCGGGAGCGCTTCAAGGGAGCCGCATTGCTGGAGGTGACGCTGGAGACGGGGCGTACCCACCAGGTGCGGGTCCACCTGGCCCACGTTGGCCACCCGGTGCTCGGGGACGCGGTCTACGGCCGGAGCCGCGTCGCCCGGAAGGGAGAGGAGCTCCCGCCCGATCTCATCGCGCGCCAGGCGCTGCACGCCTTCCGGCTCCGCTTCACCCACCCCGAGACGGGGGAGGAGAAGGTGATAGAGGCGGCACCGCCGGAGGATTTCATGCGGGCGCTGGAAGGGCTGCGGGGGTAGGATTTTGACAACGCCGAGTCTGAGGCATAGGATTAATTTATCCTAAATTGTCTTCTTCGGCCGGGTTGGACCGAGAGGAGGCCCGGGCATGCAGTGCCCCCGGTGCCAAGCGGAGAACCGCGAAGGGCGGCGCTTCTGCGGAGCGTGTGGGGCCCCGCTCGCCCTCCCATGTCCCTCTTGCGGGTTTTCGAACGAGCCTGGCGAGAAGTTTTGCGGCGGGTGCGGCCAGCCCCTGGGCGCGGTCCCCCCAACCGCCGAGTCGAAGTTCGCCTCCCCCCGCTCCTACACCCCCAAGCATCTGGCCGAGAAGATCCTGACTTCCCGGAGCGCCATCGAGGGCGAGCGCAAGCAGGTGACGGTCTTTTTCTGCGACATCGCGAACTCCACACCATTGGCCGAGCGCCTGGGTCCCGAGGCGATGCACGCCCTGTTGAGCCGCTTCTTCGAAATGGCGCTGGATGAGGTCCACCTCTACGAGGGCACGATCAACCAGTTCCTGGGCGATGGGTTCATGGCGCTCTTCGGCGCTCCCCTCGCCCACGAGGGCCACGCCCGCCAAGCCATCCTCGCCGCCCTGGGAGTTCAAAGCACCTTGCGCGAGCGCGGAGGCGATCTCGGGCTCCCGGCCGGGGAGGAACTGACCCTGCGCATGGGGCTGAACACGGGGTTCGTCGTGGTGGGGAAGATCGGCGACGACCTGCGCATGGACTACACCGCGGTCGGCGACACGACGAACGTGGCGGCCCGCCTTCTGCAAGGGGCCGAACCGGGATGGATCGTGATTTCCGAGGGGACTCACCGCCTAGTGGCGGGCTACTTCCACACCCGGCCCCTGGGGGCACTCCCCCTCAAGGGAAAGGGCGAGGCGGTTCGCGCCTGGGAGGTGATTTCCGCCCGGTCAGCCCGGACCCGCCTGGAGGTGGAGGCCGAGGGGGGGCTCACTCCCTTCGTGGGCCGGGAACGGGAGCTTCGGCTCCTCTCGGAGTGCTTCGAGAAGGCGAGGGCGGGGCACGGGCAGGTCGTCTTCCTCATGGGCGAGCCGGGGATGGGCAAGTCGCGCCTGCTCCTGGAGTTTCGTCGGCGGCTCGGGGAGGAGGCGACCTGGCTTGAAGCGCGCGCAATCTCCTTCGGGCGCTCCATCGCCTTCCACCCCCTGACAGACCTCCTCAAGCGCACTTTCCGGATCGAGGAAGGGGATACCGAGGGCGCGGTCGTGAGGAAGATCGAGCAGGGCGTCCTCCGCCTCGGAGAAGACCTCCGGCCGGTCCTCCCGTACCTGCGCCACCTCCTTTCCGTGGATCCGGGCGACCCGGCGGTGCTGACCATGGACCCGCAGCAGCGCCGGGGAGAGCTCTTCAACGCCCTGCGGCGTCTGACGCTCCGCGCTTCCGAGGTGCGCCCTCAGGTGGTCGTGTACGAGGACCTCCACTGGATGGACAAGGCGACGGAGGAGTACCTGCTCTTCACGGACGACAGCATCCCGGCCAGCCGGGTCCTGCGCGTCCTCACCTACCGCCCGGGCTACGCCCATCCCTTCGGGGACCGGACCTACCACGCACGGGTCGCCCTGGACGCCCTCCCGACCGAGGAGAGCGTGCAGATGGCCCAGGGGCTGCTGGCGGCGGAGAGCCTTCCGGAGGACCTCAAGGCCCTCATCGTCCGGAAGGCCGAGGGGAACCCCTTCTTCGTCGAGGAGGTCATCCGGGCTCTCCGGGAGGTCGGGGCCATCCGGCGGGACGGGGAGGGCTACGTCCTCGTCAGGCGGCTGGACGAGGTCTTCATCCCCGATGCGCTCCAGGATGTGATCATGGCCCGGATCGACCGGCTGGAGGAGGCCCCCAAGAAGACCCTCCAGGTCGCCTCCGTCATCGGCCGGGAGTTCACCTACCGCCTCCTGGACCGGCTCGCCGAGGTGCGGGAGCGGACCGAGGGGCTCCTGCGGGAGCTCAAGGCGATCGAGCTGATCTACGAGAAGAGCTTCTTTCCCGAGCGGGCGTACATGTTCAAGCACGCCCTCACCCAAGATGTGGCGTACAACTCGCTGCTCCTCCAACAGCGGAAGGAGCTTCATCGCCTGATCGGCATGGCCATCGAGCAGCTCTACGCGGAGCGGCTGGCCGAGCAGTATGAGGTCCTCGCCCATCACTTCTCAAAGGCGGAGGAGACGTCCAAGGCGGTCGAGTATCTGACGCGCTCCGCCGAGAAGGCCGCCGGAAGCTATGCCCATAGCGAGGCAGTCACGGCCCTGGAGGAGGCCCGTGCCCATGCGGAGGGGTTTCCGGCCGCCCAAAGGGACCGTTGCATCCTGGACCTGGCCATTCGCGAAGCGGAGTCGCTCCATTTCCTGGGCCGCCGCCAGGGGATCGTGGATCTCCTTCTTCAGCACCGCGACCGCGTGGAGCAGCTCCAGGACCCCTCCATCGCGGGCCGGTACTATTTCTGGCTGGGCTTCGCCCACGCCT
>Ga0326597_10009958_pt1 | contig 12694 bp, 9 predicted proteins | sample RVTome_12_FD_203789 | JGI IMG/M metagenome (GOLD analysis project Ga0326597, IMG submission 203789) | Soil microbial communities from uranium-contaminated site in the Upper Colorado River Basin, Wyoming, United States - RVT100D185 | ecosystem: Environmental > Terrestrial > Soil > Contaminated >... | reverse complement strand
CCTACCAGACAACCGCCGCCGCTGGCGCTCTCGATCGCAGGAGTTGCGACCCGGGGAGCTATTCCAGCGGCGCTTCTTGTTGCTCAAGGCGCTGATCGTCCTGCTCTTCGGCGTGCTGGTGCTCCAACTCGCGCGCATACAGATCGTCGACCACGACTCGTACAACGCCCAGGCCGAGAGCAACCGCTTCCGCACCATCCCGGTGCTGCCCGCGCGCGGCCTGATCTTCGACCGTAACGGCGAGCAGCTCGTCAGCAACCGGCCGATCTTCTCCGCCGCCGTCGTCCCGGCCGACGTTCCGCGCGACCAGCTCCTGCCCGTCGTCGCCGGGCTGACCGAGATCACCGGCGTGGCGCCGAACGAGATCGCCTCCGCGATCGACAACGCAAAGAAGAAGGACCCCTTCACGCCGCTGGTCGTCAAGCCGAACATCGATGACCAGACGGCGTTCCAGCTCCGGGAGCGCCAGTCCGGCCTGCCGGGCGTGCAGGTGCTCGTGGAATCGGTGCGCCAGTACGCCGATGGCACGCTCGTCTCGGACGTGCTCGGCTTCGTGGGGCGCATCGACGAGGAGGAGTACGCGGATCTGCGCGACGATGGCTACCAGCTCAACGACAGGCTGGGCAAGACGGGCGTGGAGTACAGCTACGAGTCGGTGCTGCGGGGCACGGCGGGCTACCGGATCGCGGAAGTGGACGCGACGGGCAAGGAGGTGAATGCTGTCCAGTCGGTCGACCCGCGGCCGGCGGGCAACCTCGTGCTCTCGATCGATGCCGACCTGCAGCGCCACGTGACGGAGTACCTGCAGACGGCCATGGGCAACTCGCAGAACGCCTCCGCCGTGGTGATGGACGTGCGCACGGGCGAAGTGCTCTCGCTCGTCTCGCTACCGTCGTACGACAACAACATCCTGACCGAGCCGATCGACGACACGAAGCTCGCGGCGCTCTTCCAGGACCCCGCGAAGCCGATGGTGAACCACGCCATCTCCGAAGTGAACCCGCCGGGCAGCACGTTCAAGATGGTGACCGGCTCGGCGGCGCTCCAGGAGGGCGTGGCGACGACCAGCACGACGATCACGAGCAACGGCTCGATCAGCGTGCAGGACGAGTACACGCCCGGGCGCGTGTGGGTGATGCGCGACTGGGCCGTGCTGGGGACGATGGACTTCTACCACGGCCTGGCCATGTCGTCCGACGTCTACTTCTACTACCTCTCCGGCGGCTACTACCAGAACGGCAAGACGCTGTTCGAGGGGCTGGGCGCCGAGCGGCTGGCGCGCTACGCGCGCGACTACGGCCTGGGCGCGCCGACGGGCGTCGATCTGCCGGGCGAGGCGCCGGGCAACGTGCCCGACCCCTCGTGGAAGGAAGAAAACGTCGGCGAGGTGTGGACTCTGGGTGACACCTACAACTTCGGCATCGGGCAGGGATACCTGACGGTGACGCCGCTCCAGCTCGCGCGCGTGACGGCCGCCATCGCCAACGGCGGCGATCTGCTCACGCCCCGCGTCGCCAAGCAGGTCGTCGACGACGAAGGCAACGTCCTGCAGGCCTTCCCGGCGAAGGTGGTGCGCAAGCTGAGCATCTCCGCCGACAAGCTGGCGATCATGCGCGAGGCGATGCGCCAGGCGGTCGTCTACGGCCCGGCGCGCACCGGCGCGAGCAGCCAGGTGACGATCGGGGGGAAGACCGGCACCGCGGAGTTCGGCCAGCAGCTCGCGAACGGCAGCTACGCCTACAGCCACGCCTGGTACACGGGCTTTGCCCCGTTCGATAACCCGGAGATCGCCGTGGTGGTCTTCCTGGAGAAGGGCGTCGGCGCGACGAACTCCGGGCCGGTGGCGAAGCGGATCTTCGACTACTACTTCCAGCGCCAGCACCTGGCGGAGGGGACGGCGCCGTGAACAGCCGCATCGTCCGGCTGCGCGACTTCGACCCCGTGCTGCTGCTGGCGGCGCTGGCCCTAGTGACGCTGGGCATGCTGCTGATCTACAGCGGCAGCCTGAGCCAGTTCGGCCGGCCGGCAGTGTCCGACTTCTCCCACCCGGTCGTGCGCCAGGCGGCGTTCGCGATAACCGGACTGGTGCTGGCGCTCATCTTCGCGCGGATCGACTACAGGGTGCTGGGCGGCATGAGCTACGCCCTCTACGCGGCAAGCCTCGCCGCGCTCGTGTTCGTGCTCATCGTCGGCGAGGCGACGCACGGCTCGCGGCGCTGGATCGACGTCGGCGGGACGCCGGTGCAGCCGTCGGAGATCGCAAAGCTGGCGGTGGTCATCACGCTGGCGAAGTACCTCTCGGACCGCCAGGAGACGATCGGCTCGCTGCGCGTCGTGCTCACGTCGCTCGTGATCGCGGCGCTGCCCGCGGCGCTCGTGTTCGCGCAGCCCGACCTCGGGTCTGCGCTGATCTTCGCGGCGATCTGGCTGGGCATGGTGACCGTGGCCGGCGCCCGCTGGAAGCACCTGCTGGGCATCATCGGCGCGGCGGTGGTGGCGGTCCCGTTCGCGTTCATCGCGCTGGTGACCGACTACCAGCGCGAGCGGATCGCCTTGTGGCTGGACCCGGAGCGCGACCCCCTCGGCGCGGGCTTCCAGGCCGTGCAGGCGCGCATCGGCATCGGCTCCGGCGGCGTGTGGGGCAAGGGGCTCACGCACGGGACGCAGACGCAGCTCGACTACCTGCGCACACAGACGACGGACTACGTGTTCAGCGTGCTGGCCGAGGAAGTGGGCTTCGTCGGCGCAGTGATCTTATTCCTGCTGTTCGCGATCCTGCTCTGGCGCGCGCTGCGGGTGGCCGAGCTCTCGCGCGACCTGCTTGGCCGGTTGATCGCGACGGGGCTCGTGATCTTCGTCCTGCTGCAGACGTTCATCAACGTGGCGGTGAACGTAGGCTTGATGCCGGTGACGGGCATCCCACTGCCCTTCGTCAGCCAGGGAGGAAGCTCGCTGATCACGCTCTTCATCGGCTTAGGCATCCTGCAGAGCATCCTGATCCGCCACCGGCCGTTCTCCTTCCGCGAATTCTACTCCTGAGCCCGGCGGGCGTTCGCGCTGATCGATCTGCGCCAGGCGCGGCACGTTCCGCACCGCGACGACGAGCGCCCAGGCCGCCGCGATCGACATCAGCGGCATCACCGGCACGTGGAAGCGCGCGTCGGTGAAGAAGACCAGCGGCACGCCCGCGAACGCGAGCAGCGCCAGCAGCGTGAACACGCGGCGCGGGTCGCGCGGGGCGAGCACGAAGCCGGCCAGCCCCAGGCCGCCGAGGCTGATCGTGGTGAAGAAGAAGATATCCGCGACGCGGTAGAGCGCCGCGCGCAGGTGCGGGCTGATGAACGGGTCGTCACCGTAAGACTCCACCGCCCAGACGCCGTCGTGGTCGTGGTTCCAGAGCCAGTACGCTTTGCGTGACAGGAGCTTCAGCTCAGCGCCCGGATGGTGCACGGCGAAGCTGATCGCGCGGCGCGTGTTGTCATCGTTGCGGCGCGTCTCGTACTCGGGGCGCCTCAGCTTGTCGTAGCTCGCGGGGAAGCAGACGTCGGGCAGCGCGAAATGGCCGGGCGCGCCCGGGTAGTGGCCGATGCAAAGGTCGTCGCCCAGGTTCGTCGAAATGATCACGGGCGCGTCCATCACGATGACGTTACGGATCGTCCAGGGCATGATCACGGCCGCCGTTGCGACGAGCGCGACGCCCGTCTGCGTCGCGGCGCGCCGCCAGCCGGCGCCCGCCCAGAGCCAGACGATGAGCAGGATCGGCAGGAAGAGCAGCGAGATCGGCCGCACCAGCGCCGACGCGCCCAGCAGCACGCCAAAGACCACCAGCCGCCGGGGCTCGACGCGGCCGCGCTGCCAGCCCGGCCAGACGAGCACCAGCAGCGCCGCCATCACCAACAGGTTGAACAGCGTCTCGGTCAGGATCGCGCCGGTGTGGTAGATGAGGTTGGGGAAGACGGCGATCCACAGCGCCGACAGCAGCCCAACCGTCGCGCCGAAGAGCCGTCGCGCGACGTAGTAGGCGAGCACGACCGTCGCGACGCCGAGGAAGACCTGGAAGAAGGCCGCGGTCTTGATCAGGTTGTCCGGAATGGGCGTGTGGATGACCAGCGAGAACACCACGCCCAGCGCCGCCGGATAGCCCACGGGATAGTAGGCCGTCGGCTGGCCGTCCAGCAGGCGGTAGCCGTTCCCGTGGGCGATCTGGTCGGCGTAGATCAGGTAGAACTGCGGGTCGTGCAGCTCGCGCGGCGCGCGCGCGGCGTAGAGCACCCAGACGACGCGCAGCGCGAGCGCAAGGAACGTGATCGCGGTCAGCCAGCGCGCCTCCGGCGTCGACCACCAGGCGCGGACGCGAACGAGCATCGACTCCATCATGGCGGCAGCGGCACGTCGAACCGGCACAGGTTGCCGGTCGCTTCGGGCGAGACGTGGGGCAGCAGCTGCACGTCACTGCGCTGCAGATCGGCGGCGCTGGCTAGGGGCACCGGCGCCGGGACAATGCGCCCATCGACGAAGTCGCCGACGTACACGTGATAGCCCGGCCGCGCCGCGTAGGACACAAGCGCGCCCTCTGGGGAAGTGAAGAGCAGCGCGTCGCCCCAGAGCACCCGGCCGAGCGCGGGCATGATGGCGCACTGCACCAGATCGTTCGTCACCGGGCCGCCACGGACGTACACCGTGCTGCCCGCCGGCACCTCCGGATAGGCGTCGCGCAGCGCGGTCACCAGCGCGCGCCAGTCGTCCGAGGCCTCCGCCTGTTGATGGTTCTGCGTCCACGTCTGCCAGCTATAGAGCCCCAGCACGCCAAACGCAATGACGGCCAGGAGCGCGGGCACGGCGGGTGTCAGGCGCCGCCCGTAGCGCGCCGCCTCGGAGAACAGCAACGCCGCCAGGATCGAGAACGGGATCGCTGCCAGATAGACATAGCGAGTCGCCGCCCACAGCTTGATGGGGAGATAGGGCAGCACCGCCAGTGCCAGGAAGGCCACGCAGATGCGCGCCAGCGCCGGCCCGCGTACGAGCGCGACGGCGAGCACCGCGAGCGCCGCCCAGCCCGCCGCGATGTGCGCCGTGCCGAGGTGCCCTGGAAACTCCAGCCCCACCGGGTAGAGCAGCCGGCCCAGGTAGAGCCAGATATTGCTGACAATGTGATCGCCGCCGACGTAGACATCAGCGTCGGTGCAGCGGCAGGCCCCGAGGCTGACCGGCGCGGCCACGCCCACCAGCGCGAACGGCGCCGCGATGAGCGCCACACCCCCCCACTGACGTGGCTCCTTCCACCAACGGTCGCCGCGCGGCAGCTTCCACAGCACGAGCAGTCCCAGCACGGGCGCCACGACGGATGTCGATTCGTTCGCGGCGATCGCGGCGGCGAAGGAGAGCGCAGAGGCAGCCAGCCAGGGGCCGCGCCGCGATCGGTCCAGCCCTTCGTACAACAGCACAGCCGCGAGCATCACGAGGAAGCCGGCCAGCACATGAGGAACAGCCATGATGTAGCCCAGGGTCGTGGCATGGCTGGCGGTGAGCCCGAAGAATGCCGCCGCCAGGAACGCGGGCCAGGCACCGCCCGTAGCCCGCCACACCAGCCAGAAGATCAGCGCCGCTGTCCCCGTGTGCACCAGGACGTTGGTCAGGAGAAAGGGAAAGGCGTTGAGGCCAAAGGCGCGGTACATGGCCAGGTCGTAGAGCCCGAAGAGGAAACGCCAGTTGGGCGTCAGGTCGCGCAGAAGGAAGAGATCTTTGATATAGCCGGGTGTGGAGCGCGACGTGATGTCGGCCAGGGGGACGAAGTCGTCGTTGGAGAAGTACTGGCCGAGCACAGGGACGTGCACTGCAAAGATCGCAGCCGCAGCAGCAGCGCAGGCCAGCGCCGCCCGCTGCCCGCGCGTGAGCGCAAGCGCGCGCAACGATGGCGGCGCCAGCCGCGCGCGCCGCCGCAGCGCGATCGGCGGCGCGTCCGCGTTCCGCTCCAGGAGCCGGTCAGCCATCCGCCCCCGCGCCGCTGCGCGGCCGCGCGCCATCGTCGAAGCGGGCGCGCAGGAGGCCCACCTCCTGCGCCAGCTCGCGGTTCTCGTCGGAGAGGCGCGAGATCTCGAGCGAGTAGTGGAACAGCATCACGGCGACGAACGCGAGCGCGAGGAAGAAGAGGATCGACGGCGCGTAGATCACGTCCAGCTTGCGCGCGAACCACTCGACCAGCTCCGGCGCGGCCGCGGGCACGACCATCCCCACCGAGAGGACGAGCCAGAGGAGCGAGTACTGCTCCTTCAGCCGCCAGCGCCTGATGTAGAAGATGACCGTCGACGCGATGAGCACCGCGACGACGATGACGAGCACGCTGATCGGTCGCATGGGGCACCTCCTAGCCGGCCTGGCGGGCCGGCCCTTCCTTGAACGCCGCGAGCAGGAGCGACAGGCTGACTTTCGCCATGTAGTAGACCGCGCCCGCCCCGCTGATCGACGAGCGGCCGCCCTGGCGCGCGCGCATGCGCACGGGCACCTCCCGCATCGGCAGCCCGCGCCGGCTGAGCAGGACGATCGCCTCCGGCTCCGGGTAGTCGGCCGGGTAGTAGGACGCCAGATAGCTCAGGGCGCGCGGGCCGAACGCGCGGAACCCGGACGTCGCGTCGGTGATGCGCTGGCCGCTGACGCGCGCGCAGAGCCAGGAGAGCAGTCGCGTGCCCAGCTTCCGCCAGGCGCTGCCGTCGTACTCGCCCGAGCCGAGAAACCGCGAGCCGATCGCCATCTCGGACTCGCCGGCGCGTACGGGCGCGACGAGGAGCGCGATCTGATCCGCGGCGTGCTGGCCGTCGCCGTCAAACTGCACCGCGATGCGGTAGCCGCGCTCGACGGCGTACTTGAAGCCGGCCTGCACCGCGCCGCCGATGCCGAGGTTGAAGCTCAGCTCGATGACACGCGCGCCCGCCGCGCGCGCGACGGCCGCCGTGCCGTCCGTCGACCCGTCGTTCACCACCACCACGTCGCAGTCCGGCGCCTGCTCGCGCAGCTCGGAGAGCACCGCGGCGATCGAGCCGGCCTCGTTGTGCGCCGGGACGATGACGAGCACCTCGCGCTGAGGCATCAGCGCCGCTCCTTGGCGAAGCGCGCGAGCAGGAAGACCGCGAGTGGTGCGAGCCGGAACGGAAAGTAGCGCCTTCGCGCGAGCGGCAGCAGGCCGCTGATCGTCCCTTCCACGTAGGGCGAACCGTGATAGTGATCGTCCGGCTTGGTGTAGCCGAAGACGCGCCGGCCCAGCTCGTAAAAACGGTTTTCCGAGGGCGCGCTCACTAGCAGCTCGCCGCCGGGCTTGAGGAGGCGCCGGAACTCCTCGATCAGCGGCGGCAAATCGACGATGTGCTCCAGCACGTCGGCGGCGACGATGGTGTCGAAGGAGTCGGCGGGCAGCGCGAACGACGCGAGGTCCCCCGCGAGCGTCGTGACGTTAGCGAGCTGCTCGGCGCGGCGCACCTCGTCCGCCATCTCCGTGTGCAGGTCAACGCAGAACACCTCCCGGTAGCGCCCCGCGAGCGTGGGCGTGAGGATGCCGTTGCCCCCGCCGAAATCCAGCACGCGCTCGTGGGCCGGCGGGCGGGAGAGTGCCAGCAGCGCATCGAGGCGGCGCCAGAAGAGCTCGCGGACGAAAACGGAGCGGTCGATGTAGACGCGCGGGGTGTCGTCGTGGCCGAGACGGTCGATCAGCGCCTCCATGCAGGAGCGCTCCAATCGGACGACGGCGGTTTTCGGCATGGTCGATCGCCTTCCCTGGCCTGCGGCGCGGTCGATTCGAGGAAAGTATACCCGCGAGTGAGGTCAGGCGGCAGAAGGGCGGGCCCTCACTCCGAGAACCCAGGTTCCTCGCCGCGCTCGGCCTTACGTCCGATCGCGCGTGAGGCGAGCGAGGAACGCCGAGAGGCCGATGCCGGCGAGCACGCCGAAGACGGGCAGCAGCGGGAAGTGGTAGCGCGCATCGCCGACGAACAGGAGCGCCCACATCGCGCTGTACACGGCGAAGGGCGCCCAGATCAGCGCGTGCCGCCGGTCCATGCCGCGCAGCCAGAACGGCAACCCCAGCACCATGATCCCTACGGTGATGTAATAGTAGACGTTGGCGATCGCCATCCAGCGGCCCTCCCACGCCGGGGAGAACTCGTTCGGCCGGCCGGGGCCAGCGTGGTTGAGCCAGAAAACGGCGCTGTCGTCGCCCCGGAAGAACCAGGCCAGGCGCTGCGGCGCCAGCGTCAGCTCGCGCGGGATGTGGCGCAGCGCGTAGTCGACCGCCTCGCGCGTTGCGGTGTCGTTCATCCGTATCTCGCGCTCGGGCAGGGGCACATGCCGGAAACGGGATTCGAGATCGACTACGGTGTAGAGGTCGGGGCGCGCGCCCGTACGCGGGTTGTGGCCCTGGAGCAGCACCTGGCCCATCCCCGTCGTGCCGACGACGGGCGCATCGAGCTGGATCATATTGCGCACCGTCCAGGGGACGTAGAGCACCGCCATCCCGAGCACGAGGAGCGCAACGTAGCCCGCGACCCGGCGCAACGATCGGTGGTACGCCACCCAGGCCGCAACGATCGCGAGCAGGAGCAGCGCCCCCTCGGGCCGCACCATGCCCACGGCGCCGGCGGCGACGCCGAGGGCAACGACCCGCCACGGTGCGACGCCGTCGCGCAACGTCCAGCCGAGCGCCAGGCAGAGCATCCCGGCGGCCAGCGCCGTGTACGGCACCTCAGTGAGGACCAGGCTCGAGAAGTAGATATGGCTGGGGAGGAAGGCGACGATCGCCGCGGCGATCAGCCCGGCGCGCCGGTCCCACAGCCGCGAGCCGAGGTAGTAGACGCTCGCGACGAGGGCAACACTCGCAGCCAGGTTGAGCGCGCGCGCCGCTGCGACATCATCGCCGGGAAGGCGGAACAGGCCCGCGAGGACCAGCGGGTAGCCGGGTGCCCAGAGCGCGGTGGGCGTATGCGCGGCGTAGTTTTCGTAGCCGTGGCCGTCGGCCAGGAGCCGGGCTGTGTGGTGATACCAGACCGTGTCGTCGAAGCGGCCGTCGCGCGGGTCGGGCTGCACCGCGGACACCCAGACGAGGCGCAGCGCCAGCGCGACGAGCAGGATGCCACCCAGCCAGAGCAGGTGCGCGCGCGCGCGCAGCCCCCCCAGCGCGAGCAACCGGTCGAGCGGCGCGAAACGGAGAAGCGACGGCTGGGACGCCGTCGCTTCAAGGCCCGAACTGCGATTGGATGCCACAGAGCGGCTCTCAACCGTATCCGCTACGGTTCGCCTATCATACCATACGGCTGAATCGTGAACGAGCAGACGTGGCAGGCGGTGGCGTACACGCCGGACCTGGCGGCAGGCGTGCTGGCGCTCCATCGGCGCGCGTGGCCGGAGGCGGACATCAGCAACGAACGCTTCCTGCGCTGGCAGTACGACGAGAACCCGGCCGGCCCGGCGCTCTCCGCGCTGGCCCGGACGCGCCCTGGCGAGCTGATCGGCCAGTTCGGCGCGCTGCCGCTGCGGCTCTCGGTCGACGGCGAGGAGCGGCTGGGCGCGCTGGGTCTAAACGTCGTAACCCACGAAGCGTTCCAGCGTCAGGGCGTCTTCGTCGCTCTCGGCCGCGCCGCGGACGAGCGCATGGCGCAGGCGGGCGCGACGATCGCGTTCGCGATGCCGAACGAGAACTCGTTCCCCGGATTCGTGCGCCACCTGGGCTACACGCACGCGGGCGACGTGCCGTTCCTGGTGCGTCTGGTGAACGTGCGCCGCCTGGCGGCGCGGCGGCTGCCGCTGCCGGGCCTCCCTGCCCTCGCGGCGCTGCTCGCGCGGCCGTTCGCGCCGCCCCTGCCGCGCGCGCCCGAGCAGGCCGCAGGCATCACCGTCGAGCGCGTGGAGCAATTCGACGCGGAGTTCGACACGTTCTGGCAGCGCGTGCGCGGCCGCGAGCGCGTCATGGTCGTGCGCGACGCCTCGTACCTGGACTGGCGCTTTAGGCGCATCCCTCTCCGGCGCTACGAGATCTACCGCGCGCGCGACGACGGCGAGCTCGTGGGTTACACGGTACTGCGGCAGGCGGACGTGCTGGGCATGCGCGCCGGCCTCGTCGTCGATTTCGTCGCCAGCGACCCAAACGCCGGCCGGGCGCTGCTCTCGCAGGCGCTGGCGCGCTTCGCGAGCGAGGACGTCGACCTGCTGGCGGCGCTGATGCTGTCGCACACGCCGGAGTACCGGCTCCTGCGTCGCGCGGGCTTCCGGCCGCTGCCGCGCGCGCTCCTGCCGCAGCGCTTCCGCCTCGTCGCGCGCGACGGCGCCGCCGTGCGCGACCTGCGTAGCTGGTTCTTCACCATGGGCGACTACGACGTGGTGTAAGTCGCGTTTCTGTCATCCCGAAGCGAGCGGGCCCCGAAACAGGCGGCACGGAGGCGCGCTCGTCGTTGAAACGGTCCACATGGCGCGGCAGGACACCGCTTGTCTAATCCGCCGCCTGTTTCCTTTCAAAGGAACGGGCGGGGCGGTGCCCGGGGGATCTGGCGCTCCTACACGTCCAGGACTTCCCGCACGGGCGCGAAGGAGAAGTCCTGCAGCAGCCGTTCGAGGCGCCGGCGCGCGTGGCGGATGTTGGTGTACAGCCCGAAGCGCTCGATGAGCGGCAACGGCAGCCGTGGCGTCGCGGCATAGGTCTCCCACGGATGCACGTAGATCACGAACGGCCGCCGCCGCGCGACGCGGCGCAGGAGCGACCGGAAGACGGGGTACGGGATCAGGCGGAAGTAGACGCCGCCCGCCGTAGGGATGCGCACGGGGCCGATCGAGCAGGCGGTGAGCGGGAACTCCAGGAAGCCGCCGTCAGCGTCCGTCCGGCCCGGGTCGTCCAGCGACGCGCGGTAGATGCCCAGCGGCGCGCCCGCGACGCCGTACCACGGCGTGCGCACGGGCACCACGCTGCTGTCGTAGCGGAAACCCCCGTCCCGCAGCATGCCCAGCACCCAGTGCGAACGCTTGTCGAGCGAGAACATCGGCGCGCGAAAGCCCAGCGCCTGCGCGCCGGGCAGCGCGCCGTCGACCGCGGCGCGGTACCGCTCCAGCTCGTCCGCGAACTCCGCGGGCGTCAGCCGCCAGAGGTTGGGATGGGTCATCGTGTGGCAGGCGATCTCGTGTCCGTCCGCCGCCAGCTCCGCGATCAGGTCAGGATGGTCGCGCGCCACCTCGCCCACGGCGAAGAACGTCGCGCGCACGCCCGCGCGGCGCAGCAGCTCGATGATCGGCCGCACGGCGTCGCGCACCTGGGAGCGCCGCTCGGCCGCGGCCACGTACGGCGCGAGGAGATCGCCATGGTACCACTCCTCCAGGTCGAAGGAGAGCGCGTGGAGCATAGCCTCCCCCTGTGCGGTCAGCTTTCCGGCTGACAGGCTGAAGCCTGTCCGGCGTAGATGACTACTTCGGGCCGGGCTCCTCAACGATGCGGATGCCCAGCTCGTCGAGCTGCTTCTGCGAGACGGGTGAGGGCGCGCCCGTCATCGGGTCCGCGCCGGTCTTCGTCTTCGGGAAGGCGATCACTTCGCGGATGTCGTCCTCGCCGGCGAGCTGCGCGACTACGCGGTCGAGGCCCGGCGCGAAGCCGGCGTGGGGCGGCGCGCCGTACTCGAACGCCTCCAGCATGTGGCCGAAGCGCTGCTTCGCCTCCTCGTCGCCGATGCCGAGCAGGCGGAACACCTTCTCCTGCATCTCGCGCCGGTGGATCCGCACACTGCCGCTGCTCAGCTCCACGCCGTTGCAGATCAGATCGTAGGCCTGGCTGCGGATGCGCGCCGGGTCGGTCTCGAGCAGAGGCAGGTCCTCATCGAACGGCGCGGTGAACAGGTGGTGGAGCGCGTCCCAGCGGTTCTCCTCGTCGTTCCACTCGACGAGCGGGAACTCCGTGATGAAAGCATAGTGAAGCGTGCCCGGGTCGGCGAGCTGCCGGCGCGCCGCCACCTCGCGCCGGAGGCCATCCAGCGCGGGCTTGACCCGCTGCGCCGAGCCGGCCTCGAGCGAGCGCTTGCCGCCTTCGCCCGCGATCAGCAGCAGCAGATCGCCCTGCTTGGCGCCCGCGCGCTGCGCCGCGCCCCGCACGAGATCGAGCGACAGGTACTTGGCGACGGGCGAGCGTACCTGCTCCTCCGCGATCGACGCCGGGTCGCCGAGGAGCGCAATGGAGACCAGCCCCTTCGCCCCGTAGCCCTGCACGAACGTGGTCAGCGAATCGATCTCCTTGCGCGAGAGCTCCGCGCCCCCCGCCACGCACAGCCCTTCCACCGCGCCGCCGGAGCCCGCCGCGTTCTTGAACACACCGAACTCGGAGGTGGCGGCGAGGTCCGTCACGTCGAAGAGCTCCATGCCGTAACGCAGGTCGGGCTTGTCGCTGCCGTAGCGGCGCATCGCCTCGGCATACGTCATGTGCGGGAAGGGCGAGACGACCTTCAGGTCTGGCCGCACCTCACGCGCGAGGGCCGTAAACAGCTCCTCGAAGAGGTTGAGGATCTCGTCCTGCGTCACGAAGCTCATCTCCACATCGAGCTGCGTAAAGTCTAGCTGGCGGTCGGCGCGCAGGTCCTCGTCACGCAGGCAGCGCGCGATCTGGAAGTAGCGCTCGAAGCCGGCCACCATCAGGAGCTGCTTGTACTGCTGCGGCGACTGCGGCAGCGCGTAGAACGTGCCG
>Ga0326597_10009957_pt1 | contig 12694 bp, 10 predicted proteins | sample RVTome_12_FD_203789 | JGI IMG/M metagenome (GOLD analysis project Ga0326597, IMG submission 203789) | Soil microbial communities from uranium-contaminated site in the Upper Colorado River Basin, Wyoming, United States - RVT100D185 | ecosystem: Environmental > Terrestrial > Soil > Contaminated >... | reverse complement strand
TCATATGAACTTGTACCCCTGGCTCGCCAGCGGGTGCCGGGTCTTCTTGGTTTCGGCCCACGTGAGCACGACGTTGCGGCCGCAACGGGTCTCGGACGACAGATCGTCGCGGCTCACGCCGTACTGCTCGGGCCCGGCCGGTCTGATGGCCTCGTGCTTCGGCGCGACAATCACGTTCGGCTGGTGGAACGTGGAGTCGACCGGCTCGCGGTGCACGGGCAGGTTCTCGCCCGCCTCGATGAACTCGTCTTCCTCCCGGTAGAGCTCCAGCCGGCCGCTCTTGGTGTACCAGGGGTTCGAGTCCGCGACCTGGTCGTAGCCGACGGCCTTGGGCGTCGTGCGGGACTGCATGACCGCCGGAATGCCGTCTTTCGCTTTCGCCTCGAGGTCGGCGAACCGGTAACCTTTCGTGTTCGAGGACGCGTCGAGGATCCGCTGCAAGTACACGTCGGTGCGCCCCTCGCGAACGAACTTCCAGCAGTCGTCGAAGCGGGGGTCGCCGGTCAGCTGCGCCAGCTTCGATCCCACGAGCGCGAGCACCTCGATGTCGCCGATCGTGTTGAAGATCCGCGGAATGGGGGTCCGCGGGAACACGACGAGGAACGGGTTGGTCACCGAGGCGGTCATGTCCGGGTGCTTCAGCTCGGCCCACGAGTCGACGCCAAAGACGATGTCGGCCCATTCGCAGGAGCCGGACCACCACCATTCGTGCACGGCGATCATCTCGATGCGGGGCAGCACGTTGACCACGGTGTTGTAGTGCCACTTCACGTTGCCGAGAATCGAGTTCGCGTTGGCGAACCACCTCGCCTTGGTCGGCGCCGGCATGTGCGTGGATCCGGTCAGCAGTGTGTTCCCCACGCGCAGCGGATGATCTTCGTGGTTGTAGAAGTGCGCCGACTCGGCACGCCAGTACTGACGCGGCCGCGCGGGCTTGGCCGGGTCGAGCTCGAGGTCGAACGGGTTCTCGTTGATGTACTGCGGTGAGCCGTTGAAGAGCGCGACACGGTAGTTGCCCGCGAAGGAGCCGACATTGCCGCCGATCCGGCCGACGTTGCCGGTGAGCGCCGCGAGCAGGAAGATCCCGCGGTCCTTGTTGTCGTTGTTGAAGAACTGGTTCGGCCCCATGCCGACCGCAAAGAGGGTCGTGCCCGGCTCTTTGGCGAAGTGCCGGGCGAGCGACTCGACCGCGCTCGCCGGCGCCCACGTCAGTTCCTCGACCGTCTTCGGATCGAAATGCGCGGCGTACTCCTTCACCAGATCGAACACGGGACGGCAGCGCACCGTCGTCCCGTCGGCGAGCGTCACCTGCACCGCGCCCTCGAGGAGCGGATCGCCGACGGTCGAGACCGCGCCCACCTGGTCACGCGTCATCGACTTCGGCTGGCTCGAGCCACGGTCCCACCACACGTAGTCGCCCCACTCCCGGCGCATCCCTTCGGGCACCAACTGCGCTCGCTGTGCCGCCGGCGCGGGCTCGCGCTCTCCGGCCTCGAGCACCTGCGTGCTCGCAAGGCTGGCCGGTCCACCGGCGAACACCTCCGCCGCGCGGAGATACTTCAGCGTGTCGGTGCGGACGAGGATCGGGAGGTCCGTCCAGCGCTTCATGTAGTCGGCGTCGTAGAGCCGGTCGCGCATGATGACGTTGGCAAAGCCGAGCGCCAGCGCGGGTGTCGTCCCCGGACGCACCACTACCACATCGTCGGCCTTGCTCGCCGTTGCCGAGTACTCACAGGCGATGACCACGACGCGCGTGCCCTTCAGCCGTGCCTCTGTGAGCCAATGCGAATCCGGCATCTTGGTCGCGATCCAGTTCATGCCCCAGACGACAGCGGTCTTGCAGTGCTCCACCGCCGACAGGTCGAACTCGACCGTCTGCTGGCCGGTGACCATCGGATGCCCGGGCGGCAGGTCCGTGTGCCACGAGTAGTTGTCGAACCCGCGGGCGCCGATGGCCTGGTCCGGTCCGACCTTGCGCACGTGGGCGTCGAGCAGCGCCAGCGAGTTCGCCATGCGGTACATGCCGAAGACTCGGGTCATGCCGAGCAACGGCATCCCGCCCCGCAGCTTGAGCGCCTGCGTCCCGGCGCCCTGCATGGCCTCGATCACCTCTTCGTCGTAATGCTGCGCCAGGAGCCGCGCCCTGCCGGCCTCGCCCGAGTAGGTCTCCGCGATGTTCTTCAACGCCGCGGCGACGAGCGTTGCCGCCTCGTCGTGCGACAGGCGAATCCATTCGTCACGCGCGCGCTGGAAGTACTCCTCGGGCGGGCGGCCGTCTTCACCGCGCGGGAAGCCGGCGTCAACCCACCGCTTGAAGCCCGCCCGGACCATCGTCTGGTTGACGCGCCGATCGCCGTAGAAGCGTCGTGTGAGCGCGAGCCCTTTCTGACACACGCGCGGATCCCACCTGTGCGTCGTGCGGTTTCCAGAGAGATCGGTCGCCTCGCCGTACCGCATCGTGGGCCCGATGCGCGTGATGACGCCCTGACGGACGTACGCGTTCAGGATGCAGTTGTGCGTGTCGTTGGGCGCGCAGGTGAACGTGTATTTCGAGTCGTACGCCCACAGATCCCGGTAGGTACCCTCCCAGTCGCGGTTTGGATAGGCAGCGAGCGGGTTCTGAACGGCCTGCAGTCCCCATGCCTGTTGCGCCGACAGGGCGAATCCGCCGAGCCCGGCCGCCGTGACCATCTCGAGGAATTCGCGGCGCGACGGTTGTCTCATGACGGCCCTCCCCAGGAGCGAATGAACGCCACGATGGCCTCGATTTCCGAACGCGCCAGCGCGCGGCGGGCGGGTGAAGGCTCGAGGAAAGCCCCCATGGCCGTGCCACGCCGGCCTCGCGCAATGGTTTCGACGAGGTACGTGTCGGTCGCGAACTGCTGCAGCACCGGGTTGTTCAACGCCGGTCCCTCTCCGCCTTCGCCGGTCGCGCCGTGGCACCCCGCACACGACGCGGCGTAAAGCCGCTCGCCGATCGACTCGTCGCCGTGCGCCCAACGCCCCGGCCGGCTGTCCTCGGGTGGTGGCACCGCGGCCAGCGTCCGGAGATACACCACGATGGCCGACACGTCCTCGGCACTCAACCCGGTCGTTGCGTCACCCCAGGCCCGCATGCGTCGTCCCGGTCGACCACGCAAAATCGATTCCACGATGAGCGAGTCGGGCGCTACCGCGAGAAAGTCGGGGTTGGCCACTGAAGGGAACGCCATGCCCGGCACGCGGTGGCCCTCGCCCTGCCGTCCATGACAGCCGCTGCAGAAGGCCCCAAACAGCGTGGCGCCATCGGACGTGAACTCGCGCTCGCCCAAGCGCGACACGCGCATGCGATCGCGAGGAAGGTAGGTGCCCGGCATGTCACGTCGCCGAAGCGACAGCGTGTAGAGCGTCAACGCTTCGACCTCGGCGTCTGAAGCGCTCGCGGCGGGCATCTGGGATCCCGCCACGACAGCGGCAGGCGCCCGGACGTGCTCGGCAAACCAGCCGGCGAGCGTCCGCGGGCCCGGCACTGCTGAAAAGTCCGCTCGGGCGGGGTCCTTTTTCCCACCTTGCGTCAGGTCTGGACCCTCGTCGCCGCCGACGCCGCTCACCTTGTGGCAGCCGAGACAGCCGGTGGAATGGAAGACGCTCTTGGCGGCGACCAGTTGAGGCGCACCCACGCGCGTCGACAGATACAGGTCGAGGCTCGAGCGATCGGCGTCGAGCACAGGTCCAAACGAGGTCTTCCATGGACCGGTCGCCGCACCGCTGGCGGCCTTCTGGTGTCCTTCGTGCCAGCCACGGTCGAAGCCCCCGAGCCCGACGCGCGACAGGTCCGGCCCTTCCATGCCGCCGCCGTCGGGCCGGATCGTGCCGCCGCGGCCATCGACGCGGTGACACGCGAGGCAGTCGAGGCGCTCGAACGTCGCGCGCGCGGCATCGAGCGTCTCGCGACGAGGCACGCCGATCGTCGCGTGACAGGTGCCACATCCTGCCTGACTCATCCCGACCGGGAGCATCGGCTCGGGCCAGAACTCGACCGTGCCGTGCGCGTCTTCCTTCCGGGTGGCCCTTCCTTGCCCACCGTGGCACACGGTGCAGCCGTACTCCGACGGGTCGTGGTCCACGGCCGGGTGAGCCGCCATCTCGGCGCTCGCCACGTTCTCGCCAGGCGCCATTGTCACGTGGCACGACACGCAGCGATCGGCGATGCCAAGCGTGGGGTTGACGACCTGCCTGAGCCGCATTGGAAGCGGCCCTTCATCAGTCCGTGCCTGCGCCTGAATCTGCCGCCATTCGAGCAGGAAGTTTTCCTGGACAGCCGCCGCCACCAGCAGCGCCAGCACGCCCAGGCTGGAAACGAGGAGCAGCCACTTGTTTCTCCGGAGGTCCTCCATGTCAATGCACCGGCCAGTCCGCCGGTGACCAGAAGAATTCCCAGTTGGGCCCACGGAAATAGGTGCCGATCGTCGTGAGGACAACGAACCCGCACAGGAAGCAGGTGAATAGCCCGAGCGCACCGGCACGGGACGACCCGTAGCGCTTGACGAGCCACACCGAATACCAGCCGTAGACGAGCGTCAGGACCGTGCCGGGATTGATCGCCGTGATGACGAGCTGCGGGATGTCGGGAAACCACTCTCGCAACCAGCCGAATCGAATGGCCAGCGACTCGACGATGATCGCCGAGGTGAAACCGATGACCAGTGAGCTCCGCACGAGCGGCCAGCCGCCCGGACCACCGAACCATTCACCGGTCCCCGCCTCCTCGCGATCGAGAAACGGAATGAGCCCGAGGCCGACGAGCACGATGGTCGGAATGCCGATGCCTCCCATGAAGGCGGAGAAGGCGACCAGCTCCTGGAGGCCCAGAAAGTACCACGGCGCCTTCGCCGGGTTCTCGGGCACGAGCGGGTTGGCCACCTCCTTGAGCGGCGCATCGAACGCGAGCGCGAGCGCCGTGCACACGAAGAGCGTCAGCATCAGCACACCGAGCTCTGCGTAGAAGAGGTGCGGCATCGACGGCACGGTGTTCTCCGGTCCCTGGCCAACCGCGGCCGTCCTTCCTTGGACGATCGCCGCCAGATGGTACGTCTTGGTGGGGGCCTCGGTGAACACGGGGTACGTGTCTGCCGGGAAAGGACCCAGTCGTCGGTCGACATCGTGCGGCTTGGCCAGACCACCGTCCTTCCGGACGCGCCAGAAGTGCACCGACATCAGCATCACGGCCACGAGCGGCAGCAGCATCACGTGGAGCAGGTAGAAGCGGATGAGCGCCTCCTCCCCGACCGTGTCGGACCCGAGCAGCAGCAGCTTCTGCAGGCCGCCCGGATCGAACCAGGACGTGAGGTCCAGCGCGTCGGTGATCTCGCGCGGCGACTGCGCGATGTTGGCGCCGATGGTGATCGCCCAGTACGCCAGCTGGTCCCACGGCAGCAGGTAGCCGGTGAACGACAGTCCGAGCGTGGTAACGAGCAGCGCCATGCCCACCAGCCAGTTGAACTCGCGGGGATGGCGGTACGCGGCCGTGTAGAACGCGCGCGCCATGTGGAGGATCACGGCGACCACCATCAGGTTCGCGGCCCAGCGGTGGATGTTGCGCACGAAGCGGCCGGTCGGCACGATGAAGTGGATGTCCTTCATCGAGTCGTACGCCGCGTCGGGGTAGGGCTTGTAATAGAACATCAGCAGGATGCCGGTGACGAGCGTGATGAGGAACGCCGCCAGCGTGGCGATCCCCAGCCCGGCCGTCGTCGTCCAGCGAAGGCTCCACCGGTGCGTGCGCACGGAATGGAGATGCAGGAAGACGTTGCCGAACACGAAGCTCGACCGGCTGCGATCGGTCGTCGGCCGGCCCGAGCGGAACGCCGTGTTGACGATGCGCCGAGGCGCCGCGCGCAGGTTGGCTCCGAACTCCTGCAGCGGCGAACGAGTGACGACGCTCATGCCACGACCTTCGTGCCCGCAGGCACGGTCGTCTCTTCGTCGACGATCACGGTGTCGCCGCGCGTGGAGACCGACAGCCAGCTCAGGGCGCGCGGCGAAGGCCCCTTCGTCACGCGGCCGTCCGGTGCGAAGGCCGACCCGTGGCACGGGCACTCGAAGCCATGTGAGGTGGGCTTGACGATGCAGCCCAGGTGCGGGCAGATGGTGGAGATCGCGTAAATGCCGTCGGTATCCCGGAACAGCGCCACCGAACGCCCCGGCGGGACGAACGGCTCGCCCGCGGCCAGCGTGCCTGGAATGGAGGCGCGAAACCTCTTCGAGGGCGACGGCAGCACCGCGGCCCTCGGCAGGCGCAGCGTGCCGACGAGCGCGAAAAGCAGGGCCGAGGCCATCGACCACAGCGAGAGCATCCCGAGCACGTCCCGACGTGGAATCGGTTCCGGGTCGAGACGCGAGGCATTGGGCCCCGACGTCGTGCTCATGGCGCCTTCCAGTGGGCGGAGAAAGTGACCCGCTCCATCGTGATGGCGTCCGAGGGGCACCGCATCGCGCACAGGGCGCAGCGAATGCACCGCTCCTCGTCCTTGAGAATGGCGGAATGCCCGTCCAGGTCGACGCCCGGCCCGAGCGTCTGCTCGATGGCTCGACCGAGCGCCGCCGTCATCGACATCGCGCTGAGCGGAACGAGCTTCAGGCATTTGGTGGGGCAGACATCGACGCAGCCGCCGCACAGGACGCAGCGGCTGCCGTCGAAGACCGGGGTGACGCCGCAGTCGAGACAGCGCGACGCCTCGCGCATCGCCTGCGACCGGTCGTAGCCGACTTCGACCTGCACGTCGGGGTGCACGAGCCGGTCGTCCGGAGCGGTGACAGGCACCGGGACCCGGCGGATCGCCTCGTAGCCGCGCTCGCGCCGGTAGCCAGGGAGAGTCAAGTGAGCGGTCACCGCCCCGACGTGCAGCGGTCGTCCGGTCAGATAGGCATAGACCGAGCGCGCCGCCGCTTTTCCGGATGCGACGGCGTCGATCAGCAGTCGCGTGCCGTGCGCCAGATCGCCGGCGACGAACACGCCGTCCGCGGTCGTCCGAAGCGTCGAGCCATCGACCTTCGGCCAGCCTGGCCGCGCCATCTCCACGTCCGCGCCTCCATCGGCCAGGAAGCTGGTGACCGGCGACTGCCCGACGGCGAGCAGCACCGTGTCGCACGGTATCGTCTGCCGCGTGGCGTCGTCGTACAGCGGCGCGAAGCGCCGCTCGTCGTCCCAGACCCGCACGCATCGCCGGAAGGTGACGCCGGTGACCTCGCCCTGTTCGTTGCGTTCGATTGCGACTGGACCCCAGCCGTTCTGACGCTCGATGCCTTCCTCGTCGCCTTCGACGATCTCCAGCGTGTCGGCCGGCATCTCCTCGAGGCTCTCGAGCGAGACGAGCCGGACGCGCGACGTGCCCGGAAGCCGGGCGGCCGTGCGCGCGGTGTCGTACGCGATCTGTCGCAGGACCGTGCGCGCGACGTCGAAGGCCACGTTGCCGCCGCCGATGACGACGACGTCGCGTCCGACGTCGAGCCGTTCGCCCACCGCGACGGCCCGGAGCAGATCGACGCCGCCGTAGACGCCGGGGCCTCGCTCACCGGGCAGGCCCAGACCCCGGGACGACTTCGCGCCGACGGCGACGATGACGGCGGCATGGTCGCGACGCAGATCCGCGAACGACACGTCGCGACCTACGGTGACGCCACACCGGATCTCGACGCCCAGTGCGCGAATGACGGCGACCTCGCGCTCGATGATTGCGCGGGGCAGGCGGTAGGAGGGGACGCCGACGGCCAGCATGCCGGCCGGCACCGGCTCGGTCTCGAACACGATTGGATGGAAGCCGAGCAGCGCCAGGTCGTGGGCGGCTGACAACCCGGCTGGCCCTCCACCAATGATGGCGACTCGCTCGCCATTGCCGGGGGGGACAGCCCCGTCGAGGGCGGCGCGCAGCATGGCGGCCATCTCCTCGGCATCGGCGGCCACGGAGGGAACGTAGTGAAGGACCGCATCGATCACGGCGGCGGGGGGCCGCGCCTCCGGTCCGGCGATCTCGCACGCAAAGCGCTTGAGCGCGCGGATGGCGATCGGGCGATCCTGCCCGACGAACCGGCCATCTTCGTCGACGCGGGGCACGTGGCCCCGTCGACACGCCGCCTCGCAGGGAGCGCCGCAGATGCGGCCGCAGATCGAGGCGAACGGATTCGGCCCGCGTGCGATCAGGTACGCCTCTTCGAACCGCCCTTCGGCAATGGCGCGCACATACCCGCGGGCGTCGGTATGGACCGGGCAGGCCCGCTGGCACGCGATGAGCCCAGCATGGTAGCCGGTGCTCGGAATCTCCACCTGCAACGTCGGCATGGTACCCGGCGACGTCTTCGCACGGACCGTGCCAGCGCGAGGGAGAGGGCGCGAGTGACACTTCCCTTAATCCCTGCGGGGGCGCCGCCTCTGGCGGCTATCGCCCGGCGAAATTCTTCGCACCCGGCGCGAAAAAATCTGCTTGAATCTGAGGTCAATTCCGGCCGAAGTGATACGCGGACAGCCGATGCCCGGCCAGCGTGCCGTTGTACGCGAGGATGCCCCGGTCGGACCCGGCGGCGCCCGCGACGACCATCAGCGGCAGGAGATGTTCCTCGCGCGGATGCGCGAGTCGGGCCGCCGGAGCCTCCGTCCACCGCGCCAGGCTCCGGTCACGGTCGCCAGGCTCCGACGTGACCGCCTCGCGCAGCCAGGCGTCGAAGGCCTCCGACGTCGCGTTGGACTGGGGATTGAAGAAGGCGCGCAGGTTGTGGAAGGTCATCCCGCTGCCGATGATGAAGACCCCCTCGTTTCTCAGCGTCGCCAGTGCTCGCCCGATGGCCAGATGCGTTTCGGGATCGAGCCCGCGCACGAGCGACAACTGCACGGCCGGCACGTCGGCGTCCGGATAGGTCACCTTGAGCGGGATGAAGGTGCCGTGATCGAATCCCCGGCGGACGTCGGTCGCGCTCGTGAAGCCGGCGCCGCTCAACAGCTCCTGCACGCGTGACGCCAGTCGAGGGCTGCCGGGCGCAGGCCACGTGAGCTCGTACGACTCGGGCGGGAAGCCCGAATAGTCGTAGTAGATCGGCGGATGCTCCGACGCCATGACTGTCGGCACCGCCTCCTCCCAATGGGCCGAGATCACCAGCAGCGCCTTCGGCGACGTCTCGGGCACTGTTCGGACAGTGCGCAGATAGTCGGCGAGCGCGGCCACTTCCGCCTTCGGGAATCCGACATCGACGAACGGCCAGGGACCGCCGCCATGCGGCACGAAGACGACCGGCATCCGCTCGGGCGTCACTTGATGAAGGTCCCGTCTCGCAGCTCGGCATACGCCTGGCGCAGCTGATCCTCGGTGTTCATCACGATGGGTCCGCGCCAGGCCACGGGCTCTTCGAGTGGCTTCCCGGAGACGAGCAGGAACCGGATCCCCTCGTCGCCCGCCTGCACGGTGATCTCGTCGCCGCTGTCGAAGAGGACGAGCGACCGGTTTCCCGCTTCGTCCCTAGAGGGCCGCGGGGGCCCCTCGGCGAGCTCGTTCCGGACGGCGCGTGGCTCGGACGCGTCGCGGAACGTGCCCGACCCGGCGAAGATGTACGCGAAGGCGTTGCGCGAGTTCTCGACGGCCAGTCGCTTGCGCCGGCCCGGGGGCACCCACACGTCGAGATATCGCGGATCCGCCGCGACCCCCTCCACGGGAGCCTTCTTCCCCCAGAACTCCCCGCAAATCACCCGCACCCGCGTCCCATCGTCGTCGATCACCTCCGGGATGTCGCCCGCCGCGACGTCCTGATAGCGGGGCTTCGTCATCTTCAGCGACCGGGGCAGGTTGGCCCAGAGCTGGAAGCCGTGCATCCGACCCTCGGGATCGCCCTTGGGCATCTCCTGGTGCATGATGCCGCTGCCGGCGGTCATCCACTGGACGTCGCCCGCGCCGAGGCTGCCGCGGTTGCCGAGGCTGTCTCCGTGGGCGACGGTGCCGGCGAGGACGTACGTAATCGTCTCGATCCCCCGGTGCGGATGCCACGGGAACCCCGCGAGAAAGTCCTCGGGATTCTCGTTCCGGAAATCGTCGAACAACAGAAACGGATCGAGCTCCGTCGTATTGCCGAAGCCGAACGCGCGCTGGAGCTTCACGCCGGCGCCTTCGATCGTCGGCTTCGCGCGAAGCACCTGTTTGACAGGCCGAACAGACATCGTGGTTCTCCCCCTTTTACGCCGGTCGCCGCAGCGCCAGGTTCGCGCCGCCGCCGAGCATCCCGAAAACGATCGCGCCCCACGCCAGGCCGGGCGTCGCCACGGTTGGCAGGCCGAGGAGCCCGTCGAGCGAGTACTGGCCCGGTCCCGTGAGCGCCAGGGCCGCCGCGGCGGCCGCGAAGAGCAGTGGTACTTCAATCCCGTTCGTCGACGCGAACACGCCGTTCGGCAGGTGGACGCTGACGATGGCGACGATCATGACCGCGACTACGAGCGCGGGTCCAATCGGGCCGAGAAAGCCGAGTGCGAGCAGCAGCCCGCCAGCCACCTCGGCCGCGCCCGCGGCTCCGGCAAAGAAGCGGCCGGGCCGAAAGCCGAGCTTCTCGAAGAACCCGCCGGTTCCTTCGAGGCCGTAGCCGCCGAACCAGCCGAAGAGCTTCTGCGACCCGTGCGCGGCCATCAGAAGGCCGAACACGAGTCGTGCGATGAGCAAACCTGCATTCATGGATCAACCTCGGATAGGACTATACAAAAAATAGTGACTACGTGTCAAATAGTAACTTGCATAACGTGTGGCCTGACGCTATGATGGGACCGTCGAACATGACGCGAGAAGCCACCGAACCCACGCCGTCGCTGTGCGGCCGCTTCCATCGGGCCAGCGAGCTCATCGGGCGGCGCTGGACCGGTGCGCTCATCTTCGTCCTGCTCAAGGCGCGCTGCCGGTTCGCCACGCTGCGCGACGCGATTCCCGACATCACCGACCGGATGCTGAGCGAGCGCCTGCAGGAGCTCGAGCAGGAGGGGATCGTCGAGCGGACGGTCATTCCCGACACGCCCGTCCGCGTGGAATACGCGCTGACCAAGAAGGGGCGCGCCCTGGCCACCGCGGTCACCGCGATCATGGAGTGGTCCCATAAATGGATCGAGCCGGACGCCGCGGCCGGCCCTGCGGGCCGCCGAAGCGGCGTGGTGCGGAAGGGGACCGCGCGCAAAGCGCGAGACGTCGCCGATCCGGCTGAGGGCGATCGCGCCCGACGGCCGCGGCCATAAGCCGCAGGAAAGGGCCCGCTCTACGGGGCGTGCTTCAACGCTGGAGAGTTTCGCGGCGACGAGCACGAAAACCGTGCTGGACTTCTTCCGGTCCCCTTCGCGAAGGAGAGAACCTAGATTGACGTTCAAGCGCATCCTTTGCCCTGTCGATTTCTCTCCGCACTCGGAGCATGCGTTGGGGCACGCGGCGATGGTCGCCCGCTGGTACGGTTCCGAGGTCACGATCTTGCACGCGCGTTCCGAGTTCGAGGATCCCGAGCAGGCGATCGCCGAGCTCACTCGGATGACGGACTCGATCGGTCGGACCGATGTGCCCATTCGGACCAGGGTGCAGTCTGGATCGGCCGTCGAGGCGGTTCTCGGGGCGGCCCGGTCGCTCCCGGCCGACCTCATCGTCCTCGGCACGCACGGGCGGGGCGGTTGGGACCACCTCGTCCTCGGCTCTGTCATGGAGAAGGTACTTCGCAAGGCATCGTGCCCGGTGCTGACCGTTCCGCCGCCCGTCTCCGGCCCAACGCACGCTGCGCCTCTAGGATTCGAGCGAATCGTCGCCGCGCTCGACTTCTCGGACTGGTCGATGAGCGCACTTCGCTTCGCCGCTTCTCTGGCCCAGGAATCGGGCGCCCGGCTGATTGCCGTGCATGTCCTGGACGGTCTCCACACAGAGAACCTGACCGCCTATCCTGATTTCGATCTTGCGCGGTTCCGTCGGCACCTGGAGGACGATGCTCGATCGCGTGTGCGCGAGGCGATCCCATCGGAGGTGCGCCCCGGTGCCGAGGAGGTGGTCGCGATCGGGAGACCGCACGAAGAGATCGTGCGGCTGGCACGGGAGCGCGACGCGCACTTGATCGTGATCGGCGTGCACGGACGGACGGCGCTCGATCTCATGATGGTCGGCTCCACGACGCATCAGGTCATTCGGACGGCGTCGTGCCCGGTGCTTACGCTGCGAGGGTGACTAGGTCCCGCGGCGCCTACCTTTGGAGACAATCAGGCCACGGGCCCGAGATCGCGATGCCAGGTCCTGATCATCTCGCCGAAAGGGCCTCGCGGCGCGCGGCTGTGGGGAATGGTCCTGTCGGCTCGGCGCCGAAGACGCCGCCTCCCTGATCGACCTGATCTGCCTCGACCTGACCTGCCTCGAGCGCCGCAAGCGCGGCAGTCTTCCTCGGGGTCCGCGCGAGCCGAACCTGTCCCGCTTTCAACGGTACTCGTCGCCGCAGTCCCCGATCAGGCTGAGAAGGTCCCGCGACTTGGCCAGCGCCGCTTCGATGCGTGCGTGATCCGAGGCGTCGAGCAGAAGGGCGAAGACGCGAGTGTTGTCGGCGCGGTGATCGGTCAGGCCCAGCCGGCGCCCGAGGATTGCGCCGGCCACGGCCGGGCGGTCGAGCACCCAGCGCACCGCCACCGTCGAAATGCTCACGGTGTGCCGCGTCGCGACATCGTTTAGCGCCGCCAGCA
>Ga0326597_10009956_pt1 | contig 12694 bp, 14 predicted proteins | sample RVTome_12_FD_203789 | JGI IMG/M metagenome (GOLD analysis project Ga0326597, IMG submission 203789) | Soil microbial communities from uranium-contaminated site in the Upper Colorado River Basin, Wyoming, United States - RVT100D185 | ecosystem: Environmental > Terrestrial > Soil > Contaminated >... | reverse complement strand
CGGCGATGGAAATTATCGGATTCGCATAGGGCGCCGCCCCGAACCCCTCCGCCGCCGCCACGGCGCCGTTCTGCAACACCACGGCCGTCGTCGGCGCGGCGCCGGTGATCGCTGTTCGCAGCGTGGAGAGGCTGACCGGCACGATCATGCTGACCGAGTCCGGCCCCGTATCGTTGCCGGTGGGCGTCTGGTCGCGGGGGAGGATCCCGTTCATCCCGCAATTGCCGGTGGCTCCGGTGATGTCGATGCCGGGGGACGTCAGCGTCTGCGAATTAAACCCGGCGTCCTTCATATCCAGTGCAATGAGCTCCATCGCGATGCGCCCATTCTGCTGGGCGCCCACCGCCTGCTCGTTGACGGTCTGCATGTGCATGGCGTTATAGAGCACCTCGTAGGTGCCCCCGACGACGATGACGCTGATGGCCAAGGCCATCATAACTTCCATCAGCGTCATGCCGCGCTCGTCCTCACACCACTGCGGGCGCCCGCTGCGGAAAGCTTGTCTCTGTGCGACGTGGTTCACGTGTCGGCTCCTCAGATGCTCACGACGGTTGAAAATCTGATCGGCACCACAAGGCCGGCCCACCTGATCTGGACCGTCACCAGCCACTGGTTCAAACTCGTGGGCCCGGTGGTCGTCACGGAGACGGTCCCGTTGGGACTGGGGAGTCTCGTTGCCAGCATCCGGGTGCGCCACTGGGTACAATCCCCGTTTGCCATGACCGGGGTCGCCGGGCAGATGTTGTTTGTTGACGACACGTTGATCCCGTTGTATGACGCCACATTTTTCGGATTGTATTGGATGCGGTCGAGCATCTCCACCGCCAGATTCGTGGCGATGCTCAACTCGTTCGCATCGACGCTGCGCGTGATCGCAAACTCCTGCATGGCGGCCAGCCCCAGCAGGCCGACCGTGAGGATCATGAGGGCGATCAGCACCTCCAGCATCGAGAACCCCTGCTGACCGGCCTGCCCCGGCCGTTGCCATTGTGTGCGTCGTTTCGTCATGCCTCTGTTCCCTCGTTCACGCTGGCCCGCACCGTTACGGACAGATCGATGCGATGCACCACTTGGCTTTCCCGCCCGGCGACACGTTGACCGAATAGGTCCGTCCCTGGGTATTGGTCAGTGTAATGATCTGGTTGCCGGTTCCGGCACGCAACCCCATCGAGTTGTACCGGACCCAGGGCTGGATCGGGGGGGCGTTGATGCCCGGCGCGATCGTAAGCGACGCTATTTCCCCCGTGAGGGGGTTCGACTGAATCGTCGTCTCCGCGCCCGCAATCGACCTCGTCAACGTCACCAGGATCGGATTGGCATAGGAGCCCGACATGGTGACGTCGGAACCGACGATCGCCTGGCCCGTACCGGACAGCTTGACCGTGACGGTGGCGTTTTGGCTCATGGCCAGGATCCTCGCAAGACCGAACGTACTGTGCAGCTCCGTCGTTGCTTCCCGAAGCCGGCTTTGCGGCACCGCGGTGCGGTAACTGCCAATGGCCATGGCGGCGATCGCGCCGACCATGGTCACGACCACCATAATTTCGAGCAAGGAGTAGCCCCGCTCCCCCGCCGCAGGCCATCCATGCCGTTGTCTTGAAACGCCATTCATCAGCTTATGTTTGAGCAAGGACTGTGCCGATATCCCTGTTTTTAAAGGCTACTCTAACCTATTGATTCTGAGCGCCACCCTATCGGGTCGGACAGTGCAGTAGTATACCCCTGGCGCCCGTAAGTGCAAGCCATGACAAATTTTGTCTATATGGGCTCTAAGTCCATTTTCCTCATTGCTTTTCAGGCCATATCCCCACCTCCAGGTGAACCAACGGGACACCTCGAAAGAGTCCTTTTCCAAAATCAGCGTCATACCAAACCTCAAGGTGGGCGCCTGTCTCGGATGCCTGCTCGACTGCGCCACCAACAACCATCGCTCCGTACGCTCGCGAGGCTCCCTCAAGCAAGAGATTGCCCGGCGTGACCAGTGCGCCGTGCAAGTTGATCCCCGTCAGTTGGATGGGCGCGCGCAGCTCAGTCGGTTGCTGCCCTTCGTGGAGCGGGCTGTGCGCAAGCGTGGATTTCCCGGTGCCCGCGGGCATGAATCGGACATCGGCGTTGATCACGAAGATTCCCTCCATGTATTCGGCATCCAGAACCAGCGTCCCCAGATTATCGGATCGCGGAGGAGTCTGATCAAGCGTGTCCACGAAGACGAGGCCGCGGTGATCGCCGACGCCGCCGGACCGAACGGCGTCGGTTGCGGTCACGCCGAACCCCGGTTCAATCAGACCGTGCAGATCGTGACGATACAGCAGGCCACCCTGCCCCCGTGCATAGTAGGTGCCGTGGCGCATGGCTGCGTCTTTTAGGGTTTGATAGTCCCAGCGATCCAGAGGCAGGCCCGGCGCCGGCTCTTGGCGGGCCTGCACGTTCACCGGAACCGGCCCGGACCCGCCCGACGGGAAAGCAAGCAATGCCTCTCCGCCGATCCACACCTCGAACCAGCGGTCTTCCCAATGTGCCATTTCTGCATAGGCCTCTCCCGTCACCGGTGCCAGATCGGTCTTGACGGGAATGTCCCCGACCGCTCCCAGGCGGGCATCGCCATTGACCACGAGATCTCCCCAATGGACCGACACCGGCAACGGTTTTGGAGTGGCCGGCACCGGCGTGCTATTGCCGATCTGCACCGCGGCTCGAATCGGCGGCAACGGCCTTGCGCCCAACTGGACGACAAGGGTCCGCGTGAGCCTCTGCGACTTTGCCGCAATCTTGATAGTGCAGAGCAGGCCGGGGCTTGTCGGGCCATAGACGGCCAGCCGCGTGAGTCGCCCGAGGACGCCTACGTCGCGGAGCCATCCATTGGATGGATCGTTCAGCAGCCGATCGTCCGCCGGCCTGGCCGCATCGAAAAGGAGGTCCGGACTGGTCTCCGTGCCGGTGAACTGGGACTGCCCGGCCGCATCGAAGAACGACGGGTGGCCGTCGGATCCCTCCTGGCGCATGGCAAACAGCGCACGGCCCGGACCGGCAGGTGCCGAGGCAGGATCATGGAACCAGTGCATGACCAGATCGGCGCCGGCTTCGGCGAGGTGCCGCGCGACGGCCTCATCGCGCGCAGCCGCCACGCTTTCAATCTCCTGCGCCGCCACATTCAGCGAGACCGTCCCCAGCATGGAGAGGATCACGATGATCAACACGGCGCCGATCAGCGCCGCGCCTTGTTCGTTGTTCTTTCGTGGCATGGCTTCCTCCTCCCGGCTCCGCTGTCACCGACCGCGGAGTCCGATGTCCTGCACCACCGGCACGGGTTCTCCTCCGACAGCCGCCTCGACACGGAGACGGGCCACTCGGAACGGATCAGTCGTCGGCGCGCCGTCCCGATCGAGATAGTTCAACTGAAACCTGGTGATCTCCCCGATCAGCGGATTCGCGCCGCCGTCCACGGCACGCATCACGCGTGCCGTCCCGTCCCGCTCCGTTTTCACGTAGTACCGCACGCGATTGACCACGCGCACCTCGCTGCCTGCCGCAAAGTCGTGTTCCAACGGAGCCGTGACGCTCAGCAGCGCTTTGTGCCCGTCGCGGGCGAGCCGGCCTTCGGCGCAGCGTTCCCGGTCGCAGACCAGAATCCGTTTCCCTTTAGACCAGCCGGTTCCGCTAATCACCGGCAGATCCTGCTGGACGGATGAGACCGAATTCGTCAGCGTCGTCACCAGGCCGCCGAGGTTGGCCTCGAACTCGATCTCCTGACGGCCCGCCACCGTAAGCGGAGCACCGGTTGGAGGCGACGCCGTCCCGGCAGCGCGCACTTCATCCTCCAGCACCTTGAGCCCGATCCGCAGGTCCTGCGCCCGCGCCGCCGCCACGTGCTGCTTCGAGAGCCGGCGCTCGAAATGATCGAGCGACTGGAGCGTGGCCGCCAGCACCACCAACCCGGCGGCCATCGCGATCATGACTTCAGCCAGGCAGGCCCCGCCACTGTTCATGATCGCCCGATGGCTCATCGTGTCCCCACATACCGCGGATTCGCCCGCAACGTTCCCACCGTGACGTCATGCCACCGTCCCTGGCCGGCCGGATAACGCGCGCGCGCCGTGATGACCGCCGATCCCCAGGCCTGCACCAGACCGCCTCGATCCGGCCGCACGGTCCACTCAAGCACAATGCCATCCCGCTCGACCCTCGCGGTGTAGAGTCCGTCACCCGCCTGTTTGTCTGGCACCTGACCGTCATCCCGCATCAAGACGTCCGGTCGGCCGTCCCCATCCAGATCGTCCGCGAGCAGCGCCTGCCATGGCGCCGCGCGCTTGGCCTCGAGCCGAGACTCCGCCAGGGCCAGCGCGCGTGTGCCGATCGTGCCCTGGCGCAGCCCGTAATCCGACCACTGGAATGCGCTCATGACGCCGAGAATCCCGAACGCGAGCACGACCATGGCCATCATGACTTCAATTAAACTGAATCCGGATTGACGCGCTGGCCTCATCGCCGATGCCTCCAAGGAGTTCCTGCCGGCACAGGTCAGAGCTGCGACACGCGGCCGATCAGGCTGACGGTGAGCTGCCATCGCTCCTGCTGCCTGTTCTTGAGCGTGATTGTGGTCGGAGACGCCGCGCGGCCGCTCGGATGGAATACGATGTCGGCTCCGTTGGAGAGCCGCTCGACCGTGATGCCTTTTTCGCGGAAATCGTACTCCCGGAGCTTCCGGCCCGGGGCCATGACCGGTTCGACCCGCATCGTGGCCGTGCCCGGCTCGAGCACCACGCGAAGGGGCTCCCGCCGCATGATCGCAAGATAGCGGGCGGCGCGCAGCTCGTTCGCCAGGTCCGTGGCCACAACCCGTCCCTGCTGCTTGGCGGTCGCCGCCAGCAAGCCCGCTCCTGAAAAAGCCGTCATGACGAGGATTATTGCCATGACCATGACGATCTCGATTACACTCTTGCCCTGTTCGTTCATCGTTCCCTCCATACCAAGCTTCGCTTGAGCCGCTCGCTCATCATCGCCTCATCGTAATTGACGCGAGCGGAGAGCGTCTGCGACCCAACGGCTTGTCAGTTGTTGGTTGTTCCTCCGTGCCAGCGCCGACCGAAATTGGCGACGCCCGGCGACATGTCTTCCAAGTCTCATGCCGAACGATGAACCAGCAGGCCAACGCGTGAACACGACACGGCCTGTCTCTAAACCCGCGATTGTGCGGAAAAGATCTTTTGGACGGGGACGGACCCTGCATCGAGCCTCCATGTGCTCGCGCCCTGGTTCGGATACAGCGTCCGCTGGTTTGGATACGGGAGAGCCGTCAGGAGAGGGAGCGCCCGACCGTCAGGGAATGAAAAAGCCTTCGTACCAGGATTTGATCTCGCGGAAGAAGAACATGGCCACGACAGCGCCGAGCGCCAGAAACGGACCAAAGGGAAGATACTGATCGCGACGCAGCCGCTTGAGCGCAATCAAGGACAGCCCGGTCACTGAGCCGGCGAACGCGCCGACCAGCACGGTCAACAAGACCGGCTCCCAGCCCAGGAATGCGCCGACCATCGCCAGAAGCTTGATGTCGCCACCGCCCATCCCCTCCTTCCCGAACAGGTAGGGACTGATCCAGGCCATGAACCAGAGCAGCCCGCCGCCCAGGAGCACGCCGAGCACCGAATTGAGAAGACCGGTAGGCAGGACCGTGGCGGCGCACAGGATGCCCAGGGGAATGCCCGGCAACGTAATGCGATCCGGAATGATCTGATGATCGAAATCGATGAAGGTCACCACCAGCAGGGCTGAGAACAGCGCGGCGTAGGCGGCCGCGGACCAGCCGAGCCCGAACTGCTGGACAATCCAGACGTACCCGAATCCATTGACCGACTCGACGAGGGGATAGCGAAACGAGATGGGCGCCCGGCAGGCACGGCAGCGCCCGCGCAGCCATAGGAAACTCAGCATCGGGACGTTGTCGTACGGCGCGATCCGGCCGCCGCAGGCGGGGCAGCGCGACGACGGCCATACGATGGATTCGTGCCGGGGGAGACGGTAGATGCAGACGTTGAGAAAACTGCCGATCGTGGCCCCGAACAGACCCACGGCGACATATACGAAGATGTCAGGCGGCACGGTCGGCATTGTAGCCAGTTTCAGTTTCTCTCGCCACTGTGCACGGTTTTCTGTTGTTTTTCAGGCTCCTCCAAGCTTTTTTGCCATCCCGTCGATTGCCAGATATAATTTCGCAGATCGCTGCAGGGAGTGTCCGTAGGCAGAATTGGCTATTTGGCTATGGTGGGAGCCAGGGAAGGAACATGCATATGAAGGAATCCGCATCCGCTGTCCTGAACCAGCCACGCGGTCCCAAGAATGGGGCTGCACAGCCGCTTCCGCGGAAACGTCCTGAATCGCTGACTAATCGCGAACAGCAAATACTGGAATTGATCTGGTCGGGAATGAAGAACCGGGAAATCGGCCAGCAGCTCGCCATCAGCGTCAAAACCGTCGAAGCGCACCGTGCCAACATGATGAAAAAGGTCCGCGTGTCGAACACGGCACAGCTGCTCAAAGCAGCGATCCTGGACGGTCTGCTGAAAATCCGCTAACTGACTTACTGCCAGTACCTGTCCGCTGGCGCACCACTTCGAACAGGACAATTGCCGCCGCCGCCGAAACGTTGAGGGACGCCACGCGTCCGTGCATCGGAATTTTGGCGCGGTCATCGCATTTGTCCAGCACACCGGCGCGTACACCTTTCCCCTCTCCGCCTAAGACCAACGCCACCGGTCCTTTCAGATCAAGCGCCGTGTAGGATTTGTCCGCCGACGGATCGAGCGCGTAGACCCAGAGCCCCTGCTCTTGCAACGATTCGATGGCGCGGGACAGGTTCGGCACGCAGGCCACCGACAGATGCTCCACCGCGCCGGCAGAGGCCTTGGCCACGGTGCCTGTGAGTCCGACCGAACGGCGCTGAGGAATCACCACCCCGTGCGCGCCGGCCGCCTCCGCCGTCCGCAGCACTGCGCCGAGATTGTGCGGGTCTTCGACGCCGTCGAGCAGAATCACCAGCGCCGGCTGGTTTCGGTCGCGGGCTGTCTGGAGAATATCCTCCGGTTCAGCATAGGCCTTCGCCCCGGCCAGCGCCACGACGCCTTGATGGCGGCCGGACAGGACCAACCGATCCAGCGCCTGCCGCGGTTCAATCCGAACCGGCACGCCAGCCTTGCGGGCAAGCTGGACGATCTCGTCGAACTGCCGGTCCGTCCGCACGACCACAAGCCGACGTAGCGGCCGCGCACCGGAGCGCAGCGCTTCTTCTACGGCATGCAGGCCGAAGATGATCTCGCCGGACTCACCGCTTCCAGCGGGTGGTTCCGTCGGGCCGGTCTTCCAGCGTGATTCCTTTTTCGGCCAATGTTTTTCTGATTTCATCTGCCCTCGTAAAATTCTTGTGTTTTCTGACTTCGTTCCGATCTGCGATCAGTTGCTCGATTTCACTTTCTGAAATAACTGGTGATGTAATCGTCCCATGCCCCTCACCTGTTGCAGCCGTGGCCGAGAGCGCACCACTTCCCGTAATCTTGAACGGCCACTCTTTGTTTGGAACTTGAAAAATCCCTAATACCCGACCAAAGTTTCGGTAGGTAGAAAGCGCCTCCTGGCGCGCATTCTGCGACAACCCTGCCCCCAACAATTTATTTACCTCTCCTCTGAAACGTTGAAATGCTGCGATGGCAGTTGACGTATTAAAGTCATCGTCCATAGCCGCAGAGAACTCTTGCTCTAGCTGCTCCGTGACAGCGCGAAGCAGAATGTTATTCGCTTTCGTTGCACCCGATGCTTCGCCAAGACGCTGGAACAATCCATAGAACCCATCCAATGCGCGCTTTGCTTCATCAAGACCTTGATCGGAAAAATCCAGCGGGCTTCGATAGTGAGTGGAAATGAGAAAATATCGAAGCACTTCCGCCGTCACTGCTTCCCTGTAGCCCCACTTCTCAAAAATCTCCCGGATCGTGAAAAAGTTTCCCAACGACTTTGACATCTTCTCCTGGTTGATCTGCACGAAGCCGTTGTGTAACCAGTAGTTGGCGAATTTATCCTTGCCGGTTGCGGCGCAAGACTGGGCGATCTCGTTCTCGTGATGGGGGAAAATCAGGTCCGCCCCGCCGCCGTGAATATCGAACGTCTTGCCTAGGTGTTTCATGGCCATGGCCGAGCATTCGATATGCCAACCGGGCCGGCCTTGTCCCCAGGGACTCTTCCAGGCCGGCTCGCCCGGCTTCGCGCCTTTCCATAAGGCAAAGTCCATGGGATGCCGTTTGCGTTCGTCCACCTCGACCCTGGCACCGGCCTGCAGGTCCCCCAGCTTGCGTTTCGAAAGCTTTCCATACGCTGGAAACTTCTCGACCTGGAAATAGACATCGCCATTCACCTGGTAAGCGACACCTTTTTGGGTCAAGGTCCGGACCAGCTTGATGATCTCGGCCATGTGTGTCGTCGCTTTCGGTTCCTTCGTTGCCCGCTTGATGCCAAGCCGTTTCATGTCCCGGTAATAGGCTTTGATGTAGCGGCTCGTCACTTCTTTCCAGGGAATGCCGAGGTCGTTTGCGCGTTTTATGATCTTGTCGTCCACGTCGGTGAAATTCTTCACGAAGATGACCGAAAAGCCGCTGAACTCCAGGTACCGGCGGATGACGTCGAAGACGAGCGCGCTACGCGCATGGCCCAGGTGACATTCGTCATAGACCGTCACGCCGCAGACATACATTCTGACTTTGCGGCGGATAAGGGGCTTGAAGGGTTCCTTCCGACCAGTCAGCGTGTTGTAGATATTCAGCATAAAATCGGTTTATCGGGCTTGTTTAGTTGCTCTGGTTTTTCTGATTGAACGAGATGAACCGGACAAACGAGACAATCTAGCAAAACTGCTCTTCCGCCCGCCTTCAATCAGCGCTTCCCACTCGCGCAACTGCTCCATCGCCTCGTGGTGCGTCACGTCCAGATGGATCGGCGTGATCGTCACGAATCCGCGCCTCAGCATTTCATGATCGGAATTGCCCTTCCGTGACCATGAGATGCGGGTGCCGGCGATCCAATAATACTTTCTTCCGTGGGGGTCCGTCTTCTCAATAATCGGTTCGTCGAATCGCCGCCGGCTGAGGGCCGTGACCCGCACTCCCGCGATTTTCATCCGGGGCCGGTCCGGCACATTGACATTCAGAAGCGTTTCGGCGGGCAACCCGTATTTGAGCACCGCCCGCGCCACACGCGCCGCATAGACGGCCGCCACGTCGTAACGAAACGTCCGATCGACCTCCTGGGACACGGCGATGGAGGGGATGCCCATGATCGTGCCTTCCAGGGCCGCGGACACGGTGCCGGAATAGGTCACGTCATCGCCCAGATTGACTCCCCGGTTAATGCCGGACACGATCAGCGCCGGCGTCCCGCGCAGCAGTTTTTTCAGGGCCAGATTGACGCAATCGGTCGGCGTTCCGCTGACGGCAAACACACGCGGCTCGACACACGTGACGCGCAGGGGTTTGTGGAGGGTCAGGGCGTGCGCGGCGGCCGTACGCTCGCGGTCCGGCGCCACCACCCAGACCTGCCCCAGCGGGCGCATGGCCCGGGCCAGCGCCCGCAGGCCCGGGGACGCGATTCCATCATCGTTCGTGACGAGAATTTTGATCATGGCAACAAAAAAGCTGCCACTCGGGGCAGCTTTTCAAACGGAAGTGATGAGTTTCCAGTCATGAGTGATCAGTGTCGATAACTCATCCCTCGTCACTCATAACTCATCACTGTTATTGCGGCTTGCCAGCCGAAGCGGCAGTGGAATTTTGCCCGCCTCCGCCAAGGCTATGGCGGGCAGCCTTCGCTGCCGCGAAGGCTGGTCGGGGCGGCGGGATTTGAACCCACGACCACTCGCACCCCAAGCGAGTGCGCTACCAGGCTGCGCTACGCCCCGACTCGGCGACCCGTTACGATTCGTACGATTCGAGCAGCTTCAGGATGGCGCGAAGATCCCCCCGGATGCGCTTGGCCATTTCCCTCGGGCTGGCCTTCCGTTTCCCATGGCGGCCCCGGCGCGCCCAGAATCGTTGGAGCCCGGCAATCGTGTGCCCCTCTTCGTACAACATGCGCTTGATTTCCAGTACTGTTTCGACGTCCCGCTGAAGATAGAGCCGCTGATGCCCGCGGCTTTTCTGCGGCTTGAGAAAGGTGAACTGGGTCTCCCAGAACCGCAGAACATACGGCGGCAGTTTTGTGATTTCACTGACCTCTCCGATCTTATAGAAGATTTTGCTGCCCAGTTTGGGCTCCGCCGCCATGGGTCAACCCTCTCGTTCGGCGAGCCGTTCCTGCGCCTAGGAGTTGACGTACTTTTTAAAGACCTGACTGGGCCTGAACGTGACGACACGGCGGGGGGTGATGCCGATTTCCTGACCCGTTCGTGGATTGCGACCTTTGCGGGGTCCCTTGCTGCGCACCACGAAATTCCCAAACCCGGCGATTTTGATGGATTCTCCCTTCTGGAGGACGCTTTTCATCAAATTCAAAACAAATTCCACGATGTCGGCGGCTTCCTTTTTGGAAACCCCAACCTTCTCATATATTTCGTTCGCGATGTCGGCCTTTCTCATGCCGTTCCTCCAGGCTCGTGGCACCGAGCAGCAGCTTTCCTCCGGCCTTTCACTGAGGAGAGCCCTAGTCAAATTTCATGATAAATTACGTGAGGTTAGAGACCGTGTCAAGGAAATTTCTGACCTTGGAGAAATTGTGATGTCTACCGGTCTCTCGGCAGGAGCTTGTATTCGATGCTGTCGGCCAGAGCTTGCCAGCTGGCTTCCATGATGTTCTCAGACACGCCGACCGTTCCCCATTTCTCTTTATGGTCGCCCGATTCGATCAGGACACGCACCTTGGACGCCGTCCCGTGGCTGGCCGTCAGCACGCGCACCTTGTAGTCCAGCAACCGCACTTCCTTCAGCTGGGGATAAAATTTCTCCAGCGCTTTTCGCAGGGCATGGTCCAGCGCATTGACCGGCCCGCTGGTCCCTTTGGCCGACGTGTGCTGGACCGCGTCGCCGACTTTGACCGTCACGGTCGCCTCTGACGTCCGTACGGCCGGGGCTTCGCTTTTTTCCACGACGATGCGAAATCCGAGCAGTTGAAACGACGGTTTGTACCGGCCGACCGCCTTGCGCGTCAGCAATTCGAGCGAGGCTTCCGCGCCCTCGAATTGATAGCCCTCATTCTCAAGGCCCTTGAGCGTCGCGAGCAATTCTTGAAGCTTCGGGTTGTCCCTGGAGAGCGTGATCCCGTACGTTTCGATCTTCTCCAGCAACCCGCTCCGGCCGGTGTGGTCGGACACGAGCATGCGCTGCCGGTTGCCGACCTTCGCGGGAATGATGTGCTCGTACGTCGCCGGATTTTTTTGCACCGCATGGATGTGCACGCCGCCCTTGTGGGCAAACGCGGAATCGCCCACGTAAGGCTGGTGCTTGTTCGGCACCAGATTGGCCATCTCCGCGACAAAATGCGAAACTTCCCGCAACTGCTCCAGATGCTTCTCCCCGAGCGTCCGTCGCTTCATTTTCAGTTCGAGGTTCGGCAGGATCGAACAGAGATTGGCGTTCCCGCACCGCTCGCCGATGCCGTTGATCGTTCCCTGCACCTGCACGACACCCGCATCGAGCGCCACCAGTGAATTGGCCACCGCCATATCGGTGTCGTTGTGCGCATGAATACCGAGCGGGACCTTGCACTCCCGTTTCACCGCTCTGCAGATCTCGCTGATCTCCCAGGGCATCGTGCCGCCGTTCGTATCGCAGAGGATCACGCGCTCGGCCCCCGCGCGCACGGCCCGCTGCAGGGTCTGCAGCGCGTAGTCCGGATCGGCCTTGTAGCCGTCGAAGAAATGCTCGGCGTCGTAAAAGATGCGCCGGCCCTTCTCTTTGAGATACGCGATGGAATCCTCGATGATCTCAAGATTCTTGACCAGGGAAATCCCCAGCGCGTCCGTCACGTGCAGATTCCAGCTCTTGCCGAAGAGCGTGATCGTGCCGGTGCCGGCCTCCAGCAAGGCCTGCAGATTGGCATCCTTCTCAACGGGATTGCCGGCCTTGCGCGTGGACCCGAAGGCCACGACGGTGGCCGACTTCATCGGCAGGGTCTTGATCATCCGGAAGAACTCGACGTCCCTCGGGTTGGCCCCCGGCCAGCCGCCTTCGATGTAGTGCACCCCCAGCTCGTCGAGCTTCTGCGTGACACGGACCTTGTCCTCGGCCGAGAAGCTGACGTCCTCGGCCTGGGCCCCATCGCGCAGGGTGGTGTCGTAGATCTCCAGAACGGGCGTGGAGCGCGGAGCGCGGGACACGACCTCCGACAGGTTCGTATGCCCCGATCCCGGAGAAGGGCCGCGTGCCGCGCGCGCCGTGCCTGTGCGCTTCCGTTTCACGTTGTGGACGCCTTTCCGTCAAGACCAAACGCCTTGTGCAGCGCGCGCATGGCCTCCTGTAAATGCTTTTCCTCGACCACGCAGGAAATCTTGATCTCCGACGTGCTGATCATCATGATGTTGATGCCTTCCTTGGACAACACCTGGAACATCTTCGCGGCCACGCCCGAATGGGTCCGCATGCCGACCCCGACCAGCGACACCTTGGCGATGAACTCCGTGACCGCCACCGACTTCGCATCGATATCCTTGGCGATGCGCTGCACC
>Ga0326597_10009955_pt1 | contig 12695 bp, 10 predicted proteins | sample RVTome_12_FD_203789 | JGI IMG/M metagenome (GOLD analysis project Ga0326597, IMG submission 203789) | Soil microbial communities from uranium-contaminated site in the Upper Colorado River Basin, Wyoming, United States - RVT100D185 | ecosystem: Environmental > Terrestrial > Soil > Contaminated >... | reverse complement strand
AGTAAGGATGCGAGACTCCTTCTTTGATGAACAGCGAGCCGTAGCTCAAGTCCGTCATGATGACGTCGACAATATTGGCGCCGCCGCGCGCCTCGCTCATGGTCTTATTGAGAATTCCTTGTCGCGGCGAGTAGTAATGCTTCAGATCGACAAACGGGTAACGCGCGCTGAACGCTTTTTTGAGGACGGCGAGCTGATTGACCGGCGTCGTTCCGTAAAACATCGCCTCTTTTTCTTCCTTGGCGCCCTTGACCAACAGCACCTCACGTTCAACTCGGCCCATATTCTGAACGCGGCTTGTTAAATCGGGCAACGTAATCGCCGCGGCGACACCGAAGCAACCCGCGAAGAAGGCTATGACGTTGGAAACAAACCACACGGTCCTGAAGTTGCACATGACTCCTCCAGTTGTGATTGCCATTAATGATAGGAAGTTGCTTTGGGGATTGGCCTGAACAGTCGACATTATTCCGACGACGCGGTGCGGGGCCGCGTTCCAGAGCCTCAAGTCGCTAACTCAGAAAATAGACTTGCTCCGTGCCGCCATCTCTGGGGCGGACAGTATCCGAGAAGGTGGCGTCATGTCAAATCGTAGGCGGCTATCTACTCCCGTAGCGGGCTGCTCGTTCGCTGACCAGAAACCCGATCCTCTGCCGGTTGGTCTCTCTCCTAACACGGGTCAACCAAGGAAATCCGAATCGGTTGCAATACCTGCCAGCGACTCCAACTTGTCAACAACCTGCTGGCCGCCAAACACAGCCGGGGGGCGGCGGCCCTTTCCGTAAAGCTGCCGACCCGCAGGATGGCGACATTTCTATCGGGCGCCAGTCCCAAGGCTTTGAGGAGCACCCTTTCCCCCGTAGCAGGATTTTTTTGCTTGACGCGAGACCGGTCTTCCCCTTATTTTGAAAACGGTTTCTTCCCGAGAATCTGAATTCGAAAAGAGGTCGGACTATGAAGCGAATATTATTCTTAAGCGCCGCGGTTGCTTGGATCTTTATTGTCCCGCGGATTTCGTTGGCCCAAGCCAATTTTTACGAGGGCAAGACGATCCGCATCATCGTCGGGTTTTCGCCCGGCGGCGGCTACGACGCGCTGGCGCGAATGCTTTCGCGCCATATGCCGAAATATATTCCCGGCCATCCGACGATCATTGTCGAGAACATGACCGGCGCGGCGAGCTTGGTCGCCGCCAACCACGTCTACAAAGTCGCCAAGCCCGACGGCCTGACCTTCGGCCATTTCAGCGGCGGGTTTGCGTACAGCCAGGTAATGGGCCAGCCGGGCATCGAATTCGACATGCAGAAGTTCGTTTTCGTCGGCGCCGTGGCGCGGGATGAAAGCGCCATCGCGATGACCAAGTCGAGCGGCATCACGGGCATGGAAAAATGGTTCGCCGCCAAGACGCCGGTGAAGTTAGGCACCACTGGGCCGGGCGCCTTCGGCACGGACAACGTCCTCAAGGTCGTCAAGGCGGCGCTCAACCTGCCCGCCCAGATCATCTCCGGCTACAAAGGCACGGCGGACATGCGCCTTGCCGCCGAAAGCGGCGAAATCGACGGCACGTCTTGGGGCTGGGACTCGATGCGAGGCACCTGGCAGAAAGCCATCGAGTCGGGCACCGTCGTCGTTGTGCTGCAAACGGTGCCAAAAGCGTTCCCGGATTTGCCCCGGGTTCCGCTGGCGATCGATCTGGCGAAGACGGCGGAGGCCAAACAGTTGATCGAATACGGCATCCACTATCCGAGCAAGATCACCAAGACTCTGGCGCTGCCGCCTGGGACGCCGGGCGATCGCGCGCAGATTTTACAGCGAGCTTTGCAAGAGACCGTCAAGGACGCCGAGTTTATCGCGGAGGCGGACAAAGCCAAGATCGGGCTCGCCCCGGTTACCGCCGACGACATGAGAAAGACCTTCGAGGGGATATTTAAACTCGACCCCGGGCTGGTGGGCAAGCTGAAAACCATTCTGTTCTAGCGGCGCGGTCGCGAATCTCGGCCACCGATTTTATCGCACCAGACCTTGCAACCGGCCTTTGATGATTTCCTCCGCCTCCTTAATTATATCTTGGATCACTTCTCTGACGCTCTTGATGGAATCGATCAAGCCGGCGTCTTGACCGAAGGAAAGCGAGGCGTTGTCGATATCGCCGGCGGCGCGAGCGGCGGCCACCTGTTTACCAACCTCGCGCGCGTTTTGGCGCAGCGCCCATTCGCGGCCCGACCAGCGTTCGATAAATTGATTGCGTTGAGCGCGCGACATGGCGCCTGGCCAGACCCGCTGGCTGGCGAGATCGGGTATCTCCGTCAGCGCGGTATCATGGCCGTCGCTTTTGACGATCGCCTGCTTAAAGTTCGCATGGATCGGCGCTTCCGACGTGGCCATGAAGCGGGTGCCGAGCAGCGCGCCCTCGGCGCCGAGCGCGAGTGCCGCCGCCAGGCCGCGGCCATCCGCGATCCCGCCCGCGCAGAGAACCGGGAACGGCGCCACGGCTTTGACCATCATCGGCACCAGCGGCAGCGAGGCCATCCAACCCACATGGCCGCCCGCTTCTGTCCCCTGCGCCACGATAACGTCCGCCCCGGCATCCACTGCGCGAAGAGCCTCGGGAATTTCCCCAGCCATGTGCATGACTTTTGCTCCGGCGTCGTGGGCGCGCTGAAAGTAGTCGCGCAGATCCTGATCCTTGCGCGCCCAGGCAAAGGCCGCCACCGCCGGTCGCGCGCGCAGCGTTACTGCGAACATATCCTCCTGGATTTGAAACAAGAGATGATTGACGCCGAAAGGTTTGTCGGTGCGCTCGCGGATCGAAGCGATCTCGGCGTCGAGCGTCGCGGCATTGAATGCCGATGTGCCGAGCGTGCCGAAGCCGCCGGCGTTGGATACCGCGGCGACCAGCGGCGCGGTAGTCGCGGTGCCCATGCCGCCTAAAACGATCGGATGGGGGATGCCGAGCAGATCGCATATGCGCGTGTGAATCATGACGCCTCCTACGAAGAGATTCCTACTCCGCCTACTAACGCAAAAGGGACTCGCTGTCCATCCGGCGGCGGCGATCCCGACGGCAACTGTTCTTGTCAGCGATCAATTGTATGAGTACAATGACTCTAAACGGGAAGCAGGCCTCTGTCATGCGGCTCAGCGAGATCAAAAAGAAGTATCGCGATCATTGGGTGCTCGTCGAGTACTCTAAACTCGGCAAAGACCTTCAGGTCAAGGACGGCAAGGTTCTCGCGCATGCCGCAAGCAAGGAAGAAATTTACAAAGCGTTGCTCCACACCAAAGGTAGAAACGTCGCTATCGAATATTGCGGCGAGATACCCGAAGACCTCGTGGTGATGTTTTGCCACAAACCTACCCGCTAACGCACAGGGGTAATCTGCTCATTGCGCGAGCCGCCGTGACCGGCCCCGCCGGCACCAAAGTCGTCAATCTTCTCGTCGATACCGGTTCAACTTATACGATCCTGCCCATTGAGGTTTTGGAATCTATCGGCCTTAGTCCAGCCGAGTCCGAGGCGCATGAACGCATAGCGACCGGAAGCGGGTACATTATCGCCCCGAAGCTGCGTGTTCGAACTTTCAATACCTTGGGGAGGAGATTTCGGCGTCTCCCCGTGATTGCTCACACGCTTCCGTTCGGCGGTCCCATCGATGGTTTGTTGGGGATGGATGTCCTGTCCCGGATGAAAGCAAGAATTGCGGTGGCCGATGGCTCGATTGAAGTAGAGTGAAAATTGGCGCCCCGAGTGACTTTTCCATCACAACCCGGTTGTTACAGCCTGATTATTTCTCTCAAGCGTAAGAAAACCGTGCGCGTCGGAAAATTAGGTGTCGCCCTGTTTCCGAAAGGGACCTACGTTTACACCGGTAGCGCGATGGGCGGCTTGGCAGCGCGGCTCAAGCGGCACTTGACGCGTAAGAAAAAGATTCGTTGGCATATCGATCATCTGCTCACGCTACCGGAATCTCATGTCGATAAAGTCATCGTCTATCCACCGGCGGCCAATCAAGAATGCCGGCAAAATCAACGGATCGCCGCGCTCCCCGGCGCAACCGTCGTTCTCCAACGCTTCGGCGCGACGGATTGTCGGTCTGGTTGCGCAAGTCATCTCTTGTTTTTCGCCGAAGACTCCCACTCGCATCTAGCGGCCGGCCAACCCGTTTTGCCCGGGTTTCATATCGTGCGTCGTGAAACTCATATCCCGGTTAGCCCAGCCCGCTGATGGTTCCGTCTTCGCTTACGTTCATGCTCACCGCATGAGGCGTTTTCGGCAGGCCCGGCATTAGGGTCATGTTGCCGGCGATGGCGACGACGAAGCCGGCGCCGCTGGCGAGCCGGGTGTCGGTGACGGTGAGCGTCCAATCTTTCGGCGCGCCTAGTTTTTTAGGGTCGTCGGATAGCGAATACTGGGTCTTCGCGATACAGACCGGAAGATCGGAAAAACCCAGGCCGGAAAACTTTGCCAGTTGTTTGTTTGCCTCGTCGCGATAATCGACCGATGCGGCGCCGTAGATTTCTTTAGCGACGGTTTTGATTTTGTCCCGGAGACCGAGTTTGGCCGGATAGAGCGGCGTGACCTCGGCCAAGTTAGCCTTATCCGCCGCTGCCGTTGCCATCGCCGCAAGTTCCAGCGCTCCTTGCCCGCCTTCGGCGAAAACGTTCGTCATCGCGGCGTCTACGCCGAGCCGGGCACAGAAATCCGTGATCGCGCGAATGTCGTCGGCGGTATCATCCGAAAAGCGATTGAGGGCCACCACCACCGGGAGATGAAACTTGTGCAGGTTCTCGACATGCTTCGCCAGATTCTCCAGGCCGGGAGTGAATGGTGACTGCCCGGTGCCGTCGCCTTGATGCCGCACGCCCCGCACCGTGACCACGAGAACCGCGGCGGAAGGCTTCAAGCCGGAGGCGGGCATGACGATGTCGAGAAACTTTTCCGCGCCCAAGTCGGCGGCGAAGCCGGTTTCGTTGACGACATATTCCGCGAGATCCAATGCCATGCGCTGGGCCATCACACTGCTGGTGCCGTGGGCGATGTTGGCGAACGGCCCCGCGTGGATCAGCGCCGGGGTGTGCTCGGTGGTTTGCACCAGGTTGGGCATGATCGCTTCGTTAAGTAGCGCCATCATGGCTCCGGTCGCGTGCAAATCCGCGGCGCGAACGGGCCGGCCGTCGCGGTTGAATCCGACCGTGATATCGCCGAGCCGGCGGAGACAGTCGGCGCGGGAGCCAGCGAGCGCGAGAATCGCCATAACTTCCGACGCGGCCGTGATGACGAAGCTGGAATTCCTCGGGGCGCCGCCGGTTTTTCCGCCCAATCCTATCGTCACCCGGCGCAACGCCCGGTCATTCATGTCGACGGTGCGCGGCCAGAAGATCTGCTCAGGGTCGATGCCCAATTCATTGCCGTGAAAAATATGCGCGTCGAGCATCGCCGCGAGCAGGTTGTGCGCGGCTGCCACCGCATGTTTGTCGCCGTTGAAGTGAAGATTGATTTTTTCGGCGGGCAGAACCTGAGAGCGGCCGCCGCCGGTGGCGCCGCCTTTGATCCCAAAGACCGGCCCGAGGGACGGCTCGCGCAGCGTGACGATGGATTTCTTGCCGAGTTTTGCGATCGCTTGGGCGAGCCCGATGGAGACCACGGTCTTGCCCTCCCCGTGGGTCGTCGGCGTGATCGCCGTGACCAGGATCAGTTTGCCTTTGGGCGCCGCGCCGGGCGGGGGAAGGCGATGGAGCCTGACTTTGGCCGTGTAGTGGCCGTAGGGTTCGAGATCGTCTTGCGAGAGACCGATCTGCGCGGCGATCCGGTCGATGGGTAACAGCGGGGAGTCGTCCATACTCACGATGAACTTTTCCAGAATCGTTCCTTCGGGTCTTCAATACTGCACGATGAGGTCATTGTCCAATCGGGTCCCGCTCGGTGAGCGAAGAATAAGAGTTTTCCCTTAGCCTTATAAAAGCGCAACAGCCTCCGCTGTTTTTCGACGTTGGGAGTCTCCTTTCTAAGTTCCGGTTGTTTGTGTTACAGGATGAGAATGCGCGAAAGTGAGAATGCAAAAGCAATACCGAGAATCTCGACGACGCTTCCTTTCTTCTACGGCTGGTTCATTGTCGCCCTGGGTTTCCTCGCCAACCTGACGGCGGCGGGAATACGCTCGGCGCCCTCTGTCTTGATTCATCCACTGGAGGCGGAGTTCGGTTGGACGAGAACGGAAATCGCCTCCGCCGCCAGCCTCAACCTTCTGATGCTGGGGCTGTTCGCGCCCATCGGCGGCTGGCTGATCGACCGGGTCGGACCGCGCCGGGTGATCCTTGGCTGTCTGGCAACCGTTGCGACGGGTCTGATCGGAACGGTTTTCATTCAGCAACTTTGGCAATTGATTTTTTTGTGGGGAGTCGTGCTGGGGATCGCGACCGGCGTGACGCCGGCGCTGGGACCGAGCATCGCCAGCCGCTGGTTCGTGGAGCGGCGCGGTCTGGCGATCGGCATCATGACCAATGCCAACGCCGCGGGTCAGGTGGTTTTTCTTCCCATGCTGATGGCCGTCATCGTGGCGAGCGGCTGGCGCAGCGCATTGACGGTGGTAGCGGCGGTTGCGCTGGTTCTCATGCCGGCGATCTGGCTCTGGATGCGCGACCATCCCTCCGACATCGGGCTTGAGCCGTACGGGTCGGGAAAGGCAAGTGGCTCCTCGCAGCGCGGCGGCGCATTCGCGCGCGGCGATATTCGTCCCGTCTCGATTTCAACCGTTCGGGAAGTTTTTAGCACTTCGACCTTTTGGATTCTCGGCGGCTGTTTTTTTATTTGTGGCGTGACGGCCAACGGGCTCATTGGCACGCACCTGATTCCGCATGCGATCGAACGCGGCATACCGCAACTCACCGCGGCGACGGCCGTGGGGATCATGGGCGGCGCGAGCTTTATCGGGACGACGTTTGCCGGCTGGCTGGTCGACCGCGTCGACCCGCGCAAAGTACTGGCGGTGGTCTACGGCCTGCGCGGCTCGTCGCTTTTTATTCTGCCGTTTGTGAGCGAATCGACGGCGCTGTTCAGTTTCGCGGTGCTTTACGGCCTTGATTGGTATGCCTCCGGCCCCGCCACAACGACGATCATCGCGCGGACCTTTGGCGCCGAGCGTGTCGGCAGAATCTTCGGATTGGTTTTCGTCTTCCACCAGCTCGGCGGCGCTTCCGCCGCGGTTGGCGGCGGCTGGGCGCGCGTTCATTTCGGCGATTATCAGTACGCCTTTTTGGTCGGCGGCGGCATGGGATTGATCGCCGCCTGCTTGGCACTGACGATTCGTAGAACCGACGTCCCGGCGCCGGCGATTCCGGCGACTACGGAACTGGTGAGCGCATGATTGAAGAAGGCGCCAGGCATTAGTTGGCAATTGCGCCCAACCCTTCATCCTTTACCCCTTACTTGGGGAATCAGGGGTGTTGTTCTTGCCCCTCGTACTTCTTTGTTTTTGCGGAGAGTTTAGCGCAGTCGTTTGCAGCTTCTCGCCACCGCTGTCACAATGGCATTGTCGGTGGATAATTTATGAAGCGTTGGCAAGTTATTGTTCTCGCCGTGGTACTGATCCTGGGCGTTGCCGTCGTGGCCGGCTACCGCGTCGGGGTACGGCTGCTCCAGGGTAAAATCGTCGAGGCGCTGGGACCCGGCAGCCGCTTGGCCGAGCTCAAGGTCAACTGGTTCTCGATCGAACTGTTGGGGCTTAGCATCGATGCACCCAGGGGCTGGCCGGCTGCTCGCACGCTGGAAGCGGAACGGGTGACGATCGTTCCCGATCTGCGCAGTCTTTTGACGAATCAGGTCCGCATCGCTTCGATCGTGGTCGAAAGGCCGCATCTCTCCGTGCTGCGCAGGCCGGGAAAATTGATCATTGTTCCAAGTCTGACGGAACAGGAGGGAAGCGAGGCTGAAGCGAACGGCAGCAAGGCTTCCGCGCCCGCGGTGGTGATCTCGACCATCGAGCTGAGAAACGGCAGCATCGAATTATTCGACGCCACCGTCAGCCGGCCGCCGCTCAAGACCAGAATGGAGCGGATCGATGCCGTGATCAGAGACGTAGCTGCGCCGGCCAAGGGAAGAACCCATTTCGATTTGGCCGCGGTCGTGAAAGGCGTGAAGCGCGATGGCCGAGCGAAAATAACCGGATGGGTCGGGCCGGGCGCCAGGGATTCGTCGTCACGGATTGCACTGGCGGCAGTGGACATGGTGGCGCTCCAACCTTACCTGGTAAAAAAGAACGAGGCTCAGGTCACCCAAGGGAGCCTCGACCTGAATTTGAGTTCCGAGGTTCGCAACAACAACTTGGACGGCAAAGGCGAGGTGGTTATCAAAGACTTGGAGTTCGCTCCGACGCGCGGATTCTTCGACACTTTCATGGGGGTTCCACGCAACGCGGTCATCGGCTTTCTCAAAGACCATAACAACGCCATCGACATCGACTTCGCTCTCAAAGGCGATACCAGCAATCCGAGCTTCTCGCTGAACGAGAGCTTGTCTACGCGCATCGCGACCGCGATGGCGGGCCAACTCGGCGTGAGCATCAAGAATGTCGCCGAGGGTCTTGGGACACTGGGCCGCAAGGGTGTGGAAGGCGCCGGCGGCGTGGTCGAGGGCGTCGGCTCCGCGATCAAGCGGCTCTTCGGCGGCGAGAAGAAATAGAAGGCGTCTGTACGGTCGCTCTGTGGGTGGAAAATTTTCGCAGCCAGGATGATCATCGGGCTTGCGGCGTACCCGTGGCTCAGCGCGATACGGACAGCAAGGCCGGAGCCCGTGCCGGCATCGTAGAGAGAATTCTTAAGTGACGAGCGAATCATCGAGCGCCGAGCACGCCGATCTGCTCGCTCGAGTTGAGTTGTTCGCGGGTCTGAACCGCATCACTTTGGCAAAGCTCGCCGCGCGCCTGGTGCCGGTGCCGTTGAGCAAGGGCGCCGACGTGTTTCGCCAAGGAGATCCGGGCGACGCCTTCTACCTCGTGGCCCGGGGTGAGGTCGGTGTCTACGTGGACACGGGAGCGGAAGTCGGTGAAAGCCGAATCGCCGTTCTCCGCCCCGGCGATCCGCTCGGTGAGATGGCGCTGCTCACCAACAGTCCTCGATCCGCCACTATCCGCGCAGAGACGAACGGCGAGCTGCTGCGCCTGGATCGCGCGCGCTTTCTGAGCCTGGTGCGCCAAGAGCCGGACGTGGCGCTCGCCATAGCAGCGACCCTGAGCCGCCGCCTGCAGGCCGTAAACTCCGGCGGCGGCAAAGGCGCCAGCGCTGCTGCCCGCGCGACCACAGCTCCCGGAACTACTCCGCCCAAGACGCCTCCCCAGCCGTCCAAAACTTCGCCTCGACGCTGGCGGGTTCCGAGCCGCTCTGCGATGAGTGGGCTGCTCGCGGTCGTGGTGCTCTTTTCCGGCTGGCTCACGACCCCACCGGCCGGATTATCGGCGTCAGGCTGGCACGCCCTTGTGTTGCTTGTCGCTGCAGTACCCGTGCTTGCGGTGGATGCCCTGCCCGAGGGCGTCTTGGCGTTGGTCATGGTCGAGGCGTGGGTGTTGAGCGGTGTGGCGCGGACCGACGTGGCGCTAGCGGGTTTTTCGTCGGCGAGTTGGGTATTGGTAGTGAGTGTGCTCATCGTAGGGTCCGCCATTGCCTCCTCAGGAGTGCTTTACCGACTGGCCTTGTGGATCGTGGCCCACGCCCGAGGCGGCTTTCCCGGCCAAGTCATCGCGCTGAGCCTCGCCGGCGTTATCTTGGGGCCTGCCGTGCCGAACGCCACTGGCAGAATCACTATGATTGCACCCGCACTCAGGGAGCTGGTGGAAGCGCTCGGCTATGCGCCCCGCTCCCGCGCTGCAGCAGGTCTCGCCATGGCCACCCTGATCGGTTTCGGTCAGCTGGGTGCAGTATTTCTCACCAGCTCGACTACCACCGTGCTGGTGTTCGCGGTGCTGCCGCGCGAAACCCGTGGTGGCCTCGACTGGATCAGCTGGGCCTACTATGCCGCCCCTCCCCATGTGTTTCTGCTCGTCGGCCTTATTGGGGCCATCATGTGGTTTTACTGGCCGCGGGCCGAAGAGGCAAATCGGACGGGCCAGCAACGAAGTTCCCTGGAACTCCAGCGCGCACTGCTGGGAACACCGTCACGCCGCGAGCGGATATCGCTGGCTGTCGGAGCCGCCCTACTGGCGGGTTTCGTCACCCAGCCGCTGCACGGCGCCCATCCCGCCTGGGTGGCAGTAGTCGCCCTTGCCTTGCTGGCGGCGGCCGGTGTGGTGACCGCCGGCACGCTGCGGGAGGTCAACTGGAGCTTCGTTTTGCTGTTCGGGATGCTCGGCAGTATCTCTGACGTGTTCGCCGGCACTCGGGCGGATCAGTGGCTGGCCCAGACGATGGTTGACGCCATAGGCGGTATGACTGCAAAGCCCTTGCTGTTCGTTCTTGTTCTCACGATATTTTGCTTAGCCATCAGTTTAGTGCTTCGCTGGCAGGCTGCCGCGCCGCTTATCACCATTGCCCTTGCACCGGTGGCAACCGAGGCGGGTATGAGTACGCTCGTGGTTGGGCTCGTAGCGCTGATTGCCTGCAACGGCTTCTTCATGCCGTATCAGAGCACCACGTACTTGGCGCTCTACCATGGCACCGGCGGTGAGCTGTTCAGCCACGCCCAGGCGCGGCCAGCGGCAATCGCATACGGCCTGCTCACCCTGCTCGCACTCGCAGCGAGCGTTGTTTTTTGGCGCATGATGGGACTCCTCTGAGCCGCGCGCGGCAACCAGAGAGAGAAGACGATTAGGGTCACTGACCCCAAGGCTCGTCGCCCCCCTTCGCCTTAAATACTTACCTTGGAAATGTTGAACAGAACGACTCCAGGAAAATTTATCCCGCCAAGGCGCAAAGGCGCAATGTTAAGAATATCTTCCGAATCCTCTGAACTTCGCGTCTTTGCGTCTTTGCGGGAGACATGGTTTTTCCAATCTCTTCTTCGTTTCCGAATTTCAAATACCTTTGGTTAGAATTTCGCCCTTGACAGCTCTTTCATCCGCGCTGTAGCATCGGGTCCCCGAGAGGGGAGCGAGTCTCGTGGCCGCCCACACGCGGCGATATGGATGAACTCGATATGAAAGACGGACTGGTGCCCGGCCTGAAACATAGTCAAACTTATGTGACCACGCTGGAGATGCGCGCGCAGCAATTGATTGCGGATATATTTTCGACGCCGTCGATGATTAGTTTGATGGAGCAGACCTCGGTGAGATTGACCAAGCCTTACCTCGATGAAAATGAGCAGAGCGTCGGCATTCACGTCGACGTGCGCCATATGGCCGCGACGCGGATCGGCCAAAGCGTGACCGTCACCGCGGAAATTTTGGAGGTAAAGGACGGCAAGATCCGCTACGCCGTAACCGCTTTCAACGATCAGGGAGTCAAGATCGGTGAAGGCCGCCATCGCCGGGCGGTTATCAATCAGAAGAAATTCGGCGGCGGGGCGTGAATCGCCACCTGGGCGACCAAAGGGATGGAGCGCGGAGCGTGACATATCGAATGAACCTATGCAATCGTCACCAATGATGGTTTGGGCTGATCGATATCGAGCAGGCGCCGTCATGGTCGCGCTTGCGCTTTATCTTTGGGGCTGGGCTTCGACGCTCAGCGCCCAGAGCCCGCGCCAAATCAAAGTCTTGCTGGAGAGCCAACAGTTGGTGAATCAAAACCGCGAGGCGATCCAGGGCAGCGGCGGCGTGGTCATTCGGCGCGGCAATGCAGAGCCTTCGGGCCGGCTCGGCGCCGTCGAACGACAGACCACCATCCAACGCTCGAACGGGATTTTTACTCTGGTCCGCGACGGCAGCGAATCGATTCTGACCGTCGCCACGAGAGTTCCCTACCAGCAATTTGTTTTCTATCGCGATTGGGCAACCGGTCTCGGTTATATCGCGCGGGACATCGTGTTCCGCGACGTTGGGACGTCACTTAAGGTGAGCGCGAAAATTCTCCCCGACAATCAAGTGCTGCTGCGTTTGATGCCGCGCATCAGTTACTTCTCCCATGAGCGCCCGGGGATTATCGATTTCACCGAAGCGCAGACGGAGCTGATCGTTGCCAACGGCCAACCGGTCTCCATCGGCGGCGCCACTACCAAGATGCACGAGGTGACACGGCAGAGATTAGGTTTCGCTGACCGCACGAGCAGCCGCGAAACGAGTCTCGTCGTTACTGCCACGGTTCAGTAACTCAGCGCCGTACAATAATTGATCTTGACGGCTGTTACCTTTTGCACTAGCTTAAGCCCCGCTGTGGCTGCTCAGGTTCGTGTCTGATCGCCGATTCCACACACTGGACGAACTTGATCGGCTATTTCGCGGTAGACTCTTCATCGGGCGTATTTCCTTTGAAAATGGTAAGGAGAAATTCATGAATCACAAGAATAGTCTCGCGCTGGCACTGGCCGTACTGTTGTTGGCTTCTGGGCTTTCGCTAGCGCAACAAAAACCGCCGGAGCAGCTTGGCAAGGTTTCGTTTTCGACGTCCTGCGACCGAAAGGTGCAACCGCAATTCGACCGGGCGGTGGCGATGCTGCACTCGTTCTGGTTTCAGCAGGGGGAAAAGGCGTTCCGTGAAATTCTGGAGCGCGATCCGAGTTGCGCCATCGCAAACTGGGGCATCGCCGCGATTCTAATCGGCAACACCTT
>Ga0326597_10009954_pt1 | contig 12696 bp, 11 predicted proteins | sample RVTome_12_FD_203789 | JGI IMG/M metagenome (GOLD analysis project Ga0326597, IMG submission 203789) | Soil microbial communities from uranium-contaminated site in the Upper Colorado River Basin, Wyoming, United States - RVT100D185 | ecosystem: Environmental > Terrestrial > Soil > Contaminated >... | reverse complement strand
CACGTGCGTGCGCAGCGTAGTCTCAGAGATGGCATCTGCCATGACGATTGCAGGCATCGTTCCCGCCAGTATCAGCCATGCGGCGATGATCGCACCGGATGCGCGCCATGTCACAGGTCCGCGGCTCATGGCGCGACCGGCAAAACGACCTTCCCGAGCGCGCGCACCTGCGACATCAGGCCCCTGGCCGTGATGGCGTCCTCAACCGGCAGGCCGGCGGCGCGCAGCGCTCGCGCCGTCCACAGGTTGCAGGTGTTAAACAACTGGAAGCTCTCGCGCGCCGGGTAGAAACGGCCGTCGCCGTACAGGCCCGGCCCGAGCGCCGCGGCGGCTGGCGCGCCGTCGCGGACGTGGGCGTCATGGACGTATTGCGCCAAGCGTCCGAAATCGCGTTGCGGTAGTTCCAGCCGCACGACCTCGCTCGACGCAAAGTACTCCGTCACCGGCCCGCGAAATCCGACCACGTGCAGCACGCTCGATGTTGGCACCAGCACCGCCTTCAGCGCCGTCCACAGTCCCGGGTCGCGCGCGCGGTAATAATCGTGGTCACCCCAACCGACCTCGAGATAATCGGCCTCGGGGAAATCGCCGGACTCGGGCCACAGGCCGGCGGGGATGTCGGCGCGCCGGAGGACTATCCCGGTATGCCAGCCATGGCTCACGAGATAGACCGGCACCACCGGTTCGCCGTCCTGCCGCGACGCCGGCACGACCGGCGCCGCGGCGCAGCCGCAGGCCACGCATACCAGCACCGCTGTCAACACCGTCCCGAACCGCGACATGGCCATAACATCCCCGCCTGTCGCGCCGTCGTCAACCCTGAGGCGCCGGACGTCAGCCGAAGGCAAGCAGGGCAACAAAAAGACCGAGCAGCGCCAGCAACACGACGCCGACGGCGTTCCATGACCGCAGCCACTGCTCGAGCCGCGCGATGGCGGCGAGCGTGTTCGTGGCCGACACCGGCCCCGCACCCATGACGGGTATCCGAGGCACTCGGCGCGCCAGTTCTGCCAGCCACCGTAAAGCGCGTTCGACCGGCACCAGCACGTCGCCGGGCGGGATCATGAAGCGACGGCCGGGCACGAAACGCAAAGCCACAACGGCGACAAGCACGCCGAGCGCGAGCGGCCAGGCGGCGCCGGCAAGCGTACCCGGTGCCAACAGTGCCGCGCGATCCGGCGGCAACACCAGCCACGTCGCCGTCAGCACCGCCGCTATCATCACCACCCACGGCAACACCAGGCCGCGCGACCGCGGAAGCGCGACCGCGGCCGGGGCGCGCCACACCAGCCACAGAAAGCGCGCCATGAGCAGCGTGGTGCCGACGCTCGCCAGCGTCAGCGCCGGCGCCAGCGGCCACGGCGCGAACACCGTCAAATCCTTGAGATAGTGTTTGGCCAGCATGCCGCTGGTGAGCGGCGCGCCAGCCAGCACTAATGCCAGTAGCACGAGTCCGGCAAACACCCAGCCACGCGCGCGAGCGCGCGTGACGCGGTGGAGCCCCTCGCCGAGGAACAGCGCGCCCTTCACCAGCGCGTGGTGCAGCGCGTACAACGTGAGCGCGAACAGCGCCCCTGCGCCAGCTGCCGGTGACGTCATGCCGAGGCCCACACCGATTGTTATGAGCCCCATCTGACTGATGCTGGAATAAGCCAGGATCACCTTGGGCTCGCGCTGCGCCAGGCCGATGATCACACCATAAAACGCCGCCGCCAGCCCGAGCACGATGAAAATCGCGCTCCATTCGGGCACGGCAAAGCCGAGCGGCAGGAAGCGCAGCCAGCCGAGCAGGCCGGCCTTGATCATGGCCGAGGCCAGCGCCGCCGCGCCCGGCGCCGGCGTGGCGCCGTAGGCGAGCGGCAGCGCCACGTGCAGTCCGAGCACGCCGGTCTTGGCGCCAAAGCCAACCAGCAGCAGCGCCACGATGGCGTCGCGCCATGGCGAGTCCGCCACCGCCGCCGGCGCCAGCGCCAGCACCGATCCGCCTTCGGCCACGATCAGCCACAATGCCGCCAGCAACGCCGCCTCGCCGAGTACCGCCAGCACCAGATACACGCTGCCGGCGCGCCGCGCCGCGGGGTTGGCGCGGTGCAGCACCAGGCCCCAGGCGCTGAAGGTCATGAGCGCGAAGCAGAAATAGAAGCTCACCGCGTCCTGCGCCAGGCACACGCCGAAATTGCCGGCGGCGGCGGCGAGAAAAAACCCGAAGAAGCGCGCGCGCCGCGGATCGGCCGCGAGCCAGACGCGCGCGTAGAGCGCGGCGAGCAACCAGGCCAGCGCGCTGAACAGGAGAAAAATCCGCCCGGTCGCATCCAGCCCGAGCTTGGTGCCGAGCAGCAGCCAGTCAAGGATCAACGCCGTGCCGGGCGGAACCAGCAGCGCCACGACCAGTGCCGGCAGCAGCGCCAACGGCGCCAGCCATCCCATCCACGCGCGCCGGCCCCGCGACGCGGCGAGCAACGCCACCGCGAGCGGCAATGCGGACACCAAGGCCAGCCACGCGCTCATCGCAGGTACTCCCGGGTCATGATCAGCTGCGCCCATTCGAGCGGACTGAACAGCGTGGCTGCGAACAGCCCGACGGCAAGCGTGAGCGCGGCGGTGACAAGCGGTGGCAGCAGCAGCCGCCAGTCGGTCTCGAATCGCCCGCGCGGCTGCTCCGCCGGCCACGGGCCGCGCTGCGGTTGGAACCAGGCGGCGTACAGGATCGGCAGGAAATACGCCGCGTTGAGCACGCTACTCGCGATCAGCACGCCGAGTACCCAGGGCATCTGCGCATTGAGCGCGCCGAGGCCCAGGTACCACTTGCTGATGAAGCCGGCCATGGGCGGCACGCCGATCATGCCGAAGGCCGCGACCGTGAACGCCGCCATGGTCCACGGCATGCGCCGGCCGACACCGCGCATCTCGCTCACCTTGTGGATGCCGAGGGTCTCGGCGAGGTTGCCGGCGCAAAAAAACAGCGTGATCTTCATGATGCCCTGATGCACCAGGTGCACCAGTCCGCCAACCGTGCCGATCGGTCCGAACAGACTGACGCCGAGCGCGATGTACGACACCTGGCTCACGGTCGAAAACGCCAGCCGCCGCTTGAGATCGTCCTGGGCGAGCGCGCGCAGCGAGCCATATATAATAGTGATCGAGGCCACGATGGCGAGCGGTAGAAGCAGCCCGAGATCGGCGGCGAACTCGATGCCATAGACGTCGTACACCACGCGCACGATGCCGAAGGCGCCGGCCTTGACCACCGCCACCGCGTGCAACAGCGCCGACACCGGCGCCGGCGCCACCATCGCCACCGGCAGCCAGCCATGCAATGGAACCAGCGCCGCCTTCACGCCGAGACCGGCGATCAGCAACACGAAGATCACGATCAGCTCGCCGTGTCGTTCAGGCACCAGCCCCGACAGCACGCCGCCGTGGGCGAACTCGACGTTGCCGAGCAGGCTGTAGAGCCAGATCACGCCGATGAGCAGCACCGCCCCGCCGGCGAGGGTGTAGCCGAGATAGATGTTGCCGGCGCGCAGCGCCTTGTCGGTGCCGCGGTGCGCCACCAGCGGGTAGGTCGAGAGCGTCAACAGTTCGTAGAAAAGAAAAAACGTGAACAGGTTGCCGGCGAAGGCGATGCCCATGGTCGAGGTGACGCACAGGCTGAAGAAGCCGAAAAAGCGCGAGCGGTGCGGCGAGCCCTCGAGGTAGCCGATGGCGTAGATCGTGGTGAACAGCCACAGCACCGCCGACAGCGTCACGAACAGCATGGCGAGCGCGTCGGCGCGCAACGCGAAGTCGATACCCGGCAGCAGCGCATAACGCGTCTCGTACTGCTGCTCGTTGAGCACGCCCCACAGCATGATCGCGATCAGCGCCAGCTTGGCGAACGCGCCGGCGAGATTGAGCGTGGAGCGCAGTCGATGACGCTCCTCGGGAAGGAAAAAGATCGTGAGCCCGGTGATGAGCGAGCTCGCCAGCACCAGCCACAGCAGTGCCTCGTTCCAGGTCATGGTGACGCCCCCGCGAACGGCGCGCCGACCCGCAGCAGTGCCAGCGGCCCGCTGGCCCACAGCCCGAGCGCGAGCGATCCGAGCGCCAGCCCGAACGCGCTCAGCTCGAGCGCCGGCGGCAGTGCGCGGAAGCGCTTGCCGCGGCGCGCCGGCAGAAACGCATGGCGCAGCACGCGGAACAGATAGGCCGCCGTCAGCAGTCCGCCCAGGATCATGACCACCACCCACCACCACTGCCCCCCGGCGAGCGCGGCCTTGAGCAGCAGCCACTTGGCGATGAAACCGCCAGAGGGCGGCAGGCCCATGAGCGATATGCCGGCCAGCGCAAAGCTGAACAGGCTGAGCGGCAATCGCGCGCTGATGCCGTCGAGCTGGTCGATGTCCTCACGGCCGGCGGCCAGCACCATGCTGCCCACGGCGAGGAACATGGCGGCCTTGGCAAACGCATGTGACACTGCCTGGTACACGCCGCCGTACCATGCGGACTCGACGCCCGGCGCATAAGCAGCCAGCGGAAACAGCAGGAACAGGTAGCCGATCTGCGCCACCGTCGAATAGGCCACTATCATCTTCACCTTCTGCTGGCACAGCGCCAGCCACGAGCCCCACAGGATGGCGCCGGCGCCGAGCACGCCCAGCAGTTGCGCCGCGGGAATCGTGACGGCCGGCGCGAACACCTCGAACCACAGCCGCAGCAGCAGGTAGAACGAGGCCTTGATGACCAGCGCCGAGAGTAGCGCGCTCACCGGCGTGGCCGCACCGCCGTGCGCCGGCGGCAGCCAGAAATGCAGCGGGAACAGCGCGGTCTTGAGCGCGAGCCCGAGGGTCATGAGCGCGATCACGGTCCACGCCAGCGGCCCGGGCACGAGCCGCGCGCCGAGCTCGGCCAGTGCGAGCGTGCCATGCGCGCCGTAGAGCAGCGCCACGCCCAGGAGATACATGAGCGAGCCGGCCAGCGCCGCCAGCAGGTAGCGCAGCGCGGCGGCGAGCGCCGCGGCCCCGCCGGTGAGCGCCACCAGCCCCACGGCGGCGAGGCCGAGCAGCTCGAGCGTGACATACAGGTTGAACACGTCTGCCGAAAGATACAGTGCGTTCATCGCGCCCAGCAGAAATCCGGTGAGCGGCCAGAAATAGGTCGCGCCCGTGTCCTGGCGCGCGAAGTAATGGCGTGCGTACCAGCCGGTGAACAGGCCGATCGCCGCGGTCATGAGCAGCATGAGACAGGCAAGACCGTCGGCGTACAGCTCGATGCCGAGCGGCGCGCCCCAGCCGCCCACCATGTGACGCTGCGGTCCCTGCGCCAGCACGCGCGCGCTGAGACCCACGGCCGCGAGCAGCGAGAGCACGAGCGCCGGCAGCGCGAGCATGCGCCCCGCGCGCGCGCCGGACAGGAACGCCGCGATGGTGTACGTGAGCGGCAACCCGATTACCCACGAGATCCAGTTAACCGCGAGCAGGGCAGACAGGACGGTACTCACGCCTCTCCTTCGCCCGGCAGGGTGCAGCGCCCGTTCGCGGCATACAGCCGCCGCGCCAGGATCAGCGCGAACGCCGTGGCGCTCACCGCCACCACGATGCCGGTCAGCACCAGCGCCTGCGGCACCGGATCGACCTCGCCGCCGCGTTGCGCTAGCCCCACGAGCACGAGAAAAGTACCGCTGCCCATGATGTTGAAGGCCAGGATTTTTCGTATCAGATGCGCGTGCACGATCAGCCCGTAGAGGCCGAGACTGAACAGCAGCGCGCCGGTGACGGCGTAGATCAGACCGATACTCATGCGTCCCCGCCCCTGCTTCCGGCTTCGCCGGGCGGCGCCGGGGCGCCGACGAACAGGCTGACCAGGATGAGCCCGATCGAGACGGTGAGCGTCGCCTCGATCAGCGTGATCCAGGCGCCGGCCTGCGCCGGCGGGTACTCGAGCAGGCTGTCGCCGGCCACGGTCACACCGAGCGCGACCGCGAGAAATACGGCGAAGCCCAGCAGCAGACCGGCGCGCAGCCAGAAACGCGGCGGCAACAGCGCCGGCAACCGGCCCGAGAGTCGCAGCAGCACCCCGGCGGCGGCCAGCACCGCGCCGGCCTGGAATGCACCACCCGGACGGTGCGCGCCGGCCCACAGCAGGTAGCCGGCGACCAGCACCATCAACGGCACCACCAGGTTGGTGAACGCGCGCAGCAGCGCGCCGGGCGGCGGTGGCAGCGTGCCACCGGTATCGGCGGCGGCGAGGCGCACCGCCAGCACGCCGAGCACCGCCAGCAACAGCACACCGATCTCGAGCAGCGTGTCGTAGCCGCGGAAGTTGAGCAGCACCGCGGTCACATCGTGCGCCACGCCGCTTTCATTCAGGTGCGCCGCCACCAGCGCCGGTACGCGCCCGGACGGCGCCGGCAGACCGAGCATGGTCCAGATCAGCAATGCGCCGAGCGCGACGACCAGCATTCCGACCAGCACGCGCGTCATTGTCGTTTACCCGGTTTGCGGCGTGCCGCCTGCAGGTGGCCGACGGCGTCAAGCAGCAGCGCGCCGGTGAGGCCGGCGCCGATCGCCGCTTCCGCGAGCGCGATGTCGGGCGCCGCGAGCCGCGCCCAGGCGAGCGCCATGAGCAACCCGAAGACAATGAACAGCACCACCGACTTGAACAGGTCGGGCGTAACCAGAGTGCGCCACGCGATCCAGGCGAGCGTACCCGCGATCAACAGGTCGAACAGCCACGGTCCGGCGCTCACCGGCGCCTCCGCGCGCGCCACGGGCGCAGGCCGTTGCCGAGCGCGCTGCGCGCCACCAGGTAACTCGCGGTGGCGCTGGCGGCGAGCGCCAGCACCCAGATCAGCGCCAGCTCCAGCACTAGCGCCCACGACCCGGCGCGCAACATCAGCGCGATCACCACGAAGCCGAGACCGAGGTTGTCCACCTTGGTGAGCGCGTGCAGGCGCGTGTACACATCCGGGAAACGCAGCAACCCGAGAGTGCCGGCAAGAAAAAAGAACGCGCCGGCGATGAGCAGCACGGTGGTCACGATATCGAGGTACAGGTTATCCATGGAATACCCCGGTAATATTCTTGGAACCACGGATGAACATGGATAAAAGCTGAAATCCAAATATTCTTAATCTGTATTTAGGCTCGCGCCATCCCTGGCGCTCACCCTCGCTTGCGCTCGGACCAGCGTCAGTGCGCACCGCTGTCCAATAATTGCTTCCGGCCAAATTGTCTGCGTTCATCTGCAGTTTCAGTTTCTTTCGTTATCTTCGCGGTACCACACACGCTTGACGAAGGCCACGGTGGCGAGCGCCGCCAAGAGAGCGAATACCAGCGCCACGTCACGCAGCGCAGGCAGCGCCTGCGCCTCGGCCAGCAGCAGCAACACGGCCACGCCGGTGGTGCCGAACAGCTGCGCCGCCAGCATGCGGTCGGGCGGCGTCGGCCCGCGCAGGATGCGCACCAGCCCGGCGGCGATGTTCAGCAACAGAAACGCGGCCAGCACGAGATAAAACCGTTCCATCATGTCCTCCTATAAGCATTACGGAAATGATTGACACGTCTGCCGACCTTCCCTCCCCCCTATCTCCCATGTCTCCGGTCTGTACACCAGGGGAGGGACAGGGTGAGGGGTGTCAAGCATTTAAGTAATTTTCAATAAAACAAGAAAAACTCAACGCAGAGACGCCAAGGCGCAAAGGTCGATAAACCATCACCCAGTATTATTCTTCGCGCCTTCGCGTTGCATCTTTGTTTCTCAACTTCAGGCCGAACAGGGCCGCGATGTGCGCCTCGACCTTGCGCAGTTCCCACTCGACCGGCAGCCGGGTGTCGAGCACGTGCAGCCGCAACCGGTCGCCGGCGAGCCCGGCACTAAGAGTCCCGGGCAACAAGCTCATGATGTTGAGCAGCAGCGTGCGCGCCGGGCCCTCGGGCAGGCGCAGGTGGAAGTCATGCAGCGCCGGTGCCAGCGGCAGGCCCGGCGCGAACGCGCGCCGGGCCACGTCCAGTCCGGCGCGCGGCGATTGGGTTAGGAAAAAACCGAGGAATCGCGCCAGCGCCCACGGCCGCAGCCACGGGCGCCGAGCGGGCTGCAGCGCCATGCTCACGCCGACCGCGGTCGCAATCACCGGCGCACCGAAGCCCCATGCCGCGCCGCCGGCCAGCACCCACCACAGGGCGGCGAACAGCAGTCCACGCCCGGCCACGGAACGCAGGACCGAGACACGTATCACTGGAACGCCTGTGCCGCTACATTCACAGTAGCTTCCGCTATCAATTGAAGACGCCCGCCGAAATCGAATGCAAGAAAATGAATACCCGGCGAACGGAAGATAACCGGCGTCAGTCAATCCTCATGGCAGTGCGTCTCGATGATCGTCTGTAGATATCGACACTACCCGATCCCTGTCTCGCGCGGGCGAAAGAAATGTCCATTAATGCAGCGGCCGCACGGCCGCCGCGTCGAGATCATGGCGCAGCCGCGTGCGTCGGTCAAACTGTCGTCGCCTTAAAATCGCCGGGGCAATGTGCAAAAATACCGTGAAACCCGCCCGGAACGGAATACGGCCGGCATCATGTTAATGTCACGGCTGCGGCTATTCCTCCGGTTTCGCTTCGATCCCGGCGCGCGCATCTGGATCCTCTCTCATGAAACAGGCCATGATTTTCCTGCTGACGATCCTGCTGCCGCTCGCGGCGCATCCCGCCGGGGCGCGCGTCGAGGTCGTGGTGGAAGGCGTGAGCGAGGCAGCGCAACGGAACATCCTCGAACATCTCGGCATCGAGCAGCAGAAAAACGTCCCCGACCTGTCCGACGGACGCATCCGGCGCCTGCACGAGAAGGCGCCGGACGAGATCCGTCTGGCGCTGCAACCATTCGGCTACTACCGTCCGGCGATCGAGGCCGAACTCACGCCAACCGAAACCGGCTGGCGCGCGCGTTACCGCGTCGATCCCGGGCCGGCGGTGCCGATCCGGGAGCTGGATCTGCGCCTGAGCGGTGACGGATCCGGGGACGACCGTTTCCAGGCGCTAATGCAGAAGTTTCCGATCAGGCAGGGTGACTCGCTGAATCACGTGGTCTACGAGGACTCCAAGCGTGCACTGCAGAATCTCGCCGCCGAACGCGGTTACCTCGACGCCCGATTCACCCGCCAGGAGGTGCGCGTCGATCTCGAGGCCTATGCGACGTCCATTGCGTTGCACTTCGACACCGGGCCGCGTTACCGCTTCGGGCCGGTGACGATCGCACAGGATATTCTCGATCCCGCGTTCGTGGCGCGCTTCGTGCCGTTCAAACCGGGCGATCCCTACTCGACCAGCGCACTGCTGGAGCTGCAAAGCGCGCTCGGCGATAGCGATTATTTCGCCAATGTCGAGGTGCTGCCGCACCCCGAGCAGGCCGTGGACCGGGAAGTCCCGATCGAGGTCCGACTCAGCCCGCGCAAGCCGACGAAGTACAGCCTCGGGGTCGGCTACGGCACCGACACCGGCGCGCGCGGCAGCCTCGGCTGGGAACGACGTTATCTCAATCGCGATGGTCACCACATGCGCGCCGATCTCCAGGCCTCGCAGATCAAGAACAGCCTGACAACGGCCTATATCATTCCGATCCGCGATCCGCGCACCGACTACATCACATTCAACGCCGGAATGTTCGAAGAGGACACCAAGACCGCCGAAAGCGAAATTCGCACCTTCGGCGTGAGCAAGACGCGCGCGCGCGGAAAATGGCGCGAGACGACCTCGCTCAACTTTCACAACGAGAAATTCGACATCGGTGGCGAAACCGGCAGTTCGACGCTGGTGCTGCCCGGCATCAGCTGGACGCGGGTGCGCGCCGACGATCGCATCTACGCCGAGCGCGGCAGCCGCCTGACGCTGGAGGTACGCGGCGGGGCCAATTCGCTCGGCTCCGACACCTCGTTCGTGCAAAGCCGGGCGCAGGCCAAGTACATCCATAACCTGGGCGCCGGGCGTGCCATCGCGCGCGTCGACGCCGGCGCCAGCCGGGTGGCCGACTTCTCCGAACTGCCGGCCTCGGTGCGCTTCTTCGCCGGCGGCGACCAGAGCGTGCGCGGTTACGGCTACAACACGCTGGGTCCCGTGAACGACGCCGGTGTGGTCGTGGGCGGGCGCCACCTGCTGGTCGGCAGTCTCGAATACGAGCATCGCCTCGCGGGCAAGTGGTCGGCGGCGGCGTTCTACGACATCGGCAACGCCATCGACGATTTCTCCGACCCGCTCAAGAAGGGCGCGGGCATCGGCCTGCGCTGGCAAACGCCGATTGGCCAGATCCGCGTGGACCTGGCCGAGGCCTTGAGTGAGCCCGGCCGGCCGCGGCGTTTCCATCTCGTCATCGGGCCCGACCTGTGACGCGGCGCGCGCTCCTGTGGCTGATCCCGCTGGCGCTGCTGATCGCGGCCGCCGGGGTTGCGATTTTTTTCACCGCCACGGAGTCAGGATTGCGCCTGCTGTGGCCGCGACTGGCGCGCATGCTTCCGGGAGAACTCAGCGTGGAGTCAATGGAGGGCCGGCTGATCGGTCCGATCGCGCTGCGGGGACTACGCTATCGTCAGGACGGGGTGTCGCTGACGATCGAACGTGTGAACGCCAATTGGCGGCCGGGCGCCTTGTTGTTCGGCAAGCTCAGTATCACGCAACTGCACGCCGACGGCGTTGCGCTCACCCTGCCACCGGCGCCGGATGAACCGGCACCGGCTCCACTCACCATGCCGGCCCTGCCGCTGACACTTAGTGTCGCCGACACACGTCTGGGCCGCATCAGCGTGGCGCGTGGCGGCGATGCGCCGGTTTTTGTCGAAGTCACGGAATTCGACTTCCAGATTGACAGGCGTGCACTCGAAATCCGTTCCCTGAAGACGCATGCGGAGACGCTGCGTCTGGATGCGCGCGGGCGCATCACGCTCGCCGGCGAGATCACGGCCGATCTTCGCACCGACTGGTCAGTCACCCTGCCCGGAGCGGTCGAGCTCCGGGGCGGCGGCACCATCACCGGCAACCTCGCGGAACTGCATCTGGATCAGCGTGTCGAGGTGCCGGCGAGCGCGCGCTTGCAAGCGGTGCTGCGCGACTGGCCGGCGCAACCGCATTGGGAGGCGCGGCTCGAGATCGAGGAAACCGACGCGCGCCAGCTGAATGCATCGTGGCCGGAGTTCGCGCTGCGCACCGCCGCCGAGGGCAAGGGCGATTTCCGCAACTGGTCGGTCGAGGGAAATTTCCATCTGCGCCAGGAACAACACGGAAAACTGGACGGAGTGTTCGCCCTGCGGCACACGCCGGAATCCTGGACGCTCGAGCGCCTCGAAATCCACATGCCCGACGGCGCCGCGCGCCTGAACGCGAAAGCGCAATACCCGACTCTCGGGGCCACGCGCGAACTCAAGCTCGACGCCGAGTGGCGCGCGCTCGCCTGGCCGCTCGCGGACGACGCCGCTATCGCCAGCCGTCAGGGACGGTTGCGTCTCGCCGGCACACCCGAGCGTTATACCATGCGCCTCGAGGCGGCCGTCGCGGGCCGGCATGTCCCATCCGCTGACTTGACGATCCGCGGTCGCGGCGACATCTCACGGCTCAACCTCGATCGCATCGAGGCACGCCTGCTCGACGGACGCATAACGGGCCAGGGCCACGTCGCCTGGCGCCCCGATCTGGCGTGGCAACTCACGCTCGCCGGCGATGCCCTCGATCCCGGCCGGCACTGGCGTGACTGGTCCGGCCGGCTCGCGATCGAGGCCGGCTCGCGCGGCACGTGGCGCGGTGACCGCCTGCGTGCCGATCTCAGCATCGGCCGGGCACGCGGCACACTGCGTGGACAAAAAATCAGCGCCCGTGGCGCACTGCATGTTGACGGCGACAGTTACCGCCTGAGCGACCTCGCTGTGGACATGGGAGAAGCACACCTGCGCGCCGCGGGCGTATTGAACGACAGCTGGAACCTGGGTTGGGAGGCGCGCGCCGATAATCTGGCTGCGCTGCTGCCGGCGCGCGGCACGATCACCAGCGAGGGACGCGTGACCGGACCGCGCGCGGCGCCGCGGATGGTCGTCACGGCCCATGTCCGGGACCTGGTGATGGAACCGCACCGGCTCGCGCCTCTCGACGCCGACATCCACCTCGATCTCCAAACGCACGCGCGCGACCTTGAAGGCCGGCTGACGCTTACGCTGGACCATGGCGATCGCATCGAAGGTCGCGTGCGCCTGCCCGGGCTGATGGCGCGCGCCGGGGTCATGAAAAGCCAGCCGATCGAGGGCGAGCTGTCCGCGCGCCTGAGCCGCCTCGAACTGCTTCCCGCTTTATTTCCGGACGTGGAAGACACCCGCGGCGAGCTGAGCGCCAGTCTCGCGCTCGGTGGCACGCTGGGCGATCCGCGCATCACGGGGCGCGTCACGCTCACCGACGGCACGGCACAGGTGCCGCGTCTCGGTCTCACGCTGAAGGCGATCGAGCTCACGGCTGAGAGCGACGGCCAGAACCGGATACGTTTCGAAGGCCGGCTGCGCTCGGGCGGCGAGTTGCGCTTCAACGGCCGGATGCAATGGCCGGCGGCCAATGCGCGCGACTGGTCAGCCGAGCTCGCGCTCAAGGGCGAGCGCGTCGAGGCGGTGAAAATCCCGGAGGCCTGGGTGCTGGTATCGCCCGACCTGCGTTTGCGCGCGCGCCTGCGACGCGTGGACGTCGAGGGCGAGCT
>Ga0326597_10009953_pt1 | contig 12697 bp, 12 predicted proteins | sample RVTome_12_FD_203789 | JGI IMG/M metagenome (GOLD analysis project Ga0326597, IMG submission 203789) | Soil microbial communities from uranium-contaminated site in the Upper Colorado River Basin, Wyoming, United States - RVT100D185 | ecosystem: Environmental > Terrestrial > Soil > Contaminated >... | reverse complement strand
GGTGTTCGTGCTCCGCGAGGAGTGAGCGCGTCGGAGGCGCCCCCTCCCGCCCTCCGCGCCACCTCCCCCAACGTCGCTCCGCTCTTGGGGGAGGAAACGGGACCTACTCGCCCATACTCGCTGTCATGCCGACGAAGCCGCCGCTGAACGCTCCCAGCAGTACCCCGGGCATGATGGCGGTGGCGAACGAGTCGAAAATGTCCAGGTCCGTGATCAGCCAGACCGCCAGCGTGAGCCCCACGATCCCCACAGGCACCCCGATAGCCACCCAGCGGGTGATCGCCTTTCCCGTATTTTCCGATGTCGACTCGTGTTCTGCCATCGTCTGAATCTTGCCAGATATCAGGGGACGATTGTCGTCTTCGGTCTGGTCACCTTGTCAGCGGGGAGGCCCATCCTCCGCACCGCCATGATGAACGGCAGACCCAGGACATAGATCCCTCCTGCCACGATGTAGCCGATTCCCAGCGAATAGACGTCGGCCACCTTCCCCAGGACAGGTTGCGTCACCACCCCTCCGGCGCTCCCCGTTAGGGACACGAAGGAGAGCACCGTGGCTCGTTGCTCCGATGGGATGCAGTCGTTGAGGAATGCCTGCTGCAATGGGCTGGCCAGGGCTCCCACCAGCGCCGTGATCGCCAACAGCACGATCGCCACCCAGAAACCGAGGGGGATCCTCAACCACTCGGCGAGACCGGCGCCGATCAGAGCCAGCGAGCCGACCACGATCTGACCTCCAAGCACGCTCGTCCTCGTCGCGAAGACCCTGCGTACCAATCGGACCGATGAGCCCCCCACGATCTGGGCGAGGGCGAAGACGGCCGCGGCGATGCCGGAGAGATAGGTGGCATTGGGGTCGCCGAACAGTTGCAGGAGGTAAGGCTGAAAGGCGTAGAAGGCCCAGATCCCGACCCCGCTGGCAAAGGGCGCGGCGAGCAGGAACATCCGCACCGGTGGGTTACCGAACCCGTGTTTGACCGAATTGCGGAGGATCCCCGCCACCTGGGACTTGATCGCAACCCCCCGTCGCGGCTCATAACCGAGGTCATGCATCCACCTCCAGGCAGCCAGCACCACCGCCAGCAGCAGGAATGACCGCACCAGATAGGGAATAGCCAGACTGATCTGACCGAGGAAACCACCGGCAATGGTGCCGACCAGGGTGGCTGCCCCACCCGCGGCTTGCCCTTTCCCGAAGACGGTCTCGGTGGATCCCTGGAAGCCGGTGGCCTTGAGGGCATCGACCAGCCAGGCCTCGGTCGCTCCGGAGAAGAAGGTGAAGCCGAGCCCGATCAGGGCAGAAATCAGGATCCACCACCAGATTCCGGCCTCGACGTACCAGAGGCCCAGATAGGCGAGAGTCGTCACCAGGAGAGTGCCCGCCCCGAGCATGAAAGACAGCCTCCGGCCGAAGGCGTCAGCGATCACCCCGGTGGGGACCTCGAAGATCATCATCCCCGCGGTGAACGCCGCGTTGGCGACAAAGGCCTCGGTCAGTGAAAGGCCGGCATCGAGGAGGAAGAGGGTGTTGACCCCCCAGATCAGAGAGGCAGCCAGGGTCTGCAGCAGGACCAGGGTGACATACGTGCGTTGTACGACCTGGGGCGTCATGTCTCACCAACCTGGCGTCGAGTCCAGTTAGCGTAACGAGCCGATGGACACGCCTTACGAGCAGCGCCAGAGCGAGATCCCCTTCGCCTCGGCCGAGTACCTGTCCTTCTCTTCGAGGAACTCCTTCCTCGGGGTGCCCGCAGTGACCATGGACGAGTTGGGCGACGGCGACGTGGTGATCCTTGGAGCCCCCTTCGACTGGGGCACCACCTTCCGGCCCGGCGCCCGCTTCGGGCCCCGCGCCATCAGGAACGCCGATTACGGCGCCATGGACGGTTACCGCCCTCATCTCCCAACGGGTCTCGACCCCTTCGCAGTGCTCGGGGTGGTGGATATCGGCGACGTCTATGTGCGGCCGGGAGATCTCGAGCTCTCGATCGACCGAATCGCCGACACGGTCGAGCATGTCGCCCGGGCGGGCAAGGTCCCGATCATCCTCGGTGGTGACCACACCATCACCTGGCCCGACGCGCTCGGTGTGGCCCGGGTCCACGGGTTCGGTGAGATCGCCCTCATCCACTTCGATGCCCACGCCGACACCGGCTTCATCCAGAACGGCTCGCTCTACGGTCACGGGACCCCGATGCGGAGACTCATCGAATCCGGGGCGGTGCCCGGCCACCGCTTCGTCCAGATCGGTCTCCGCGGGTACTGGCCCGAGCCCGAAGTGATGCAGTGGATGAGGGAGCAGAAGATGCGCTCGTTTCTGATGAACGAGATCGTGGCCCGTGGCTTGGACGACGTCGTCGATGAGGCGGTGGCCTATTCCCTCGAAGGCGGGGCCAAGGGTGTCTTCATCTCCGTGGACATCGACGTCGTCGACCCCGGATTGGCTCCGGGGACGGGGACCCCCGAGCCGGGAGGGCTCAACTCACGCGAGCTCTTGGACACGGTGCGGCGGATCTCCAAGGATCTGGTGGTCCTCGGCGCCGACATCGTCGAGGTCTCACCCCCTTACGACGGCCCCGGGGAACAGACCGCCTATCTGGCAAACCGGGTGGTGCTCGAGGTCCTCAACGGGATGACAGAGAGGAAGACCTCAGTCAAACCCGTTGACCGTTGACCGTTCTCCAATTCACGGTTCACGGTTGTAGCCGGGGTTCTCCCACACGATCAGAGCGGCCCACCCGTCGTCGGACTCGTCCTCTAGGTAGTTCTCCAGCAGGCCGCGCACCTCGAAGCCGTTCTCCATCTGGAAGGTCAGTGTGGGGTCGCGTAGCTCCCCGGCAACCACCTTGGCCACGTACTGGTCGATCGGGAGCGTCTTCTTGTAATCGAAGTAGCCGGGCAGGGCGCCTCCGGCGATGATCCCGTGTTTGCCGTCGCGGATCACAAGGGCTTTGCGCTTCTCGTAGAGCATCCGCCCGATCCCCCGTCCCCGATACTCGGGCAACACCGTGATGTCGGTCCCGTAGTACCACTCCCCATCCGGGTCGTGATTGCCACATTGATACTCGCCGGTTATCGAGGCGATGGTGTGTTGGGGTTTGGAGAAGTCGAAGTCGAGATAGATCCCGGCCCCCATCCCCACCGGGCGCCCGTCGACCATGGCCACGAAGTAGCCCTCGGGAAAGGTCTCGGCATAGGCCCGGATGTCGGCTTCGGAGAGCAGGTCATCGGGGTTGGCCATCGGGAAACAGGTGAGCTCGATCCGTTCCAGGTCGGGCGCCATCGCCGGATCGAGATTGACGATCGACACCTCGCTCACAGCTGGAACGTCTCCCAGGGGTGGTCACCGGGCACTCCCCAAACCGACTCCATCCGTCGCTCGGCGGGACGCATGATCACCGCGCCGCAGGTGGCGACATCCTGAGGAGTGACAGCTCGCCTGGCGATCGAGGGCTCGGAGAAGAAGGCCTCGAGATCATCGGCGAGGTCCTTGCCCCGATCCAGTCGGGTAAGGCTGCTGGCCATGCTCTCCGCTGCCCGTACTGCTTCCACCGCCCGGGTCCCGGAGTCGAGACAGTGGTTGGTGTGGACGAAGGGCTCATCAACGACACGCTCGACTTGTACCGAGCCCGGCATCGCCTCGATATTGACCGCCGTGCCGTCGGGGCCCATGAGGAGATAATTGTGACCGCCGGCCAGATTGGCGCTGACGACGCAATCGATGGCGCGGTCCAGATCGGTTTGCTGCAGGACCTGGCGCACGACAAACGGCCAGGTGACGCCGGGCTTGCCGAACGCGGTGAGGTTGTTGATCCCGATTGCGATCCCGGCCTCGTTCATCCCGATTTGCCCCAGGCAGCCAGCCGTGGTCTGTACCACCAGCCCGGGGCCGATGACGGGATCCAGTTTCAAGAACACCACGTACTCCCCGGCCGAGGCGTGCATGTCCCAGGTCTGGGCCAGAACCTTTTGGGCCGGGTTGAGCACCGCGGTGCAATCGTCCTCGCTCGGCGCATCTCCCGTGTGGGCCCTGACCACATCGACCAAATCGGTGAAGCCCCCGACGACGACCGCCTCGGCCGGGGTGATTCCTGCTGCGGCGGCCAGGGCCTCCATCTCCTCGTACAGGCTCGGGGAGTAGGAGCGATGGAACGGAAGCGTGGCTTCGGCGAGCGACAACACCAAGTCGGCGTCGGCGGATCTTCCTGCCCAGGTGGCATCACCTGACAACCCGAGCCGGTCGGCCAGATAGGCCCCGATGAGGGGCGCGCACTCGGTACCGTGAATGCGACCGAAGTCTTCCGGATCACCGTATATCTCGAGGACCCGAAGTGGCCCGCCACGCATCAGCCCACGGTACCCGGGAACCGAACCTCGCGGTATATGCGTCCAACGGCCAAGCCCACGGGGGCATACGAGAAGGACAATCATGAAGAAACTCACATTGATCCTGGCATTGGGACTGGCGCTCGCCGCCTGCGCCGGAGGCTCCGACGCAGGCGTTGAGACCTTCAGCGAGGTCTCCGGCGACTTGCGCGGCGGTGAGGAGGGCTTTGTCACCACCGTGGCGGGCGCAACCGACGCACCGGCACCGGGGGAATTGACCAGCGATGAAGAAACGGCTCCGGACCGGCAGGTGATCCGCCAGGCCAGTCTCGAATTGGAGGCCGACGAGACGCGGGCCGCCTTTGAGGACATCGTCGACTTGGTGGAAAGTGTCGGGGGCTTCGTCTCGAGTGCCACCGTCCATCCGGTCATCAGTGAGGACGACCAGCCGGAAGTGACCATGGTCCTCAGGATCCCCGCAGACGAGCTTTCGTCCGTGATGGCGCGCATCAAAGACTCGGTGGATGTGGTCGTTACCGAATCCCAGAACTCCGAGGATGTCACTGCCCAGTTCGTCGACCTCGAAGCCCGTCTCTCCAACCTCGAGGCGCTGGAGGTCGAGTTGGTCGCTTTGCTGGCCGAGGTCCGACAGCAGCCCGAGGCCGACCCGACCAAGCTGCTCCAGGTCTTCAACGAAGTCTCCCGGGTGCGCGGCGAGATCGAGCAGATCCAAGGTCAACTCAACTATCTGAACGACGTGGTGGCATTGGCCACGCTTTCGATCCACCTCGCTCCCACTCCGGCCGCGGTCCCGATCGTCGAAGACACCTGGGCGCCCGTGGAGGTGGCTCGTGACTCCCTGCGCAACCTGGTCAGCGGGCTGCAGGACGTTGCAGAGTGGGGCATCAACTTCGCCCTGTACACGCTGCCTCTGCTGCTACTGACCCTTGGCATCCCCCTGCTGGTCCTCTATCTCATCTACCGCTGGTGGAAGAAGCGTCGACCCCCAGCGACACCGCCGCCGGCACCGATCCCGCCGGTGCTCCCCGGCAAGACATCGGATGAATGAAGTGGAACTCCCTCCGGAGCCCCACTTCATTCAACCCTTGGCGGTCGCCAGATAGTCGGTGAAGTTGATCTCGTAATCACCGGTGTCCTGGATGACCTCGAGGTTCTCGGCTTCCTCGGTCGCCGCATAGAACTCGACGACCTCGGGCTCGACCAACGCCAGGGCCGCCGCATTGGGACTGCCGTAGTAGTTGAAGTTGGTGAGGGTGGCGCCGTTCTCGGCGTCGAGCAGGTAGTTGATGAACGTGAAGGCCGTGCACGGGTTCTCGGCACTCACCGGCACCACCATGTTGTCGATCCAGAGTGTCGCTCCCTCCTCGGGGAGGATGTACTCGAAGTCGTCGGGGTTTGCGGCGTCGCCAATGGCAGTGATCATGTTCCCCGAGTAGCCGTGCGAAATCGGCACCTCGCCGTTGGCCAGCGACTCCTCGTACTGGTCGGAGTCGAAGGTGGCAATCCCTCCGAGGGCGGCGGAAATGGTGTCAGCCGCCTCCTGAAGGTGAGCCAGATCGGTGTCATTCAACGAATAGCCGAGGTACTTGAGGGCGGCACCCATCGTCTCCCGTGGGTCGTTGAGGACCGACACCCCGCTCGGGTAGGTGGCTGTCAACTCGGGATCGAAGATCAGGGCCCAACTCCGAGGGAAGTCCTCGCCGACGACCGATTTGTTGACCCCAAGTCCCGTGGTCCCGTATTGGTAGGGAGCGGAATACACGTTGCCCGGGTCATAAGGAAGGGTGGTGAAGCGCTCCCCCAGGTTGGCCATGTTGGGCACAGCACCGGTGTTGATCGAGTTCAGGAGACTCCCCTGGATCATGATCCCGATCATGTAGTCGGAGGGCACGATCACGTCATAGCTGGCCCCGGCCTGGAGCTGGGCCAACATCGCTTCGTTGGACTCGTAGAAGTCCTCGACGATGTCGACGGCATACTGCTCCTCGAACGCGGTGATCAGCTCCGGATCCATGTAGTCGGACCAGTTGTAGAAGTTGAGGTCACCGTCCACCTGGTCGAGAGCACAGGCGGCTGCGCCGCCGTCGGTCTCCCCTCCATCGACCGTGGTGCCGTCAGGACCGTCATCGGCGCTGTCACCACCACAGGCTGTGACCATCAGGGCGAGCACGACAAACGTGACCACGAATCTCGCCGTCTTCTGCATGTCAATCCTCCTGGATCTTGTTCGGTCGAGGGTAAACCGCCGACCCCCGTGTCCGCTATCCGGACTTCGGCTTCGTCGGCTCAGTCGGTAGCCATCTCCAATTTCAAGACCTCTGGATCGGCCAATCTCTGGCCGCGCGCTTCGGCGCCACGCTGGAATCCAAGCGAGATCCCGACCAACACCATTGAGGCGACCAGCATCACCGTGCTCACGGCGTTGATCAGCGGGGTAACCCCCCGGCGGACCAGGCCGAAGACATACACCGGGAGGGTCGTCGCCCCGGAGCCCGAGACGAACTGGGTGACGACCACATCATCGAGGGACAGGGTCAGAGCCAGCAGGGCCCCTCCGGCAACCCCGGGGGCGATGAGGGGCAGGGTGACTTTGCGGAACGCCTGCCATCTCCCCGCGTAGAGGTCCGCGGCCGCCTCCTCGAGGGAGTCGTCGAGTTGCGCCAACCGGGCCCGCACCACCACGGCCACAAACGAAATGCTGAATGCGATGTGAGCCAGGGTGATGGTGAGGAGGCCGGTGTTGAGTCGTACGCCGAGCAAATCGTCGATGATGCCGAAGGCCTGGAAGAAGAAGATGAGCAGCATCACCGCCATCGTGACGTCAGGGATGATGATCGGGAGATAGGCGAGGCCGTCCAGCGCACCCCGTCCCCGAAAGCGGTAGCGCTCCAGGGCAATCGCCAACAGGGTTCCGATGACGGTGGAGACGATGGTCGAGAAGAAGGCGACGATCAGGGAGTTGCGCAGAGCCGACGTCACGTTGTCGTTCTGAAACATCTCCCCGTACCAGCGAAACGAGGCTTGGGTCCAGATCGCCACGTTGTTGTTGTCATTGAACGAGAAAAAGATAAGGACCAGGATCGGGGCGTAGAAGAAGACGTAGAGGACCCAGGCGTTGATCGCCAGCAATCGGTCGACCAGTCTCTTGGGGGCGGTTCCCTCGTTCACAGGGTCTTCGCCCCCGCCCTGAAGTAATAGACGGTCGCCAAGAGCATCACGAACATCACGCCGAAGGAAAGCGCCGATCCGAACGGCCAATTTCGGGCCGCCAGGAACTGACTGACTATGTAGTCACCGATACCCACTGTCTTGGCGCCACCGAGAAGTGCGGGGGTGACATAGGCGCCGAGCGACGGGATGAACACCAGGATCGACCCGGCGACCACCCCGGGCATGGAGAGGGGAAGGGTGACCTTGCGAAAGGCGGTCCAACCGTCGGCATACAGATCGCGGGCCGCCTCGACCAACCTCCAATCCATGCGCTCCAGCGCCGCATAGAGGGGCAGCACCATGAACGGCATGAACCCGTAGACCAGCCCGATCAGCACCGCGGTGTTGGTGAAGAGAAGACGGATCGGCTCCCCACCCATGCTCTGACTCAACTGCGAAAGGGGCCCGTCCGACCCGAGGAGGACCCTCCAGGCGTAGGTCCGGACCAGGAAGTTCGACCAAAAGGGGATCATCACGAAGATCAGCATCAGGTTGCGCACCCGCGGGCTCCGAGTGGCGATGTAATAGGCAAAGGGATAGGAGAAAAACAGGCAGATTGCAGTGGTGAGCGCTGCTCGCAGCAGGGAGCGAACGAATATCGCGAGAACATCGGGGCTGAACAGACGCTGGTACGACTCGAGGTTCCAATTGGCAAGGACCGTTTGGCCGGTCGAGGATCTGGTGGCGAAGGAATAGACGAACACCAGGATCAATGGGATCGCAAAGAACAGCACCAGGTAGACGGTTGCGGGCAGGGCGATCAGCAACCCGCGTCTCGACTCGGCGCGGATCGCCGCCTGCTCCAGCTCGGGGGTCACCGGGGCGAGGGTCATCAGGCCGTCACGAGGTTCGCTGCCTGCGGGCTCCACACCAGGTAGGCCTCTTCCCCGATTTCGTACAGCTCGACCCCGGGGCGGTTCTCCTCCTTGACCTCGATCTGCCTACCCAACCCGGCGTCGACGTCGTAGAAGTAGACATCGCCGAAATACATCCGCCTGGTGACCCGCACCCGGAGCCGGTTGTATCCGGACGGAAGCTCCTCGTCGAGGTCCAAGAGGGACAGACGCTCGGGACGCAAGGCGAGGGTCAGCTCGGTGCCGGCTGGAGCCCCCCCGGTGGGCACACCGACCTCCACCCCACTGCCGAGACGAGCAATGTCAGGCCCGACAATCGACGCATCGAGAAGGTTGATCTCGCCGATGAAGTCGGCGACGAACCGAGAGGTGGGTGCCTCGTATATCTCTTCGGACCGACCGACTTGGAGCAGCCTGCCTTCGTTCATCACCCCGATCCGGTCGGACATGGTGAGCGCCTCTTCCTGGTCATGGGTGACATAGACGAAGGTGATTCCGACCCTGGTCTGGAGGTCCTTGAGCTCGACCTGCATCGCCTGCCGCAGTTTGAGGTCGAGGGCGCCGAGCGGCTCGTCGAGCAGCAGCACCTCCGGCTCGTTTACCAGGGCACGAGCCAGGGCCACCCGCTGTTGCATGCCGCCGGAGAGCTGGTTGGGCTTGGCGTCTGCGCGCTTGCCCAGCTGAACCTGGTCGAGGACCCTCTTCACCCTGTCGGCGATCTCGGATTTCTCCACCTTCTTCATCTGGAGTCCGAAAGCCACGTTCTCAGAAACCGTCATATGAGGGAATAAGGCGTAGGACTGGAACACGGTGTTGATTGGGCGCTCGTTGGGTGGTTTCAACGCCATCTCGGTGCCGTGGACGCGGACACTGCCCTCGGTGGGGAACTCGAAGCCGGCGATCATGCGGAGGGTGGTTGTCTTCCCGCATCCGGAAGGGCCGAGAAGGGAGAAGAACTCGCCGTCCTCGATGCTGAGGTCCAAGCCGTCAACCGCCACCATCTCCTCACCAAAGCGCTTGGTGACACCAGTCAGCTCCACAGCCGGGTTGGCCATCAATCCTCCTCGTAAACCGCCCGTCCGCCCACGATGGTCATGGCGACCCTGGTGTCCCGAATCGGGCCATCTCGCATCGGATCCCGATCGAGAACAACCAGGTCAGCGAGCCTACCCACCGCGATGGTCCCCGAGTCGGCCTCCTGATGGTTGACATAGGCGGACCCGGCGGTGAATCCGACCAGTGCGTCCCCGAAGGTGATCCGCTCACCCGGGTTGAGGGGAGGTGTGTCGGGCTCGAGCCAATTCGATCGATTGACTGCAACATCGATTTGAGCCAGGACGTTGGCGGTTGACACCCCCCAATCCGAGCCCATAGCCAGGGTGGCCCCGGCCCGCAGCAGACTGCCGAACGGATATTGCCAAGTGCTCCGCTCGGGCCCGATGACAGGTTTGGTCAAGACCGTCTGGTATCCGCCATCGGCAGCCCATAGGGCCTGGGCATTGGCGGACACTCCAAGAGCCTTGAATCGAGGGATGTCATCGGGGTGAACCACCTGGATGTGGGCGATGTTATGCCGGTTCCCGCTCCGGCCATTGCCCGCCCGGGCCGCCTCAACCGCATCCAGGGCGTGCCGGATGGCGGCATCCCCTATGGCGTGAAAATGACAGGAGAGGCCACGAGAATCGAGGTGGATCACGATCCGATTGAGGTCTTGGGGGGCGATGAAATCGATGCCGGTGTTGCTCCCCTCCCCGTCGACATATGGCTCGAGGAGGCTGGCGGTGCGGTTCTCGATCACTCCGTCGAGCATCAGTTTCACCGTGAGCGGTTGATAGCTCCCCTCCGCCTCCGACCTCATCTCCAGCAACTCCTCGACCTGGTCTAGTCCCCGTCGCCGGTCCCACCAGAGCGCACCCACCGCCCGCCCCAGCAGCTCCCCGGAACCAGCAAGGCTCCGATAAGCGTCGTGAGTGACCTTGTCCACATGAGCGTCCTGCCATGCGGTGATCCCTTTGGAGAGCAGATAACTCTGTCCGGCCAGGATTCCACGACGCAGATCGTCGAAGCTGTCTGCGGGAGCCACCTCCTGCAGCATGTTGGCGGCGCCTTCGTGGAGGGTGCCCTGTGGGGAGCCATCGGGGTTTCGCTCGATGCGACCGTCATCAGGGTCCGCAGTTGTGGCATCGATGCCTCTCCGCGCCAGTGCGACGCTATTCACCCAGGCCCCGTGCCCATCACTGTTGTAGAGAAACACCGGGCGATCGGGGACGACTGCGTCGAGCAGCTCCTTGGGAGGGCAACCGCCTGGGAACCAATCCTGGGACCATCCCCCCCCGAGGATCCACGGCTCGCTGGGACGCTCGGTCGCATAACGGGCAATGGCGCCAAGGGCATCAAACGCATCCCTGGCATCGCTCAGTGAACATCGGAGGAGATCGAGTCCGCTGCTCCCGGGGTGCACGTGCGCATCCTGGAATCCGGGTGTCAGCAAGCGCCCAGCGAGATCGATCACCTCGGTATGGGCTCCAATGTGTTCAGAGATGTCGCCTTCGTCCCCAACCGCGAGTATGCGATCTCCGCCCACCGCCACCGCCCTGGCAAACGATCGAGCCGCATCAGAGGTGAAGACCGGGCCGTTCACAAAGACGAGGTCGGCGGACATGAGGCGGCGAGGGTAGCCATGGCCAACCCGGGCTACTCTCCCGATCATGTCCTCCTTCTGGCATCCGTTTGGTGAGATGAACAAGATCCAGCACGCACCGTTCATCGTCGATCGCGGCGAGGGGATCTACGTCTTCGACGAGAAGGGAGAGCGCTACCTCGACGCAGCCGCATCCCTTTGGTACATGAATGTGGGCTACGGCCGGGACGAGATCATCGACGCGATGGCCGAGCAGGCGCGCAAGCTGCCTGCGTTCCATGCCTTCATCGACTACGCCACCCGCCCTCCGATCGAATTGGCGGGCCGCATCGCCGCCGTCTCCCCGGATCCTGACTCCAAAGTGTTCTTCGGTTCCGGTGGCTCCGATGCGGTAGACACCGCTGCCAAACTCGCGCGCCGCTATTTCTCCGCGGTTGGAGAGCCCGATCGGACGGTGTTCATCTCCCGGGAGTGGGCCTATCACGGGATGCACACCTACGGCACGACCCTGGGCGGGATGGAGCCCAATCGGACCGGATACGGCGGCGACCTCGTGTCCGACGTGGTGCTCGTGCCCTACGACGATGCAGAGGCGGTGGAGAAGGCCATCGACCACGTGGGGGCCGAGCGGATCGCCGGCATCTTCGTCGAGCCTGTGATCGGAGCCGGCGGGGTCCGGCCGGTCCCAGCCGAGTACCTCACGCAGGTGAGAGAGGCGATACGGGCTGCCGGGGGTCTCTATATCTCCGACGAGGTGATCACCGGTTTTGGCCGCTGTGGTGACTGGTTCGCAGCCAGCATCTACGACCTCGAGCCCGACATCATCACGTTCGCCAAGGGTGTCACTTGCGGCTACGCGCCGCTCGGTGGGGTCGTGGCCAGCCCCCGGGTCGCCGCACCGTTCTTCGACACCCCGGGACTCATGTTCCGCCACGGCTACACCTACTCGGGTCACACCACTGCGTGTGTCGCCGGTCTGGTCGTGATGGACATCATCGAGCGCGAGGGGCTGCTCGCCAGGGCCGCCGCTCTGGAAGAGGAGATCTATCAAGCGTTGCTGGCCCTCGAGGAATTACCCGTCGTTTCCACCATTAGGCGCGGGGTCGGGGCATTGGCGGCGGTGCAGTTGGAGGTCGGCGACGACGAGACCCTCCCCTACCGGGCCGCGGCCGCCTGTCGGGACGCCGGCGTCCTCACCAGGGCGGTCGGTGGCGGCGGCCTGCAAGTCTCCCCTCCACTGACCATGACCCCCGAGCAGGTCACCGAGATGGCCTCCCTCTTCCGGGCAGGGCTAGCCGGGCTGTGAAGCCGAGCCCCTTCTGGGTCGAGGAGTTTCCGCGCCCTCAAGGGATCACTTCCAACCTGCCATCCGACGCCGATGTCCTTGTCGTTGGCTCAGGGCTGACCGGTCTCTCTGCTGCGCTCCGCTTGGCCCGCGGGGGAAAGACGGTGGCGGTCCTCGATCGCGGGGACATAGCCTCGGGCGCCTCGGCCATCAACGGAGGCATGGTCTCACCTGACATCAAGGCCGGGATCAAGGTCATATTCGACCGTTTCGGCCCTGAGCTCGGACATGAGATGTGGCAGGCGAGCGTGCGGTCGGTCGACATCGTCTCCGACGTCGCCAGGGCGGAGAACATCGACG